>Ga0209570_1000559_pt1 | contig 38317 bp, 25 predicted proteins | sample EBPBio172007_DNA_FD_185861 | JGI IMG/M metagenome (GOLD analysis project Ga0209570, IMG submission 185861) | Wastewater treatment Type I Accumulibacter community from EBPR Bioreactor in Madison, WI, USA - Reactor 1_9/17/2007_ DNA (SPAdes)... | ecosystem: Engineered > Bioreactor > EBPR >... | reverse complement strand
ATGTACAAGCTGCGCCCGATGAATATGAACTTGCTCAAAATTTCCCAAATCCATTTAATCCTGAAACTAAAATCAGATTTTCACTCCCTGAATCGGGATTTGTTACACTTAAAATTTATGATGTTACAGGACGATTGATTTCCACACTGCTTAATGAGCAGATTAACGCGGGAAATCATGAAGTTGTGTTTAACTCAAGTGAATCAAACCTGCCAAGTGGAATTTACATCTACCGACTTACAGCAGATAAGTTTAGTGCGTCGGGGAAGATGGTCCTTTTAAAATAGTACCTGAGTACTTGAGAGACTTGAGTACTTTAGTGATTTTTAGAACTTTAGAACTTGAGAAATTTAAACCGATAGTCCCGATTCATTGGGAAATTTATTCACAGGATCTGCAAAAATAAAGACTAAAAAGAGGCTAATTTACAAGTTTTGGGAGAGAGCCGTGGAACTGGACGATTAACCAGCGGGAGCCCTTTTTCTCGAGGATGCCCGTGTAACGAATGTTATTATTTTCAAAGACTCCGTCGGGTGTTTGGTATTCCTGATCTGCAATGACAGCAAACCATGCCGTGGTTTTTGAAGCTGACATTCTTATTTCTTTACATTTTATGGAAAAATGAGCTCCTTGAATCTTTTTTGCAGAAGCAACAAAATGTTGTTTTACCTCATCCCACCCAAAAAACTCTGCTTTATCATAAAGTCCAAAAACCACTAATTCAGGTGATTTGAACCACAAGGTGTCGTGGGATAAAGTGTCTCTGTCGGCGAATGCTTTAAATACCTTTTCTATTGTGTTAAATACCAGCAAATCGTTATCTACCGGTTTGTTTTCTTTTATACAACCGGAAAAAAGGGAAAGAATTATTGAGAGTCCAAAAAAAATCGTTTTCATACCAAGCTTCTTTTTTTTAATATGCAATATAGAATTTTTAAATACATGAAGAGAGAATAAAATGACAGTTGAACAAATTGGTGAGTGGTTAAATGAAAATCAAGATGAACGCGGTATCAAAGTTTGGGGGAGATTAAAGTATTCGGATATATCAACTTATGGAATTGGTTTGACCAAATTGAGAAAATTTGCAAAGGGGATTAAGAAGGACGCAAATCTTGCGAGAGAGCTTTGGGAGAAACCAAACTATGATATGAAAATTATTTCAATTCTTGTTGATGAACCCAAAAAACTTACTCGCGAACGGCTTGAAGAGCAGATAAAAGATCTCGATTTCTGGATGTTGAGTTATGCCTATACAGGGTCATTTTTAGCCTTGTCTCCGATTAAAAGTGAAGTTGCTTATGAATGGCTGAATTCCGAAGAAGAGATAAAACGAAGAATTGCTTTTGCGTTAATAGTTGGTGTTCTCACTGCTGAAAAACCATTTAATGAGGAATTTGCGTCAAGTTTAATTGATCGTATTGAGGCGGAAATTCATACAGAAGAGAATTTTGTCAAAGATCAGATGAATTATGCTTTATTTGGTTTGGGGAAGATGTCGAAGTCGCTTCATACAAAAGCACTTGCAGCAGCCAGGAGGATTGGTAAAGTGGATGTTGACTATGGTGATAATTCGTGTGAAGCACCTGACTGTGTAAAACATCTTACATCACCAAGGGTATTGGAAAGTTTCTCTTAAAAAAGATCAGCCAATTCCATAATAGTTCTCGCGGATTTGAAGTTCTCTTTCGAGGGTGGTTGCGATTACACAGTTTTCCGGTAACACAAATTCAGGGTCTTTATTAATTATTGATTGCGCTTCATCTTTTGCTTTGAACATAATCGTTGAATCATTTGCTATATCACAATATTTGAAATCGGGGATTCCGCTCTGTTTTTTGCCAAAAATATCACCGGGTCCCCGCATCTTCAAATCAATCTCGGATAATTTGAAGCCGTCATTACTTTCTTCCATTGCTTTTAAGCGGGTGATCGATTTTAATCTTTCAAGAAGTTGCTGAGGCATAAATTCGACTTTTTGCTTAAACCGGGATGCAGATGCCATAATTTCATCTTTCGTCACCAGGATACAATACGATTGTTCGGCACCCCTTCCTGTTCTTCCCCGTAATTGATGAAGTTGTGAGAGTCCAAATCTGTGTGCATCGTGAACTAACATAACAGACGCATTTGGAATATCCACACCAACTTCCACCACTGTTGTAGAAACGAGTACATCAAATTCGCCTGCGGCAAATGCATTCATTATCTCTTCTTTTTCTTTCCATTTCATTCTGCCATGAATGAGCGCAACTTTAAGATGCGGAAGATAATTGGTTGAAATTTCCTTGAATCCCTCCTCAGCGGCTTTGAGATCAAGTTTTTCAGATTCTTCAACCAGGGGGAAAACAATAAATGCCTGTCTCCCGTTTTTTACTTCATTTTCGATGAATTGATAGATACCTGAGAGAGCTGATTCACCTCTGAGTGCAGTTTTAACCGGAATTCTGTTTGCGGGAAGTTCATCAATAATTGAAACATCCAACTCGCCAAAAACGGTGAGCGAAAGAGTTCTTGGTATTGGTGTTGCGGTCATTACAAGGACATCAGGATTCCCGGATTTTTTAATTAATCGTGCCCGCTGTTCAACACCAAAACGATGTTGCTCATCTATGACGATAAATCCCAGTGATTTAAATTCGACTTGATCTTCAAACAGGGCATGGGTTCCGACCAAAATATTTATTTCGCCCGACTGAAGAGCGTCAAGAATGTATTTTCGTTCTTTGGTTTTTGTGCTGCCGGTTAAAAGTACGATATTTAACGGATGTGTTGAATTAAATTTTGCTGCTGATTCGAGCATCTTTTTAATTGATTTAAAATGCTGGTATGCCAATACTTCTGTCGGCACCATCAAAGCACACTGGTATCCTGAGTCAATTGCAATTAACATCGCTATAAGTGAAACAACCGTTTTACCGCTTCCCACATCACCTTGCAACAGCCTCATCATCGGAGAGGGGGAGAACATATCAAGTTTTATCTCGTGTAAAACTTTTAGTTGTGCTTTGGTTAAAGAAAAGGGGAGCGAGTTTATGAAATCCTTAACAAAAGAAGTATTAACACCAAATTGAATTCCACCACCTGAGTGTTTATATCTCTCCCGTTTTGAGAGCGCAAAAAGTTGGAAATAGAAAAATTCTTCAAATTTGAGCCGAATAATTGATTTATTTACCATCTCCATTGAATCAGGTTGGTGCATCTGTTTGATGGTCTCTTTTAGCTCCGGCAGGTCATTTTTTATCCGGATATCTGAGGGGAGGGTCTCTTCTACAAAGTTGAGATATGAAGAAAGCGCTTTATCAATAATTCTCCTTATCCCTGTTTCACCGAGATTCGCTTCTTTAAAAAACTGATTCACAGAATAAACCGGGATGATTTTCCCTGTATTAAAGAAGTTTTCACTCTCTTCGGTTGTCAGTTTATCAAACCCGGGGTGTATCAACTGGAAATCACCCCGTTTTGAGAGGGATGGTTTGCCTGAAAGTGCAACCACCTGCCCGGCAGCAAAGGTTCTCGCAAAATATTCACTCCCCTGGAACCAGAGACAATCGAGTTCTCCGGTTTTGTCACTCACTCTGACAGCAAGAATTTTCTTTTTTCCATAATTCATCACTTTCGATTCCTGAACCTTGCCAATCAAGGTAAGTTCACCGGCATAACCATTTTTCACATGAGTATAAGCTTTTTCGATTGAAAGAATTGTGGTTCTGTCGATATGTCTGAACGGGAAGTAGAATAGAAGGTCTCGAACAGTTACGAGACCTGATGATTTAAAGGCTTTTGCTCTTGCCGGGCCTACCAGAGGAAGCACACTCAGAGGGGAGGCAAGCCTGTCCATATATGGTTATTTGCTTTCTTTGCCTGTTTTCAATCGCTGTGAAATCCGATTGTATTCAGATTCGATAAGTTCAGGGGAATATTTGCGTTCCAATCTTCTGATAGTGAAGTGAGCAGAGGCGATATCCTGATAAAAATCTGTGAAAAGATAATTTATTGTAGCACCACCGGCAGCTCCAATAACAGGGGTGGCCTGTCCCACAAATTTGATAACCACATTTTGGCTGAATCGTTCTGCAATTTTGCCGAGGAATTTAGCCAGAAGTCCTGTTGCCATATCTCCGGCGAGAAGAGATTCAAGTCTTCCTGCAATCATTGCTATTTCACGGGACAATAAAATTCTAATTGCATAATATGATGAATTCATCGCATCATCAGCCTTGTTTTTTGAACCAAATGCAAACACCTGAACACAATTAAGTCTGGTTTCGAGTGAAGACATGTCTTCACCATTCATTTTCGCAATTTCAGCAATTGATCTTAGCATTACAGTGGTTGTAAGTGGAAGTTCTATTGCCAGAGCAGTGAATCCAAAAAGACCGGCACCACCACCAAGCATACTTGCAACAAGTTTATGGATTTTTTTTGAATCTTTTTGAGTGTTCGATTCCACATACTCAAGACTTTTTACTGCAAGATCGGTTCCTTTTAACAAAGCGTCATTTGTAATATCGGTTACTTTATTGCGGCTTCCCTCGGGAAGTTTATCAATCAACTTTTCTATCGGTGAACCGATAAAATTTGAAACTTTGATGAAAAAAGAGGGATTCTCAATAATTTTAACGCATTTTTCAAGTTCAAGATAGTCATTATACTCAATATTTGCAGAAAAGAGTTCGGGTTCGTTGCTCATTTGGTTTCTCCAAGGAATCTTGTTAATAATCTCACGCCAAAGCCGGTCATCCATGTTTTGGTATAATTTGTTGAGTTATTTGCGATTGCAGGAGCGGCGATATCGAGATGAGCCCAAGGAATATCCTCTTTCACAAAGTTTTCGAGGAATTTGGCCGCAGAAATAGCACCGCCATATCTTCCTCCGCTGTTTTTAACATCAGCCACATCACTTTTGTTGAGTTTATGGTAATTGTCCCACATCGGAAAACGCCAGACTCTTTCAAAAGTTTCAAGTCCGTTTGCATAAAGTTGTTGCGCAAGTTCATCATTTTTTGTAAAAAGTCCGGCTGCAGCATCACCAAGAGCCACAGCACAAGCACCTGTCAAAGTAGCCAAATCGATAATAATATCGGGGCTTTGTTCTGATGCATACCATAAAGCATCTGCAAGGATCATCCTTCCTTCAGCGTCAGTATTGTCGATTTCCACACTCTTTTTAGAATAAGTAACTACAATATCTCCGGGGCGGAAAGCAGAACCACTAAGCATGTTTTCCGCTAATGGGATTACCGCCGTCACATTTACCGGGAGTTCAAGCCCGGCAACATTCAACATTGCACCTGCAACTGCAGCTGCACCCGACATATCGGCTTTCATCCAACCCATGTTTTGAGCCGGTTTAATCGAGATTCCACCGGAATCAAAAGTAACACCTTTACCAACTAATGCAACTGTTTTATTTGCATCGGGATGGCGGTATTTGATAAGAGCCAGGCGTGGTGGAACAACACTTCCTTGACCCACTGCCAATATTCCACCCATTGCAAGTTCTGTCAGTTTTCTCTCATCAAAAATTTCAACTGTGCAGAATTTGAGTGAACCAAAAACTTCTCCAATTTTTTTTGCAAAAGTTACGGGATTAATAACTGATGCCGGTTCATTTGCAAGATCTCTTGCAAATAGAACTCCTTCCATAACGATGGAGGCAGCTTTTGTTGTTCTCTCCCTTTCATCAAGAGTGCCACCGATTAAATTGATCCTTAATTCTCCTTCTTCACGCTCTGAAAGATAGCGGTCAAATTTGTAGCAACCCAGCCAGATCCCTTCGATGAGTGACTGGTAGAGGTAATCAGCTGAATAAAAGAGTTCATCATGTTCAATGTGGCATGGAAGAATAATATTCACAACCTTAACCGAACCGGGAAGTGACATAAAAAAAGAAGCCGTTAAGTCCCGAAAGATATCCGGTGAACGATCTTTCTTTTTTAATTTAAGAATTACAAAATTGGATTCATCGTTGTTACAATTAAGTTTTGAACCCTTGGCAAGAAAAGATTCGCGACTAAATTGTGTGAGTTTAATGGAATGTTGAGAACAAAATTGGTCGAGATTCTTCTCGATATTATCATCTTCGTTAATGTATGAAAGGGTAAGATTCCCGGGTAATATTTCAATTACATCGGGGAAAGAAAAAACCGGATTAAACATTCTGACTGACCTCTGAAGTGTTTGCTAAAATATAATTGATAATTTCATCTTTTTTCTCATCAAGAGTAAACTCTCTGATTCGGATTCCTGATGCATTTCTGTGTCCACCACCTCCAAAATGAGCTGCCATGTCCCTCGCGCTGATTGTTCCCTTGGATCGGAGAGAAACTTTAAATCCTTCTTTTAAACCAATAAAAATTGCAGAGATTTTCACGTTTTTAATGGTCATGCAAAGATTGATGAATCCTTCAGTATCGGGTTCGGTTGCTTTGGATTCATTAAAATCGTCCTGGGTTAAAGTCATAACCGCAAATCTTTGGTCATCACCATAAAGCTCAAGCGAATTAAGGGCTCTTCCCAGAAGTGCAAATTTGCTAAGTTTGTCCTGACCAAATATCATATCGTTCACTTCTATTGGAACCACCCCAAGTTCAAGCAGATGGGCAGCGATCCTGTGAAGTTCAGGTGTTGTCCTGTCATACTTAAAACTTCCCGTGTCGGTCGAAATCCCGGCATAGAGGGGGACTGCAATCTCATAGTCCATTTCAACAATGCCTGTTTTCATTATAAAATCATAAACAATATGACTGGTTGCAGCAAATGAAGGATCATCAAAAATTGGATCAAAGATTGACTCTGGTTCAAGATGATGATCAATACACATCTTGACACCTTCTCTTTGATAAAAGAGCGGGGACATTTTCACTGTTCGATCGCATCGGTTAAAGTCGAGCGCAACTACCACATCACACTTCAAGAAATAATCTGAATGGAGTTCTGAATCAAATTTTTCTACAACATTTTCCGGATCGAGGAATTCCAGAAAATCAGGTGTTTCACTGAAATTGACGATTTTTACTTCCTTGGCCATTCTTTTAAGTACAATATAGAGAGCCATCTCGGAGCCTATTGCATCAGCGTCAGGATTCACATGAGTGGTCAGGAGAAATGTTTTATTCTTATTTATGGTATCTAACAGGGCAGTGTAACGGGTCATTTACTTCTTTATTATTTTTCCAATAGTATAAAATGCAATTTAACTAAATATTGTCTCTGTTTTTGATGTATTCAAGAGTTTCATCTATTGAACCAAACAGTTTGTTTTCATCAATCAGGTCAACAATTCCGCTTCGGGTCAATTCAAAAAGAGGTTGTTTGTGGATTCCGGAGACCATCAACTCGGTGCCTTCTTTTTTTAATTCATTGATAAGGTCTTCGAGAGCTTTGATCCCGGAGCCATCAATTACCAGCAGATTACTAACTTCAAGAACAAGAATCCTTGGCTTTTTGTTCATTGTTCTGATTGTATCACGAAACTGATCAACTGCCCCGAAGAACAGAGTGCCATAAATCTCAAAGATTTCAACGCCATCCGGAACGGGTATTTTTGTTTGCCGCATCTTGTCAACCCCTTCATCAGGGAGATGAAAACTTTGTGTGATAATCTGAGTTTGGGTAACATCCGACATTTTTTTGATGAATGTTAATGCAGCAAGAACCAATCCAACCTCAATCGCCACAGTAAGGTCGATGAAAAGTGTGAGGAGGAAAGTATTCAAAAGAACAATTTTGTCTGAGGTGGTTCCTTTTAGAGTTTTGTGGAACGCATGATATTCACTCATGTTATAAGCAACATGAATTAGAATGGCAGCGAGTACAGGGAGAGGAATAAGTGATGCCAGATCGGCAAAGAGCAACATGATAACAAGAATTACCAATCCATGAATAATCGCAGAAACAGGAGTTTTCCCGCCATTTTTGATGTTGGCAGCAGTCCTTGCTATAGCACCAGTAACGGGTATCCCCATAAAAATCGGTGAAACAATATTTCCAACACCCTGCGAAATCAGTTCCATATTTGGTCTGTGTCGTGACCCCATCATACCATCGGCAACCACTGCCGACAACAAAGATTCAATCGATGCCAACATGGCAATTGTGAATGCCGGAGAAAACATCTTAGTGAAGATATCCCAGGAAATTTCAGGAATTTGAGGGGATGGAAGTGTGTTTGGAACAACTCCAAATTTCGAGCCAATGGTGTCAACCGGCAGTTTAAAGTAGTAAACCACCAGTGTGGCAATTATAATTGTTATTAGAGAACCGGGAATTTTGAAGTTGAACCGTTGCCAGACAAATATAAATATCAGAGATACCGCTCCAATGGCAAAAGCCGACAGATTAATATTTTGTATATTTTCGGCATAAACCAACCATTTATCGACAAAATCGGCAGGAACGTTGGTTATGCTTAAACCCAGAAAATCATTTATCTGGCTTGAGAAGATTATTATGGCGATCCCTGTAGTGAACCCGACAGTAAGCGAATAAGGGATAAATCTCAGTAGAACTCCAAATCGCAACAGCCCCATGATAACCATGAGGATACCGGCAAGAAGGGTTGCCACTGCCAAACCATTGTAGCCGTAAGTTTGGACTATTCCATAAATAATTACAATAAATGCCCCTGTGGGACCGGAAACCTGAACCCGTGACCCGCTCAAAACTGCTACCAAAAAACCTGCGACAATAGCAGAATAGAGCCCTTGCTCAGGTTTAACTCCTGACGCAATTGCAAAAGCTATAGCTAATGGAAGGGCAATTATTCCAACAATTAAACCTCCGGAGAGGTCAGAAAAAAAGGTTTGTTTGGTGTAGCCGTCCTTAAGGAGGGAGAATAATTTAGGTACAAGGTCGGAAGGATATTTGAAGTTAAATTTCATCGATTGTCTTAAAATAAATATTTTACACCCTAAAGATACAAAAAAAGAGAATTTTTATGCGGTGTGCGCTTCGTTAACGATTGGGATGCATAAAAATTTCAATCTGAAAAATCTTTCAGTTGGACGATTTAAATGACTGGGTCAAACGCTGAACAATAACCCTACACCTGATTCTGAAGCTCAAAGGATTCAGTATTAATGGTTCTGGTGGTGATGAAATTGCCTTCATCGGTAAACTCAAGCAGATTGTATTTTGCAAAGGTTGCATGTCCGTTTTTAATCGATCCCCCTGAATTGCTAAACACAATATTACCAATTTCATAAATTTTTTGATCATGGAAATGACCATGGAGGATGTGGGAAACTCCCCATTTTTCAAGAGTTGCAAGTAACTTTTTCTTTTTCCTCAACTTCATGGTATTGTTTTCAATTTTTGTAAGAATTTGCCCTGCGAATGTATCTTTTTGTCGTTTTATTTTGTAAAAGTGATGGTGAATTGCCAACAGAAGTGGACTGCCTTTCGACACAAAATTATCGAGTAATTGCTCTGCTTTAAGTTTTTGCTCCTTTTTAATAAATCCATTGGAGGCTGTGAAGTTTCGCGTGCTGAATTCTTCAATTGAATTTAAAGCCAGTATAAAAAATGCGCCAACCTGTTTGATATATGGATAGACATCATTTTCAGAAATTCTATGAGTATCAACCATCAATTCTTCAAAAAATGAGTGGAATCGTTTGAGGTTAAAATCATAATCTGTTCCTTTACATCTGTCAGGATATAAAAGGGCATCTTCTATACTGAGTGCTGTTCCATAAATGTCATGGTTTCCGACAATTATGGTCGTTAATGCCGAATCGAGATATTTAAATTTAATCAACAATTCTCTGAGAAAATCAAAATCCTCCAATCTTCCATCTTCTGAAATATCTCCTGAAATTACAAGATGGTCCGGTTCGAGTGAAGTTACTTCTTTGAGTAGATTCTCAACTTTTTTGTAGTTGGTGTGTTTGCCTTCAAAGTTTAAATGCAGGTCGGAAATATGTGCGATTGTCATGCGTCTAAATTATTTGTGGTTAGAAATTTGAGTAGTTTTTATTCTGTATTGATATTGGGGTTTAATCAAGCAACCTTATCCACGGGTCTTCTAAGGATATATCTTTCTTTTTTCTCCTGTTTCATTTTCGACAAGTCAACAAGAATCAACCCGTCAATGCAATTTGCGAAGTCGGGATCAACCCCAAAGTCAAGAAACATCACGCCGCCGTCATGACACAGATTTGTATAGTGTTTCAGGAGTGGAGGAATGGAAACATTAAACTGTCTGAGAGCATGTTTAAGTTTTTTCAGATCATCACTTTTATCAAGGGAGCAAAATAATTCCTCACACTGAAGTTGGATTTTCTCAGTCATGGTAAACCGGTTTTTTGAGATGGCTAATTGTTCGATTGAACCATACCACTTGTGAAAATAAAAAACCAACATTGCCTGGGCTTCAAGAGGGTAGGCACCACTAATGCTTACGCCACCAAAAAGATATTTCAGGTGTGGTTTGGTTGAAATGTATGAGCCGAGTCCCTGCCATAACAGATCCAGGGCATTGGAATTCCAATATTTGGTTTGAACAAAACTTCTGCCAAGTTCGATTGAGTCGGGCAGCATATTGATAAATTCATCGTTGTAATTAAATAGTGTAGAAGTATAAAGTCCGTATTTTCCTTTGAGTCTCATCAGGTGATTGCATAAACCTACCCTGTATGAACCAACTATTTCGGATTCCTTGTTATCCCACACGATCAAATGGTCATAAATTTTGTCAAATTTATCCATGTCCCTTCGAGTTCCTGTTCCTTCACCAACTTTTCTGAATGTTATTTCGCGAAGCCTGGCTATCTCTTGAATAACAATGGAATTATCTTCGGGTTCAATGAGATAGATCTGTTTTCCGTCGTGTGCCTCACCAATAAATTGCGATTGAATTATTTTTTTTCTAATGATTTTAACGGGCATTGGTTGAACAATTGATCTTGAGGTTGTAAAAATTCCCTTTCTATCTTTTCCGACCCTGTCCACATGTTTTTTTAATAATTTAGTTTGAAGACTGTTTTTTTTGATGCTTCCAAAAATGGAAGATGGGGGAATCGGCTCACCGATTTTTATTGTGATATTTTTATGTTTTTTCCTGAACATTTCTCCGGGCAGGAGAAAGAGGGAGAATTGTTTCCAAACCGAGGATACGAGATAAAAACCCAAACTGTTTTTTGCGTGGATGAACACAGGTTGAATAATAGCGTCGTATTTTTTTGCAAAAAGTAAAACACCTTTGTTCCAGGGTTTGTCTTGCACACCTTTCGTTGATAATCTGGAAACTTCACCTGCAGGGAAAATGATCACCGCCTCTTCACGGGCGAGTGACTGCGAAATTTTCTCGAGGTTACTTTTCTGAACTTTGTTTTCAAAGATATTAACGGGGAGAAACAATTCATTAAGGGCTTCAATCTCCATAAGTACATCATTTACGACTATTTTAACATCCGGTCTTACTTCAGAGACTAATTTAAGCAGCACCATACCGTCCAATCCGCCGAGCGGGTGATTAGCGACTATAATAACTTTCCCCTCACTTGGTATTCTGTCTCTCTCCTTTTTTGTGATCATGTAAGAGAAGTCAAGCTGTTCAAAAACTTCATCTATGAATGCGATTCCGGAGAGGTCATTACACTTCTCGAGGATAGTATTAATCTCATTGATCTTTAGAAGCTTTGCGAGGAGGAGATAAAAAACTTTCTGGAGGAATTCAGGAAAATAAGAGAGAAAACCGGGATTTCGCTGGAGGATGATCTTTTTTAGATCAATTTGCTGCATATTTAACTTTGCATCATTTGTAAAATTAATATGTAAAATTAATCTTTGGACTTTACGCCATTGTTAAGGCATTATTACGGAATGGTTAAATTATTAAACAAAAAAAAGGCTGCTGCAAAAAAGCAACAGCCTTAAAAAAGAATAAACTTTAGATCGTGTAGTTAAACTACTATTCTACAGTCCAAACATTGCCCTGACCGATGAGTTGATCAAAAGAAGTAACTTTTTTGGTCTCCTGGACATGGTTAATCTGATCAACCACCAGTTCTTCATAGGTCGGCTTCTCGTGTCTTCTGAAGCAACCTATCGGTACGGGAAGATCAGGATTTTCGATGAACTCAGCAAGGATGAATGCTCTAACAGGTGAAGAATCCTCTTCTTTATGAACCCAGACATCGTTGATAGAATGAACACCATCATTAAGGTCAACCACAACAGGAATGTCACCATCAAGTTTTATTCCTTTATCGCGGTTTTTCCCAAAAATCATAGGCTGACCGTCTTCGAGTACAAGTACATGATCAGCTTTTGTTTCTTTATCAGTTAAGTGTGCATAAGCTCCATCATTAAAGATGTTACAATTCTGATACACCTCAATGAGAGTGGTACCATGATGAGAAGCAGCCTTTTGCATCATTTCCTGCATATGTTTTGGTTCACGATCGATAGTTCTGGCATAAAAACTGATGCCGGCTCCGAGAGCAACCATTGCGGGTTTAAATGGATAATCAACACTGCCAAAAGGGGTGGATTTGGTTTTTTTACCCTGCTCTGAAGTAGGGGAGTATTGACCTTTTGTTAAACCGTAAATACGGTTGTTGAAGAGGATCATCTTAATTCCCACATTTCTGCGGCAAGTATGAATAAAATGATTTCCACCGATGGAAAGAAGATCACCATCTCCGGAAGCCATCCAAACAGCAAGTTCGGGTCGAGCAATTTTAACACCGCTTGCAATGGATGGGGCTCTACCGTGAATTCCGTGAATTCCAAATGTATCCATATAATAAGGAAATCTGGAAGAGCATCCTATACCGGAAACCCAAACAAAATCTTCCTTTTTTACTCCAAGAGTTGGGGAGATTCTTTGCATTTGGGCTAAAATGGAATAATCACCACAACCGGGACACCATTTAACATCCTGATCGGACGAAAAATCTTTTGCAGTTAACTGCGTGGTTGGAATTACTTCGGTTGGTTTTTCGTTACTCATTTTTGCCTCCGATAATATTTAAGATTTGTTCTTCAATTTCTGATGCTTTGATTGGCAAGCCCTGAACTTTATTAAACTGGACAAGTTCAATCAGATATTGATTTCTAAGAATCTGTGAAAGTTGACCCAGATTTATCTCAGGCAAAAGTACCTTTTTAAAGCGTTTCAGAACATCACCCAAATTTTTTGGGAACGGGTTGATATATTTAAGATGGGCATGTGAAACTTTCAGACCTCTTGCTTCAATTTTATGAACTGCTGCCGTAATGGCACCATAAGTTGAACCCCAGCCAAGCACCAGAAGTTCACCCTCTTGTTCACCTTTAACTTCGAGATCAGGGATATCATTTGCAATGTTTTTAATCTTTTGATCTCTCAGATTCACCATAAACTCATGGTTTTCCGGAACATAACTTACATTACCGTAGATGTGAGATTTTTCAAGTCCACCGATTCTGTGTTCAAGTCCGGGGGTTCCGGGGATTGCCCAAGGACGGGAAAGATTTTCGTCTCTGAGATAAGGATAAAATTCTTCTTTTTCAGTTCTGAATTCCACTTTCATATCGGGCAGTTCATCTTCTTTTGGAATTCTGAAAGGTTCAGATCCTTGTGAAAGGTAACCATCGGAAAGTAGAATTACAGGTGTCATAAATTTAGTTGCAATTCTCGCAGCTTCATATGCCATTATGAAACAATCTGCAGGTGTTGATGCAGCCAAAACACAAACAGGAGCTTCACCATTTCTGCCATACATTGCTTGCATCAGGTCCGATTGTTCAGTTTTAGTAGGTAGTCCTGTGCTTGGTCCACCCCTCTGAACATCTATAATCACTAATGGTAACTCAGTCATTACACTTAGCCCTACAGCCTCCAATTTAAGAGCCAGCCCGGGACCCGAAGTTGTAGTGAGTGCAAGATTACCGGCAAAAGATGCACCAATGCATGCACATATTGCAGCAATTTCATCCTCTGCCTGAAAAGTTTTAACTCCGAAACCTTTAAAATTACTCAATTCATGAAGAATTTCCGAAGCCGGAGTAATAGGATAGGAGCCGAGGAAAAGTGGAAGACCACCTTTCCATGAAGCAGCAACCATACCAAGAGCAGCAGCTTCATTACCCGTAACATTTTTATATTTTCCGGCAGGAAGTTTCACAGGATCAATAACAAATCTGGTAGTAAAAAGTTCTGTCATTTCGCTGTAATGATAACCCGCCATTAATGCTTTTTTATTTGCATCAAGAATGTCGGGTTTTACGCGGAATTTGTTTTCAATCCATTTTAATGTTGGTTCAATTGGTCTGCTATACATCCAGAACATTATTCCGAGAGCAAAAAAGTTTTTACATCTTTCTTTCTCTTTGATCGAGATGTTTACACCCTCGAGGGCGTTCATAACGGCTTTTGTCATCGGAACACGGAGCAGATTATATCCTCTTAGTGAATCATCATCAAGAGGATTACTTTCATATTTAGCAAGTGAAAGATTTTTTGAATCGAATGATGACTCATTTACAATGATAGTTGCATCCGGTTTAAGATCTTTCAGATTCACTTTAAGTGCAGCAGGATTCATAGCAACGAGCACATCCGGTTGATCGCCGTGTGTTGTGCTTTCGCCACTCGAGAAGTGGATTTGAAATCCTGAAACACCATTTAAAGATCCGGCGGGGGCGCGGATTTCAGCGGGGTAATCAGGTAGTGTATTTAAATCGTTTCCTGCGATTGCAGAGGAAGTAGAAAACTGCAATCCGGTTAATTGCATACCGTCGCCGGAGTCTCCTGCGAATCGAACGGTAACATCTTCAACCTTTACAAGTTGTTTCTCAGCCATTTGTTCATCTCTTAGTTTTAAAATGTATCCCCGCCTTGATAAAAAATAAACAAAGCGGTTTAGAAATTTAATAAATGTTGTTATTAAAAACTAATGATTTGCACCTGACTAAAAAAAATATTTTAGAGTGTGAAGGAATTTATTTTAGTAATATGATTTAAGTCACTATCTTTGTAATAAACCAATCTATTTATTATAATCAGAGAGTATTATATGACTAAAAGTCGTTTCAAACTTCTACTGTTTTTAATCATCGTTAGCAGTTCTTATTTGTTTCCTCAGGTATCACCCGATGAGGCTCTAAAGTTTCTTCAATCAGGTAATTCTCGCTTTGTATCGGGTAAACTTGATAAAAAGGATTTGAGAGGGGAGGTTAAAAATTTACAAAACGGGCAGTCACCTTATGCAGTTATACTTGCATGTTCAGATTCCCGGGTTCCGCCTGAGCTGGTTTTTGATGAATCACTTGGGAAACTGTTTATCATCAGACTCGCCGGGAATGTTGCAACTCCGGAAGCAATAGGCAGTATTGAATATGCAGTTGATCATTTGGGATCACAATTAATTGTAGTCTTGGGACACTCAAAATGTGGTGCAATTTCTGCAGCCGTCAACGGTGGAGAGGTAACACCAAATATTGAAAAATTGCTCCACTACATTGCACCCGCAGTCAAAGAAGCAAAGTCGATTGGCGAGGTACCTGATCCGGTCAAAGTTTGTGTAGATATGAATGTAAAACTGCAGATTAAAAACCTTTTTGCCCACAGCCAACTGCTCGAAGAAAAGGCGGCTTCAGGATCACTTAAAATTGTTGGTGGAGTTTATGAACTCTCAACCGGGCAAGTGAAGATATCAGGTCACTAAATAATTGATCCCCGTTTTGAATTAAAAAAGCTGCCAACTTGACTGATGGCAGCTTTTTTTTATTCTGATATAATTAATCAAGTAAACCCGAAGGATTTTCCCTCGAGAGTTACAAACAGCTTACTTGAGCAAAAGAAGTTTCCTTACCTGCCTGAAATCACCGGCTTTCAATTCCACAAAATAAGTTCCTGACGAAAAAGCCTCTGCATTCCAGATAACACTGTAGGTTCCGGCTTCTTTTTCCTCTGCCAGAAGAATCGTCACAACTCTTCCGAGCATATCGTACACAGTGATTGTTATTTGTGAGTGATACGGCACCGAGAACTTAATAATTGTTGACGGATTAAATGGATTTGGATAATTTTGGTAGAGAGCAAATTCCGCAGGAATTAACTCAGATTCAGGTCTTTGTTCTTCCACCCCTGTTGGAGTACCAAAAGAAGTGAATACTGTTACCACACCGTAACGCAAACTTAAGGCAACAATCTGGGCTTTTAATGCCAACGCCTGAGTAGAATTTGGATCAAGTGAATTATATTGTATCAGCAGATCTTCAATGAATGTTTTTGCCCATATTTTTGTGAGAAACTGATATTCAGGTTTTGCACTGTCAACAATTGGAAGATCGTAAGTATAAACCACAGGCTGGCCGTATATTTTGCCCGTTAGAGTAACCTGGACAGGCTGAGAGACAGGTTCTGTGTATCTTCCTGTAAGAAGCATTTGCTCACCAATATAAAGATTTGGAAGTCTGGTCGGGTGAGTTTGTTCGATAACATTCGGCGAAAATGATACCACAGGTGCGATTAGTACGGGATTCTGAATTTTCAGGTAAAATTTTGAAATAACAGGTTCAACCTCATTATTCATCAGAAAAGTTGCCAATCCTGAATGATTATTTGCAATCGTTTGAAGAAGTTGTTTGTTGACATCAGTACCAACACCAAATGTAAAGACACTCAAATTTACTGTAATGGGAGTGATCAGTCCCTGAATATGTGTCAACAATTGTGGCGTTGAAGTTATTCCAACTGTTGCCTGACCATCGGTGAGGAAGAGCAGGATATTTGCCGTAGAATCGGAAGCTTCATAAAAATCAGGGACAGCTTCCGAGAATGCTCCTCCAATGTTTGTGCCATATCGTGCTTGCAACGCATTTATCCAGGTAATCGCTGCATTTATATTGTCAGGAGTTACCGGGACATGATTTGGTCTAAAACTTGAAGCATAATCATCAAACTCAATCAGATTAAACAGATCACCTTCATTTAGTCTATTAACTATGAATAGTGCTGCATTCTTCGCCTGAGCCATCTTATTTTCCCAGCCCATGCTTCCGGATCTGTCGATGATGAGTGTAAATCTTTTCCGTAAAATGGTTGTTGTATCTCTTGCGGGTTCAGCTACAAAGAGGAAGTAACCTCCATTTATTGAATCAGCCACAGAAGCAGTGTCACTCAAATAGGTCGAAAAGCTGAATAAACCAAGTTCGTTAGCCGCCAGCCGATACCCCATCTCAAAATCCATTGGTTGAATGATTCTTGATTCAATAACCAGAGAAGTGGTATCTCCGGATTGTGTCATAATTGCATCGTTGCTGCTGAGGCAATAGATTGAATCAACATTTCGGGTTGAGATCAATTTGATTCTGTTGCCAACAGGAATTGGTTGTGGGCAAAAGAATGAGGGGAGACTTGTGGGAATAGTCTGCAGAACCTCACCAAGATCATACTTAAGGAACTCCACATAAGTCATTTCTACAGTAATGGTGGAATCAACCCCGATTGAATCCTTTAGTGGATAGATAATACTCCCCGGTTTGGTGTAGTTGGTAACCTGATAGTGGACAGAACCACCTCCGCCGATATTTGTGTCTTGAGGAACTGCTGAAAATCCGGCTTCATACCAGATTCCCCGAAGCTCCCACCGTAAACGGATGGCACTTGAATTTTGCGGGATGGGGAAGATGTAAACAGGTTTTTGATAAGAGGTCGTGGTGTTTTTATAGACAGAGGTTACCGTTGTAATTGCAACCTGATTCTCGATTCTGGTATCAGTTTTGAACGATTCAATTTTCAAAACCTGACCCGTAGCGGGGTTTAGCAGCATTATGCCGCCGGGGAAAATCATACTCGTAAATAAAATTACGAACAATAAAAGTTGTTTCATAGATCACTCCTTATAAATTGATCCACCATTTCGATTGGAGCAGTTGTTTTCGATTTCAGTAATCACCGGTCTCATTTTAGTAAGCACAGTGTTTGAAATAAGACTGTTCCCAAAAATATTGTATCATATACTGTAAGTTAAAAAAAAGGAGATCAAAGTCAATAGTTTCCCAAAAAATTGTATCATCAAATTATTAAGATTTTGTGTTTCTTAATATCATAAAATTGCCAATAATTGATTAGTTTAGTGGATATCGTAAAATATGATTGTGGCATGTTCACATCTGAAGCACAAAATGTAAAAAATAAAAAGAAAGGTTTTGTGATCATGAAAAAGGTATTTTTTCAAAGTTTGATCGCAGCCATCCTTATTGTTCCTGTTTATGCACAAACACTGAGCCAGGACGAGGAGATATTTACAAAATATTTTGCACAAACAGCCGGCACAATGGCTGTTTTAAATCCTGGTGAGGTTAACGACACCTCATTATTTAATGCACTGGAAGCCCTTGAGCGCATAATTAAGGAAAATCCATCCAGATACCTTCTCAAATTAATCCACCTCAACCTGTCGTCAGGTGAAAACATTAAGCCTGCATTACTGAAATTTGTTGACGAGACACCCTCTGAGTTTGGTGACATCGTGATGCTTGCTTTATATGAGTATATAGTCAGTGAGAAAGAGTTTTATCCCGAGGTGGTTGCAAAATTTTCGGGACTTAAGGGTACTATCCCATTCCAGATTTCACCACCTTATCTCTATTTTATTGAGTGTTGGTCGTCAGTGCCCGCGAAAATGGAACAGGTTAATCCTAAACCCGGTGATTTAACAATTCTCAAAGATAATAGTGAAGAGAACCTCCGGATATATCCCGATGAAAAGGAATATTTCAGAGAAAATTATCAAAAAGGATTGTCATATTTTAAATCACTTGAGATTATTGATGACAAAGAATTTCCGCTTTCTCTCTTTAGGAAATATGAACCGGCTATTGCCGCTGAATTGGTAAGGCTCACAGGAGAAGAAAAGTGGAAGGAACCGGCACATGATGGGGCAGGTCAGAATTTAATTCAACTCTATAACAGCTTTTTTCTCCCTTTATTTGCTGATATCTATGACGAAGAGTATCTGTTAAAAACAGCCGGCCTGGCAGACGATGGGTCGGAATTTGCATTTGTGAATGAAGAAACAGTGTTCTGTTATCTCGCCGAAAATAACATTAACTCGCCTGTATTGCCCGGGTTATATCAGGACTTGAAGAACTCGATTGAAAATGTGTCGCCAACAACTTTCGACCGTGTTTGTGCTTATACACTTAAAAATCACGAGAAAGAGCTGATATCCCTTGTTGACAGATACTTAAATGCAAATCCTGAATCTATTTCGGCATATCGATGGAAGAAGTATTTTTATAGTGAGATTAATCCCGATAAAAATAAAGTGCAGGAAATTGAGATCAAGATTGAGGAACTTACTCCCAAGGCATGGTCAGTGGAGACATCTCTGGAAAAGATCAAAAAAATGATCGATTCGCTTTATTACAAAGCTGCGGAGGATTCGCTGCTAAAAATGAAAGACGATCTTGAACAGAATTTGATGTTTATTTCTAATGATTATTTCTCGGTTTTATCGGTTTTAAGAGGTCTTTATATTCAAACGGGTGAACTCTCAAAATCACTTGATGTGCAGACAAGAAAATATGAAGTAATCAAACAATATTTTATGAAGGGAAACGAGCTCAGGATGAAAACGGAAGTAGAGCTCGCTGAAAATTATAATTTACTTGGTCAATTTACAGCATCAAGAGCTATCCTTCTTGAAGTTTTAGCAAATATCGATTCACTTGATATTAAAGAGAGTAACAGTTTTAGTGGTGCATTATTGGCGTTATCAGAAGTTTATTTGCTTTCCGGTGACCAGGAAAAAGGCGAAAAATTAGTGGATTCCGTCTATAACATGGTTATTTCAGGGAAGATCAGTGATAAAGAATATCTCAATGAATTAGTTATCAAATTAACGGATTTTTATCTAAAGTCCGGAAAACCTGAAAAAGTTGAAAAGCTGATTGAAGTTTTTAATCTGTTACAACCTGAAAAAGGGACAGGAAGCAGATACCGGGCAGTAAGAATGAAATCAGAGTTGGCACTCCTGAAAATTCAAAAAGGGAACAAAGAGGATGCGGGAACAATACTCGGGGAGATATCCTCTGATTTTATTGAACTACCGGTTGCCCCCGATAAAGACTGGATGAGAGCTTTTGGAAACATAGCTGAACTTCATAACAAAATGCCCTACAATAAAGGGCACCGAAATTTTTTCAAGTTTTTAAAGAGAAACTCAAATAAGATTCTCGAGGTGAGAGATCCGGCATTTGTTGAGGCACTTACAAACATTGTTGAGTTTTATCACAGGGAGGGGGATTTTAATCCTGCACAGGATTTTTTATTCCAGGTGATAAAAAAACAGAAACAAAATTTTGGTGAACTAAATCCTGACTACATTCTGATGACAGTAAAGTTGATCGAATTAATGGGAAGAAGGGGAAAGAGTGAAGAGTTTTTTGGACTTTATAAAGAACTCATAGATTTACAGGCAAGATACTTAAGGGAAGTTTTACCGCTGCTTACGGAGAGTGAACGGGAACTGATGATGCGGAAGTTTATCGGCATGAATGAACTCTGTATGAGTGTCTCAATCAAAAATTTTGAAATGGATATGGCTGTTTATGGGCTTTATTATGACAATCTTCTCAGAATTAAGGGACTAAAACTTGCGGCACTTAAAAATGAACGGCAAAGATTGAGGAAAATATATGACCCCGGGCAGTTGGAGATCATAAAAAAACTTAACGATGTAAAAAACCTGATAGGAAAACTTTATAATTTTTCAAAAGACGAATTAGCGAAAACAGGCTACGATCTCTCTTCACTACAGAATGAAGCCAATACTTTACAAGCTGAGTTGAATAAAAATTTGAAGCCCGGAACGGATTCACTCATTGATCTTTCGATAACCTGGCACACTGTGAGAAAAAACCTGAAACCCGGGGAAGCAGCCATCGAAATTTTCCGTTTCAGACCATATGGCAATGGGTTTCTTGATAGCGTTGTTTATTTGTATTTGATCGTAACACCGGAAACCATGGATCATCCTGAGATCGGATTTCAGTTTAACGGGAAATTTATTGAAGGAGAACCATTTCAAGCTTATCTTGATGCAGTGAAATCTTTGGATGTGGATATATTTGAAGAGATGGACATCAAGGTGCTTAAAGAAGCTTACAACAATTATTGGCTTCCTATTCAATACCATCTTCAAGGTGTTAAGAAAATTTATCTCTCTGCTGATGGATTATATCATAAGATCAATCCTGCTGTCCTGGTAAATCCCTCAACCAACAAATATGTTTATGAGGAGTATGAAATTGAACTCGTGGGGAGTACAAGGGAAATAGTGACTAAAAATTTGCCCAAGGAGAGCAACAATAAAGGTTCATGGCTTTTTGGTTATCCTGAACTCTATGATTTTAAGTTTAATGAAAATAAAAACCCTCTAAATCAAGAGCCTGACAGAGCAGTATTTTCGGGTGATGACAAATCAGAGTTACAACGATATTATTTATCAGATATTCCGGCAACAAAAACCGAAGTTGAGAAGATTGACTCATTATTGAGAAATCACAAAAAGGAATCTGTGCTATTTACGGGCGTAAAAGCAAGTGAAGAGAATATAAAAAATATGAAAAAGCCAACGGTTCTTCATATTGCTTCTCATGGATATTTCATAAAAGATGATGAAGTTTCATCAGACAAAATTTACGGGTTTGACAAAAGAGTAGTCGCACTTAATCCTCTACTAAGATCAGGATTGTTTCTCGCGGGAGCAGGGGCATTTCTTGAAAGTGATCCTTTTTTATGGAAAGGAAATGAGAACGGTGTACTTACAGCACAGGAGTGTTTAACTCTCGATCTTGATGGTACGGAACTTGTAACTCTTTCCGCATGTGAGACCGGACTTGGAATTGTGCAAAACGGCGAAGGGGTTTATGGACTTCAAAGAGCGTTAATGGTTTCCGGTGCAAAATCTGTTATTATGAGTTTGTGGAAAGTTCATGACTCTGCAACAATGGAGTTTATGGTTGGTTTTTATGCTGAGTGGTTGAAGTCAGGTGATAAAATTAAAGCATTTGACCTTGCCCGACAAACGGTGAGAGCGAAGTATAAACTGCCATATTACTGGGGCGCATTTATCTTGTTAAATTAAAAAATCGAGTGGTTTCTCAATTAAATTTGATGAGCACATCATTTCTGTTTAAATTTGTTTTTTGATTAATTAAAAATCGGGATTTATGGGCAGGATATTCGAAACGCGTAAACATGTTATGTTCGCACGCTTTGCAAAAATGTCAGTTGCATTTAATCGTGCACGAAAAGAGATCGAAATTGCAGTGAAGGCCGGTGGACCGGATCCGTCAACAAACTCGAAACTCAGACTGGCAATGCAAAACGCAAAAAGTGTAAACATGCCAAAAGATAGAGTTGAAGCTGCGATAAAGCGGGCTTCTTCAAAAGATACAACAGGCTATCAGGAAATCACTTACGAGGGAATGGGACCTCATGGAATCTATGTAATAGTTTCATGTGCAACCGATAACACAACAAGGACCGTGGCAAATGTTCGTCACCACTTCAAAAAGGGGAATGGGGTTCTTGGAAATTCAGGAAGTGTATCGTTCAATTTTGAACATAAAGCCTTTTTTAAGCTGAAAAAAGGTTCTGTTGCCGATCCTGAAGAACTTGAACTTGATTTGATCGATTTTGGATTGGACGAATTGGATAGTGATGATGATTTCATCTACATCTATTGTCCCTATGAAGAGTTTGGGAAAATGCAGAAAGCTCTTGAAGATAGAAATGTAGAAGTTGAGAGTGCTGAATTACAGTATATCCCAAATGTTTACAAAGAACTCGAAGGGGAGCAGAGAACAGAAATGACAGAACTCCTCGACTTACTCGAAGAGGATGATGATGTTGTAGCTGTTTATCACAACATGCAATAGTTGAATTAAAATAAAAAAGGCTGACCCCGAAAAGAGTCAGCCTTTTTGTTTTTTAAAGCTATTTTAACAAAGTCATTTTCCCGGTGAAGGTTTTACCTCCGGAGTTAAGGCTGTAGAAATAAATTCCACTTGCAACAACTGTCCCGGAATTATCATCACCATTCCAGGCGATGGAATAGTTTCCTTGTTGCAGGGGTTCTGCAATAAGTTTCTTTACCAAAATACCTTGCACATTAAAAATATTCAACTCCACAAAATTACCTGTTGCACTTGAAGGGATTGAAAATTTAATGATTGTTGAATTGTTGAAAGGATTAGGGTAGTTCTGCGCCAGACGAAAATCTTCAATTATACCATCATCGCCGCGATTTTCAAGCCTTACTGAGGTTAAAAGTGATGAACCTGTTCCTCTTGAGTTACCGAGGGAATCTGCAAGGTACAAATTCACAAAATCCGGTCTGGATGCCTGGGCTAAATAGGTATTTATCCAACTGTCATCATCCAACCTAAGCATATTTGTTGTTGTATAATCGTAATAGCTTAAAAAAGGACCAACATAAGCCACATCAACACCTGCAGGATTTTTTGCAGTTACAACTCCTAGGTTTACATTTCCTGTACCCACATGTTTTACCCACCCAACATAATTACCATTTTCGTCCTGGCCGGAGGTATGAATATCGGCAACCACATACAGTTGTTTCTGAAAAAGATCCTCGGGAGCATAAAACAAGTGGTAGTACCACCCGTCATAAGGGGAACCATAAGCACTGTGGTCAACTTTAAGGAAGTTTCTTAAAAACTGTTGTTCCTGGCCGGAAAGATTTTGATTGGCGAGTTCTTTTTTTGAAATGGAAGCAAGTGTATCATTTGAGGAACGAAACCTGTCACACCAGTTCATCATTTCCATTTTGATATATTGATTATTAAATTGGAGAGGAACCAAAATTGTCTTAAAAAAGTCACCAAAGTCTCTTAGATCTTCATAAAACGATGGAAATGGTTCAACATAACCGTAGGGAAATGAACACACCCACCCGGAAGTATATGATTGTTTTGCATACAGGATATTATCGTGGCGGAGTTGAGTCCAGCTGCCTAATTGAGTATTCAGTTTTTGTTGCCAAAAGGCAGCAGTTTGCATAAACTGAGGCAACGAATCACGATCTTCGGGAGGATTGATTTTTCTTAATGAGTTGACCCACCTGTGGAAGAGATTTGCGTTCCAGAAACTTGTGTCATACGCTTCAATCAAATATCTCGCAGCGGCGAGATTTGTACCGTAATGATAACCATTTAATTCATCCTTGAGAAGTCTGATTGCGGCATTATTACCAAGCCCGCCCAAAACATCAAGAGTGTTTGGTAACATCCTTTTGATCTTTCGTCCATTATAAATGATCCTGTCAAAAACGACTTGTGATGTTATATAGGAATCAATAACAAATCTTTGTCCCATTAACATAACAGCAGAAGCGGGATGAGTAGTTGTAGGGGAGAAAGGGTTGGTTAACAGCAATTGAGAATTAATCCTCTGAAAAGCAAACGGATTTGCGAGTAACGAATCCTGGAAAGCATAAAGTTTTGTGGTATCGTTAAATTGCAGAGGAGATGTAATGTTCGCATTTTCAAGCAGAAAAGTAAGATTATTGATCGTTACATTGTCTTGAGTTCCGACAAGGAAGTTGAGCAGTTCATTAATCTCCGAGTAATACCCAATTGCGGGGGTTGAAGAAGTTGCCTCTTCGAGAAAGGCAGCAAACATGCAGCCTCTTGCGGTTGATGGGTCTCGCTGAAAAGTTTCAGCAGGCGGTAGAAGTTGGATTTCTGTTCTGCCCAGCCAGATCATTGCCTTAAAATATTCATCGAGTAGAGGATAGTTCATCAGATTTTGTTCATCTGCGTAGTGACCTCTTAAAGTGAACTGACTAAAATCGATATAATGTTCCTCCTCTCCAAATAATGAGTAAAAAACCATGGTCTCGTCATCGATAAACTGCAAAATGCTGTCAATTTTTGGATTGTTGGATGAATACCATGGAGTGGCGGCAGGATTAAAAAGTTTCCTCGCAACGGTGTTATAAACATCCAAATCACGAAGAGCCACGCCACCAAGGGAATCACTTCCATAAAGTGTATTCAAACCTGAAATTTGAGAATGTATCGAATTAAGGAGAAGCTGCAGTTTTGGGATCAGGTATTCTCCTTCAAGCTGCATCAGGATTTTATCGTAAGAAAGATGAAGTGCGTGAAGAATAGCATCCGTTGAAACAAAGAGGGGAAGATCTTTATGGAAAATATCGCTGGTTGCGCTTAGAAATGTTGGGTAACTTAAGCGTTCACTTACCATAAAACCATGTTGATTAATTAATGAACGTTCATATTCTGTGAGATTATATTTTGTGCAAATAGAATCATAATACAGAATATTGCCGGTAAACGGTGTGACACCGCTGTTAAATTCTCCGGTTGGATACATCTCCATTATTTGTGCAGAACTAAGATTTTGATGTGATTGTAAAAATTCTATATAATTCTGGAGTGTAAAATTTGGGTTCTGCGAATGCAATGGGAAAGTGAAAACCAATACAATTGCGAATATTAGTTTCTTCATGATTTAGTCGCCTTTTGATTTCCTCAATGTGAAATAAAATTTACTACCAATTCCGGGCTTGCTTTCAACGCGGATTTTACCGCCATTTTTTTCGACAAATTCTTTGCAGAGCATCAAGCCAAGTCCGGTGCTTAATTCTCCATCCGTACCCTCAGATTTAGTTTTTTCTCCCAGTTTAAAAAGTTTTTTTAGTTTATCTTTTGTCATTCCGATTCCTGTATCAGTAACCGAAATCTCGATTGTGGAATCATTAATTGTTTTACCGGAAACCGATACTGAACCACCCCGGCTTGTAAACTTGATTGCGTTGGAAATTAAATTCATCAGTATTGAATTAACCATTTTTTTATCAGCCAGAAGAGAAATTTCCGGTTCAATATTATTAATCAGGCTGATACCTTTTTGTTCACACCTTGTCAGAGATGTTTCGATAATTGGGTCGAGAACATCGGAGATGTTAAAACTTTCAGGCTCAAAATCCATCGCACCTTTTTGCATCTGTGCCCATTCCAGGAGGTTTCGAAGAAGTACATAAAGATTTCTTGCGAGTTTGTTCAACTTTTTGCTCATTTCAACATACTCTTCGTGCGTATAATCCGCATCATCATCCGTCATCATCTCTGTCAGTCCCCAAAAAGTTTGGAACGGACTCGACAAGTCGTGTGCGATGATTGAGAAAAATTTATCTTTTTCTTTAAGCAGGCTTGTGAGCAACTCATTTTTGTGGTTTATCTCTTCTTCAGCAGCTTTTCTCTCAGAAATATCCCTCATTAGCGAATATAGATATTGTTTCCCTTTAAATCGCACAGGTGTAAGCATTACCTCAACAGGGAGTTCACTTTTGTCAGCTCTTAAATGAGTCCATTCAAATTTGTGGTAACCTTCTTTAAGTGCATGTTTTACCATCTTTTTCGCTTTATCGGTCGATAATGTTCCATCAGGTTGTTTTTCAGGTGAAATATCTGAGGGAAACTTATGCAGAATCTCGTCCATGCTTTTGATACCAAGTGCTGAAACTGTTGAGGCATTTACTTTGGTAAAACCGGAATCTTCAAGTAACAAACAGAGGTCGGCAGATTGATCAAAAAGGATGCGAAACATCTCTTCACTTTCATGAAGGGCGTCCTCAGCTCTTTTCCTCTCGATGGCTATGGCAATCTGAGATGCGACTGAATCAAGAAACTGTACATCCCGCTCGGAATAAACATCAGACTCTTCGTAGTGTTGGAGCACCAAAACACCAATTGTTTTTGAAGGTGTTACCAATGGTACGCCAAGCCAGGAAGGAGAGTTCTCGCCAACGAGTTCAACCTCACCCAAATCAACCAGTTTATCAAATTTTTCTTGTGAGAGAAGAAGTGGTTCACCTGTTTGATAAACATAGGTTGTGCAGCTTTTATACATCGGGGAAGGGTCTGGTTGTGGATCATATTTGTCGATATGATAGGGAAAACTGAACAAGTCGCTTTCGTCATTGTATAGAGCAACAAAACAATTTTCGGCATATAATAGCTCAGAAAGCGAGGAATGAATCAGGGTCAACAATTCATTCAGGTTTGCGGTAGTTGAAACACCCTGAATTATTTGATAGATAATCCGGGTTTCTCTCTCCGATCGTTCTTTACCGGCAGGTGACTCAGTGAAGGAAAGTTCGGCATTTAACCGCTGGTTTTCCCGCCAAAGTTCCAGGTTCCTGGTTTTTAGTATATTAATCAGATCGGCAATTTCTGAAAGGCTATAGTTAGAGAGTGAATCAGGCGTTACCTGATTAGAGTGTAATTCAGCAGGATTAAGAGAGTTTGGAATTGCAGACTGATTTTTTATGTCATGCATTTTTCAGATTTTCTAATTTTCAAATTAATTGCGTTTAAAAATAACAAAAGAAACAAATTTTATCACAAATTATAAATATAACTTAATAATTATTCCCATTAAACGAACAAAATTGAAATTAATGAACAGATTGATTAAGTTATTTGTTGTGAAAGTAAAACTTAATAGAGATCAAATAAATCCATATTAAAGAGAAACCTTGTAAAAGCGGGAGAAGAGTTCCCTCACTTTTATTACGGAATCACATGCAACATTAATATATTTTCCTCACAACCGGTAATTATTTAAAAATGATGAAAGCAATAGAATCCAGCGGTCAGTCAATTGTATTTCCCTCGATAGCAGCAGTTTCAACAATTGAAATGCCAAATCGCGTTGATCAGAGGCGGGTAAAAGAATATGCAAAAGAACTTTTTATGCCTTCTTTTCCGCAAGTCGAAAGGATTATGAGTGCTTTTGATAACACGGGTATCATTACCAGGAATTTTTGTAAATCAATCGACTATTATCTTGATTCACATACCTATCAGGAATTCAATCGTGACTACATCGAAACTTCGCTTGAATACTCAATAGAAGCAATTGAAAAATGTATCTCATCAGCCAAAATTGATAAAGAGCAGGTTACAGATATTATATTCGTTTCTACAACGGGGCTAGCAACGCCAAGTCTGGATGCATTAATAATTAATAAAATGAAACTGAATCAAAATACCTCCCGAATCCCGATTTTTGGATTGGGCTGTGCCGGAGGTGTAGCAGGATTATCGAAGGCGTGCATTCTTGCAAAAGCCAATCCCGACGCAGTGGTTTTATTGGTGGTTGTCGAATTGTGTTCATTAACTTTCTTAAAAAGTGATTTCAGTAAAAGCAATTTCATAGGCTCAAGTTTATTCTCGGATGGAGTGGTGGCTTGTTTAGTTATGGGAGCAAACCACAAGTTGGAGCAATCACAAAGAATAAATTATCTTGCAGCACAAAGTAAACTGTATTATGACTCGCTTGATGTAATGGGATGGGAATTCCAGGAGCAGGGGTTTAAGGTTCTGTTTTCGCAAGACATTCCAACAATTATTTCAAGGAATATTTATGATGATGTGATCTCTTTCTTAAAGAAGAACAATTTAGAGTTATCCGACATTAAAAACTTTATCTTCCATCCCGGTGGGAAAAAAGTTCTTACTGCTTACGAGGAAGCTTTGCCGGTTGGTGGTGATTTTTTGAAGAATACAAGGGAAGTAATGAATGAAAATGGGAATATGTCGGCAGCCACTGTGCTTTATGTGTTGGAAAGATTTATGGAAAGAGGTTTTGAAAATGGTTACGGACTGATGTTGTCGATGGGTCCCGGATTTTCAAGTGAGATGGTGTTACTTGGAATGGAGAACAATTAACATGGTGTTTACTCTCTTTATCACATTTGTCATTTTGTTACGAATAAGTGAACTGATTTTAGCTCGCCGTAACGAAAAATGGTTGTTACAGAATGGAGCTAAAGAGTATGGAAAAGAGCATTATCCGTATATCGTGGCACTACATGTATCCTTCTTTATATCCCTGGTTGTTGAATATTCACTCAAAGGGTCGGTTTCCTGGAGCATGTTATTATTGATTCTTTATTTTTTGTTAATTGTTTGTAAGGGTTGGGTTATTTTTTCACTGGGAAAATTTTGGAACACAAAAATTTATCGGATACCAAAAAGTCCATTAGTAAAAAAAGGACCATACAAATATATTCGGCATCCAAATTATGTTGTTGTAGTATTCGAACTTATACTCATTCCATTGGTTTTTGAACTTTACTTAACAGCAGCTTTATTTACAATTTTGAATGCAATCATGCTTACAGTGAGAATCAAGGCGGAGGAGAAGGCTTTTCTTGCTTCAGATCAGATATGAGAAATTGTCGCAAAAGATACACAGGTAAAACCATGATAAAATATTTGCAAGGATCACAAAACACTTTAAAAGTCAAAACCCTCATCTTCAAAAGAAAATGAGGGTTTTTTTGTGACCCCAAGGGGATTCGAACCCCTATTACCGCCGTGAAAGGGCGATGTCCTAACCTTTAGACGATGGGGCCATCTAAAGTTATACAACAAAAGGAATTTATTTAACAGTTCCAAACAAAATTCTGGTGAGCCCGAGTGGACTCGAACCACTAACCCTCAGCTTAGAAGGCTGATGCTCTATCCGATTGAGCTACGGGCCCATAGAAAATAATTTTGTCGGAATCCGATAAAACTTGTCGGGGTAGCAGGATTCGAACCTGCGACCTCCTGGTCCCAAACCAGGCGCGCTAGCCGGGCTACGCTATACCCCGAAATAAAATTTCGTTTTCTACGGGCAGTATTCACTGCTTGCAGACATTATGTTTAAGAACTAAAAAATAAGTAGATTTCAAATATAAGTGTTTGATAATTTTTATCCAAATTATTTTTTAAAAATTGAAAGCGGGAAAAATTTTGCACGAAACTTATAAAGCTTCGTTCAGTATAATTGGGTAAATTTAGAACTTGATTTTTTGAAATTCTTTTATTCGAGGATATGATGCAAAAATTCCTTAAAGGATTGTTGTTTATAACAGTTGTCCAATTTTCCCTGCTCGCTCAGACGGGATATCAAGACCTGATGAATCAGGGTGACCAGGCATTAAACAAGCGACCACCCGATATTATGACTGCAAGATTAAAATATCTTGAAGCTCGTGATCTTGAAAAAAATAATCCTGAAGCCTACATCAAAATAGCTATTACATTCATTTACTCAAAGGATGAAAGGAGTGCAAATTATAATCTTGATGAAGGATTAAAACTCTTTGGTGAAGGTGGATCGAATATGAAAGCGATATTTACCTACTATAAAGGGATGGTAAAAGAGTTTGTTCCCCCGGATACAAAAGATACTGTTAAAATCAAAAAACATTTCCTTGAAGCGATAAGTTTTTATCTTAAATCGTTGGAATATCTTGAAGTGCCATCATTCACCTGGAACAATTTTGAGTTTTCAAAGGTGAATGTTTACAACGATGCCGGCAGGGTTTACATGATGATTAATGATGCCGACAACGCAAAAAAATATTTTAACATGTGTCTTGCTGAATTGGGCAATAACACACAAAACAGCTATTATTCAATTTCACATTTTGGGCTTGCTCAGATTAACAAATATCTGGGTCTAACAGACAGTGCAATCATCAATTTTAATAAGGTGCTTGAAATAGACCCTTCGAACCTGACCGCACTGAGTGATCTCTACGGTCTCTACTTTGATGCAGGGGATTATGAGAATGGTTTCATTGTTGTGGATAGAATCGATTCGATGACGACATTAAAATATAATGATCTGATTGGCAGAAAAGATGCATCAAAAGATTCATTGCAATATGTGGCGAACATTCTTTATAACACAAAAATGGAGAAAGGACACCTCAAATTCAATTCCAAATTGTACGCTGAATCACTCAAATATTATGCGGAAGCATATCCATTCAAAAAGAATAAAAAACTTGTTGAGTTGATCAGGAAAATGTCAATTTTGAGTGATATGGCTAAAAAAGGTTGGATGCCCTGTGTGAAGGATGCAAAATTTGTTACGAACGGAAACGAGTACTTTTTTTATTCCCCATCTGAATTAAAAATTAATCAGGATTCATCCATCACGGCAACTCTCAAGTCGATAATCACAGCGGATGTTGACCTCAATATGGTTAATGTTTTTCAACCCGAACCCGATGCTACAGCTCCTGATAAAATCGATAAGGTACTTAACTCAAAATATGGTTCAAATGAATATAACTGGACTGTGGTTTGTGGAAAGAGCACTTACACTCAAAATTTCGAGAAAAAATTTGATCCATCCGGAAAGGAAACAACCAAACCCGCAGGGGCAAAATCCGTTGAAAAAACAGCGGCGAATGAAAGTTTTGAACTGGATTTGTTAAAATACCTTTGCAGAGCAGCGGGAATCTAATTGCGGGCATCTGTATTTCTTCTTCTAAGGTATCTTAAACCCGGCAACAAGTCGAGAACTTACACATTTTTTTCTCTTGCTGCACTTACCGGAATTGCCTTGGGTGTAACAACATTGGTTGTTGCTTTTAGCATTCTGGGAGGTTATGAAAAGGTAATGTCAGAAAAATTGACTTCGTTTGACGCTGATATTCAGATATACGGATATGGGAATCAAGATCTTGGCGGAGTTGACACTGCAAAAACCAAAATTACGGTGACAGCCGGTGATTTGCTGAAATCAATCGATATCTCTGCCCAGAAAATCTGTATTCTCGGGAAAAACAGGATAAATGAAGGTGTAACAATTAAAGGTGTCATATCCGGTTATTTGGAAAGCAGGACAAGTCTTCAACTTCTCGACGGGTCGTTTAATCTGGAGAGGGGAGTTGATTCTCTTCCCGGTATATTAATCGGCAAAACTCTTGCAACAAAACTTCGCGTAAAATCGGGGGATAAAATTAACTTTTTTGCGATCAATCAAGTGGATCTGCAAAATATGACCGCACTGCCGGCCGTCGAAAATTTTGTGGTTGCCGGGATATTTAAGACCGGAATGGGCAAATATGATGATTCGTTTGCCTACACAAGTCTGCGGGAATTGCAACGGCTTTATGAGATGGGTGAGAACATAAATCTTCTGGAAATAAAACTTAAACCGGGTTCCAACATCGACTCGATTAAACAATCGATTCAAACACAGTTGCCATACCCCTATTTTGTTGTCACATTTAAAGAAGCAAATGCTCAGATGTTCAATTGGATTGAACTTCAGCGCAAACCTGTTCCAATAGTGCTGGGTTTAATCATCATTGTTGCTGCATTTAATATAATCAGTGCGCTTCTTATGCTTGTTTTAGATAAAACCAACACAATTGGTACCTTAAAAGCAATCGGCGCCACACCGGGGTTTATAACGAGATTATTCCTCGTTCGTGGTCTTCTGCTCGGAATAGGGGGTGCAACAGCCGGTGTTGTGTTTGGATATCTACTTTGTTACCTTCAATTGGAATTTGGGATCATTAAACTAAACCCTCACATTTATTTTATCGATCGTGTTCCAATTGCAATAAATGGATATTATTTTGTCGCTGTGTTTGTGGTATCCGTTACACTTAGTTTTTTCTCCTCGCTAATCCCTGCATTTGCTGCATCAAGAATTAACCCTGTGAAAGCATTGAGGTTTAGCTGATGAAACAACCAATTGCGCTTCTATTTGCTTTGAGGTATCTTTTCAGCAAACGACAAATAAATTTTATTTCAATTATCTCTTATCTGTCGGTTGGTGGCATTACTCTGGGAGTTGCAGCTTTAATTATAGTATTGGCAATTTTTAATGGATTTGCCGGTTTGGTTCGTTCCTATCTCGTCAGTTTTGAGCCTCATCTTAGGATTGAATCAACCAGTGAAGACCCTGCTTCGTCACTTGCAATAATTGATACTTTCCTTCAGAATAGTGAATATGCAGACAGTTATAGTGGTTTTGTTGAAGGAAAAACTGCCGTGATCTCGCGGGAATATAACCGAATCACCCGTCTTAAAGGTATTGCTCCCGGAGATGGGGGAGATGTTTACGGGATAAAACAGGCTCTTATACAAGGCGATTACAAGTTTGAAGAAGAAACGGGCAGTGCGTTCATAGGGATAAATCTTTCTGAAAAACTTGCCGTCTCGGTAGGGGATACACTCACAGTTCTTTCGCCGGCGGGGATCGAAAATCTTGTTGCAGGGGCAGGAAGTATCCAGAATATCAAACTTGTGATTAAAGGAGTGTATCAATCCAAAAACAGTGAATATGATGGTGATTATGTTTTCACCGGACTTAATCATGCAAAATATGTTCTTGGTTATGGTGATGATGTTCAGGGTTATGAAATTAGATTTAAAGATTATACCATTGCTTCAGAAGTTAAAAAAATATTGGAAGAAAGATTTGGTGAAAAAGAATATATCTTTTCCACTTGGTATGATCTTCACAGTGATATCTACAATGTAATGATGCTTGAAAGGCTTGTGGCCTGGCTACTGCTTTCGCTGATAATTCTTGTGGCAGCGTTTAACATCCTTGCCTCACTGACCATGTCGGTAATTGAAAAAAAACGGGATATTGGTGTGCTCACCTCCATGGGGATGGAGCGTTCAACCATACTGAAGATTTTTATGATTCAAGGATTTCTGACAGGAGTTGCAGGCACTTTGGCAGGGGGACTGCTCGGTCTGGGGATTTATTATCTTCAAATTAATTACCACATAATCGCCCTCGATCCTTTGAGATTCAAGGTTGGCTGGTTGCCGATGGAGCTGAATGCAATTGATTACATTTTAATACTTGCGGCATCTATCGGTCTTTCTCTTCTTGCATCAATTTATCCAGCTAAAAAAGCTGCTTCAATCGATCCGATAGATGCGATAAGATGGGAATAACATGAGGAAAAAAATTTTTATTGACTTAAAGAACATGAAACAGAACTGATAAAAATGAACAACATTATCACCGGACGCGGTTTAACAAAATCGTATAAAGTATCGAAACAAAACTCCCTCGAGGTACTTAAAGGAGTTGACATTTCAATTATTGAAGGTAAAATTTCTGTAATTGTTGGTCCCAGTGGAGCAGGAAAAAGCACACTTCTACATATTATTAGTGGGTTGGATAAACCCGATGCGGGTCGTGTTGAAATTCTGGGAAGTGATATTTTTGCCCTTAGCCAAAAAAAGCTTTCGAACTTCAGGAACAAGAATATCGGATTTGTTTTCCAATTTCATCATTTATTACCCGAGTTTACAGCGCTTGAAAATGCGGCAATTCCGTTGTTAATAGCCGGAAAATCAAAAAAAGAAGCTTTTGACCGTGCCCATGAGTTAATGAAAATTACAGGCCTCGAAAAACGAAAAGATCACAAACCCGCTGAACTCTCCGGTGGTGAGCAGCAAAGAGCAGCTTTGGCAAGAGCCCTTGGAAATGATCCACAGGTTATCCTCGCCGATGAACCCACAGGAAATCTTGATTCTGCAAATGCCACATCAATTAATGATCTGTTTATTGAACTAAGGGACAACTTCGGAAAAACTTTTGTGATTGTAACTCACAATAAAGAGTTAATGGCGATTGGTGATATTCTTATTGAAATGGCTGATGGCAGGGTTGTTAAGGATAATTCGTAATTGCTTGCTGATACTAAAGATTCGAATTATCCGGACTATTTTCAGATGTTAACTGGAATATGGCAATCGGGATTACAAAAATTTAGTTAATTATCTGTAAATTAAAAGTTGTTTTTATAAAAATATTGAGAATATTGAATGAACTCTCTTCTACTGAAGTTGTATTTTATAAGGAAAATCAAAGGTCTCTTTATGAGATTCAGGTTGGATTTCATCTTTGGACCTTTTTCCGGTATTGTAATGTTTATTTCCTATCTTGCAAAACTTTCCAAATGGAGAGCTGCCAATAAAAACTTACCTTTTAACGATTTTTACAATGGAAGTGTAAAATATCAGGAGAGATTTAAACTCCATGATTTTGTCTTTACGAACCAAAAACTCAATCGTCCAATTGCCTATCTTGAATTTGGTGTTGCGGACGGAATTTCTCTCGAGTGGTGGGTAAAGCAAAACAACGATCCCAAATCTGTATATTATGGTTTTGACACTTTTACCGGACTTCCGGAAGATTTTGGAGTGATAAAGAAAGCGGATTATGACAGATCAGGGGTTTTCCCTCCAATTGAAGATGACAGAATCACTTATGTAGCAGGGTTGTTTCAATCCACGCTCCCTTCATTTCTCCAAACTTTCAGTTTCAAAGATAAACAGATTGTACTTCATATGGATGCAGATTTGTACTCTTCAACCCTCTATGTATTAACAATGCTGGCACTGCATTTAAAGCCCGGTGATATTATCATTTTTGATGAATTTGGTGTACCACTACATGAGTTCAGGGCATTTACTGATTTCACTGAAGCCTACCCCATAAAATTTAAGCCACTCGGTGCTGTTAACAATTATTTGCAGGTTGCATTTGTAATCGAATAAAAGTTGTAAAAAAAATTCAGAAATGATTTTTTTATTAAATATTCACTAATTATATTTCAACTTCAGCCGTTGGAGTTTTTTAATTCCATATAAGGCGAATTTTTATTATAATTAGATGGGAGGTAACTATGAGAGACTTAATTTTGTTTCTTATACTTATTAGTTTTGTAATCTATCCTCAGTCATGGATAAGACAAGATGATGGAATTAATGAAGACATTAACTCCATACATTTTACAAATGCATTGAACGGTTATTTTGCGGGAACCTCAGGTGTCGTATATAGAACTTCCGATGGGGGAAACTCTTGGGACAGAATTGTAACGGGCCAAAATGGCACAATTAATGGAATAAATTCCAATTCCAGGGGGGTATGGGCTGTCGGGGACAACGGACTTTTAATTTTCTCCTCGGATAATGGCTCAACATGGGCCCAACAAACGGTCGGTGCAACGACCAGGTTTAACTCGATTTCTTTTCACGAAAATATTGGTTTGATTGCGGGTGATGGCGGAAAGATATTCCGTACAACAGATTCCGGAGAAAATTGGAGCCTTATTTCACTACCTGTCAGCGTCTTACGCTCGGTATCTATCTATGGTGATAATGCAGTGGTTGTTGGCGGTGAAGTAAACTTGACTGAAACAATGTATATCGCAGTGTCGAGTAATGCTGGTTTAACATGGCAAGTAGTCATGAACTCTACAGGTTCGACTTTAACAAGTGTCCAAATGGTAAGTCCAACAGTTGTGTATGCAGTCGGCATCAATGGGATGGCGGCAAAATCAACCGATGCCGGTCAGTTTTGGAATTATGTCTATTCATACACGGAGCAATGGCTTTATGGACTTCATTTTCTGGATGCTAATACTGGTTTTCTATGCGGAGGGAATACAGGTTCCGGCATTATCCTGAAGACCACTGATGGAGGAAATTCATTTACTCAGGAAGTTCCGATTGGAAGCCGGTGGTTGTATTCGATTTACATCCACAAAGAATCAATCGGATTTTGTGCTGGTGCGGCAGGCGGGAAACTCTATAGACTGGGTGGTGATGCAGCTTGGCTTGAACAGCCAACAAATACATCTTCAACGCTTAATGATGTGTCATTCTACGATAATTATGTTGGCGTATCAGTGGGAGATGCAGGTGTAATATTAACCACTTCCAGTGGTGGTGATTCCTGGCATTTCGCTAATTCACCAATCAACAGTCGCTTGAATTCTGTTGACAGGTTTGATACTGTTGTTGTAGCGGTTGGTGACGCTGGACAGGTTCTGAGATCATTTGGGAATGGTTCAAGCTGGCAACAGTCAAATACTCCGATTACAGATGAATTGTTGACTGTTGATATGATCTCACCAACTGCGGGTTTCGCAGGAGGTCGAAATGGCAAGTTACTAAAGACACATGATGGTGGATTGACCTGGCTTGCAATTACATCTCCCACCACAATGACGATAAGAGGAATGAGTTTTATTAGCGAGTCCGTAGGTTTTATAACCGGTGGCGATTTCATTGGTGGTCCTGCAGGAACAGGTTTTGTTTATCGCACAACCAATGGTGGCGAGTCGTGGCAAGTTTCGTTATCAGGTATCCCCTTGATGAACGCAATTAGTGCGATGGAAACCCAAAAGCTCTATGTAGTTGGGATTAAAGGATATGCATTCTATTCCTACACTGGTGGATTAAGCTGGGATTTCATGAACTTAAATACCTCTCAATGGTTATATGCGATAGATTTCCTGACTGATGACATTGGCTATGTTTCAGGAGGTAATGTTGCCACCGGGATGGTTTGGATGACAGCTGATGCTGGCTTCAATTGGTCGACGATTCCTTTATCTTCAGCCCAGTGGTTATATGGAATTGATGTACTTCAGTCCAAGGTGTACACTTGTGGTTATAATGGTAAAATGCTCAGAGGAATCCGAGGGATAATACCTGTTGAGCTAACCTCATTTAGTGCCAATCTAATAAGCCAAAATGAGGTTGAACTTACATGGATGACCCAGACAGAGACAAACAACCATGGATTTGATATTGAACGGGATAGAGGCCAGGGGTGGGAGAAGATCGGTTTTGTTTCCGGAGCAGGAACTTCAATAATTCCACAAACTTACTCATTTAAGGATCGGGAAATCCAATTCGGAAATGTCATTCTGATAAAATACCGGTTGATTCAACGAGATTATGATGGCGAGGTTGAATATAGCGATGTTGTTGAGGTAAACTTACCCGGAACGGAGTCTTTCACATTGCTGCAGAATTACCCAAATCCATTTAATCCTGAAACCAACATAAGTTTCACCCTACCACAGGCATCCCAAGTCACTATGATTCTCTACGATATTCTGGGAACTAAGGTACAGGATATAACTGATGAGTTTTATGGTCCGGGCTTCCACACCTTGCATTTAAATGTGGTAAATTTACCGAGTGGAATCTACTTCTATGAGATGAGGGCTGGTAACTTTAGAGAAGTGAAAAGGATGAATCTTCTAAAGTGATCTCCATAACATTTTCGGTTCAAATATTAAAAACAATTAATAGCTAATCTTCAAAAAAAAGAGGCTGTCTCAAAAGGGGCAGCCTTTTTTATTATATTCTCAGATTTAGCCAGAAGCGTCTTCTCCTCAAATTGGTTACAACTTAAGACCTCCGGTTTATTGATTCCTCGCCTTCCGTTAAATTCTAGAAGAGTCTGACTCTTCTTTTCGCCTGAAAATTGACCAAATCAGTATAGCCTAAATGTGTTCTAACCTATTGTAATATATGGTAGTTAAGGGGAATATTTATTTTTATATCCGGTCAATTTTTCGTATTTTTGCATATGAAAAAGACACCAAAAACCCCTGCATTCAAACCCTACGATCAGCACCAAATGTTTCTGTTTCCTCCTTCAATTGAGGATATGATACCCAAGGAGCATCCT
>Ga0209570_1000557_pt1 | contig 38482 bp, 35 predicted proteins | sample EBPBio172007_DNA_FD_185861 | JGI IMG/M metagenome (GOLD analysis project Ga0209570, IMG submission 185861) | Wastewater treatment Type I Accumulibacter community from EBPR Bioreactor in Madison, WI, USA - Reactor 1_9/17/2007_ DNA (SPAdes)... | ecosystem: Engineered > Bioreactor > EBPR >... | reverse complement strand
TAGTTATGTGATCTTTGAAAATAAATGCTCGAGTATAAATCGGATTTGGTGGGATTCCGGAAGAGTATCCGGATATATCTATTATACAACTATCAACATCCACACCCAAAATCGTTAGATATCTTCCTACCAAATTTGAAACCACCAATTCGGTGTAAACCCCTGTACCAATAAGTATCGTATCACCGCTTAAACATATACCGACTACCTTTTGTATTGAATCCGAGGCGGTTGTCCAAGAAGTATATGGTGCCTCCGGGGTTGGATTTCCTGCTTTGACATAACGGATTATAGAATAATTTGGGACATTTAAGATGATAACTAGGAGGACTGAGAACAAGATTGTCCTTGAAGGGACTTTCCTGCAAGAGATTGCAGATTGATATATTGGGACTGTTCGTTTGGTGATTGTCATTTCAGAATGATCACTTGCCTTTTTAAACATCATTTTTTTTGTTCATTAACTTAATGAATAATCATGGAATGTTTGATAGAAGTTCCACAGAACTCTTGACATTTTTCACCAATACCTTTTTATTCTGCAGACGGCAATCGGGACGATTACCACTCCTCAGCCTGTGCTTAAATCAGTATCCCGGTTTATATTTTTGCCAAATTGAGCAACTTTGATAAAATTTTGGAAATTACCGTGATTGTGCTGTTCTCCATTTTGGCTTTTAAAGACTTTAAGATTGAAGTCTTTGTTACTAATATTTTGTGATCCGCGTTGTCTTAAGGAATGAAACATTAATTAGCTGCTAAGACCTAACTTGTTACAAATAAAAGATTTAGAGGTAATGGAAGGTCCCCGGAAAAAATAGCCGACTTAAAGACTAAAAAAGTCGAATATTCGGGAGTAACGAATTTGGGGAGAAAATGGTGTTTTTTTCTTTCAGAGGGAAACTCGAAAAGATACATTTGGAACACAAAAAATAATTGTTCATTAAAATAATGAGGTTAATATTGAGCAAAGCACTAAAGATGTTCTTGTTTATGCTGCTCCTTTTATTAACCGGTTTCAGTGTTGAAAATCCGAAAGCAAAAGTCGATGAATCTTCCCTCGCCGGAAAAACTGCAAAAAATGCAGAGGTGGTAAGGAAATATTCATCAATTCTTGAGTTCTCAAATCCTAGAAAAGGTAAAGTAACCTGGTATGGTCCGGGCTTTCATGGAAGAAAGACCGCGAGTGGAGCGATATTCGATCAAGAGAAGTTTACAGCTGCTCACCGAACGCTGCCATTTGGTACAATTTTAAGAGTTACCAACATATCCAACGGAAAATCTGTAATAGTAACAGTTACAGATAGAGGTCCGGGCCATAGAAGCCTCGAACTTGACCTCTCAAAGGCAGCCGCCAGATCGATAGACATGATCAACGCAGGCACAGCCAATGTTTCTATAGAAACAGTTACAGTAAATGGATTCAACACACCGGTATTATCTGCTTATTAATAAGTGAAAAGCAGAAACAGCCCGTCCCGAAATGGACGGGCTTTTTTTATATCTTTGGGTTATTAATTCAAAAAATTTGGTGACTTTATGAAACGGATTCTCTTTTTAACAATTTTTGTTGCACTCATGGTTTTTGCGGGGTGTAACAAAAAATCTGAGCCGACTACTGACAAAGAAACGGAATCGACAAAAACTGACTCACTCTCTGAAAAGGATACGCTATCACTTAACGATTTTGTGGACACAACAAAGTTTAAAAAATCGGTGGAGGATGTGAAGAAAAAAATAGATGAGAAACAAAAAGAGCTTAATAAAGAGATGGATGAAGTTAAGAAAAAGCTTGACGAACTTGAGAAATGATTTTGGTGGAAAAGGAGATCAACAACAGGAAGAATAGACCATTGCGGTATATTCTTCCTGAAAATAATATTTAGTTACCTGCCATCAATAGTGCGATAGCGGAAGTATTAACGATATCTTCAACACTGCAGCCACGACTGAGATCGAAGAAGGGGAGTTTAAGTCCCTGAACCACAGGTCCCACAGCTTCTGCACCACCAAGTCGCTGAGCAATTTTATAACCGATGTTACCAGCCTGAAGATCAGGGAAAATTAAAACATTTGCTCTTCCTGCCACTTCACTTCCCGGTGATTTCTTTTTTCCGATACTTTCAACAATTGCCGCATCAAACTGAAGTTCACCGTCAACCTTAAGATCGGGTCTTTTCTGCTTTACAATCGCTGTTGCTTCAAGCACTTTATCGATTAGTTTATGTTTTGCACTTCCTTTTGTTGAGAAGGAGAGCATAGCGATATAAGGTTCTTCGCCGGTAAGAATTTTATGGTTATCGGCGGTTGAGATCGCAATATCAGCGAGTTGAATTGCATCAGGATCGGGAACCACAGCGCAATCACCGAAAGAGTAGGTTACATCAGGATAAACCATCAGGAAAAAGCTTGAAACGATGGAGATGCCCTCTTTTGTGCCGATGCAAAGAATTCCGGCACGCATAACATCTCCCGTTGAGGCTGTTGAACCGGCAACGGAAGCATGAGCCATCCCTTCTTTGAGCATCATAGCTCCGAAAAAAATATCTCTTTTTATAGTTTCCCGGGCCTCTTCAATCGTGACACCTTTATGTTTCCGTTGATTGTAGAAAATGTTAGAGAAGTCGCTTAGTTTTTCTGATTTTTCGGGGTCTATTATTCTAACACCTTTAAGATCCACACCAATTGTCTTCGCGGCAGCTCTTACAGTTTCTTCGTTTCCGAGAGTAATTACATTGCCAATCCCTTCACGGGTAATAATTTCAGCAGCTTTTAACACTCTCTCATCATGAGATTCGGGCAAAAGAATGGTACGCTTTTTACGGGCAGCGTTTTCCCTTATTTTTACTAATAATTCCAGTTCGCTCATTATCAATCCAAATTATAAATAATTGTCCATCAAAATTAACGAATTGGGGGGGATTGGCAATAATGCAATAATGCAAAAATCCAATAATGCAGTAATGTTTAAGTTAAGATTTGGTAATGTAAAATTTTATTCAGAAGTTTAAAACTGTGTTTAAAAGCATTTTGCATAGTGAAAAGAGGGAGTTGGGTGGCTTAAATGTCGCTTAAAGTCAGTGAATTGTAAAAAGATGTCACAGCTATTGCGCAATGAATTATGATGACTTAACTTTCCCTTGTTCTTTTTTGGAATTATGGAAAAAGACAGAAATTAAAATTAAAAACCAACAATTAACCCTTAACAAAACTCATTAGGAGTACATAAATGAAAATCGTGAAATTAGGATTCGTTCTTTTGTTACCTGCAATCTTCGTATTAAGTGGCTGTGGCAAAAAAGTTGAAGCTCCAGTAGCTGACACAACCAAAGTTGAAGCTCCAGTAGTTGATACAACTGCAACTCCAGCTGTTGATACAACTGCAACCGCTGACACAACTGCAAAACCAGCAACAGAAGAAAAGAAATAATTTAACTTCTTTTTGACGGTAAATTAAATTTGCCAGAAACAAAAGCGGGCTTGCCCGCTTTTGTTGTTTTAAACCATTCCATATTAAAATAGACACCTCTGTATCTCCTGTCAAAAAAAATTGATTAATTCCTAAGAAAACTCTAATTTAGCGTTCCTGTTTATTACGATTAGAAAAAAAAATTGATCAGAAAAAATTTAAGCCATTTAAAAGAACTTATCGCTGCCAAATGTCTTTCGGCAGGCAGGGAAGTTGATTCAGTTACACTGATTGCAGTGAGCAAACTCTTTGGAACTGATCATATGCGTGAAGCAATATCAGCCGGTCAGATACACTTTGGTGAAAATTATGCCCAGGAATTCAGGGACAAATTTGCCGTTTTTTCAGAAGAAAATCTTGTGTGGCATTATATCGGGACACTACAAACCAACAAAGTTAAATATGTAACGGGAAATGCGGATTATATACATTCTATTGACTCGGTTAAGATTCTCGCCGAAATCCAAAAACAAGCTGAAAAAAAAGGGATAATACAAAAAGTGTTTCTCGAGTTCAAATCCTCTTTTGAAACAACAAAATCGGGCGGTGGTATTGAAGAGGTATTCACCCTCGCGGCAGAATCAACAGGCATGAAAAATATCGAAGTTGCCGGTGTGATGACAATGGCTCCATTTGTTGATGACATAACCATTATAAGAGATGCATTCAGAAGGACAAGACTTTTAGTTGAAGAATTACAACGATCGGGTTACAGCGGAATAAAGGAGCTTTCGATGGGTATGACAGGTGACTACCTCACGGCCATTGAGGAAGGTGCAACATTTTTAAGAATAGGCACAGCAATTTTTGGTGAAAGGAATTAAGGACAAGGTATGAAATTATCACCTGTTAATATCAAACGGCAGGAATTTAGCAAGGCAGTAAGAGGTTACAGCATTGGTGAAGTTAATGATTTCCTTGAAAAAGTTGCCGAGGAAGTTGAATCGGCACTTAAAGAAAATGAGACTCTTCGCCGGACCGTTGATCACCTGAATCTTGATATTGAAAGATATAAAACAATTGAAGACAGTTTGCAGAAGGCATTGATTGCTGCACAGGAATCATCGGGACTGGCACTTCAAAAAGCGAACGACGAGGCCGCCAGAATTTTGGAAGAAGCGGGAAATGATGCTGCGGTTATCATCGGAGATTCGCAGGAGAAGGCAAAAAAACTGCAAACACATATTGCTGAACTTGAAGAAAGAATGGCATGGTTGATCGCCCGGTTATCGGCAATGGTGGAGACTCAGGAAGATTTGTTGGGGTTAAGACATAAGATTATTTCTTCGATACCGGAGCCACATCCGGAGAATGAGATTTCGGAGACTGAAATTGAACCGATAGTTTCAGTTGCTGAGGTAAATGATATTACTTCAGAAGCTGTAAATGTTAGTGAAGTGGAAGAAGAAGCATTGATACCAAAGCTCGAAACCCAGGAGCCACTTGAAGTGGAAGAAGAAAAAGTCGAATCTGAAAATGCTGAAGAGATTAAAAAGGAAGATTCGATGAGTGATGAAGAACAGAAGCGTAAAAAACTTGCTGAGATGTTTTTCACCGGTGGATCGGAAAAAATTGATTTAAATAATATAGTGGATGATTAGAATGAATAACATGATTGAAAAAATAAAAGAAACAGTGGATTTCTTAAGAACAAAAACTGTAAAAGATTATAAATATGGAATAATTCTGGGGACAGGATTGGGTGCATTGGTTAAGGAGATCGATATTGAACTTACCATTGAATATGAGGATATTCCAAATTTCCCGGTTTCGACAGTTGAATCGCACAAAGGGCGTTTGATTTTTGGGACAATACATGGTGAGAGGGTTGTTGCAATGCAGGGGAGATTCCATTATTACGAGGGATATACGATGCAGCAGATTACTTTCCCGGTGAGAGTAATGAAGTATCTGGGGGTGGAAACTCTTTTTGTTTCAAATGCATGCGGAGGGATGAATCCCTTTTACAGAAGAGGGGATATCATGATAATGATTGATCACATCAATCTTTTGGGGGATAATCCGCTGATTGGAAGAAATCATGATGAACTTGGACCAAGATTCCCCGATATGAGTGAACCATATTCGCTTGAATTGATTGCATTGGCAGAGGAAGCTGCTCTGGACAACCGGATAAAACTTCACAAGGGAGTATATGTTGCGGTTTCCGGTTCCAGTCTCGAAACCAGAGCTGAATATCGTTTCCTTAGAGCGATAGGGGCCGATGTGGTTGGTATGTCAACCATTCCGGAGAATATAGTGGCAAACCATATGGGAATGAAAGTTCTTGGAATGAGTATCATCACAGATGAATGTTTCCCTGAATCACTTAAACCCGTAACTTTGCAAGAGATGCTGGATGCTGCAGGAATTGCAGAACCCAGAATGACAAAAATATTTACAGAAGTTATCAGAAGATTAAAATGACATTTAAGAAGTTTATCGGAATAATCGGGTTCCTTCTTTCGATAGCAGTTGCAGGAAGTTCTTCATGGTTCCTCGACGGGGTAACCTCTGTTGACTCTGTGTTCTACTCCCGGCTTTTTGTGCTTATGATCGTATCGTTTGTATCCGGTTGGTTAATCGGTGAAGGATTTGAGAGGGGGACTTCATTCAAGTTTGCTTTAGGCGCGATGATTCTCGGAATTGCAGGAGCACTTAGCCATGAGCTCTTTTTTGTTGTCAGGCATACGACCGACACTTCGCAGTTCAAATTCCTCGTAAATGCTGCGATAAACGGAGCACTTGTCTCTTCATTCGTTTTATTTGGACGAAACAGTTGTGCTCTCAGATTTGAGGTGACCGGTGAGTCTGATGAGGAGAGCGAGGGATCGGTTGAGCAAAGAAACATGGGAAGTGAGGAATTGTCTGATAATCCAGGTGGTGCAGGGGTGGAAGGTTCAGAATATGCCGGAGTTAATGCCGGTGATATGGAGAGTGAAGAGCATGAATCTGAGGATAGTGAGAATTTCCAAAAAAGTGAAGTAGTTGATTTTTCAGCAGTTAAAGGGAGTGTAAAGGAAATATCACATACAGATTCAGAAAAAGAACCTATATTTGAAGCTACATTTTTTGAAAAAAATGGTGAATTGATCGTCGAAAAAGCGAAGCTGGAAGCTCAAAAAATAATGTTTGAGGCACAGCAGGAGCTGCAAAAGATGAAAAATGAAAAAGAAAAAATAGAAAACGAATTAAAAATGCTGGTGAATACTGAGAAAAAATTACTCGAACAGTATAAAAATCAGATGCAATAATCAGAGAGATTTAAGTAAAAATGTACAAGCCATATCCCGAAAACTTCAAATACCCCGAGATCGAAAATGAAGTTTTAAAATTCTGGAAAGAGAAAAATATTTTTGAGAAGTCGGTTGAATCGAGGCCGGCAGATAAAAGTTTTACATTTTATGAAGGACCTCCCACTGCCAACGGCAAGCCGGGGATTCATCATGTAATGGCAAGAACTCTAAAGGATTTGATCTGCAGATATAAAACACTTCAGGGATATCAGGTTCAACGAAGAGCGGGTTGGGATACCCACGGGTTACCCGTTGAAATTGAAGTTGAAAAACAGCTTGGGATAAAAAGTAAAGCAGACATCCCGATATTTGGGGTTGAAAAATACAACGATGCCTGCCGTCATTCGGTGTTCACCTATAAAGATTTATGGGAAAAGATGACCGACAGGATGGGGTATTGGATTGATCTTGAGTCGGCATATATAACTTGTACAAATAACTACATTGAATCAGTCTGGTGGTCACTTAAAACCTTGTTTGACAAGGGATTAATTTTTAAAGATTATAAAATTGTACCTCAGGATCCCAAAGCCGAGACTGTGCTTTCAAGTCACGAACTTGCTTTGGGTTACAGAATGACAAAAGATCCATCTGTATATGTCCTTTTTAAAGCAAAAGATGCTGATTATCATTTTCTGGTTTGGACCACCACACCCTGGACTTTAATTTCAAATGTTGCACTGGCTCTTGGGCCTGACATTGAGTATGTTAAGGTTTTACATAAAGAGATTAAAATGGTGCTTGCGAAAGAACGGCTTTCAGTTCTGGGTGAGGATTATGAGATACTCGAATCTTTTAAGGGAAGTGATCTTGAGATTGTTGAATATGAACAACTTATGGATTATGTTCAACCCGACAAAAAAGCTTTTTACACTCTGAATGCCGACTTTGTAAGTACCGGAGATGGTTCAGGCATTGTTCATATAGCACCCGCATTTGGTCAGGATGATTATGATATCTCAAAAAAATATGGACTTCCGATGCTTCAACCTGTTACAAGAGGTGGAAGATTTACAGCGGAGATTACCGATTTTGCCGATCAGTTTGTAAAAGATGCAGATGCCGGCATTATTCAGAAATTGAGAGCAGAGGGAAAACTTTACAAAAAAGAGACAATCGAACACTCCTACCCGTTCAGTTGGAGATTTGATGATGTTCCTATTATATATTATGCCCGTGAATCGTGGTTTATAAAAACCACTTCAGTTGCAGACAGAATGGTTGAATTGAATAAGACAATCAACTGGGCTCCCCCTGAAATTGGAACCGGAAGGTTTGGCAACTGGCTTGAGGATAACAAAGACTGGGCGCTCTCGCGTGACCGTTTTTGGGCAACACCTCTTCCAATCTGGGTATCGGAAGATGGGAAAGATATGTTTGCTGTTGGAAGCATAGAAGATTTGAAACAGGGAATCTACGAAAAGGATGGAAAACGGACATCAGTTTCTGAGCTCGAGGAGATTGATCTTCACAAACCTTTTGTTGACAGAATAATTTTTGAAAAAGATGGCAAGGTTTACAGAAGAACACCTGAACTTATAGATGTCTGGTATGATTCGGGAGCGATGCCTTTCGCCCAGTATCACTATCCATTTGAGAACAAGGAATTGTTTGAAGCTAATTTCCCGGCAGATTTTATCTCCGAGGGAATTGATCAGACCAGAGGATGGTTTTATACATTACACGCCATCTCCACAATGCTTTTTGATTCACCTGCTTATAAAAACATCCTGGTGAACGATCTGATCCTCGATAAAGAGGGAAAAAAGATGTCGAAAAGTCGTGGTAACTCGGTTGATCCTTTTATGTTATTTGACAAATATGGTGCCGATGCCACAAGATGGTATTTGATTGCAAATAATCCTCCATGGAAACCGACGCTTTTTAATGAAGACGATCTCGGAGATATTCAGAGGAAGTTTTTTGGTACATTAACCAACACTTATTCCTTTTTTTCACTCTATGCCAACATCGACCGCTTTGTGAATGATAAGGAGTTGGTTGACTATGGGAAGAGACCTGAGATAGACAGATGGATAATCTCGAAACTTAATGGGGTTGTTGAGGAATATGAAACCTCAATGGATGTTTATGATGTTACAAGAGCAGCAAGGGCTGTGATGAGTTTTACGATTGATGAACTTTCAAACTGGTATGTTAGAAGGAGCAGGAGAAGGTTTTGGAAATCGGATTTGACTGAGGCAAAACTTTCTGCTTATCAAACACTGCATGAATGTTTATTAACTGTTTCGAAACTTATTTCACCTTTTGCACCATTTATTGCGGAAGATATATACAGACGATTGACTCTCGACACAACGGGAGCCGAAGAATCTGTTCATCTTTGTAAATTTCCTGTGGTTACTTACAGGGAAAAAGAACTTGAAGAAAAAATGGACGCAGTTCAGAGAGTTGTTTATATTACAAGATCGATGCGTGCAAAACATAATCTGAAAGTAAGGCAGCCCCTTAAAAAGATAATGGTTGCAGTTGCCGGCAGGTTAAAAGAACCGCTTGAGACAATGAAGGAAGTGATTCTTGAAGAAGTTAATATCAAAGATCTCATTATCCTTACTGATGATTCGGGAATTGTAAAAAAGAGCACCAAACCAAATTTTAAAACTTTGGGACCAAAACATGGTAAATCTGTACAACCTGTTGCCTCGGCAATCAGAGAATTTGGTACAGAGGAAATAGGCATACTATTAAGAGGTGAAAACATTATTTTAGACATTAACGGCAACCGTGTTGAGGTTGAGCCCACTGATGTTGAAATAATAAGTTCTGAGATTGAAGGCTGGTTGGTTGAATCGGAAGGTGCTTTTACCGTTGCTCTCGACACTGAAATTACACCTGAGTTGAGGGATGAAGGATTTGCCAGGGAGTTTGTGAATCGCGTTCAGAACATGAGGAAAGACGCCGGATTTGAAGTAATTGATAAAATAAATATCGTTTACTCAGGTGACGATGAGATAAAAACAGCTGTGAACATTTTTCAGCAATATATTAAAGGTGAAACCCTTGCTGAAAATCTGCAGGAACAGGAATTTGGATCAGGATATAAACAGGAGTGGAAGATTGGCGACCACAATTGTAAAATTGAGATCAATAAAATTTAGAAGTACAATAGGAGATACCGATGGAAGAAAACAAAATCTTGGGTGAGGAAAATGCTTCACCAAGAAAAATGAGATACACTGCCGATGAGTTGGAATACTTTCGTGCTGTGATTCTTGAAAAAAGAGAGGAGATCATCCAGCAGTTGCAAAATCTGCGCGACAGGATGATGGACCCCACCACAGGTGAGTATATTAACGAAAATTCTCCATACTCATTACACATGGCTGAACAGGGAACTGATGCAATGGAACGCGAAAAAACATTTCTTTATGCTCAGAGAGAAGGAAAATTTCTTGGATATCTTGATGAAGCATTAAAGAGAATTGATGCCGGCACTTATGGCTTGTGCATTGAATGTATTGACGAACCACAAAACCTTTGTGATACATGTCCGCTGATTCCAAGGGAACGACTTCTTGCTGTACCTCACAGTCAGCATTGTTTGCCCGTAAAATTGAAACAAGAAAAGAAGAAAAAGACCTATTAACTCAGACGCATCAGACAGACTTTATGTAAGGCTGCTCTACTTCTCAGGAATACTTGTTTTACTCGACCAGATAACCAAACTTGCCGTTAAGGGGTTTTCCATACCCTTTTTGGGTATTGAATATGACGGTATGTATCTTGGCGAGTCAATACCTGTATTGGGAAATTTCTTCAGGTTTACATTCGTTGAGAATAAAGGGATTGCTTTTGGGATCGAGTTAAACCCGATCATAAAAGTGGGGGTCTCCCTTATTTCAATTGTAGCGAGTGTTTTTATCGTTTATTATATGAAACAAATTGTAGAGAAGAACAAAGGCGCAGCTTTTGGTCTGGCTCTTATTCTTGCCGGTGCAGTGGGAAACATGATAGATAGAGTCTTGTATGGGGCTCTTTTTGGCTATGCACCCCTGTTCTACGGGCATGTTGTCGATTTTTTTCATGTAGTATTTGATGTGAACATCTTTGGCTATTACATCGACAGTTTTCCAATTTTTAACATTGCAGATATTGCTGTTTCTCTCGGCGTTGCCGTTTTATTTATATTTTACGGTAAAGAAGAACATGAAGTGGCAGCCGGTGAAACATCTGATGGCGAAATGGCAGAAATGAACAAATCCGGGCTTGAGGGGGATGTTGCTGTTGAGACTGATATCGAAGGGAAAACTGAACGCCCTGTAAGAAAGATATCTTTTCCGACAGAGACAGAGAGTGAAATTTCGGAGGAACCGGCAGATGGCAAAGATAATAACCGAAAAGATCTTTAGATATGAAATTTCCGATGGAAAGAGGAAAGAGCGGGTTGATACTTTTCTTGCCAATTCGGTAGAAAACGCCACTCGCACAAGAATTCAAAAACATATTGAAGCCGGTCTTGTAACCGCAAACGGTAAGGTTATCAAATCGAATTATAAGGTTACTCCGGGGGATGAGATTGTATTCACCCTTCCATGCGCACCCAGACCCGAAACCGCAGAAGCGGAAGACATCCCCATTGATGTAGTTTTTGAAGATGAATTTTTAATGATCATCAACAAACCTGCAGGATTGGTGGTTCATCCATCAATAGGTCACTACACCGGTACCCTCGTAAATGCACTTCTTTTCCACAAACAAAATTTAAGTGATTTAAACGACCCGACCACGCGCCCCGGGATTGTCCACAGAATTGACAAGGACACCAGCGGACTTCTATTAATCGCGAAGGATAACATTACGCATTCGCGACTTGCAGCCCAATTTTCTGCTCACACAATCGAAAGAGAATATCAGGCGGTTGCATGGGGTCTGTTTAAAGAGAAAAAAGGGGAAGTTCAATCCTTCATCACCCGTAGTAAAAGAGACAGAAAACTTTTTACGATGAGTAAGGATGAGGGAAAGTTCGCTCATACATTTTATGAAGTGATTGAAGAATTTGAGTTTGCATCACTCGTCAGTTTGAAACTTAAAACCGGCAGGACACATCAAATTAGAGTTCACCTTTCAGGAACCGGACATCCAATTTTTGGAGATGAGGTTTATGGGGGGAGTGTTATAAGATGTGGCGACCAGCTTCCCAAAATAAAATCCAGAGTCGAGAATTTATTGGAGATTATGCCAAGGCAGGCGCTTCATGCCAAAACACTTGGGTTCATTCACCCCCACACAAAAGAATTTATGCGTTTCGATTCTGAATTGCCGGCGGATATGCAACTATTGATTGAAAAACTCCGGATCTAAATATTAGGTATTAATTATTAGGTATTATTTCCAGGTATTAAGTATCAGGAATCAGGTATTAATTTTGTTTAAATAAAATTACAGATTGTTATGTTAAAGATTTACAACACACTTACACGCAAAAAAGAAGATTTTATTCCATTAAATCCGGCGGAAGTCACAATTTACTCCTGTGGGCCCACGGTTTATGATTATTTCCATATTGGGAATGCAAGATCTTTTGTGATGTCAGATATTGTTCGCCGTTACCTCATTTATTCCGGTTATAAAGTTAAATTTGCTATGAATCTTACAGATATCGATGATAAGATTATAAACAAAGCAAATGCGATGGGAATTGATTCGAAGGAGGTTGCAAAGAAATTTTCAGATGCCTTTTTTGAAGATATTGATAAACTTGGATTACTTCGCGCCGATATAAACCCCAAAGCGACTGAACATATTCCTGAAATCATCGCAATGATTGACGCATTAATCAAAAACGGCAAAGCATACGAAGTAAACGGGGATGTGTTTTACGAGATTCGTAAGTTTGATGGATATGGGAAACTTTCGGGGAAGAATATTGACAATCTGGAGTCGGGTTCACGCGTTGAGGTAAATGAGATTAAAAAAGACCCGCTTGATTTTGCTTTATGGAAATCGGCAAAACCGGGTGAACCATTTTGGGAGAGCCCTTGGGGGAAGGGAAGACCCGGCTGGCACATCGAGTGCTCGGCAATGTCTTGCAAACATCTTGGAGATACTTTTGACATTCATTGCGGTGGAAGTGATCTTATTTTCCCGCATCATGAGAACGAAATTGCTCAAAGCGAAGGAGCCACGGGAAAACCATTTGCAAAAATCTGGATGCATTTTGGCTTTTTGAATATTGATAATGAAAAAATGTCGAAATCGCTCGGAAATGTTTTTAATCTCAGAGATATGGTTAAAAAGTATAAACCTGAAACACTGCGCTTTTTCTACGAACAGACTCATTATGCTTCTTCTTTAAATTTTACTGCGGAAGCTCTTGAGAGTGCAGATCGTGGACTTGAGAAAGTAAACAACCTTTTTGATACAGTTAAATCTGCTCTTGCAGGAAATCCTGCACCAGGAGCCCATTCATTTGATTTTGAAAAATGTTATATAGCGTTTAAAGAAGCGATGGATGATGATTTTAACTCACCAAAAGCAATCGCTGTGGTGTTTGATTTTATCAAGGAAGTGAATACTTATATCGCTGCCGGAGAGAATCTCACCCGTGAGTTTTACGAGGGTGCACTTGAGTTCCTGAAAAAAACAGCAGATGGTGTGCTTGGAATTCTTCGCACTGAAAAGGTTGCGAGTTCTGATTCCGGACTTGAGGAAGAACTTATTCAGCTTCTTCTCAAATTGAGAGTTGAAGCCAAATTGGAGAAAAATTATGCTCTCTCCGACAAAATTCGGAATGAACTACTCACTTTGGGCATAACAATTCAGGATACAAAAGAGGGTTCAACCTATAAAAAGAACCGATGAAACCGGCTGCTGATCAACTTGAAGTAATTATTGCCGGGCATAAACTCCTCTGTTCTGTAAGAAGGAGCAGGCGGGCAAAGATAGTTGCGATCAGAATCAATCAGACCGGATTGTTCGAATTAGTGATCCCCGAAAGAGGATCATTTGAGGAGGCGAGGAATTTTCTTGAGAGTAAAAAGAAATTCCTCGAGAGGCACATTCATCTTTTGGTACACAAAAAAGAAGAATCTCCTTATAAGCTGTTTGGGGAAGATATCAAGGTTGAACATCATTACAACCTCTTTCTGCGCAAACATGTCATTAATTTCAACAAAGAAACCTCAGAGTTGACAATTGAAAGCCCGCAGGGTGCCAAAGAGACCACCCTGGAGCTCTTCCGTGGTTATCTTAATGGAACAGCAGCCAAATATTTGATACCCCGCACACAACACCTTGCAGCCCGACACGGATTTAACCCCTCATTAGTCAGAGTTAAAAAAATGAGAGGGAAGTGGGGCTTCTGCACTATCAAAAAAGAGGTTTTCCTTTCGCCTCTCCTCATGGCACTTGAACCCGAACTGATAGATTATGTAATCATCCACGAACTCTGCCACCTAAAACAAATGAATCACTCACCACAATTTTATGCGGAACTCAGGAAAATCCTCCCAAATTATGCGGAGCTAAGGAAAAGAATCCAGGGGAAGAAGGTGTGATGGTTTTGCTGGGGGGGATTGTTACGCGGATATCACGGATTCACACAGATTCCACGGATGGATTTTTAGGGGACGCAGATTAAACAGATTTTCGCAGAGGAAGTGGATTGTTACGCGGATTCCACAGATTCACACAGATTCCACGGATGGATGTTTAGGGGACGCGGATACACGCAGATTAAACAGATTTTCGCAGAGGAAGTGAATTGTTACACGGATATCACGGATTCACACAGATTCCACGGATTTAAGGCGTATGGGTGAGGAGTGGTAATCGTCCCGATTGCCCTACGCAAAATGAATTCCTTGGGAGGTCACATTTATTAACTATATTTCGTCAATATTACCAAATAGTTGACAAAATATAGACTTAAATGGGAAAATGCTACATAACTTCCACAATTTCACCGATATTATTTCGGAAAATTATTAGTGCCGCTTTAAGATTTTCCTTTGGGGCAATTTCCTGGAGTTTCAGGTAGTTCTGTAACTGGTTGATTCCATTCTGTTTGATCTCTTCATATTTTTCAAACTCGTCTTGCTTGAGATATTTCAACTCAAGAATAAAAGAGTATTTACCTTTGTAATTTGGTTGAAGTTTCAGATAGAGATCGACATATTTTCGGTTTATCTCTATTTCGCTATATATCTTATAAATATTTGCGAAACTCAAAACCGGAAGGAAAAGCATTTTCAGATTCGATTCCTTAAAACCTCTCAGGTCACGATTTGAGATTATGTTCATGAGTCTGGATATGTAACTCACTAACTTATCGAGTTTTCCCTCATGTCGCATCTCCGTAAAAATATCCATAAACTCAACCTGGTTATAAGCATTTAGTTCATCGCTGATGAAATTAAACTTCAGAAAATCCCAGTACATTATTCTGGTAACATAGTTGGGAATGGTAAACTCAATAATTTTACCTTCACTCCCCTTGATAGTAAGAAGTCCGTTATAAAACAGAAGTGAGATCAGATCAGCGCGCGTGAATCGGTTCTCAAAATTATATTGAAGTGTCAGTTCGCTCGAAATCAGCTCTTTTTCAACTACTTCCAGTATAATTTCTGTCGACTCTTCAGGACTCAACAGGTTTAGCTGTTTTTTTATCTTTGAGTAATCTGATGACACGGTGGGGTCATACATATCCGACGGGTATTTCCCTTCATAATAAAGGGAAGTGAGGAAATTCACCAAAAGTTGTGGATTGTAAAGTTTTTCTTCTGTATCCACGGAAAATCTGCTTCCATTGTACCAGTCACGGATATCGGAAACCACCTGTTCAAAATCAAATTTGCCGTCTTCGTAGATTGTTCCAATAATTAATCCCCTGACCTCATCTTCTGTAAACCCTGCCATATTGTGAAAGCGGGGATCGAGAGTGATATTTTTGGCAATGTTAAATCCGCTCGTAAGGCTGTCGAGAGTAACCGGTGTAACACCTGTTGCAATAAATCTATCGATGACACCTTCACCAACATACTGCTTAATCACTTCGTAGAATTTTCTTACCCAGCCATTTTGCGATACAAGCCTTTTGAAATGATCAGTTTTGAACGCAAGCAATTCATTTGTAAAATGGTCATATTCGTCAATCAAGATGAATATTTTAGGTTTTTCATCCAGAGAGTTAACAGCAGAAAACAGATTTCTAAGAATGTCGATGGCTCCCTCATCACTCAGAATCTCTCTTATTCGATTTTCATCAAAAAAATTGTATATCTCAAGAAATCGTCTGACTTGAGTACTTACTTCCGTTGAGAAACTTGTGAAAATGTTATCGGTATTATCAGTCATTATACCGCTAAAGTTGAATTTCAGGATATGGTAACTATTCCGGAGAGATGTTGTATTTTTCTGTTGCCTGATATAATAGTCACTAAAAAGAGAATCGAACTTCTCCTTGTGGTCGATACCATAATAATATTCAAGCATCGAGAGAAACAATGATTTGCCAAATCTTCTTGGTCTGAGGAAAAACAAAACCTTATGGTTGTAATCCTCGAGGGTTTTAATGAAATGAGTTTTATCCACATAAAATCCGCCATCCTCGATGATGGTAGCAAAATTTGAAGATAGAGATGGAAGTCGTTTTTTCATTTTGACAAATCTGGTTGTTTCATTGGCGTAATTTAACAAATCTGCCTGAATATACGAGACAGGGAGGATTTGCAAAAAAGTTTTTGAGAGGGTGAAAAATCATGGTTTTCATGGATGGATTGAAATAGTTCCTTTATTTATTTTACACCAATGGATATGTAATTTAATAGTTTTAATTATTAACATTTTGTATGTCCTTTATTTTTTAAGTGATTAACCAAATAATAATATCATTGGACACCATATGAATACCCACAATGTGAAATTCTATTTCCTTGCAAAAGATGATACTCAAATGAAACAGGTAGAAAATGTTTTAATGGGTTGGGTGAGGGAAGATGATTTTATGAAATTGATAAAATTTGCTGAAGATGCTACGAGCTCAAAGGAATATCTTTTAGCGATGTCAATAAATGAGTTTTTGATTCTACAAAGTAACTTACCACAAAAGATCAGGTTTGATCAAATGCGCCATTTGGCGGATAATTTTGCTTGCATCTGGCATTCAGATTATACCCCATCTAATTGGTCAGTAACTCTTCTACTTGATTTTGCAAAGATATGCAGATTTTGTTTGGACAATAATATTTATAGCGACAAAAGACAAGGGTATTATGAGGTAGGTATGTATCTTCGAAACTACTATTTGGCAACTAACGAAAGATACTATAATAATCTTGCTATAAGTTTCTTTGAAAAAGCAGGTGATTACTTCAAAGCAAGAGAGAAGTACCGAATAAGTTGCGATATCTCCCTTTCATGGGGGACCGGTGCTTCTATCTTCCAGTTGCAAAATCCAATCGAAAAATTCTACGGTTCTCCACATACTGTCCCAATAGTTCCAAATCTTGCTCGTGGATTCGGTTATTAAACAATAAAAGAGGAAGAATGAAAAAGGCTGTATCACTAAGAATTCAAGTCGGAAAAAAGATCGAAGAAATATTGATTGAAATTAGGGCTCAGGGAAGCCCGATTTTTGCCGGACTCTCACTGCCGGATATATCCTTACTGGCATCAGAATGTGTTGTTGAGGATTTCTTTGTCCAAAACCATTATTCTGAGTTTCAGAAAGGTAGTCTTCTAATGACCACCAGAATATGCTCCATAGTCAAAGAAAGGTCTCTGTTTGAAGATCTGCTGGAGGATAGTAATGTGTCTGATTCAGAATTGAAAAAGTTCTTTAAACTTGGTGTTGTAGTTTTGGGTCTCAGCCTTAAAGCTTTTCCACACTTAACAACTCTGACTTTCGATCAAAGAAGAGGGATTTCTCTTTATTTTTTAAATATACTTTTGCGGGGAAATACCGAGGTCTTTAACATTGGAGATATTGAGAATGCAAATTACATGGTGGCTAATTCTGAATCAGAAGGTGTGGTAAAGATAGGGGAATTAAATTGGGGTATTAAAAATTATTTCGACACGAAAAATGGTAAGGGAGCATCTCTATTAGTGATAAAGGACTCATCATCATGGGCTGAAGCAGCGAAAAGAGGGCTTCCTGCATGCTGTTCTTATGCTTTTATGAGAGAATTTGACAAGGTCTTGGGGATGTACTATAATTGGTATGCCGTTGAGGAGATGACATTAAATCCTCCTTACGGTTGGAGAGTACCAACGGAAGAGGATTTTGGATCACTGCTGTATACTGCACAAGGTGACGGACTTTCCTTGAAAAGGGAGGATCAATTTCAAAATAAAATAAAAGGAATCAACTCAAGTGGCTTCTCAGCCTTAGTAGGTGGTTATGTCTATTCTGATTCAGGGGAGTTCGATTATTTTGGATCATACGGAGGAATTTGGAGTTCGACAATCTCGGCTTCTGACAGCAGTAGGGCTTCTTGTCTGTTTATGGGGCCATACGAAAAAGGTATTGAACTCGCTGCACAGGATAAGGGACTCGGATTAAATGTTAGATTACTTAAAGACACCTCAATATATAATAATTCAAAACTTAATAGTTCCAATAATACCTTGGCCACGAATCGACAACAAAGCAATTCTGTGGGTCTAATTATGTTTTGTCCGAAATGTCAAATGAATTTAGAGTCGAATGCAAAATTCTGCACTGATTGTGGAGAACCAGCTATTTCATTAGATAATACAAAAAAGATTCTGATGACCACAAATGAACCAGACGGCTTCAATGAAAATTCAAATATATCAGCGGATTATAAAAAAGGTGAGAATAAAATAAGCAATCAAAAACCATATTTATATATGATATATGGTGGGCTGGCATTTTTTATACTGTTCGCATTTATTGCTTTGATTGCAAACAATGCTGATATTCTCATAGTTGGGGCAATTGGCTTATGGGCAATTTTGTTAGCGCAAGTTTATATTTATGTTTTTATATATCAATTCTGGAGGTTTGTAATCAATGAAGGTAAAAAGGTTGGCTTGAGTTTCGAGGTTGAAACCCCGGGAAAAGCAGTTGGATATTTATTTATCCCTTTGTATAACATTTTCCACTGGACATTCAGAGTATTCCGAGAATTTCCCTTGGAATTCAATAAAGTTGCAGAAGCAAAAGGTTATAAAGTCAGGATGCCATTAAGCCCGGCTTCCAATATTCCGGTTTGGATACTTGTCGGGATAATCCCTTATGTTAATATAATTACATTAATTGTGCTGTTTTTTATTTCTTATCCGAAATTTGTGAAACAGGGAGTTGATTGTATAAATGAATTCAAAGTAGAAAAGTCAGGTATAAAGGCTAAACAATGAAGTGTCCAAAATGTTCTTCTGAAAACAAGGAATCGTCTAAATATTGTTATTTCTGTGGAAGTGACCTGCGGGAATCAGCTTCAAAGGAAAATCTCCTGAAAAAATCAGAAACAAAGAGCGATGTAAAAGTGTCGGTTTGGAAAGGGAAGCAAAAAGTGATCATTGCTACATTTCTATCCATAATAGCAGTAGTTGCTGGTGTTGTGCTTATTATCATTCTTTCGAAAGAAAATAATCCTCCAGGACCTGCAGAGCGTTTTGAAGTTTTATGCAATAGATTATACGATAGTGTTTTTGAAAGACCTGTTCCGGAGAGTTTCGGGGATAAAAAGGGTGAATATAACCTTTTGGGTTTGTTCCTTTTTGGATATGAACAGTACCTTCCCGAGAGTGACCCCAAAATCATAAGGGTTAACGGCATTTCAACAACTGAAATATTGAAGTGCAGTGTCGAAAATGGAGAAGTTAGAAATTCCTCTATTGAGCGTAAAGTCATTCAGTTTTTTGACAAAAATGGATTAATGACTAAAGAGAGATTTTTCTATAGTCAGACTGAACTCTTAAACGAAGCTACCGAAGGAAAATACTTTGATATAGAGTACGCTTATAATTCAAGCGGGGATATTAAGAGTCTCCAGTATCCATCTGTATTCGGAGGTGACGGTACGGCTTTAAAGTATGTTTATGATCAAAAAAACAGACTGATTAAAGTGGTTAGTGAAAGTATTGGGAATTCATTTTCTTCTGAACTCTTTTATAATGAAAACGGAAAATTAAAACTTGTCCGCCAAATTGGATTTGATTCCTTCTCGATGGACTCAGGCGGCAAAGAGTGGGAACCTTGGTTTAATGAAATTCTCTACAACGACCAAGGTAAGATCAAGCGCTTTTTCCCAGTGGACAAGAATAATAAACCACTTGATGGTTGGGGATATGATGTTCAGTACACAGAGTCGGGGATAGCACTGACCGCAGGCAGTACAAAAGGGAAAAAAGTAATTGACGGGGTGACTGTGCTCCACTCAGAAATAATCACTTACAATACAAAAGGATTGGTTACCTCGGTTCTAAAGTACCAAAACAATGAGTTGAAGGAAGCACAAATTTATACTTACCCGAACCAAGGTTCAAAATGAGAAAGCAGACAAACAAGGAAGTATTTTCCATTATTATCTATCTTGTTGGGTTTTTATTATCAATCTTCAGTGGTTGTAAATCTGACGAACCCGTTAAACCGGCAATTCATTTCTCCAAAGAAGAAGAAAAAGAAAATTTTGCTTTGAAACAGGAAAAGGAACGAAATAGCTTACTCGGAATTTCACGAATTGAAGTATCAGTTAGAAATGGGCTATCGAATGACACTACATTAAAACAAAAGGAGATATATTTCCTGGAAACTGATGGAACAGTAAAATATCATGTGATGATGGAAGATAAAGACACAATAATTACTCTTTATAAGTGGAACAGTCAGGGGAAAACCACAGCATTGCACAGGTACAACAGCAATGGCAATTTAAAAGATTCAGTTTTCTACTTTTATGACTCCAGGGGGAACCTTTTGGAGGTGGATTCGAATGGAGCTTCAAAGAATTTTGCTAACATTTACGATAAAAAGGGGAGACTTTTTCAAGTTGTAACTGCTATGGCATCGAGTGGGGATGTGGTCGTGCAGGATCAATATACATATAATGAGGATGGGTCATTTTTGCTTCAGACCAGGCCAATGTCGGAAACAGGTGAATATTACCCTCCATTGTATCTTCAGCACGACGCAAAAGGCAGGCTTATAACTATAACATGGCAAGGAGTACCTATTAGAAGGGATCTTGAGTATGACAAATATGGTTATTTAATTCGAGACCATGAATTTTCTCAAGCCGGTGAGGGAGCAACTTGGGAGTATTCATACGATCAGTTTTTTAACTTAATTTTAATGGTAAAAAAAGATGCCTCGGGAAAAGTTGAGGAGGAGACTTTTTACAAATATATTTATCGGCAAATCGGCGGAAAATGAATATTCCCTAAAAGTGGTTGAGAGTAACTGATTTTTATTCAATTATTCTCTATGCAAATTAGCCCCCATTTTAGAAAAAAAATCATGGTTTTCATGGATACACAATCTTTTCAGGATTAGTTAACTTTTAACAATAAATTGCCAAGAATTTTGGTCTTAAGTAACCTGTAATCTAACTTGGGATGAGCAATTGATCAAGATGTCTTACAATATAACTAACAGTATCACCCAGCGATTAAGACCAGAGAGAGTTGAATGAGCACACTATCAAAAATAGCTGTATTGTTAATAGAATTTTACCAAAAGTATATCTCTCCGCATAAAGGCTTTCATTGTGCGCACAATTTCCTTCATTCCCAATTATCATGTTCAGAATATTCCCGAAGAGTCATTAAGCGGGCTGGTTTGATCAAAGGAACAATTATGATCTTTCGCAGACTAAGACAATGTCAATTAGCAGAACTACAGTTGCAATTCATACTTTATCTCTATCTCGTAACTTTCCCATTATTGACGGGTTGCGAAGAAATTGGGAAATTGACCGGTAAGGGAAGTGGAGAATGTTGTGTCGGTTGCATCAAAGGATGCAAATAGCAAATATATTATTACGATTTCGTTAGGTAATACCCTAAAGGTTGATAGATATTCAAGATTTTGTCGAACCGGAAAAGGAGAATTAAGTGTATTGTACGAAATGTCAAATTAAACTAGAACCCAATGCAAAATTCTGCACTGATTGTGGAGAACCAGCGATTTCCTCAGGTGATACGAAAAGTATTCTTATGAACTCTAATCAACCGGATGACTTCAAAGAAAATTTCAATACATCAGATGCCTATAAAACAAGCGAGAACAAAATTAGCAATCCAAAACCATATTTTTATATGTTATATGGTGGATTGGTAATTTTTACACTGTTTGGATTAATAGCTTTGATTACAAAAAATTCTGATATTTTCATAGTTGGAGCAATTGGCTTATGGGCTATTTTGTTAGCACAAATCTATATATATGTTTTTATATATCAATTCTGGAGGTTTGTAATCGATGAAGGTAAAAAGGTTGGCTTGAGTTTCGAGGTTGAAACTCCGGGAAAAGCAGTGGGGTATCTATTTATTCCTTTTTACAATATTTTTGTTTGGACTTTTAAAGTATTTCGTGAATTCCCGTTGGCATTCAATCGAGTCGCAGAAGCCAAGGGCTATAAAGTAAGAATGCCATTAAGCCCGGCTTCGAATATTCCGGTTTGGATATTGGTCGGGATAATTCCTTTTGTAAACATAATTACCTCCATCGCTCTGATATTCTTTGCAAATCCGGGGTTTATAGAGCAGGGGGTTTCAAGTATAAACCAATCCAAAAAAGCGGAGGCTGTCAGGTGAAATTTCTAATTCGAAATTGTCAGTATTATATTTTTGCTTCTTTAGTAATTGCATTTATGGGATGTAATTCTTCAAAACAAAATTCTGTTGAAAAAGAGAGGTTTTCTGCAACTCTTATCATCATGAATAATGGTATTCTTGAATTTACCGATGGGAGTGGCAAAACTCTTAGAACAGTTAAATCATCAGAACCAATTCACGACTTTCTTTGGGTAGATTCTTCGGCAGTGATGTTTACTGCTAAGAAGGATGGCAACCTCCTTGTGAATAAATATAATCCACAGGAAGATTCGGTTTATAAAATTTCGGAAATTCAGAGTAAATCGGAGAGTGCAGAATACTGGGAGAGTGACGATTATCATGGCATGTTTATTAAAGATGGAAAACTTTATATAGAATGTGACTTTTTTCAGGAAATCCCGATGTCATATTCTGCGAAAAAGGTCACAGAAGTTGATCTTCTAACAGGTCAATACTCAGTGATGAGTAGAAATATGGTGAATTATAATGAATTTGAGGCTGCTTCAAATATGGAGAAAGCTTTTGATAATCAAAAACCAAAAGGCAAATTTGAAGTCACAAACAATACAGAATTAGCTTACACTGATGAATCCGGGCTAAAGAAAGTAATTACAAGCACACCTTTCACTAAGGAGTCGAAGGACTTTGGAGGTGGGATTGGTTACCAAACATTGCCGAATGGAAACACGATCATATTCTATGTTGTTACAGCAGTCGGAGACTATCTGCATGGGCCCGTGTATGCGGTAAAACTTGATGGCAGTTCTCAGACCAAATTATCGGATGATCTTATGGGCTTTAGGTCCTTCGCAACTTATCCTGATGGAAAGGTTTATTATACAGAAGGGTCTGCACTTTATATCCTTAGTGATAATAATTCACCACAAAAACTCAGAGAGAAAATAATAAAAGTCAGGTGTTTTGGGACTCATATTTTCTTAAGGTTCAACAATTAAAAAGTGTGTTTAAAGAGTTCATTAAGTTAAGATTGGAGGAAAGATGTCAGTAAATCATTCAACAATATATGTCTCATATAGAGATGGTAGCAAACCCAACGGTAAAAAAGTTATAATTGGGTTTTCAGGTCTTACTGGTGGAATGTCTAGACCGGCTTACACAGACCGGGACGGAAGAGCTTTGGTTGAACATTCTTCCACAGGACGGGCAACAGTATATGTTGATGGTAGAGATTATGGGAGTTTTCATGCACCCGGCACATTCAGTGTGGTATTACACTAATTAACCTAAAATTAAAGAAGACCTTGAATGAGATCAAAAATTGTAATGCTTCTATTGCTTTTAATTCTGATATTTATAGGGACAGAGGCACAAAATAGAGGTCCCCGATATGAAAACCGGACGCTCCATAAAGAAAAAAAGGGACTCAAAAAGCACGATTATACTCCGGTGACGGTTGATATGAGCTACCCTTATTTCACAGGTAAGGATTCTGATGCCAAGTTCCTGAATGCAGAAGTCTCGAAGTATCTTTTCGAAAAACACAAGACTTTTGATAAATTTTGTTCTGCATTCTTTCAAGAACACTTGAAATATGCACCCGAGACTTTTTCCAATTGGCTTGTTGATAAAAATGTATCAGTACTTTACTCATCCGCCAAAATTGTCAGTTTAGGCAGAGGACATACAAGACAGGATGGACACAATGCTTTCCTGGGAACTTCTCAACCGGTTAGTTATGACTTGAAATCAAAAAAGATACTTACGCTTCAAAGTGTATTTAAAGGAAGTTATAAGCCGGAATTAACCAGACTTGTCTGGCAAGAATTGAGGAAGCAAAGAACTGAGGATGGTCGAACTTATGGTTATTATGACAAATTAGTGGGCAAATATTTGAGCGATACATATTTCTTTACAGGATCAGCAATAGTTTTTAGCTTCGATTGGGGAGAAATAGCGCCCAGGATTCATCCGGGATTTGAGGCGGAAGTTCCATATCGTTCTATCAAATCATACATAAGAAAGGATTCAGCAATTTGGGACCTGGTGAAATGATAACCGGAAGCTGAATGAGCTTGTTTCTGGTGATTTGCTTCAGTTAAAGTGCTTGGGTCAAGATCTGTGATTTTTAAAGGTATGATTTATACAATTGAGATTCTATTCCAAATTAATTTCTTATAAGAACTTAAACCCGGACAAAAATCAATGGAAACTACTATAGGAAAAATCATTTGTAGTCCTTAGTTTCAATGTTAAATTTTAAATCATCAGAAAAATTTTAGTAACCGTTTAGTGCCGATTGTTATCAATCATAAGAATAATAATATAATTGGAGGATAGGATGTATTGTTCAAATTGTAATCAAGATTTAGAAGAAGTGGCAAAATTTTGCCCTGATTGTGGTAACAAAGCAGAAAGTAAACCGGAACAAGAGACTACTTTAGAAACAACCGCAACCTTAAGCAAGTCTAATGAGAGTAGTGGTGGTAACGGAGGTAAAATAATCTGGGGACTTTTCGTTACAATAGCAGGAATAGTCATCTCTGTTGTTTCATATAATGAGGCTAAAGACGGTGGTACATATGTGGTTGCTTATGGGGCAGTGATTTACGGCATTATTACTATGATCATGGGTGCTGTTTCAGACAATTCTTAATTGGAGATGGTATGTTGAGAAAAACGACAATTGTAATGCTAGTTGCTGCTCTGTTTTATGGTTGCCAAAAGCCTGAAGACAGGCTACTTGATGGGATCAAAAACAAAGATACCCAATTAATATTAAAAGCACTTGAAGAAGGAGTTGATCCAAATTTCAAACTTTACAAGATACCACTTCCTGCCGGCTCGATGCATTATGATGCAAAATTGGGGTCTGTGGATGGAGAGGATTATCAAGGTACACCGATTTTGTATTGGGCAATTTTGGAGGATAATGAGGCTGTCTTTGAAAAACTCATCGAAAAAGGAGCTGATATTAACTATAAGTTCACTCCAAGTGCAATTGGAACGGATTTTTCAAATCTGACACCGCTAATGCTCGCAGTTATTACATCTGAGAGGTTAAAATATGCTGAGAAACTAATAAAGTCAGGAGCAAATCACACGATTGCTTCCGATATTCAAGGTAGTAAACGATTACCATTTGAATTAGCTGTTATAGAAAAAGATCCTTCTACAATAGATTTGTTTCTAAATCATGGTGCTGATCCGAACCAAAAAATTTCGGAGGGACTTCCAATATTCTACCTTGCTATGGATGGACCTGATTTTTCTACCATTGATTTGCTTGTAAAGAAGGGGGCTAACTTAAATTTAGTGAATTCTGACGGGATGACTCCCATCTTTTGGGCTATCCAAACCAAAAACGAACCTCTCGTCGAGTATTTACTGAGCAAATATGTTAATATCGAGGGTAAATACCAAGGTATGGATGCCCTTGAGTTTGCAAAAAGATATGGTACAGAAAGAATTGAAATAATGTTGACCGGCCGTTTTATGGAGTTAAGTGAAGAGGAGGGATGTTAATGGTAGTAAGTCAATGGTTAGAAATCATCAGGAATTGAGAGGTGGCATCTGTACTGCCCAAATTGTAAAACAGTAACAAAATCGACGAGTTACAGGTGTGAATACTGTAAAGGTCCACTATTAACCGTACTTCCGCATGAAAATGCGGTAGTGAAAGAGCCTGAAGTTGTTCCGGAGACTAAAGTAAGTTCAGGAACAACCCGGTCATCCTCATCGGAAGCTTTACCGTTGGGCATTATACTTATGGGATTAAGTTGCATTTTAGGGGTCATCGCCTTTTTTTCACCCTTCTTTGGGATAGGAGATTTGGGTAAATCTTCGGAAATGAGCGGGTTTGAAATGACCAAGTCCGTCTCAAAACTGATAGAGGTGGCTTCAGATTCCAAAAACGATCTATCCGGGCTCTTTGGTGATAATGCTACAGCTTTTTTTAAGAAACCTGACTCAAAATCCTTTGAGAGACTTTTTGCATCCATTATCACTCTGTTCATTCTTACGGGTCCTTTGTTTTTTGGTTTTTTTACTTTGCAGGTAATTTTTCGACTTTTTAGTTCGACAGGATATGGTTGGGGACTCGTTTACGCAGTAATATACACAATCGTTTCAGTGATAATGATCTCGATAGTTTCCTCAGATCTAAAGATTGATTTTGGATTCTTTACATTTGTCAGAAGTGGATATTATATTGGGGTAGCATCAATGGTGCTCGCTGCCGTTGCAATGATGTTCAGTGACTGAGGATGAAAAGTTGAATTATTTTTTGACATTCTGGAGCAAATATCATGAGAGTTTTGATTAGGCTAATGATCTTAGTTCTTGTCCCTCTCTCTTCGAATCTTCGATCACAAGATACTAAATTGGGATATGAGTACATTAAGCTACATGGAGAAAAAAAAGGATTGGCACAGCATAATTATGAACCTGTAATGATCGATATGGAATATCCATATTTCACAGGGGATAGTACTTCATATGAATTCTTAAATTCTGAAATATCGAATTATCTCTTCGAGAGTCATAAGACTTTTGACAAACTTTGTGGGTCTTTTTTCAGAGATCATCGCAGAGATAGCTCTGATGACAGAACGTCTAATTGGAGTGTAATTAAAACAATTGATGTAGTATATCTGTCTTCGAACTTAGTTTCTCTAACTTCATTTTACGAAAAACAGGAGGGCTTGAATATTTTTTTTGAACAGTTAGCCACTCTCAATTATGAGATGGATGATAAAAAGAGATTAACTCTGGAAGATGTCTTTGATGAAAATTATAAAAAATATTTATTAACATTAATCTGGTTTCGACTGCATCAATTAAAGGACGGTAATAATAATTTAATGAAATTCTACACGGAAACTTTGGACAATGTCTTAACTCAGCAGTTTTACATTACTGAGAAAGAATTCGTGATGATTTTTGCAAAAGGAGAAATAGCCCATAGAATTTATGGTGATCTTGTGGTAGGAGTGCCCTATTCAGAAATAAAGCCAATAATGAAAATGAATTTGGTAGAATAATTATAGCAATAAATTTAAAATTTAGGTCTGGAAAATTTAAGTAAATGTGGTCAGTTGGGAAAAAAACTTCAGTTACCGTAAATTATGACAAAAATAAAATTATATCAGCTGATTGTCGATACGAGCAGGATTTTAAAAAAATCCCCGTACTTTACTGTCTGTGTTTTTAAAGGACTGAAAAACCATTTTATCGATGGTACTACTAATCTCTCAATTGAACGGAGCATAAAATGAGAGTTGTTTTTTTAATTCTCGTTTTAGGTTTATTAATTCCACTGGAAGCACAAACAATAAAGTGGTACACTGCGGAAAAAGGATTTGCAAAGGCGGCAAAGGAGAAAAAACTTGTATTAGTTGATATCTACACCGACTGGTGTGGGTGGTGTAAAAAAATGGACAAAGAGACTTACGCAAATAAATCAGTGGCAAAGGCCCTAAACAAGAATTTCGTTTGCATAAAATATAATCCAGAAAAAGATGGTAATATCAAGGTTGGCGGAAAAGTTCACAAACCTGATGCCTTTGAAAATATGGCTAATGTTACCGGTTATCCTGCCACTGCGTTTTTCAGAAGTAATGGGAAGTTTATCGAAACAATAGCAGGATATCTCGAGAAAAAATACATGCTTGAGGAAGTGATCCCATATATTTTGAAGAAGTAGATTAATTCTGTCATACCCGGTTGTTTTAAATTATAGAATATGTAAAAATTAAAAGTACTCCGAATCAATATTTATTGAACCTTGAGAGGGTTCAAAGGAAGGAAATATGTTAAAGAAAATTTTTCCACTTTTAATAGTAGTCATTATTAGTTTGTTAATTTCTGGATGTGAAAATAAAAAGGGAAACAGTTCGCAGTCCTTGGATAACATTGAACGACAATTTGGTAAATCACATTCTTCAGACCAAAAATCCTACAGGTCAGATGCAAAAATAATTATTTACGGGCGACCCTCTTGTAGCAGATGCGTGAATATTATGAAAGAACTTGATGATAGAAATCTGGTCTATAACTTCTTTAATGTTGATGATAATGAATTAGAAAATCGTGAAATGTGGAATTTAGTAAACAAGTACCGGCTTCAAAAAAATAATAGTGTAGGTTTTCCGGTAGTTAAGATAAATATTGGAAGCAGAGAGTATGGATACTCAAACCCCGCATTTTATGAGATAGAAGAGATATTACAATAAGACTGTGGAAATATGAATTGAGGAAGATAATGCATTTATTTTGAGATATCTTCAGATTGATTACTAATGGTTTATCAAGAATTCAACAGTAAATAACAATTTCGACTAGCTATAACTTAATTCCGTAATAAGAGGGAATTTATTGTTTAAGTAAAATAGAATCAAGAACCTGTAAAAATTAAAGATCCTAAATATTCAAATATTTCTACATTTAAAAGACTTGCGATTGTTGAAGTGGCAAATAATCTCCTTAGTAAAGAGAAGGAAGTTCGATCAATAAGTTGCAATTAAGAGAAGAGAAAAATATGCTATGCAAGGCCTGCAACGCTGAAAACAAACCAACGAGTAAATTCTGCTATTCATGTGGCAGAGAACTAACGAATATTGTTGACTTAAGTGACAGTGTAGAACTGACTCGTAGTTATGGAGTGACACCGACAAAAAAAACAATAATTATTGACGAAAAACCCAAAAAAAACCCAAAACAGAATTTATTATATTTTGGTATGGGAGTTTTAGTCGTGATCGTGATAGTCCTTTCATACATTGTCTTGCAATCTCCTAAGGGTGGAGAGCAAAATCCGGGACTCCAATCAGATCAGAATAATCTTAATTCACAGGTCAACGAATATACCCCAAATAATGTTGCTGAACCTGACTCAACTCCGATAAAGGATGATTATATTATGTCGAAGATCAACGACTACTTTTCAGTTTACTCAAAATGTAATTTCGATGGAAATATTGAAAGATATCTGGAACTGTTCACTGACCCTTCATTCATGAATAAGAAAATGATGAACAAAGGGGCGATAAGGACGATGGTTAGTAAGTTCTTCATACAGAACTCTACTATAAATCACTATTTTCAGGATTTGACAGCTTATTCCAAAACCACCGGAGAATTTATTGTGTATTTGAAGGAGCATCAAGAAACAATCAGGAATTCTGATTCAAAATTATCAAATATAACAGCATATAAGCGATTTGTGCTTGTGGAGGGTAATTATCAATTGGTGTGTAAAGAGATGAATGTCTTATCTACAAGTTACAATTAACCGGGCGGAAAAAAGCATTGTCTCTGACTCAAATCTGAGTAATTGCACAATTTACATTCATATATCAAAAAGATTTTGTTGAATAAATGATCAAATAAAATTATGCTCAAAATAGTGATTACACCATGGTTCCAATTGATATTTATTCTTTTAGGATTTATCATGTCCTACTCATTTGGGGTGCACAGAGTGTCGGTACAAGAGAATTCAAGACAAGAGTCAAATCTAGTTGAGAAAAACGATAAAGTAATAAGTGAGGAAAGCGACACATCAAGAACAATCCGTGGAAGAGTAACAATCTTGCTTGATAGTTCGGAAGTTGAGTCGATACTACTTCTCGACTCATTGAAGGGAGAGGATTTTACTTTGATAGTCAGGGATTACCGTAGCCGGGAAGGGAAAAGTGTCCTGGAGAGAATCGCCAAAAAGTATAAGATTGATACGAGTTGGAAGTACAAACCTTCACTGATAGCAGTTGTCAATAATGGTACAAAGATTACAGCGATACCATCGCCGAGTAAGTCTAATATCATGGAGGCGTTGCAACCCTGCTTAGTTTGGACAGAAAAACAGTTCACGAAGGCCATTAAACTTGGACCATCAGGTAGTTTCCTACCTTATTCTGGATCAGTAAATGAGTTGGTAGCAAAGGCGGATTCAGGAGAACTACCCGACGGTGTAATTTTCGTAGCCATAGATTACCCCTACTTTGAGGGGGTGAATGAAGCGAGGGATCTATCAACGCTGCTCAACGAAGCAGTCAGAAAGATGATTATTGAGGATGAGCGCTCAATTCCGGCTTTTGGGGATGATTTTGTTTCTCCACTTACAGCGGACGAAGTTGAGGATAGCCGTATGGCAAATCAATACTTCATTGGCAGTGTGAGCGTTTTCAATCTCGAACCAGACTTTATTAGTTTGTCAGGGACAATAAATGCCTATTTCGGAGGAGCTCATCAAATATTTGTTTTTACATGTCGTAACATCAACTTACGCACTCAAAAAGATATCAGCTTTGCGGAACTTTTCAGAAAGAATTTCGAGAGTCCCCTTGAGGAGTATGGTAAAAAATTAATAACAGCCGAATCTTACGGAGACCTTGAATTTTTTATTCCTGATAATTTTAATATCTTGAATGAAGGGATTGATCTGGTGTACCAAATATATGACTTCGGTGGTTTTGGTGCTGGGCCCATATCTTTAACCATGAGTGATCAGGTACTCAAGAAGTATTACAAACCAACAGGATTGTTGGGTTACAGGACGGGATCATTGCCATCCGAGTGTAATTAAATAGATATAAAACTAACCCAAAGAGAACGGCAATTAATATCATCAGAAAAAGTGATAAACAAGTAACAATTTTAGATTGTGAATTATTGAATGAAATGTCAAAAATGTAACTCGGAAAATAAAGACAAGAGCAAGTATTGTTTTAGTTGCGGAATAGAGTTAAAGCAACCAGAGGAAGTTACCAAAAAATCAGGTAAGAGATCAAATGATTTCCAACTCATGACTAAAATGTTTGATCGTAACAAGAAGATTATTCTTATAAATCTACTCTCGTTTGTTGCTTTGATAGTAATCGCAGTAATGCTTTTTAGGATTTTTAGTGCTGATGAGTCAGGAAATCAGGTGGAAAGATATGAAATACTAAGTGCAAAACTGATGGAACAAATGCATGATCGAGAAGTGCCTGCTAGTTTGGCCGAGCAATATGTTGATTATGATATTTTTGAACTTTTGGGAATCGACTTGCACACCAGTTATAATAATCCTCAGGCTGTCAGCAATGCCAATATTAGATCTGTTGATATCCTGGAATGCAAATTATTTGGGCAATATGTTGAGGGTCCTGACGTTGTGAGGGTAATTACTGAGACATATGACCAATACGGAAGAATGACCACTAAACGAATAAATTTTACATCAAATGAGTTGCAATATCCAGATGATGAGAAATTTTACGAGATCAAATTTGTTTATAACAGTGCAGGACAGTTATCTGAAAAGTTGAGTCCATCAGTAAATGGGGGTGATGGTTATTCGGTTAATTACACATTTAATAATGGTCGATTGACGAGATACAAATTGTCATCCTACGATTGGTCTCGTGGTTATGAGATGATATATAACCAAAACGGTGTGCTTAAGTGGATATTTGGGTTTAATGAAAGAATCGGTATGAACACCGAGAAAGATACTGAAGGAACTGAATTACTATATAATGACCAGAGTAGAGTAAAGCGAATATTCAATGTGACCAAAAATCTAAATCCTGTAGATGGCTATGGCTATGATATTCAGTATGCCGAGCAAGGTACAATGGTAAAGTATGGTGAAACAAAAAATAAGAAAGTAATTAGTGGTACAGCGATTTTTCACTCCAAGATAGTCAATTTCGATTCGAGAGGTTTGGTAACAGCGGTGAGGAGATATGAAAACTCCGAATTAAAAGAAGCATATATATATAAATATTAAGTTGGGGTGTACCATGAAAAAACTTCTAAATTTAGTTTATTATTCCTTATTAATAATAATTCTATTTCCCACCTTTTTCCTGCTTACTGGATGCGGATCAGAAAATAAATCCGAAAGCATTCTAAGTTTTACATCGGAGCAGGAAAAGATGGATTTTGCCATGAAGTCGGAGAGAGACCGAATCAAGATGATGGGAATTAGAGCGATAGAGGTTTATGAGAAAAATAAGTTGAACGGCGGCGATACAACGGCTAAACTGGCAGAGATTTTATATTACCATGAAGATGGGTCGTTGAGGTCACATGTTAAAATGTATCATCAGGATACAAATATTACTTTGTTTAAGTGGAATCAATATTCCAAACCTACAAGTGTATTTAGATTTGATAATTTAGGTAATTTTAAAGATTCAATCTACTATTATTATGACCAGAAGGGGAATCTTTTAGAGATCGATTCGAATGGAATAACCAAAAGGTTTATCAATTTGTATGACAAAGAGGGCAAATTGAGACAGGTTGTGACGACAAATGATACCGAGCAAAAGATTAATATAAATGAAGAGCATTGGTATTTAGACGATGGGTCGAAACTCGTTCGATTGAACTACAGAAGCTCTTCTCATTCTACTTCGGCTACACATACTGTTAATTATGACAGATCGGGGAAAATAATTAGCATCGATCTGGAAAAGATGGGCGATAGAATTGATAATGCGTACAATCAATATGGCTTTTTAGTCAAGTCGGTTTATGATTCAGCGGGGCATAGCTCCCAAATAGAGTACGACTATGATTTTGACTTGAAAAAGGTTTCTGAGATAAAGAAAAATGTCAATGGCGAAATCGAAGTAAAAAGAACATTTAAATATTCTCTTTATTCAGAAAAGAAATAAAAGCATTGCGGGAATGAAATTTGTAATTTTGATGAACTCTTTTTTTATGTAAGGTTAAGGGGTCATATCAGCCAAAACACACAATTATACTTGGCATCAACCGGTATTTTGGAATCATTAATTGAACGGCTGATTACTTTTTTTCATAAATATTCAAATTTTGCATTGTTGTTCGGGAAAATATTATTAAGTTGAGGTAACAAATTATACCTTAGTTTAATATGCATTCCAGAATTTTTAATACGATTGACTTATGACGGAGCAGGGATGACTGTGTCTTCAAGGTTAATCTATCTTTTTTTTGTAATTCTACTTGTCTCATCGGCTGTTTATCCGCAGTTCCGCCCTTATAAATTTAAACGCATCACACTTGCAGATGGTCTTTCCCAAAGTTCAGTTGGTAGAATTTTTGAAGATAAACAAGGGTTTATCTGGATTTCTACGGAAGATGGGCTTAACAGATATGACGGCTCATCCATAAAAGTCTATCGTCATAGTCCCTCCGATTCAAATTCAATAATGAGCAGTTGGGTAGGTGGTTTTCTTGAGGATAAACACGGTAATTTGTGGATGATGCCTTTTAGCAACGGGTTGGTTATGTATGACCGGAAGTCTGACTCTTTTAAAAATTTCTACTATCCGAAAAAATCGGATAATATATCAATGTTATATGATCAGGAAAGAGATTTAATCTGGTTATCCGTAAGAAATCAGGTTTATTATTTCCACACCGAAACCCGGGATTATAAAGAAGTCCTTTCCGACACAGGAATTACCTACACCAGAATGACCATTCATGATAATAATGCATGGGTCAATACTTCGACTAAACTTTACAAGATTGATCTTGAAACAAAAAATTTAGAACAAATTAGAGTTGACAGTGATTCCAAAGTTTTTACTGATTTTAATTCCATCATATCTACTCACAATGGCTCTGTGTTCATTGGTTCTCGCTTGGGTCTCTTCAAGTATTCACCGAAAAACAATAAAATTGATCAGATAACCAAGCTGAGTACATTGAATGCTGGCATAGTTTCGTTATCAGCCGAAGCCTATATTTTTGATCAGGAAAACAAGTTTTTATGGGTCTCTACCTTAAATAACGGACTGATCAGGATCAATCTGATTGACGAGAATGATGTCATTTATTATGGTGATTCTCCCGAAACGCCACTTAAATATTCGATAAGTGCTAATCGAGTCCATTATTTAACGCTTGATCAATATGGAAAGTTGTGGTTGGCAACTGATTTTGGAATGAGTTATTATGATACTTCACTCGACCGATTTGTTGCATTTTTCAGTAATCCATTTGGTCATCAGACCAGAAAGATTGATTCTTACAATTATGCTTTTACAGACAGGGCGGGTAACACCTGGCTTTCCACCCGGCTTGAGGGTGTATCTGTGATCTCAAAAAACAAAGGTTTCAACGATATTTACTGGTTTTATGACCAATTTATCAAAGATATTAAAATGACCAAGGGGGAATATCAAAATAATCTAAAATTGATAAATGAATATTTAGCAAATCTTCCCATAAGGGACTTGTTAGAGGATATTGAAGGGAATATTTGGTTTGCCTCTGATAACAAACTCGTAAAATTAGTAAAAAAAACTGGTGCAATTGAATTTTTAAACCCAATGGTATCTAATATGGGTTTTCCGGCAAACAATGTTGGAGATATAATTCAAGACAAAAGTGGCAAAATATGGCTTCTGCCTTATGACGGGCAGTTGGGTTATCTAAACGATGACCATAAAACATCAATAACCATAGAAAATAATCTCTATGGTAAGGGGCATTCTTCTTTTGTTTACGCAGGGTATATAGACTGTAATGACATTTTGTGGTATGGTGACGGCGGATTTATTGAGAAATATGACATCAACTCGGGGACTTTTTCCGGGTTTCGCGAAAACAGGATGTTCAAGAATCAGTCTGCCCGATTTTGGTTTGAGGAGTCTGATACTGTAATCTGGATAGGAGCCACAGAGAAACTAATAAAACATAACAGGAATACAGGAACCTTTACTGAGGTTTTTCTTCGGTATAAAAACACCAAACCGGGGACAATATACCCAACCATGTGTCTCGCTATGGATTCCGAAAGTAATTTTTGGATCGGGACTTATGGTGGCGGGCTCGTTTTTTACAATCGAAAAACGGGAGAAATGAAAAATTATCGGTTCGATGAGGGGCTTTCCAACGACTATATACTTGAGCTTCAGTTTGACAGGAATGGGCACCTCTGGATTAGTACTAATGACGGGTTATCACAATTTGATGTAAAAAAAGAGGAGTTCCAACGGTATAACCTTGGTGACGGAACTGTAAGCAGGGAATTTAACTCAGGGAGCAGCCTTTTAACAAGAGAGGGGATAATGCTTTTTGGCGGAACAGAGGGACTTGCAGCCTTCTATCCGGACAGCATATCCAAGAACACCACCCCTCCAAATGTCGTTTTAACATCGTTTAAAAAGTTCAACAAAGAGGTTAAACTTTCGCCTGATATTCAAGTTGCCGAAGAAATAGAGATTGATTACAAAGATAATTTAATTTCTTTTGAATTTGCGGCACTTAATTTTATTAATCCCGATAGCAACAAATATGCATATAAACTCGAAGGCTTTGATGATAAATGGATTTATAATGGTAACAGAAAGGAAGCTTTTTTTACTAACCTTGATCCGGGAGAGTATATTTTCAGGGTTAAAGCCGCAAACAACGATGGAGTCTGGAACGAAAAAGGGGCATCCATTAGGTTGGTCATAAATCCTCCTTTTTACCAGACCTGGTGGTTTAAACTGCTGGTAATTCTTGCAATAGTTATGTTGTTATATACTTTTTACCTTATGAGGTTGAATAAAATCAGAGCAGTTGATGCTGTTAAAATTGCCGAACAGGAAAATGCACTTGTCCAGGAGAAAAAGATAAAAACTGAAATATCGCGAAACTTGCATGATGAAGTGAATACCGAATTAACTTTGATCGCAAACACATGCAGGGAATTGAGCAAGGAATCAACAATACCCGATGCTCTTAGGATAGACCTCTCCCAATTACACACACTTTCATTAAATGTAAGGGGCCTTATCGATGATGTAATTTGGTTTATAAGGCCAGAGAATGATTCAGACGGCAGGATGGTGGGTAAATTGATCTCAACTGTTTCCGGAATGCTTAAATATATTGACTTCGATTCAGAAATCGAGGAGGATATATTTGATTTTCCTGTTGGAGCAGGGATTCACTTTAAAAAGCAGATTTATTTGATTCTGAAAGAGTCTCTTCAGAATATTATAAAACACTCGGGAGCAACTGCCGTAAAAGTGGCCATAAAACGCTCAGGGGACAGCCTGAGTTTGATCGTCGAGGATAATGGCATTGGATTTAACACTATGGTCGAATCGGAGCGTAACGGTATGGCAAATATGAAAAAGAGGGCATTTGATATTGGGGGCGAACTTAAAGTTGTATCCGCCCAAGGTGAAGGAACCAGAGTGTCTTTGGTAGTAGAAGTAACTTGATTAATTAAAGAACGGGGTTTGGTATGATAAAGATTGTATTGGTGGAAGATGATACTAATTTTAGAAGAAATCTAATTAACTCCCTTAAGAAGGTCTCGGATTTTAGTTGCGAACATTCCTTTAGTGATGCACACGAATTCATTAAATTTTTAGAGGTCGGAGGAGAATTAGATATACTACTGCTGGACTTAAGGTTGCCGGGGATGTCGGGGCTGGAAGCTCTTGAGCCGATATTCCGACTTCGCGAAGATCTGAAGATCCTGATTTTGACTGTGTTCGCTGACAGCCCAAGTATCAACTGGGCAATGTGTGCCGGAGCAAGAGGTTTCCTTTTGAAAGGTGCGACCGAGGAGGAGATAATCGATCACATTGACAGGGTTAACCGCGGTCACATTATTTACAGTGTGGAGGTTTCAAGAAAGATATTGAAAGAATCACTTGCCGATCCAAACAGGCACCGGCTAAGTTCCCGCGAGATTGAAGTCCTTCAGTTAATCGCAAAAGGAATGGCTAACGACAAAATTTCGGAGAAATTGTTCATCAGCAGATCGACTGTAGAAACACATATTCACCATATTTTTGAGAAAATGAAGGTGGAGAACCGCGCAGAGGCTGTTGCAAAAGCTTTAAAAGAAGGATTAGTTGAATAAGATTCAGTGATTATTCTTGTAACTAATCCTTCTTTAATTGCTAAATCAATGTTTTCTGACCATCCTGAGCATTTTAATATTGATGGTTAAAAACCTGAAGAACTGCCAGATCAGATTGGTTCTCATTCGTTTTGTTAATTTTGTTGGAACCGGTGTATAATAGTTTTGTCCGTATGGGTCTCTTTTTGTCATTTTAGTTCTCCTATTCGGGGATGATTCGCCAAAACGGGTTTGCTTTGGCTTTATATATGAATGCAAAGTGTAGGAAATGTTTTATCCAGTGTCCCGCCAAACCAATTTCACCTGAAGTATAACGAAGTTCCCTTCCTGTTTCGGGGTATTTGTTGAAATCGGGGATGATCGGGTACATTGTCATTGAAACTGCAGTTCCATTAAAGAAGCCGGTTCCGGCTGAGGCGATGCAAGCAGCTCCCATATTTGCAAGTGATGCCTTTCTCGTGGGGTGATCACTCTTTCCATTGATCATATCTATAATATTATATGCAACTTGTCTTGCCATAACTCCGGAAGGCATTCCTGTTCTTGGAGGTGTGGGGAAGATTGGAGTTCCATTTGGACTTGAAACGGGTTGAGATATTGGATGTGGAGGCGCAAATGCGATCCCAACGGCAAATATGTTTTTATATTTCGGAGACTGGTAGGTTTTGGGCCAATCTTCCGGGCTCCAATCCTCATAATTTTTTTTGCCATAGTCGCCATCTACCAACATAAAACCATTTGCAGCAAAAAGATTACTTGTAATATCTGTTCCGGCTTTGTTAAAAGCCTTTATTCCAACTCCGGAAAAGGGAGGCAATAACATTGCAAAGTCGAACGATTCATCAAAATATTTGCCATCAAGCGTTTCATAATGTATTTGTTTTTTTTCAACTTCATTGACATGAGCCCTTGTGATCCATTTAATTCCTCTTTCAGAGTAGAGCGACTCTGTAAAAACCTTGGAGTGGGTGATATATCCACCTTTTTTCAGGTGCATTCCTCCGATACCAAAATCACCAAGTTCCTGTTCGTTTGAAATCCAGGTGATTTCAGCCTTATCGCGTACTCCTCTTCTTCTTAATTCGTATTCAATATTGAACAAATATTCAAAAGCTGCACCCTGACAGGTACAGTTACCGTGAC
>Ga0209570_1000556_pt1 | contig 38495 bp, 26 predicted proteins | sample EBPBio172007_DNA_FD_185861 | JGI IMG/M metagenome (GOLD analysis project Ga0209570, IMG submission 185861) | Wastewater treatment Type I Accumulibacter community from EBPR Bioreactor in Madison, WI, USA - Reactor 1_9/17/2007_ DNA (SPAdes)... | ecosystem: Engineered > Bioreactor > EBPR >... | reverse complement strand
ATTATTTCCACTTCCACCGCGTGAGGAACCTCTGTCACCGCCTCCACCACGGCTTCCTCCTCCACTGCGAGATCCTTCTTCGGATTCCGATGACTCCGGACTTGTTGCTTCTTTGGCTTCTTCTTTTACCTCTTTCTCAACTGCTTTTTTTACATCCTTCGTCGATGGTACTTTAAATCCACCAAATTGTGCAAATGAAGAATATAAAAAAGAAAAAAAACAAAAAACTGAAATATGTAGTATTTTCATAATAAAAAAATAAAAAATGAATAAATAAAAATAAGATATCCCATATATAAACCGTTGTGTGATAATTTATATATTCCCCTGAAGGGATATCTTAATCTCTTGTGCCCATCACAACGAGTTTTAATGAAAAATATAATTATGGTCTTGCAACGACAATCGGAAGCGGAGCACTTGTACCACAATCGCCCGATACTTGTACGAAATATGTACCGTTTGGAACATTAACGGCATTGCGATCAGTACCATTCCAAGTAAATGTATGTGTTCCGGTTGAATAAACTCCTTGTCCTATCCAACGAATATCTTTTCCTTTATTATTGTAAATTTTTACTTTTATGGTTGCAGACCCACTGACTGTTACAGGAAACTGGGTGCTTCCGCCTGTGTATATATGCGGTGTATTTTGCCCTATTGTCACACATGTTCCTTGTTGAGCATCACGAGCCGTTCCGAGATTGATTGGAACAATAACTCTGAAACTCGTGTCCCTCGAATTTCCGGCATCGGTAAGTGTGTAGGTAATTGTGTACACTCTTCCGGAAGATTGAGCAATTCTTTCTGCACGCAATGAGAAGGAATTATCTTGCGTGTTAAATGTCGCGTTTTGGATGTCATTTGCAATGTCATTTGTCACTACTCCATTATCAGCTTCATTGCTGGTTATTGATTTAAGTACCCATGAAGGCGAGCAACCTCCATTTATTGATATCGTAGCATTTATAGTTCGCAGAGATTGATTAGCCGGAAATAATAGTGTTGATGAATGCGATACAGAAAATATTGCTTTTCCTGCAATAGTAAATGACGAATTACTTACATCAAACACAGAAGCATTAGACGCATCGCTTACTCTGATAACATATTGCGAATTAGGTGTTTGATTCGCCGGAATATTCCATGTATAAGACCCTGACGATGCGGAAGTACTTGCAATAAGGGTTGTAGGAAATGTAGTACCACCATCAGTTGAAACATCAATTTTTACATTCGTTACATTTTGTGATGACCATGTTATATTTTGTGATGTTCCCGCACACCATGTCACATTTGTATTAGGTGAGTTTACAGTTATAGAAGCTCCAATGCCAAATTTCGTAATAAATGCATCAGTTCCACCGGCAAGTGCTGATTGATATACTCCTGAGGTAATATCAAAATTTGTACTTTCCGTTGTGCCTGTTATATATGGATTTCCACCATTGTCTAGACATATATTTTTTGGTGCATCAGTTGACGTACCTCCAAAATAGGATGAGTATGAAAGAGTATTACCCGCCGAAGAGAACATCGTAACAAAGCACTCATAACCGCCATTATTCGATGTTTGAAATGATCCGGAAGTAATATCATAATTCGTACTCCATGTTCCACCACAAACTATTGCTTGATTATTACTATTTACAGAGATTGCAATACCGCCATCATCATCAGAACCACCTATGTATGTTGAATATAATAATGCTGTACCGGTTGAATTTAATTTTGTGACCACAGCATCTGTCGTACCGGATAATGCATTCTGAAACGCTGACTGTAAATCATAATTATTACTGTACGTATAGCCGGTTATATATACATTATTACTTGCATCAATTGCGATTCCTTGACCAAAATCATCATCAGAACCACCTAAATATGTAGAAAATACAAGCGCGCTTCCCGTTGGATTAACTTTCGTAACAAAAGCATCCCCAAAAAAGAATGCTCCGCCGAACGTTGTCTGATATACTCCCGCTGTAATATCATAATTGGTAGAAATTGCATATCCGGTAATATATGCATTGCCGGAACCATCAATTACAATATCATTTGCATCATCCAAAGCGGTTCCTCCTATGTACGTTGAATACAATAATGCTGTACCGGTTGAATTAACTTTTGTGACAAATACATCACCATCCCCTGCAATGGTATTCTGAAAAACACCTGATGTAATATCATAATTTGTACTTTTTGTTGTTCCGGTGATAAATACATTCCCTGAAGCATCTAAAGAAAGTCCCCGTGCAATATCTTGGTCACTTCCCCCAATAAATGTTGAATATACTAAAGATGTGCCTGTAGAATTTAATTTAGTTACAAAAATATCATCAGAACCACCACCGTATGAATTTTGAAATACTCCGGACGTAACAGGAAAATTCGTACTTTTTGTAAATCCTGCGATATAGACATTTCCCGAACCATCTACAGCAATATCATTGCTTTGATCATTATTAGTACCGCCAATATAAGTGCTGTAAATTAGCGTAGTACCTGACGCATTAAATTTTGATACAAAAATATCGGTACTTCCATTTGCCGAAACATCATACGAACCTGAAACAGTCGGATAATTCGTACTTTGCGTAGTACCGGTGATATATATATTTCCGGAGGCATCTAATGCTATACCATTTCCTGTTTCGAAACTACTTCCGCCAATATATGTTGAAAAAACCAAAGGATCAATTATCAGCGGTTTCGACACATCATACTCACCAAGATTAAAACTTATTGTATTATCATGAGATACAGAAAAGCTACATTCAATTTTTTTCTTGCTGTTGCCTATATTCTGATAGACAAATAAACCGTGTTGTTGAATTTCGCCTAAAGATGTTTTCAATGAAAGATTGTCTTTATTATTTGCCGAAATTGAAATAGCGCCTTCAACTTTAAGCCGTAATGATTTTGGGTTAGCAAATGGTTTCACAATATAATCATAACGAGGTACATTATTGTCTGTGTAATACACAATATCAATACCATCAACAATATTATCTAAGCGAACTGATTCAAATGATTGAGCTTCAAAGGTTTCATTGCTTTTTATATATGAATATGCGACGGGTAGTTTACCTATTCCGACCGAACGAAAAGATGAATGTCTTTTATCAGTGTGTAATACTTTTACAACATGACCTCTCCGTGAAAATTCTCTCGAATCATTTGGCGATTTTCTTTGTACTTTTTTATCTTTTTCTATAATTTCAAATTGGTCATAGACTACACCATTTTCAGTAATCCACATATCTAATGATGAAGTTCGGACAACAAAGAGTACATCCTTACTCCATTGACCATTGTTTTGAATATACGATAGAGTATTTTTGGGCTGAGTAAATGATGTTTGCGAATTTGAATGAAATTCATGCTGTCCCATCGTAGATGCAGGCATAAGAACCAAACATATCAGAGCAAAATAGATCGTACTGTAATCGAATTTTTTCATGGTTTTCATGTAATTAAAATTCTGCCTTCCACACATTCGCTACACGAACAAATCGCACAACACTTTCATTATTTATACTGAAATTCAGTCCTGATCCATACGTAATAACTAATCCATCCGGGTCACTTGTTGATATCATCATAATCTGTCCATTATTCACACCTGATGTTGGCAATGTCAATGTGGCTGATGATGATGCCGTAGTATTATCATTCACATGTACAATTCCTGCATTGGCTGCCGCTGTTGTTCCGCTATTGACTGCAATATAAGCGACTTGAATCGGTGAGCTTGTCGTCACTGCTTGAACCCACGATAATTGCCCCGTGCCGTTTGATGATAAGACCTCACCTGAGTTGCCATCATCAGGCGGTAATGTATAGGTATAATTTGCTGATTGTAAGCCGGCTTTTATTGCAGTATAATTTCCTCCATTTCCCGATGGCTCAAAAAACTGAACTTCATTTGCTGTTCCATTATCATTATTAACCAAAATATTACCATTTAAAAATTCAGCACCACCTTTTGCTGATAATGCTTTACCCGAACCGGAGTTCGAAATATCGAACAATGTTGAAGAAGAGTTAATTGTGTTGCTGTACGGTAAACTAATACCTCCGGATGCGGCAGCGCTCCATTGCGGTACACCACTGACAACAGTTAGTACTTCCCCATTATTACCAATTGGACGACGTATATAATCTGTTCCATTATAGTACATAATATCACCCGCTGCATCGGATCCGAGAGCTATTTTAGTGCCATCAACATTATTATTCGCAATTTTTCCGGTTGTAATTGCATTTGCAACGATATCACCACTTTGAATACTGTTTGTTAATGATAATTTGCTGTATGATATTGCGGCTGTAGTACTTATATCATCATTAATTATTGTTCCGTTTACAATATCACCTGTTACTATACTATTTATTAAAACTAATTTACCGTAATCTATCGCTGCCGTACCACTGATGTCACTATTGACAATATTACCGCTTAAATCTAATTTGCTGTATGCTATCGCGGCGGTGCCACTGATGTCACTATTGACAATATTACCGCTTAAATCTAATTTACTATATTCTATTGCTGCGGTGCCACTGATGTCACTATTGACAATATTACCGCTTAAATCTAATTTACTATATTCTATCGCGGCGGTGCCACTGATGTCACTATTGACAATATTACCACTTAAATCTAATTTGCTATATTCTATCGCTGCCGTACCACTGATGTCACTATTGACAATATTACCGCTTAAATCTAATTTGCTATATGCTATAGCTGCGCTATTACTGATGTCGTTATTAACAATAGTACCGCTTAAATCTAATTTACTGTATTCTATCGCGGCGGTGCCACTTATATCACTATTAACAATATTACCACTTAAATCTAATTTGCTATATGAGATTGCTGCGCTATTACTGATGTCGTTATTAACAATAGTACCGCTTAAATCTAATTTGCTATATGAAATTGCTGCGGTACCACTGATGTCATTATTGACTATATTACCACTTAAATCTAATTTGCTATATTCTATCGCTGCGGTGCCACTGATGTCATTATTGACTATATTACCGCTTAAATCTAATTTGCTATATGAGATTGCTGCGGTGCCACTAATGTCACTATTGACAATATTACCGCTTAAATCTAATTTGCTATATTCTATCGCTGCGCTATTACTAATGTCACTATTGACAATATTACCGCTTAAATCTAATTTGCTATATTCTATCGCTGCGGTCATTGCAATATGGGAATTATTAATTACAGATGCAGCAATTTGTGGGTTAGGATAGACACCTGTCAAATCACCACCTGCATTACCGGAAGCACCTGCGTTAAATGAAGTCCAACTGAGAACACCTTGGGCAGTACTCGTGAGTACTTGATTTGCTTGTGGTTGAACCGTAGGTAAAGTATAAACAATATTTGTTGGTAAATTTCCTGCTTTAAACCCTGTGTAATTATTCCCCATATTTCCTGAAGGTTCATGCAAGCGAATTTCTCCGGTACCTGTTCCATCAGTTTTTATGGCAATATTTCCTGCAACTTCTAATTTTTGTGAAGGGTTATCTTCATTAATACCGATTGCACCGGCACTTGTCACACGTAAACGCTCAGAATTATTCGTTTTAAAGATAAGCGGTTGAGAATTTATAGTACCAAGAAATTTATTCGCATCTGCAATTGTATTTCCTACAATTGACCATCCGGGTTCTCCCCATGATAACACACCGGAACCATCAGTCACTAAAACATCACCATTATTTCCATCATTTCCGGGTAGAGTATATGTGATATTTGCTGACTGTGCAGAAGTTTTAAATGTTGTTGAATTTGCTCCCGAAGGCGCAGATATTCGAAATTCCGGCGTACCTCCAGAATTAGTTATATGCAAAGTACGGGCTACTGTCAAACGTGAACCCGGATTCGTTTCTCCAATACCCACATTGCCTGTGGTGAGTATTCGCATCCTTTCATTATTGTTTGTTCTCATAATCAGAGGAAAATTATTTGATGTGCCTAACCAACTTGTTGCTGTAGCATTTGAGTTACCGGCTAATAACCATTCTGTTCCTTGGTTAAGAATATCATCGTCATTATTTTTACTTTTATCAATGCTAAACACGACATTTCCTTCTGTATCATTTTCTACGGTAACGCCATTTTTTCCTTTTAGTGATACATTCCCCGTTTGACCATTTAATGATAATACTGCACCGGTAGCATTTTCGGTAAGTCCCTCAGCAACATTTGCACGTAATGAAGACGCAGATGTTTCGATCGCAGTACGTACAAATTCAGGTTCACCGTTTATAGAAATACCAATAAATCGTGACGATTTCATATCTCTTGGTAATTCCTTAACTGAACCGAGACTAATCATAAACAAACCATTATTTACCATCACAGAGTGATCCTCAAACCACAACGGCTTCATTGATTCTTGAGAATCATAAAAAGCGACTCGCATAGAATAAGAGCCATTCGCCGGAACACCTGATTTTTGTAATACACCTTGATACGAAATCGTGGATTGATTCTGTGCATACATTGTGCTACATGCACATGTAAGTAAACAAAGCAATTGCTTTAGTGATGGTTTCATGCTGCTTCACATAAGATAAAAAAAAGAGAAACAATTCTTATCCCAACTTTATATCAGAATATGAAAGTATTGTTTTATAGAAGCAAAATTAATAAGCGCTGCAACTGATTAAAAGGGCTGTATAGGTTTTGTATAGGTGCGCTCGGTACATTTTCGCGGCTTGCTTGTATAGGTTTTGTATAGGTACACTCGCTATATTTTCATGCCTTGCTTGTATAGGTTTTGTATAGGTGACAACATGTGAAACTTGAGCTTCAAAAATTAAGTAAGCCTAATAATTTCAAATCATTAAATATCAACAAGTACAGCATGAAGTGCATCTTTGCTTGCAACATGCAGTTTTTTTCTAATTCTATAGCGATATACTTCAACTGAACTTACTTCAACACAAAGTATTGCTGCAATATCTTTTGAAGAGAGTTCTAAGGCAATCATTGAGCAAATTTTCACCTCCAAGGGAGATAATGAAGGGTATTTTTTTAGCAATCTGTCATTAAAACCATGATGTGTTCTCTTGAACTGCTTTTCAAAACTCTTCCAGGATTGTTCATTGATGATGTTCTGCCGAATCTCTTCACGTAATTTTTGAATGAGATCACTGGCTTCTTCGAAGGTTGAATAATCCGACTGTAACATCGAATCGAGCTTCATAAGCATGGTATTTTTTTGTGCTATTTGTAAAGCCGAAGCGGTCAGCTCATTTTGCTTCATGAGTACCTGATTTTGCTTCAATCTAATCTGATTCTTTTTGAGATTAATTTCATTTTCCAATTTTTCAGCTTTGAGAGTAGCAAGCTCCATTTCTTTTTGTTTGCGTTCAGTGTCAAAATAAATATGCAAAAACTGTACCTGCGTTTGTGCTTGTTCCGTTCTGTCTTTCAAAACACTTTGATGATAAGAACGATAGAACTCAAATGCTTCTTTATAGAGTCCCATATCATTAAGTACAGAGCTATTTGCCACATAAGCATATTGTTTTACTATTTCCGGAGAGTCATCACTACAGAGTGCTAATACCTTTCTGGCATATTCTAAAGCGGTATCATATTTTTTTAATGCGGCATACGTTAGAGCGATACCTTTTAGCAACGATGCTAATCGTATTGTACTTACCGGAAATAATGATTCCTCAAGCGCAAGTGCTCTAAAAAAACAATCATGCGCATGCTGAAACTCTTTATTCTGCCCATAAGAATATGCCAAACTGCCATAACAGATAGCAAGACCCAAATTATCTTCCCTATGAGTACAAATATCTATTGCTTCATGCAAAAGGGTAAACGATTCCTGAATTCTGTTACTTCCCTGTAGATAGACTGCATACGTTTGTAATACTTTTGCTATATCTTTGCTTTCTCCAAATTGACGAACTGTATGAAGCGCTTTTTCAATGACTTCCATTGCTTGTGCATATAAGCCGGTTTTGGCATAAATTTGTGATAAACAATGTAATGCATTTGCTTCTAAAAGATATAGTTCATGTGTTGTACATAAATGTAATGCTTTATGAATTTGCTCTATTGCCTTATCGGTAAGATTTACTGAATTTAAAATGTAAGCATTTTGTATCAAACTAACAGGTTTGAGTGCGTCATTTTGAAGAATATCACAAATTTCAAGCGCACGCATCACTAAAGGATATGGCTGCTTAAAATCAAAATGATGAATATACGACTCAATAATAGCTGTCAGAATCTCTAATTCTTCGTTATAGGAGGAAAATATAATACTATTTTGCCAATTCTTAGGCAATAGTTCAATAATTTTCTCAGTATGATCAGACTGAATTAATTTTTTAATTTCAGAAACAATTGCACTCATCGTACACTATATATTTGATGGTGATTCATTCACAATTTGACAAATACACATAGCAGCAACACCTTCACCTCTGCCAATAAAACCAACACCTTCATTGGTTGTAGCTTTAACATTTACCCTTTCTACAGGAAGATTACAGAGCTTGGCAATATTAGCTTTCATTATTTCTTTATATGGCTTTATTTTGGGAGCATCCATAATTAATGTACAATCAATATTGACAATAGTACATCCACATTCAGCCACCAATTGCACCGCATAGTCAACAAATCTGTCACTTGATGCATTTTTCCATCGAATATCTGTGTCGGGAAAATGTTCACCGATATCCCCTTTTCCAAGTGCACCGAAAATTGCATCACAAAGTGCATGATAAATAACATCTCCATCACTATGTGCGACTGTGCCACTATGATGTGCCAAAGTAACTCCGGCAAGTATTAAGGATTCTCCTTCAGCCAAACGATGAATATCATATCCAAAACCTACCATATTTTAACCTATAATGAAATTAACTAATTTACCCGGAACAACTATTTTTTTCTTTATTGATTTACCTTCAACTAACTGTGCAATATCAGGCAATGCAAGTGCAGTTGCCTCCATTTCATCTGAGGTGGCATTAACAGCAATGAAACATTTTGCCTTTATTTTACTGTTAATCTGGACTATAATTTCTACTTCACTTTTTTGCAATTTTGATTCATCATATATCGGAAATTCTTCAAACCATAATGAATCCGTATTGCCTAATTTATGCCATAGCTCCTCTGCAATATGAGGAGCAAAAGGATAAAGAATTTTGATAAAGTCACGTAATGCAGATAATGGTCTTATGTCCGCTTTTGTAAATTCATTAACGAAAATCATCATTTGAGCTACGGCAGTATTCATTGATAAATTTTCAATGTCTTCACTAATTTTTTTAATTGTGTAATGAAGTACATATTCTTGTTCTTTTGTCAATGGCACATCTTGCACATTTGACAATAAAGTACCATTTTCATCTACAAATAATCGCCAGACACGATTCAAAAAGCGAAAAACACCCTCCACACCTTTACTTGCCCAAGGTTTTGCGGCTTCCAAAGGTCCCATAAACATTTCAAAGACACGTAAAGCATCTGCACCAAATTGTGCAACTATATCATCAGGATTAACAACATTTCCAAGACTTTTCGACATTTTACGATTATCTTCTGCTAATATCATCCCTTGATGGAACAATTTTTTAAATGGTTCATTAGTAGAAACATAGCCATAATCAAAAAGTACTTTGTGCCAGAAGCGTGCATATAATAAATGTAAAACGGCATGTTCTGTACCTCCTACATATAAATCTACGCCGGTTTCACCCATCCAATATTTCTCTTTTTCTTCATCACAGAAACGGTTAATATTTTTGGGATCAATATAACGAAGATAATACCAACAAGAACCTGCCCACTGAGGCATAGTATTTGTTTCAATTTTTCCTGTTTTACCTGTTTTTTTATCATAATATTGTACCCATGATTCAACAGTAGCCAATGGTGATTCACCTGTGCCTGAGGGTTTAAATTCTTGTAATTCAGGTAAAAGCAATGGTAATTCATCATAATCCATTGCGCGTTTTGTGCCGTCCTCAAAAAATATAATGGGAATTGGTTCCCCCCAATATCGTTGTCTAGAAAAAAGCCAATCGCGCAAACGATATTGAATTGTACCTTTACCATTTCCCGAATTTTCTAACCATTCAATTATTTTTGTCTTTGCCTGTGATGTAAGTAAATGATTTAATGAAACTTCATCATTTTCCGATTCAATATTCACACCATCATCAGTAAATGCGGCTTTACTTAAATCAATTGGATTTTCATCAGAAATTTCGTGCCCCACATGAGCCACTACTTGTACGAGAGGTAAATTATACTGTTGTGCAAATTCATGATCTCTATCATCATGTGCAGGCACAGCCATTACTGCACCGGTGCCATAGTGACCTAAAACATAATCTGCTATCCAGATTGGAACTTCTTTTCCTGTTGCCGGGTTGAGTGCATAACTTCCCGTAAAACAACCAGTTTTTTCTTTTGCTAATTCTGTTCTTTCCAAATCGCTCTTGATAGCCGCTTTTTCTCGATAGTCAGCAATACGGTGTTTATTATCGTCTGTTGTTACTAAGGAAACTAATGGATGCTCAGGAGCAAGTACGACATAGGTTGCACCAAACAAGGTATCAGGACGCGTTGTAAAGACAGTTATCTTTTCTTCTTCTCCCAAAACCGGAAAATATATTTCAGCACCTTGTGATTTTCCGATCCAATTTTTTTGCATTTCTTTTGTGGATGTTACCCACTCAACAGTTTCTAAATCATCAAGCAATCTTTGAGCATATTTAGTAATACGTAACATCCATTGACGCATTGGCTTACGTTCAACAGTGAACCCTTTTTCTTTCCATTCGTCCACCTCTTCATTTGCAAGAACCGTCCCTAATTCTTCACACCAATTAACGGGTATGGAATCAATAAATGCTAAACGATGTTCATCACGATAGATTTCTATATCAGCCGGAGAAGAAATGTCATGAGGTATTGGCAATTCCTCAATTGGACGTGCTTTTTGCAATGCTTCATCAAACCAAGAATTATAAATAATTAAAAACATCCACTGCGTCCATTTATAATATGCCGGATCGGTAGTATTAATTTCTCGATGCCAATCATATCCAAAACCAAGCATATTAAGCTGACGTTTAAAATTATCAACATTATTCATGGTTGCAATATAAGGATGAATTCCATGCTTCATCGAATATTGCTCTGTTGGTAAACCAAAAGCATCAAAGCCCATTGGGTGAAGAACATTAAATCCCTTCATTTTTTTATATCTTGCAATAATGTCTGTAGCCGTATATCCTTCAGGATGACCAATATGCAATCCTGCACCACTCGGGTATGGGAACATATCCAATATATAATATTTAGGTTTAGTAAAATCATCATGGACACGATATGTGGAATTATTTGCCCAATAGTTTTGCCATCTATGTTCTATTTCTTGAAAAGGATACTGTGACATTGTATAATTTAGTTATGAATGGATAAAATTATGACTTTTTATGAATAAATTATTTTTTTTCTTGCCAACCTTCTTTACCGACCAAAGGAACAAAACGAAACTCACCTAAATTATGCCCCTCATAATGTTCTTGATCTATACGTCTGACTAATGTGAGCATTTGAGTTTTTTCATCACCGATGGGCAAAATCATTCTGCCGCCAATGCGTAATTGAGCAACCAAACTATTCGGTACATCCGGTGCACCGGCAGTGACAATAATGGCATCGTAAGGCGCATTATCCTTCCACCCAATCGTTCCATCTCCTTGACGAGTAAACACTTGTATCGAAAGTTCTGCTAATATCTGGCGGGCTTGTTTGTAAAGTTCAAAATGTCTTTCAATTGTATATACTTTTGCTCCTAATTTTGCCAGAACAGCTGCTTGATACCCACTTCCCGTACCAATTTCAAGGACTTTTTCCCCGGGCTGAATTTGCAACATTTGGGTCATAAATGCAACCGTATATGGTTGAGAAATTGTTTGTTGTAACCCAATGGGTAAAGCAGAATCTTCATACGCTTTTTTTTCAAAGCCACCACCGACAAAACGTTCTCTCGGCAAACTATTCATGATTGCTAAAACATTTTCGTCGGTTATTCCACGTAACCGTAATTGATCAATAAGTTTATTTCGTTCTTCGCTTATTATACTGGATTTAACTGATTGCATATTTATTTTGATTCAAAAAAAATTATACGCCCGCAGCAGCACTTACCTGCTGTTCATTGAGCATTTTTGATAATTGTTCGGATAATTGATTAAATGGAATACCAATAAATAACTGCCCTTCTTGGGCTAAAGATATTTGCCCTGTTTCCTCTGAAACAACTAATATTACAGCATCGGTTTGTTCAGAAATACCTAATGCAGCACGATGACGCGTCCCAAGATTTCTACCATTATATTTGGTTGTTGTACTCAATGGCAACACACATCGTGCAGCGACTAAGATTTGATTTTCAATAATAACAGCACCATCATGGAGCGGCGATTTAGGATTAAATATAGAAATCAACAATTCTTCAGATACCTTTGCTTGTAACGGTATGCCCGTATCTATTGTCATTTTTACATTTTGTGTACGTGTGAAAACTATTAATGCTCCTGTATGCCTTTCGGCTAATTCTTTTGTTGCAGTAATCACTTCATCTATTGTTTCAGCAATACTTTGTCTGATAAATAATCGGAAAAGTCGAGATCTTGTAACTGAGAGCAATATTCGGCGTATTTCTGGTTGAAACAAAATAATAAAGGCAATTAACCAAACATCTGTTATTGTTCGTAATATCCAATTAAATGCCTTAAAGTTTAATGATTCTGTTGCAACAGAAAACACTAAAAGCACCAATAATCCCAAGAGTATTTGCACTGCAACTGTATTGCGCAATGAACGATAAAGGGCAATAAACACCATACTGACAATGATAATATCAGCCATGTCCACGAGCGTAAACTCTAAAAACCCTATTTTAAAAAGTACAAACATTGCGCGTCAAGAGTGTATAAATCGTGATTACTTTGAGCTTTCTATATCCTTTTTTTGTGCTTTCGCTTCAGCTTTTTCGTATGCATCAATAATTGCCGCAACTAATCTATGGCGCACAACATCACTTTTATCAAAATAAACAAACCCAATGCCATCAATGCCCTGTAAGATTGACTGTATGTGAACAAGTCCCGACATTGTGGAGCGAGGTAAATCTGTTTGAGTAATATCACCAGTGACAATCGCCTTAGAGTTTTTTCCTAATCGAGTCAAAAACATTTTCATTTGTGTTGAAGTTGCATTTTGAGCTTCATCAAGAATAATAAAAGAATCATTGAGTGTTCTGCCTCGCATATAGGCAAGCGGCACAATTTCAATAATTCCTTTTTCTGTCATTGATTTTAATTTTTCCGGTAAAAGCATATCGCCAAGCGCATCCAAAAGAGGACGTAAATAAGGGACTACTTTTTCATTTAAGTCACCGGGTAAAAAGCCAAGTGATTCGCCAGCTTCTACCGCAGGTCGCGACAATACAACTCGGCTGACTTCATTATTTTTTAAAGCAGCTAAAGCCATTGCCACTGCCAAAAATGTTTTACCCGTACCGGCAGGTCCGATGGAAAAAACTATATCATTTTTTTGTACTTGACGCCAATATTCTTTTTGAGATGGTGTTTTTGCAACAATATTCCATTTTCTGCCGGTATAAATAATACCATCTGAAGAATTTGTGGACAACGATGAAGGATCATTATGAACATGCTGCGCACGAGTATCATCGGCCATTTCGATGATATTCGCAACTTGATCAGATGTAAGTTCACCTTTCGTTTTGATGATATATTGAAATTCATCTAGAATACGTTCAATCATCTTAATTTCATTATTTTCACCACGTATTGTGATAGTATCACCACGGACGGCAATACTGGCTCCGAATCTTTTTTCTAATTCAGATATATTGGAATCATTATACCCCAAAAGCAATAAAGAATCTGTATTAGGATTTATTTTTATTTTTTTTTCTATGAGTTCCATGTAATTGAAAATGAAATACTATAAAAAAGCCCCACCACTAAGAAAATGATGGGGCGCACAATCAACGCAGAATTGTAAAATGCGCTTATTTACCCGACTTTGGTGTAGTTGTTGATGCTGGTGTCTCTACTGCTTGCTCTTGATTAGCAGTCATTGCAGCACGTTTTTTTCTCCAATATGAGCGTTCTGCCTTCATTTCTTCTGATGTTTTTTCTCCGGCAGGCGGTATCAATAATCGTTGTCCCGGATGGATAATGTCTGGATTACGGATTTGATCTGTGTTGGCTTGCCAAATTTTAGGCCATTGGAATGGGTCAGCATAAATTTCTTGTTTACCGGAAATCGTCCACAAACAGTCTCTTTCTTTTGCCCATGTTTGTACAATATACTCTTTGGTTTTTTTCTGACGATACAAACCTTTGATGTCACGCCCTGCTTGAACCATTCGATTGTAAAATTCAGGAAGGATACTTACTTTGATTTGCTTAAGTTGATTCCATTCATCTTCAAGCATTTTGACTTTGTCTTGTCTGTCAGCTAATACATCATCGCTGAGGGCTTTCATTTCACGGATATTAGCCTCAAGTCTGCCAAGTCTTTCGCGAAAGGCATTCACATCTGCATCTGTTGCCCCTATCAAACGATACAAATCTTTGTTACAATCGGCAACAGCAGTGGTCACGCGAGCCAATTCAGCTTCACTTTTTTGTGTTGCAGCAGTTGCCGCATCAAGTTTTGCTTTCAATTCATTGACTTTAGTTTGCCATTCTTTTATACAAATGTCACCTTGGTCACGGCTATAGTTCATCTTCATGAACTCTTCGTTCTTCGAACAATCAGGTGCCTCATCAGCAGCAAATACCGATCCCAATGAAAAGCACGTAAAAATGACTAATAATATTGAATATTTCATGATATGCTCCTGTGTGAGTCTCAAAAATTAATTAAACAAAGAGAAGAAAATGTCGCTTATTCCCAAACGTTGGGCCATTGCGAAAGTTTTTGATTAACAAAGTTGCGTTTATCTTCGCAATCTTTAAGTTCTTTTTGACGGCTCGCAAGTTCGCGATCAATCTTTGCTTTATCAGCTTCTTGTTTTTTAATTTCTGTTTCGAGACGAGCAGTTTCTGTTCTCAATTCGCGCAGTTTCGCTAATTGTTCTTCTGTAATTTTGGGCGTACACCCGATAAAAGTGACGAGCACACTAAAACTCAAAATCGCGATAACTCTATTAAATCGCAGAAGTTGTTTGTCCATGACTCTCCCTTGAATAAGTTGAAAAAAGTATTCTATGTCAATTCCTAAGATGCGAAGATAACATATGATTTCTCGTTAAACAAATAAAAAAACGTTCACACTCTCTTCATTTTGCGTTTGCTACCGTAAATTTGTCTAACTATCATTGATTTAGCTTATCACTTTTTATCTTTCAAACTATGTACCAAAGTCACATAATTCGTCTCGGTGTCTTTGTATTAAGTATGTTTTTTTGCGCTCAACTATGGTCGCAGCAACAGGCTTGTTATATCGTAAAGTTTGCCTCGAGAGCAGATATAGACATATTCAGCGAATCAATTGCTTCACAGCAACTGATTACAATTTCACCATTTATTGAAATTCGTCCACAAACAAAAAAGAGTACCTTAGCGAGTTCAATTGCCTATAAAGAACTTGAAAAGTATGCAACTCTTACTGTTTCGCATAACAATGAGCAAAGTTTCATTCAACAATTAGCAAGAACAAAAGATGTTCTAATCTGGTATAAACAAAGAAAGTTCACACTTGACGAATCATTCCCACCAAATGACTCCTTGGCTTCTAAACAATGGAATCTCAAAGCATTAGGTCTCGAAAGAGCATGGAAAATCAGCGTTGGCGACGGCATACTTGTAGGTGTCATTGATACCGGTATTGACTTTATGCATCAAGACTTGAAGGACAATATTTGGGTCAATCCTCTTGAAGACAGTAATGGCAATGGTACATTTGATCCTTGGTGGTTCACGGAGTCTCGCAATGGTGTACGAGGTGATTTCGACGGGATTGACAATGATGGTAATGGTACAGTTGATGATGTAATTGGTTATGATTTTGTTGATCAATCAGTGTTCAATGCCGGTGATGCATCCATAAGAGATGGCTTGCCTGTTGATGAACAAGGGCATGGAACACAGTGTTCAGGAATTATCGCTGCGAGTGCAAATAACTCAATTGGTGTTGCAGGGATTGCTCCAAAAGCAAAACTCGTCTCTTTACGAGCATTCGATATAACGGGAAACGCAGAAGAAGATGATGTAGCCTCAGCCATTGTGTATGCAGCTATGAATGGAGTTAAAGTACTTTCGATGAGTTTTGGCGACATTATCGAATCTCCGCTTGTTCGCGATGCAATCAATTTTGCACATGATGCCGGAGTAACTATGTTTGCCTCTTCCGGTAATGATAATCAACAACCAACGCGATTGCTAAGGCGTTTTCCTGCTTCGTATGAAAATGTCATCGCAATAAGTGCTGTTACAGATAGATTGACTCTTGCCGGATTTAGTTCATATGGGTCATATGTATCTTTATGCGCCCCCGGTGTAGGCATTCCTACAACAAGAGTTAATAATCGCTATAATGCAAGTTTTCAAGGTACGAGTGCCGCAGCACCACATTGTGCCGCAGTTGCAGCTTTACTGCTTTCAGTAAATCCACAATTATCACCGGACGATATTCGAGGAATTTTGCTTTCAACAGCAACAGACTTAGGTACTCAAGGATGGGATGAACGATATGGGGGCGGACTTGTCAATGCAGAAAAAGCTTTAGAAAATGCAAAATCCACTCTTTTCACCATAGATTATCCCTCTCAAGGTCAAGTAATTAATGCATCTATTGTGCAAAATATTAACATTAAGGGTAATACTCTTGTGCCATTATTTGCTTATTCTGAATTATTTTATACACTTGGGGATGCAAATGAAAAAACAACATGGTCACAAATTGGGCAACGACGTAATGAAAGAACGGCAGCAGGCATTCTTGGAACATTATCAACCCAAAATCTTCTTGATACCTCATATACGTTTCGTAGCGTTATTCATTTAACAAATGGTAACACCCTTGAGCGAAGAACTCGTATTGATATAATATCAAAAAATTCGGATTTGGTAATAGAATCACAACACATTATTCCAACATGGGTGAATGAGAAAATCAAACCCTATTTTACTATTATTTTAACACAAAGATGTCAAGTTGTTCTTGAAGTACTTTCATCTCAATCAACTATTCTTGCTACCTTTGATTCACCACAAAAAATTTCGCGCAATCATGCAATCATTCTTGATTATCCATTTGATGAAAATGAGAAATATTCCATAAAAATGACAGCACTTATTGATGGTGCAGATACTCTTATTCAATCATTTCCCTTGGAATTTATTGACACGAGACAATATAGAACAGAAACCATGCAAAATACAGGATTAACCTTGCCTATTTCTTATCTTTCTCAGGAAGTGTCACCATTTTATTCTACAAAACAAACAGTAGCCGTCATAAATTCAGAAACAACGAAATTTGGCGATTTGCGACTCTATGAATTTTCTAATAATAGCTTTACTTTGAAAGAATCAACTTCCGATGTTTGGATACCCCAAGGTTTTGGTGACTCCAATGGTGATGGCATTATGGAACTGCTTTGCTATAGACGAGACGCTTCAACATATTCATCAAGAACATTTCAAATGAGAGAGGATGGAACAACTTTCAAAAACAGTCTTTTTTCTAATGAAATGCTCAATATGCGCCGTAATAAAAAGGAATTTGCATCAGCAGCTTTTTTCGATATTGATAATGATGGGAAAGATGAAATTTTTGGATTTCGAGATTCGGTTTTAAGTATTGTACGATTTAATGGAACTACGTATGATGAATTTGTTCGATTGGAAAATCAATCTCCTCGCGGACCCGATGGCAGAGAAAATACTCATGAAAGACCATTTTGCTTAATTGATGATATTGATAATGATGGGAATTATGAAATAGTTTTTGCCGATAGTGATGCCGACCTTATGATTTATGAGTATAAAAATGGAGAATTTACTTTTGAATTTTCTATTATTCATGAAGGTGAGGGCGGAACAGAATTTCTGCAATCCGGTGACATCAATGGTGATGGTAAAAAAGAACTTGTCTTCGGCTATTATAGCTATCAGGGACCAAGTTTGCAAGGAGAGTTTGATCCTTCGCTCTGGCATTATTCGATTATCCATTCAACCTCTCCGAATGTCTATGAAAAATTAAACACACAATATTTTTACGGTGTACGCATAGGTTCTGAATTTGAAAGAGGTGTGCGAGTTGCAAATATTGACGGGAAAAAAGGCGATGAACTGATTATTTCCATTTTCCCTAAAACCTACATTATGCGATGGGATGATGCCGTGTCTGATTTGCAACCTTTTTGGTATTGCGATACTACTTTTTCACGTACTGCAATCATACTTGACAGAGAAAATTCCGAAAAAAAACTTGTTGGAATTACAACTTTTAACTCAGTAACATTTTTTGAAACACAGGATGAGAAACAACCGGGCCCTGATATAGTAATTGCAAAACCGATTAATGAAACTACGCCCTTATTACGATGGAAAAATTTTCCGAATGCTGACTCATATACAATAGACGTGTATATTTATCCATATTCTCAGAATACATCACCTCAATATTCTTATACAGTACAATCAACGGAATTTTCTCAAGAACAATTCCCAACAAACACTCCATATATCTTTACCATAACAGCAAAATCAGGTAATACAGTTCTTTCTTTGCCAAGTATTTCACCTGTTGTTTACCTTCATAGTCAATCAGATCTCCTGTCCGCAGAAGCACAAAGCAATGAAGTTATTCTCTTAAAATACGGTGGTTTTTTACCTCAAACACCTATATCACCTTTTCTGTTTTCGCTCTCTGACACCAAAAACACTAATTCGATTGTGCGTCCTATAACTGCATTAATTGCTGATGACTCAACAATTATTCTTCGATTTTCATCCCCAATTTCTTTCACAGAAGCAATTGTAAAATCCCTTCCTTTTTATGACCGCTTTTCGCTCCTGACAATCGAAGGTGAAAAAACAATTACTATACCCCAAAATAGACAATTTGATTCATTATTTCTTTCTTCGATTACAGTGGTCAACCCAACCACTCTCAATCTTCTGTTTTCAAAAAAAATTGATGAAGTATCCGTAAAAGAAATTAATAACTATACAATTGATCCAGAAAGATTTATATCTTCAGTACATATTGACAATGAATCATCGGTTACACTATTTCTTGATAATTCGGCACCACTCATTCCCATTGGAAAAAACTATATATTAACTGCCAAAAATCTTCGTGATATTTCAGGACAACCGATGACCCGCGGCGCCGGCTCAGTGATAGGTTTTTCTTTAGCGGCAGATAATGGCGAACAAGCTTTTATGTATCCTTCTCCTGTGCGACTTTCCGATAAACAACCTGTATTCTTTGGCAACTTGCCTCCGCGTGCCACCATTACTATTATGACATTAGATGGTGTGCGTTTACTCACACTCGAAGAAACTGACGGCAATGGCGGTATTGAGTGGAATGGTTTAACAGAAAACAACGAAGAATTGTCAACCGGCGTATATTTATTCAAAGTAGAGGGTTATGACAAATCAGGCAATAGTGTTGCCCCTATTCTGAAAAAATTCTCTGTCAAAAAATAATAAGTTGTGTATCCTTCTGACTAAAAGTGAATTATTGGCATCATGAAAAATATATTTATCTCTCTACTGCTCACAACCTTGACTTGGAGCATTGCATTCAGTCAAGACTCTATCATTACTAAGAGCAACTGGTCAATTGGTGCTTTTGGTAATTATCATTTTATGCAACATACAACACATTTGCCTGTGTTTTTTGGTTCTGCCGATTGCGGTGTGTTCACTGAAGGACAAAACAATGGTTATTCTGCCGGATTAAGTCTGGAATATTCACTTTTACCTTCTTTTCTGTCCCTCTCCGGACGTATTGGTTATATCAGTCGTCCCGGCACTTTATCAACTTCAATAGCGAATTTTGAAGTGTTTGAGCCGCAAAGCCGAACATATCAACCTCTTGTTCAAAAACATACATTTGATGCTATTTTAGATTATCTTGTGTTCGATGTGGGAATAATCGTACAACCATTGGAAGAAATTCCTCTACGTTTGCGTCTTGCTGCTGATGCGGGAAATCCTATTTTCGCTAATTCATTTCTTCAAACAGAGGAAATAACATCGCCCAATACCGTACTTTTTCCCGATGAAAGAAAAATACGAACAAATGATCAAGGAATTATTCAGACAGCAACAACATCCTATAATGCAAATGCTCTTCTGTCCTATGATTTTCCCGTAAGCGCAATTTCCGCGCTTTCTTTAGAAATCGGTTATCGTTATGGTTTAGCAGATATTCTCTCTGATGCAACTTGGAAACAACAATCATACTTCGGTGGCATTGCCTTTCGTACAAGAATCGGTGATGACAAATATTTACCGCCGCCGCCGCCGATACCTGCTCCAAAAATTGATACTATTATTCCCCCTCCGCCGGCAGTGCGTATAGAGAACAAAGAGCCCGCCATTCGATTCGCGGCTCTTTCTTCACAACCAATTATTGTAGAAGAAACTATTGTTACACAAACCTTTCCCCTTTTACCATATATATTTTTCGATAGTGCAAATGCTGTATTACCAACAAAAATGATGCAAAAAAAGAAAGTCGGATTTAATGAAGCTGATTTACCCAAAGATATGCTCCAAACATATTATCACTTACTTGATATTATCGGCAAACGATTACTTGAATCGCCAAAGTCTGTCATTACTATTGTCGGTAATTCCGATGGGATAGAAATGTCTTCACAAAAAGAACGATTAGCTATTGCAAAACAAAGGGCTGCCACTGTAAGTGATTATCTTAAAAATGAATGGAAAATTCCTGCATCACAGATAACAACAGAAATTCGCGATACACCCAAAATACCAACCAATATTCGATATACTGAAGGTTATGAAGAAAATAGACGTGTCGAAATTTATACGGATGACCCACAAATACTTCGTCCGGTTGTTCATTCACGATTTTTGGAATTTACAGGCATTCAACGTATTCAGGGATTTAATGCCGTCACAAGAAAAGATATTCAGCCACGCAGTTGGAAGATTGTGCTGCGAGGAAAACAAGGCGAAATTGTTGCAAAAAATGGAACTCTCGCACCTCAAACACAATCGTTAGAATTACCGTCCTCCATTATTGCCGATATAAAAAACCATGTATTTACCGGTGATTCACTCAAAGCACAGTTATCGCTGACTTTTGACGATGGTTCAGAACTTAACTCAGAATGTGCTTTGCCGGTGTTTACATCAAAAAATGTCTTTGAAGTCAGTCGTTTATCTCTTATTGTTTTTGATTTTAATCGTTTCGATATTTCAAATCAAAATAAGCGTATGATGCAACAATTCGTCAAAGATGCAATTAAATCAACATCACAAACAACAATTACAGGTACAACAGATCGCTTGGGAGAAGCCGATTATAATATTGAATTGTCAAAATCAAGAGCATTATCTGTTCGCGATTATTTACTATCTATTCAACCCACCTTACAATTAAAAGAAGTTAAAGGAATTGGTGCATCTATTTTACCTTTCGATAATAATGTGCCTGAGGGTCGTTACTATTGTCGGACTGTTTCCATAGAAGTAAAAACACCTGTACGATAAACAATGAGATTATTCAAGCAATTTTATTATGAATAATTATGGAGTTTCTGTCAAACGAATCCCCGGAGTTCGATCAATTGTATATTGCAATTCCCAATCATTTTTGAAGAGAACTACCGGTCTTTGCATTTCATCATACGCCATTTCCACCGATGTTGCAGGAACTATATCTCCTTGCAACCAACGCATACGCTTAAATTGCAAATAATCTAAACGCACGACTTCATTATACTCAGATTCCATACGCCAGGTAAATACTTGAAGCTGTAATTCACCGACAACAGCAACAATTGGACTCGGTGAGCCATTTTTATCGGTAAATATTTGAATAACGCCCTCTTCACCCAATTGTTCAATTCCTTTTCGAAATGATTTACTGTATGTTCCTGTTTTAGGAAATACCCGTGCGAAAATTTCCGGTGCAAATCGTGGGAATTGCGGTATAGTGCAAGCATTGCCTGTGCTAATGACATCACCCACTTTAAATAATCCCGGATTCGTAAGACCTATAACATCACCGGGATAAGCAATATCTATGATTTCACGTTCTTGACCAAATAATTGAAATGGATAATTTAGCTTCACTTCTTTACCGGATTTTCCATGAATCACAGTCATTCCTCTTTCAAATGTGCCCGACATAATTCTGACAAACGATATTCTGTCACGATGTGATTTATTCATATTTGCCTGTACTTTATAGACAAATGCGCTAAATATGGGCGAATCAACAGGCATATCGCCTTGAGAAGTGGGCATCGGTTGCGGACAAGGTGCATATTCCAATAAATATTGCAAAAAGTTTTCAACACCGAAATTCGTAATTGCACTACCAAAAAATACAGGCGTGCATCGCTCATGAAGAAAATCATCATGATTAAATGGCGGCAACACAGTTTCAATAAGTGCTAAATCATCAATGAATTTTGCATGTTTATTTTCACCTAACATTTCTTTGAAAGAGGTGTCATGTATTGAACCAACAGAAACGGGTGCTCTGTACATCCCCCCCACAGTTCGCTCAAACAAATGAAGACATTGATTTTTTCGCTCATAAACGCCTCTAAACTCAGGTCCATCACCAATGGGCCAAGACATAGGCACTGCCGTAATTCCCAGCACGGATTCGACATTATCGAGCAATTCAAAAGGATCTAATGCCGGTCTATCCATTTTATTAATGAATGTGATAATAGGGATTCCCCGTTCACGACATACTTTGAAGAGTTTAATAGTTTGTTCCTGCACACCGCGCCCTGCATCAAGCAACATGATAGCACAATCAACAGCCATAAGTGTTCTGTACGTATCTTCACTGAAATCTTGGTGTCCGGGCGTGTCGAGCAAATTGAGTAAATACCCATCATACTCTACTCTCATCGCGCTTGAAGAAACAGAAATTCCTCTTTGCTGCTCAATTCCCATCCAATCTGATTGTGTGGTAGCGCGCTTACCGCCTGTCACAGAACCTGCGCTGTGAATTGCACCGGAGTAAAGCAACAACTTTTCTGTCAGTGTGGTTTTTCCGGCATCCGGATGTGAAATAATGGCTACTGTGCGACGGCGTTGTATCTCTTCTTGTAATGTCATAATTGGTTGAATAATGTAAGATGGAGTGCAAAAATACCAAACTAAGTACTCGCTTTCGGCAATTTGGTATAAATCCATTCGTCATGCCGATCATATTTTTACTTCATTTCAGTATTTATGTATGAATGTTCGCATCGCGCTTCTTCTATTCGTGTTTACTCTTATGTGGTCAACATTGTCATGTGCAGAGGAACCGCAAAGAATCAAACTCCAATCTCAAAAAGGGAAAAAAACAATGAATGATACACAACAAACGGAAACAGCTATTCTTGGCGCAGGGTGTTTTTGGTGCGTCGAAGCAGTATATCAGCAGTTGCAAGGCGTTATCTCCGTTCAATCCGGATATTGTGGCGGCACAACCGATAAGCCAACCTATAAAGAAGTCTGTACCGGAACAACAGGACATGCAGAAGTGTGCAAAGTTGTCTTCGATCCGGCAGTTATTTCATTTACCGAATTGTTAGAAGTTTTTTGGAGCGTACATGACCCGACTACTCTCAATCGTCAAGGAGCGGATGTCGGCACACAATACCGATCGGCTATATTTTATACAAATGCTGCACAAAAAGAACTTGCAGAAACATATAAAAAACAATTGGATGCCGCTCATACATTCTCTGACCCGATTGTCACCCAAATTACGGCAGCCACAGAATTTTTCCCTGCCGAGGATTATCATGCCGATTACTTCAATCGCAATCCGAACCAGGGCTATTGTACAATGGTTGTACGTCCGAAAGTGGAAAAGTTTAAAAAAGCATTTTCAGATAAACTAAAAAAGTAAATTGTGTTGAATTGACTAAATTTAACGCCATTACTATATTTTTTTCAACGAGTTACATCATCTTTTTGAGAATAGTTTTCTTTTGAGATGAATATTCCGTTTTCGTCACGTCAATTTTTCGCTGCAATTTTGCGAATTATCTAAGCATATATTTTATCACACATTCATTAATGGAGAATATCCAATGATCGTAGGTCTTCCTAAAGAAATTAAAAACAATGAAAAACGCGTAGGTCTTGTTCCGGGCACTGTCGCCGAACTTGTACGTAATGGTCACACTGTTCTTGTTCAAGATACTGCCGGTATCGGTAGCGGTTTCAGCAATGACGATTACATTAAAGCAGGCGGACAAATCGTTGCAACTGCTGCAGATGTTTACGGTGGTGCTGATATGATTGTCAAGGTCAAAGAACCTATCGAACCTGAATATCCTCTTATTCGCGAAAATCAAGTACTTTTCACATATTTTCACTTTGCAGCCAGTCAAGAGCTAACCGAAGCAATGATGCAACGAAAAGCAGTATGTATTGCGTATGAAACAGTGATGAAAAATGATGGTTCGCTCCCCTTGCTTATTCCTATGAGTGAAGTTGCAGGACGCATGGCTCCACAAGAAGGTGCAAAATATTTAGAGCATCCAATGGGTGGGCGCGGCATTTTATTAGGTGGTGTTCCGGGAACTCAGCCCGCACGCGTTTTGGTTCTTGGTGGCGGAATTGTAGGAACGAATGCTGCTAAAATTGCAGCCGGTTTTGGTGCTCGTGTTACTATTTTCGATACTAATCTTTACCGCTTACGTTATCTTGATGATGTGATGCCCAAAAATGTCACAACAATGAAATCGAATCCTTTCAATATTGCCCATCAATTAGAACATGCCGATTTGGTTATCGGTGGTGTACTCATTGCTGGTGCAAAAGCTCCTAAACTCATCACACGCGACATGCTCTCATTGATGAAAGAGGGTTCCGTAATTGTTGATGTTTCGGTTGACCAAGGCGGTTGTATCGAAACATGTCGTCCGACAACACATGCCGATCCAACGTATGTTGTTGATGGAGTAGTGCATTATTGCGTTGCCAATATGCCCGGAGCCGTTCCATTTACGTCAACCATAGCTTTAACCAATGCTACATCCGATTATACTTTGCAACTTGCCAATCTTGGATGGAAAGAAGCCTGCAAGCAAAACAAAGAATTGATGTACGGTCTAAACATGATTGGTGGAGAAATTGTGTATGATGCCGTTGCGGAAGCTTTTGGTTTCTCATCAACATCCGTAGATGCATTCTTGAACTGATTTATCTGTCAGAAATAGTGTCAAAACCCGATGCCACACGGTATCGGGTTTTTTATTTCTATAAAACTACACAGATGTGCATTACCGCAAATTTTCATACAACTCTCTGATTTTTCATTGATTATACAATAAGCAATACTCATTTGACGGAGTACTGACTACATAAAGAAAGCGGGCTTATTGCCTCATGATTCATAACTTTGCAAAGATTTTATCACAAATTGACATTATACTATGAAGCGTTATGCACTTATTTTAGGCAGTTCAAGCGGCTTTGGGCGCGCTGCTGCACTTGAACTTGCAAAAGAAGGTTTTGGTATTTATGGCGTACACTTAGACAGAAGTGCAACTATGCCTATGGTGGAAGAATTAAAAGCTGAACTGACCAATTTAGGTGCAGACACTGTGTTCTATAATGTCAACGCTGCTGATGCTGACCGCCGTGCTGAAATAATTCACGATATCAATGAACGCAGTGGTGGCGTGGCTTCTATCGGCGTACTTGTTCATTCGCTTGCTTTTGGTTCATTACAACCTCTTGTTTTCATCCAAGAAGGCGATAAACCTGTTACTCAAAAACAATTAGAGATGACACTCGATGTTATGGCGAATAGTTTGGTGTACTGGACACAAGACCTTGTGGCAAAAAATCTTTTCTGTGAAAACTCACGCATTTTTGGTCTTACAAGTGCCGGTAGCCGTCGTGCATTGCCTATGTACGGTGCTGTTTCTGCCGCCAAGGCTGCAATGGAAGCATACTGTCGTCAATTAGCAATGGAATTAGCACCATTGAAAATAACAGCTAATGCAATTTGTGCCGGTGTGACCGATACTCCGGCTTTGAAAAAAATTCCGGGTAATGATATTATCATCGGCAATGCTATGATGCGTAATCCTAATCATCGCCTTACAACACCCGATGATGTCGCAAAATTTATTCGACTGCTCAGCAAGCCGGAATCATTGTGGGTCAATGGCGATGTGATTCGTGTGGATGGCGGCGAAGATGCAATTGATTTAACTTGGTGGAAACCTAATTCATAATATAATCTCTCGTGGAGGGTCTGATGAAAAAGCCGCTACACCTATGGCTTATGGCTTATGCTGTCATATATCTGCTATGCACTATGACCGCTATGGCTCAACGTCCTATTCGCAGCACAGTTTTTTACAAACGTCCTTCATCGGAATCAGTTCAACCGCCGGAAAATTCTGATGGCTCTGATATCAAAGACCGTAGATTCTCCGATACAGTTACTATTGCCGAGCAAGGTGAAAAAGTAAAAGTTGCATCAGGTAAACGTATCGAAATTGAAGTTGATGAAGCAATGAAACTCTTCGATAATCAAGATTATAGCGCAGCTCAAGAGCGATTCAGACAACTTTCCGGCACTATTTCAGCGAATGATCCATTGCTCATGGACGTATTATTTATGAGTGCTGAATGTGATGCTGTCACGGCTCAATACAAAGAAGCAGAAAAACAATTAGTTAAATTGACAACAAGAAGTGATATAACCCCTACCGTACTCGAAAAAGCTTTAGTACGGTTGGGGCATGTGTTCTGCGCTCAACAAAAAATGGGCGAAGCAGCACAAGCATTCAAAAGATTAAGGCAAGAGTTTCCTGAGTCCAAATATTTGAAACTTGCGGATTGTTCGGCTATTAAATAATCATCGCAAGAAGTATTATTTTCTTTCCGGCTATTCTCATCAGCAAAAATTACGATGCCTTATTACTCTTTTTTCGATAATATGAATAACCGAAGTATATCAATAATCCGACTACTAATGTCGGAGTGATAAACTGACTATACATGGTCAAATACTCATTAATCGTGCGCCAGCGTTCGCCAAGGAACATACCGGCAAGAATCAACAATGAGTTCCAAGCCAGAGCACTGATTGCCGACAATAGTAGTGTCCGTCCAAATGGCAACCGTGATATTCCCGCAAAAAGTGAAATCACTGCACGAGTGCCGGATAAAAATCTATTCACAACAATTAACCAATTGCCATAACGACGGAACCATTCTTCCGCCTTGGTGATTGAGGCAATTGGCAAAAAAGAAAATCGAGGCGATGTAGTTATTGTAGTTCCAAATTTTCGACCAACAATATACATAGTACAAAATCCGGCGCATCCGCCAAGTGTTGAGGCAAGTGCCAAACTATAAAAATCTATAGTACCGATGCCGACCAATGTACCACAAAATACTATAAGTATATCGCTTGGCGATGGAGGAAATATATTTTCTGCATACGCAATCAGAAATGCAAAAAATAATACACCCAATGGCGGCAATCCGGTGAGAAATTCAACGAGTGTTTCAATCATATAATCACAACAATATATTTTATGAACGATAATGTACACCATACACTTCAAAGAGATGAGTGTATCGGCTCACAGTTAAAATACTTGCGCACATTTCACGATATTACCGTTGAACATGCATCGCACTCTATCGGAAAATCGAAGAGTTTTTTATCTCTTGTTGAAAATGGCAAAAGAACTATCAAAATTGATGCACTTATACCTTTATTGCAACTCTATCGTTTTCGCCTCTCAGAGTTTTTTTTCACTTTAGCCGAACAATACCCATTCTCGCAGTATGGCATAACAGATGAACGGCACAAACGTATATTTATTACCGGTGATGAACAACATAGACCTCTTCTTACGCTCAAAATGCCGCACAACAACTCCGACATCATCGTTTTTGATTTGTTCTTAGAACCAAACTCACAACTTACCGAAACACCTTTTGCTTTTGGAACAACACTCGATGTGGTGTCATTGGAAGGCAAATTGCTTATACAATTACAAGGCGATGAACTTGTCTGTAAATCCGGGCATCACACTACTTTCGATGCTCGGCAATCATCTATTCTCAGAAACTATGAATCAATATCGCACCATAGTATCATTATTGCAAAAAAAAACGAATTATGAAACAATTACAACGATGCGGAATTATTACGCGAACTATGGGGTTAAAAGGTGAATTTCTCATTGAAACCGATAACTTCAATGCGCTTTTTGCGAACAATGATATACTGTATCTGGGTTTTTCACCACAATTTACTGAACCCTATACAGTTGTGAACAGTAAATTTCATGGTAAACATATTCAGGTATTATGTAAAAATATTACCGTGAAAGAAAAAGCAGAACTTCTGATTGGTAAAGCAGTGTTTATTGATGCAGATAAAAAAAGCGGAAAATACAAGGAAGAATTTATGGTGCAAGAAATTATCGGTTGCTCGGCTATTGACCATATCACCAAAAACACTATCGGCACTATAAACGATGTATGGCAATTACCCGCAAATGATGTGTGGGTTATCATGACACCGGACAATAAAGAAATTTTACTTCCTGTCATTGATTCAACCGTCATTGCCGTACATACTGAAAAAAAATATATCGAAATTGCATTAATGGAGGAAATTGACGGCGATGAATAATTCAGCAAAACGTATAGATATTATTGCAGGCGTGCCGCAATTATTGCAAAGCGGACTCGACCACAGTATTGTCGGAAGAGCAAGAAAAAAACAATTAATCACCATAGAAACGCATAATCTACATGACTATGCGGACGATACCTATCGCCATATTGATGACACTCCCTATGGCGGTGGTGCGGGTATGATTATACAATGTGCACCCGTTTTTGCTTGCATTGAACAATTACAACAACAGCGCACCTATGATGCCATAATATTTTTAACTCCCGACGGCACAACATTAACACAAGATATTGCCAATCAATTTTCTCTCATGAACAATATCATGATGCTTGCCGGACATTACAAAGGAATTGATCAAAGAATTCGCGACACACTTATCACCCATGAAATAAGCATTGGCGATTATGTCTTGAGTGGCGGAGAAATTCCCGCTTTAGTCCTTACAGATGCCATTGTTCGATTAATTCCCGGAGCCGTCAGCGATGCCGAATCTGTGCTTGACGATAGTTTTATGCATGGTTTATTGGACGCGCCACATTATACCAAACCGGCTGAATTTCGCGGTATGAATGTACCCGAAGTCTTACGCAGCGGCAATCATGCCCTTATTCGGCAATGGCGAGAACAACAAGCAATCGAAAAAACAAAAAAGCGTCGTCCTGATTTATTTGCTCTTTGGCAACAACACAATGATTAATTATCCATTTTAGCTTTACTCCCATGAAATTAGCAAATGGCATACTCTTAGACAGTAAAAAAATCGAGCCACCCAAATCGGCACTCTCTATGGCAAAACGCTCTATGAATGAAAGCGACTTTGCTCACTATGCCGCCGTACAGATGTATGAAATCACCTACTCCTCCGATGGATTGCTCATCAAAGGATTTCTGGCTCTTCCACCCGCTTCGGAGGAAAAATTACCCTGTATCATTTTTAATCGTGGCGGTGCAGGTCTGCGCGGAGCATTAACCCCCGAAACCCTCTTCGGTTCAGCGGCACTCTATGCAAGCTGGGGATATGTCACTTTTGCAAGTCAGTATCGAGGACAAGGCGGCAGTGAAGGCACCGAAGAATGGGGCAATGGCGATGTCAATGATGTGATGAATCTCTTACCGCTTATTCGCTCATTGCCATATATTGACCAAGACCGTTTGGGTTTAATCGGCGGCAGTCGCGGCGGCATGATGGCTCTCATGATATTGCGACAATTATCACTTTTCAGAGCAGCAGTCACCATTGGCGCACCCACAGCTTTTCACCTTGATGACCCAAGCTCCCATATTCACTCAACATTCGGTAAATTTTTACGCCCCGACATGGATTTTACCACCGAAGCTCTCAGACGCTCTGCCGCAGCATGGGCGCATGAACTGCCGGACACCACTCCCCTTCTTGTCATACATGGCAGCGGCGATAAACGTGTGGCTCCTCTCCATGCCTATCATCTTGGCATGGCATTGCAAAAAGCACACAAACCCTATAAACTCATCATGTACGATAATGCAGACCATGTTCTTGCCGGAAGGCGCATCGAAAGCAATCGTGATATTCGATGGTGGATAGATCACTATGTAAAAAATAAAGCCGCTTTACCCAAAGTTGGTCCTCATGGCAATTAATTCTTTGCCTCCGAAAATTAAAAAAGGGCAGATCTTGTGAACTGCCCTTTTTTTCTTTAACAATTTTCAACCACTATTATTTGCAGAATTCATCTATCATTGCAGCCGCATCTTTCTGACCTAATTCTTTGGCATTCTTAAAATCCTGACATGCACCTTCATTATCCCCAATTTTTTGTTTAACAAGCCCTCTACCCCGATAAGAATAACCATCCTTATGATCAAGTTCTATCGCTTTTGTGAAATCTTCTAATGCTCCTTGGTTGTCTCCTATATTCATTTTAACGACACCTCTATCTTTAAACAGATTAGGTTTAAACTCCATAGCCTTATTGATATCACTCAGTGATCCTTGAAAATCATTAAGTGAAAATTTTGCTTTTGCTCTATTTAGATATATATACGGATCATCTGGATCAAGCTCTATTGCTCTGCTATAATTTTCTATTGCGGCATTACGTTCACTAAGTGACATATTACTATTACCTCTATAAAAATAGGCGGAGGCATATTTTGGGTTCAGTTCTATCGCTTTATTAAAATCTGCAATTGCTTGTTGATGATCACCCAATGACTGATATGAAACACCTCGGTTAGTAAAGAAATCAGAATTATTAGGATTTATTTCAAGGGCTTTATCATAATCAGCTATCGCTTTGTGATATTCTCCAAATTTGTAATAAGAATAACCGCGGTGATTATACATAAAAGCATTCTTCGGATCAAGTTCAATTGCTTTTGAAAAATCAGCAATAGCTAAAACACTATCGCCTAAGATACGGTATGTATAGCCTCTATTAATATACGCTTTGGCATTTTGGGGGTCAATTTTTATTGCTTTGGTGTAATCTAATATCGCACGATTTTTATCACCAAGATTGTAATAAGAAAGTCCTCGGTTGTAATTTGAAAATTTGGAACTTGAGTCAATCTCCAAAGATTTATTAAAATCCTCAATAGCTTTCTGATGTTCACCCAAACTCTGATAGTAGTAACCTCTATTGTTATACGCTAAGGCATAATTAGAATCAAGCTCTATCGCTTTGGTATAATCAAATATTGCTTTTTGATATTCACCCATCTCATGATAGGAAAAACCTCTACTATTATATGCCAATGCATTGTTTGGATCAAGCTCTATTGCTTTAGTATAATCGGTTATCGCTTGCTCATAATTACTTAAATTGTGATATGTCAGACCGCGATTATAATATGCATCGGTAAATTGAGGGTTAAACTCTATTGCTTTTTTATAATCGGCAATAGCACTTTCTTTATCACCTAATTTTGATTTAATCAGACCACGATTATAATATGCCCAGAAAAAATTTGGATTAAGCTCTATCGCTATAGTGTAATCAATTATCGCTTGCTGATAATCATGAAGGGCATTATAGCAATTACCTCTATCAATATATGTTTGTACATCATTGGAATCTAATCTCAAATCTCTGGTAAAATCTACTATCGCTAGCTGATATTCTCCTATAGCGTAATAAGAAAGTCCTCGATTATAATATGAATATATGGCTGAATAGGCAGGATCTAACTCTAATGCAAAGTTATTATCTGCAATTGATTTTTGAAAAGCACCTATAGAATGATATGCGGCTGCTCTATTTATATAAACTAAGACATTCATCGAATCTAATTCAATAGTCTTGTTAAAATCTTCTATGGCTGATTCTTTATCACCAAGAGAATCTCGCAAAAATCCTCGGCAATGATATGCTCCGGCTAACTTTGGATTAAGTTCTATCGCCTTAGTAAAATCTGCAAGGGCTAATGTTATTTGGCTTGATAAATTATATGCCTGACCTCGTCTATAAAACACTTCGGCATCATTAGGGTTCAATTGTATAGCTTTATTGTAATTATTAATCGCCTCTCGGTGATTACCTGCTTTGGCATGATCATAACCCTTGTAATAATAATCTTTTGCGGTTTGAGAATAGCCAATAGCCGCACAAAGAAAAAAACTCACTATAAATACTATCTTCCTCATAAGGGCTTTTGGATTAATGGATACATAATGTTTCTTCAAAAATATGAAATCTATGAGATGTATGCTGCCATTATTAAAGATGTAACAAACGCCATTGTCCACCCCGTCAGAATGCATGCGTCACTACTCAAGAGGGGAATTTTACTTGGAACTGTTCGTTGTCAACAACTATCTCCACAAACAAAGGTCGCCATGTATAACATAACGACCTTTGTTTGATGCTTAAAAAAATATTACTTAATCAAAGTAAAATTGCCCGAAGCAAACAATACTGAATTCTGTGTAGTGCGTAGTCCTATACGGTAATGACCCACGGGTAAATAACTGACATCAATAGTGTGCGAAGCAGTCATAGGAAATTCCCCCACATTCCGACCATACATATCATAAATTTCGAGAGTAAATATCTCCCCCGTGAAAGCATTTTCTTCAATTTCTATGGTCAATGTACCTTCACTCGGATTCGGATATGTGCGAAGAATGTTAAGACCATATGATACGTCTCCTATCATCAAATCATGAGCAGAATTCGGAGTTTTCCCTGTCGTAAAACTGTTTTCACCTATCATCTCACCGTCGTCTTTATTCTTGCGGACTTGCCAATAATATCTCTTCTCCGTTTGCAATACTTCCTTCGCACGATATATTATTTCTTCGCCAACGAGATAATCTTTAGCAGGTACAATTACTTCGACTACTCTACTTGTCGGATTCGTCCTGTCAGTATAAACCCATAAGGCATAATTATCAATGCCTTGTTCATGCGTCCATCTAAATTCGGGTGTTAATCCAATATCGGTTGCTTGGTCAACCGGAGATACTAATTCCGATGGTGAAGACTCTATTGGAAGTCTCCAAACCCCTTTATCCGTGCCCGCATAGAGATAATTGCCGATCTGAATAAGGGAATAAACATACTGAGTATTCATACCGCTGTTCTTCTCTTGCCAACTATCGCCATTATCGCTGCTACGAAAGACGGCTCCAATATCCGTGACCGCATAGAGATAATTGCCGATCTGAATAAGGGATGTAACATACTGCTTATCCAAACCGCTGCGCCGCCAATTATCGCCATTATCGCTGCTACGATAAACGCCACTATACGTGCCCGCATAGAGGTAATTGCCACTATTAATAAGGGAATAAACATCCCGATTATCCAAACCGCTGTACTTCTCTTGCCAATTATCGCCATTATCGCTGCTACGATAAACGCCACCAAACGTGCCCGCATAGAGGTAATTGCCGATCAGAACGAGGAATTTAACATTCCGATAATACAAACCTTTGTACTGCCAATTATCTCCATTATCGCTGCTACGATAAATGCCACCACCCTGTAATGGCCAAAGTTCTCGTGTGCCCACATAGAGATAATTGCCGATCTGAATAAGGGAAAAAACATACCGATTATCCAAACCGCTGCTCTTCTCTTGCCAACTATCGCCATTATCGCTGCTACGAAAGACGTCATCATACGTGACCGCATAGAGATAATTGCCGATCTGAATAAGGGAATAAACACTCAGATTACCCAAATCGTACAGATTACCCAAACCGCTGTTCTTCTCTTGCCAACTTTCACCATTATCGCTGCTACGATAGAAGCCATTACGCGTACCCGCATAGAGATAATTACCGTTCTGAACTAGGGAAAAAACATCCCCGTCATACGGTCCATTCATCTGTTCCCACTGTGCTTGGGTATTTAATGCGCCAAGAACAAAAATTATTATTAGTGATAGTACTTTTTTCATATTTACCTCATTATGCTAAATATACTTGGTGCAAATATACTCTGTGTTTGTGTATTTCGCACTTGAAGCTGATATTGTCCTACGGGGATAGTATTAACATCTATCGTTTGTTTATTGTGTATTTGATATATACCTATCTGACGACCAAACATATCATAAATTTCGAGAGTAAATATCTCCCCCGTGAAAGCATTTTCTTCAATTTCTATGGTCAATGTACCTTCACTCGGATTCGGATATGTGAGAATACGTGAACCGAGAGTAGTATTTTCTTCTCTTTCTTCAATATTTACTGTTGATAACGGTATTTTCCAGACATCGTAGCCGTTTGTTCCGGCATAAAGATAATCAGCACTTATATAGAGCGAATAAACATTTTGAATTGGTAAGCCGATTATATTCCATGTCGCCCCCTTATCTGTACTGCGATAAACCGCTTTATTAGTTCCGGCAAAAAGAGTCGTTCCGTATCCTAAGAGTATTCTAGCACCTTGCGTAGAACTGATAATACTCCATGTTTCGCCATTATCTGTACTATGAACAATTTCTTTCTCTGTTCCTACAAAAAGAGTATTATCATGGAGCAGCAACGTGTTAGGGGAACTTTTTAGAGTATAAGTTTTACGCCAAGAATTACCTTTATCACTACTCAGATAAATTCCTCTACTGGTTTTTCCAATAATAGTCGTTCCGCTTATGATAATTGAATTAATGGGATCAATCAAAGGAAGTCCTAAACTACTATAAATCCAGGTGTCACCATTATTGGTACTATAACAGACATGCCCCTCCTTTGTAGATGCAAATATTGTCGTACCATTTACTATAAGAGAATTAACAGTCTCTTGTTTAAAACCCGAGACAGTCCATGTAGTACCACTATCTATGCTGCGATATAAGCCATTATTTGTTCCGGCAAAAAGAGTTCCTCCACTAACCACAAGTGAATACACACTTTTGTTAATTAAATCATTATTGGAAAAAATCCATTCATTTTCAATATCATTGGTAAAGTAAAGACCTTTGTTTGTTCCGGCAAATAGTTTTGTACCATAAAAGATAAGAGATTGAACAATTATATGCTTTATACCATTATTAGCAACACTCCATGTTTCACCATTATTTGTACTGCGGTACATACCTAATTCAGTTCCCGCAATAAGTGTTCCCCCACTTACAACAATAGCACTTGTACGTTGATTTTTAAATTGAGTAAAGAGCCATGTTTTACCATCATCGGTACTGTGATAAATTCCACCATCAGTTCCGGCAAGAATTGTCGTTCCGGTCACACATATTGAATGAACCACGCTTTGTGACAATGCTGTTGCCACCCATGTTTTGCCATCGTCGGTACTATAATAAACCCCGCTGTTTGTACCTGCAAAAATTGTGGTTCCCCTTACAGCAAGTGAGCGTATATTTTTACTTAGTACTGTGTCACTCCATGTCCCACCATTATCTGTACTAAGATAGATACCGCTATCAGTTCCGGCAAAAAGAATTCCTCCGGATACTACAAGCGAACGAACATTTTGTACTAATGAGGACAAAGTCCATGTATCGCCATTGTCATTACTTTGGTAAAGTCCTGTGGCGGTTCCGACAAAAATAGACTTGTCATTTACGAATAATGAATATAATTCTACATATTCAATTTCCTTCGACCGTGATATCGTCCATGTATTGCCATTATCTGTACTACGAGCTACTCCAATACCCCAAGCCGTAGCAAAAAGTGTTGAGTCACGAACAAAAAGAGAATTAGTAAAACTACCCCAAATCATCTTTGCGCCAGTCCATGAATAACCATTGTCGGTACTGCGATAAATTACACCATTTACGACGGCATGCACAGTCATTCCGCTCACTGCCAATGAGCTAATTGTACCGCCATACAGTCCTTTGCTTTGTTCCCACTGCGCTTGGGCATTTAATGCGCCAAGAACAAAAATTACAATGAGTGAGATTATTTTTTTCATATTTACCTCATTATGCTAAATATACTTGGTGCAAATATACTCTGTGTTTGTGCATTTCGCACTTGAAGCTGATATTGTCCTACGGGGATAGTATTGAGATCTATAGTTTGTTTATTGTGTATTTGATATATTCCTATCTGACGACCATACATATCATACATCATCACATCATATATATCACTGCTTGCATGTGCATCTTCAATTTCTATGGTCAATGTACCTTCACTTGGATTGGGATATGTGCGAATACGTGAACCGAGAGTAGTATTTTCTTCTCTTTCTTCAATATTTGTTGCTGATAATGGCATTTTCCAGATGCCGTTGCCGATTGTCCCTGCAAAAAGATAATCACCACTGCTCACAATAGAACGCACATCTTGTCCCGCTAAGCCAATATTACTCCAACTTTCACCATTATCGGTACTCATGAAAATACCACTCCCCGTTCCTACAAAAACACTTCCCCCAATGACGACAATAGTCCTCACCGAATTAATTTCAAATCCTTTACGCTGCCATGTACCCCCATTATCGGTGCTCCGATAAATATTGTTGTGTGTAGCAGCAAAAACAGTCGTGTTTTTGGCAACAAGAGAATGAGGTGAATAAGACTCTGAACTAATATGCCATCTGTCACCATTGTCAGTGGTTTGGTAAATACCTTTATCTGTTCCGGCAAATACTGTCGTATCAACCACAACAAACGAATTTACTTTGGTGAACCCGGAATATTTCCATGTTGCCCCATTATCATTGCTGCGATAAAGACCGCCCTCCGTTCCGGCTAACAAAATAGTTCCTATCAAAGCGAGAGACAAAGTTTTAGAATGGATTAGACCGACAACGCTCCACGTTTCACCATTATCAGTAGTGCTATAAAGTCCCTCCTCTCTTGCGGAATAAAGCGTGTTTCCAATTAATATATGTGAGTAAAGAGGCGAATTACTATATTCGATAGGAACCCATGTATTGCCTTGGTCTGTGCTGCGATAGACTACACTATAATTTCCGACAAAAAGAGTCGAACCATTTGCTGTAAGTGAACGGATTTCTTGATTGGTAATGCCGACAATACGCCATGTTTCACCGTTATCTGTGCTGCGATAGACTCCTTTTTCCGAAGTTCCGGCAAAAAGTGTTGTGCCTTTAACGGCGAGAGAAAACACTTTCTGATCTCTTAAATTAGTTAAACTCCATATACTCCCATTATCAGTACTCCTATAAACACCACTATTAGTTCCGACAAAAAGTGTCGAGCCATTGAAAAGAAAAGTAAGAATATTCTGATTTGTGAAGCCAACATTACTCCATGTTTCACCGTTATCTGTGCTGCGATAAACTCCTTTTCCCGAAGTTCCGGCAAATATGATTTTGTCTTTTATAACAAGAGAAAGAACATTATGCTTTAATGATGTAGCCGTCCACGTATCGCCATTATCGGTGCTGCGATAGACTCCATCACTCAATGTTGCGCCAAAAAGAGTTGTGCCATTTGCTACAATGGATGATATACTTTGCGTTAATTCTATTGTCATCCACGTTGTACCATTATCGGTGCTGCGATATAGTTTACTACTTAGTGTTCCGACGAAAATGGTCGTACCACTTATAGTTATTGAATTAATATACAGGTCTGATATACCACCGGGAATCCAAGTATCGCCATTATTGGTGCTGCGATAGAAGCCACTTCTATTTCGGGCAAATATAGTAGTGCCGCTAATAGCAAGGGATTGAGCTGATATGAACTCAGCACGCGTCCATGAATTACCATCGTCGGTACTGCGATAAATTCCATCATCAGTTCCGGCAAATACGATTGTTCCGCTCGCTGCTACACAGTTAATTTTACCTCCATACGGTCCTTTGCATTGTTCCCACTGCCCTTGGGCATTTAATGCGCCAAGAACAAAAATTACAATTAGTGATAGTACTTTTTTCATATTTACCTCATTATGCTAAATATACTTGGTGCAAATGTACTCTGTGTTTGTGCATTTCGCACTTGAAGCTGATATTGTCCTACGGGGATACTATTGAGATCTATCGTTTGTTTATTGTGTATTTGATATATTCCTATCTGACGACCATACATATCATACATCATCACATCATATTTATCACTGCTTGATTGTACATCTTCAATT
>Ga0209570_1000553_pt1 | contig 38683 bp, 55 predicted proteins | sample EBPBio172007_DNA_FD_185861 | JGI IMG/M metagenome (GOLD analysis project Ga0209570, IMG submission 185861) | Wastewater treatment Type I Accumulibacter community from EBPR Bioreactor in Madison, WI, USA - Reactor 1_9/17/2007_ DNA (SPAdes)... | ecosystem: Engineered > Bioreactor > EBPR >... | reverse complement strand
TCAGTGTGAGGGTGTGGGGCAGTTGGCACAGAGCTGACGGGGCTGGGCGGGCTGGCCGAACGGCTGGAAGGCTTGCGGGGGCTGGGTTTGCGGCGAAGGACTGCAAATTCCGGCCCTTTTTGCGTTTGGCACAAAATACTGCGGAAATGGGCGGGACTTAACGCGGGGCGGGCATTTGTGGGGCGATAGTTGGCACAAATGCACCCAGGAGCAGCGGCAGCGAGCAGTCGCTGCAGAGCGGGTTGAGTGCGGGCGACCAGTGGGAGCGGTGGGGCGGGGGCGGTGCCGGGTGGCGAGGCTGCGGTTCGACCTGGTGGGCGACCTGGTCGGGTGGTGGCGGTGGCTGATCGGGGCGGGAAGGGCGCCGGTCAGCTCGGCGATAAAGCGGCGCATGGCGTCGAGGCGCGGGGCGTGGTTGATGGTGACGTTGTGGTTATGGATGCCGCCATTGATGACCACGACGCTGGCCGGCCTGGGCGGGTCACCTGGATGCGTCTTTGGTGCTGCAATATCCTTGATGATGTCTTCGACCTCTACGGCCTTTTCTTGTTGTTTCATTGGAAAGCCCTGTAAACACGGCCCTATGCGGCCAGTCTGATGATGTTTGCCACCGTGTTCTCGGTGACGCCCTCCTCTTCCAGATAGTCGTAAATCGCCAGTAGCAACCTCCCTTTCTTCTCCGGTGCAATCTCTGCGTTGGCCTTGGCCAGGCCGCGTTCAATGGTCGCGAGCGCCAGATCCATGCGCTCGCGGTCGAGGATATCCGGCCCCCTGGTCGCGTCCGCCAGGTCGGCGAGCAGCATCGGGCCGTGGCCAGTTAGCAGCCAATTGGCGTTGATGCCAGCCAGCACGAATGCCTCCATGGCGTCCGTACTAGGGCCGCGCGTCCCCAGCTCATACCTCTGATACGAGCTAACTGGCAACCCCAACACCAAGGCTGCAGCGTCCTGCGACAGCTCTTTAGCGGCCCGCCAAGCCTTCAAACGCGTGTTCAAACCGTCCATATAAGCAATTCCTAATGCTGTGCACCAAGATGTGCACGGCCTGCTCGTGCACATCTTTCCTAAAGCCTTGATCCAGCAGCGAAAACAGCCAAACATCCCAAAAACATCCAAACGGCCAAGATGTGCACGGCCAAAGCGCTTGACAACACATCCGATGCCGTGTAATGTCTCCCACTCATACATCACACGGCATCGCTACCAGATGACAAAAACAGCCCAAAAAAAGACCGGTCCCGAGGACTGGCACCCGGCCGATATCGTGGCCGCCTTGCACAAGCGCGGCATCACCCTTCGCGCCCTCGCCAAGCAGCACGGACTGACCAGTCCGACGACGCTTTCAAAGGCGATGGCGCATTCCTACCCGGCCAGTGAGAAGCGGCTGGCCGATGCCGTGGGCATCCCTGTTCAGGAGATGTTCGCGGCCCGCTACCACCCCGACGGCACGCCAAAAGGGCGCGGCATTCGGGGGGCTCACGTGCTTCATTCTAGCGGTTCCCATTGTTAACACAATGCCAGAAACCGCACGAAGGAGTTGACATGAAAACTCAATTGGACGTGCTGACCCGTGACCTGTTCGAGGTCCCCGTGGAGCTCAATCCGACCCCCGGAGCGCTGGACTGTGGTGACACGATCCGGCACGTACTGGCCGATCTGATCAAGCGCGCGCCGCACTCGCGGGCCGAGATCGCCGAGCAGATGAGCCTGCTCACCGGCAAGAAAATAACCGACCACAGCCTGGACTCCTGGACGGCCGACAGCCGCGAAGGATGGCGCTTTCCATTGGAATATCTGCCGGCCTTCGAGGTGGCTACCGAGACGCGCGAACTGACCGCCTGGATGGCCGATTTGCGCGGCTGCCGGGTGCTGGTCGGCAAGGACGTTCTGGACGCCGAAATCGGCAAGCTGGAGCGCATGAAGGAAGACGCCGGCCGGCGCATCCGGCAGCTCAAGAACGTGATTGGAGGGATGCAATGAGCACCAAGGATATCGCACAGGCGCTGTTCGCCGAGGCCTTCTCGGCGGTCCGCCAGCCGCGCAGCGGCCCCTACCAGCTCGGGTGCATCAACTACCTGCGGTTGAAGCTGGATGGCGTCAAGTCGGCGTGCCCGTTCAGGGCTGGAAGCGCCAAATGTGACGCCTACCTGGCGGGCGTTGATGAGGGGCGGGCGATCCTGCGGGAGCACCGCGCCCGGATGCCGCACGAGGCGCTTGTCTCGTGGGCTGGTCGCATGGCCGCCTTGTCCAGCGAGGGGCTTCGGCTCCATGCCGCCAAGGTGGAAGAACTGGAAGGCGCTGCGAAGCGGTTCTACGAATCGTTTCCAGTTTCCCCAGTGAGCCACTCCGCGACGCTGCCCATAAACCAATCCAAATGATCGCCAACCTCGTGACTCTCTTCATTTCTGTACTTCATCGAGGCAATGCGCACCTTGCTTGCAAACCGATCAGAGAAAGCGGGGCCGTTGGCCTCGCAAACCTCCGTGATGAGGCAGTAGAGCAGGGTGTGATGGGCTTCACGTTGAACAGCAGCCATAAATCTCAGTTCGGTTTCATCCATGAGGGGTCTCCAGTGAAGTTGATTGACATGCAGATTGCGAGCCTGCGTGCTCAGTTTAACGCCGCTGGCTGGCCCCTCACCCCAGCAGGAGCACGGTCATGAATGCCCCGCTCCCCCTGGCCGCCGAGGCCATCACCATGGCCGACATTTCCGCCGCGCTGCGCCTGCATCGCACCAGTGTTTTACGGCGCAGCGAGAAGGACGGCTGGCCCTTTGAAGAGGCCTGCATCCGCGGCGGTCGCCAGCGCCTCTACCCCCTGGCCACCCTCCCCGAAGACGTCGCCAAGGCCCTCGCCAACCACCGCAAAGTGTCGCAAGAGGCGCAGAAAGGCGCCCGCATGCGCGCCCTGACCACCATGCTCGCCGAGTTCGAGTGTGCCGAGCTGGCCGCCGAGGCTGAGCGCCGGCAGAAGGGCGAAGCCATCCTGCGCGACCTGGCCGGCGGACTGTCCGCGCACGAGTCCCTGTCGATGGCCGCGCACTGCGAGATTGCCGAGAGCTGGACGGTGTGGTTCCACAAGGCGCAGCCGCTGCGCAAGTCCGCCAGCTGGGTGCCTTATGCCAACGCCTACAACGCCCAGGAAGTGCCGATATCGAAGGCCGTGCGCGCGGCATACGAGGTGATCTCGCCGCGCTCCGTGCAGCGCTGGGTGCTCGCTCACCAGGCCGAGAACATCGGCGTGCTGGTCGATCGCCGCAACGGCTGCGCGCTGCGCGGCAAGACCTACTTTTCCGCCGTGCCGCTGCTCGCCGCCGCCGCCCGCAAGCTCTTGATCGACCGCCCCGGCATCCGCACCGGCCAGCTCCACGTCCTACTCAAAACCGCGTCAATCGACCGTGAAACCGGCGAGCAACTTTTCACCGCGCCGAGCTACGACCAGGTGCGTCGCTACCAGCAGACGTGGATCGAGCAGAACCGCGAACTCTACCTGCAGGCCACCAACCCCGACGCCTGGAAGAACAGCTGCCTGCTCGCCTTCGGCAGCCTCTCCGAGGACGTCACCGCACTGAACGGCCGCTGGGAAATGGACGCCACGCCGGCCGACTGGCTGCTGCTCGATACCGACGGCAAGAAGCGCCGCTACACCGTCAGCGTGATTATTGACGTCTGGAGCCGGCGCATGCTCGTCGTCGTCGCGCGCACTCCCAAGACCCAGACCCACTGCCACGCCATCCGCCTGGCGCTACTCCTCTGGGGCGTGCCCAAGGAGATCGTCACAGACAACGGCCAGGACTACCAGTCGCACCACTTCAAGCAGGTGCTGCGGGCGCTGTCGATCGAGCACCTCACCACCCACCCCTTCAGCCCCGAAGAAAAGCCGCACGTCGAGCGCGTCATCGGCACCCTCAACCACTCCATCCTGGAGCTCCTGCCCAACTTTGCCGGGCACAGCGTCGCCGACCGCAAGGCCATCGAAGCGCGCCGCTCGTTCGCCGACCGGCTGGCCAAGCGCGGCGAGCTGGCCGACTTCTCGGCCGTCTGCGAGGGCGCCTTCTCCGGCGAGCAGCTGCAGACCACCATCAACACCTGGATCGCCGGCATCTACGAGCAGCGCCCGCACGGCGCGCTCGGCTGCAGCCCCTTTGCCAAGGCCGCTTCCTGGCAGGGCGACGTGGCGCGCATCGCCGACGAACGCAGCCTCGATATCCTGCTCGCCAAGCCCGCCGGCAGCGGTCAGCGCACCCTACAGAAGAAGGGCATTGCCCTCGACGGCACCTGGTTCATCGCCCCCGAGCTGGCACGTATCGACGTCGGCAGCGTGCTCGACATCTACGAGACCACCGATCTCGGCCGCGTCGTCGTCTATTGGCGCAAGAACTTCCTGTGCATCGCCGAAGCCCCCGAGCGCACCGGCGCCGACCGTCAGGCCATCGCCGCCACCGCCCGTATCGTCCAGGCCGAACGCAACGCCGCCGGCCGCAAGGCCGCCCGAGCCGACCGCAAGGGCCTGATCTCCACCGAAGAGCTGCTCGCCCGTCACCTCGCCGACCAGGCCGCCGCTGCCGGCAAGCTGGTGATTGGTGGCTTCGGCGCCAAGACCCGCACGCACACCAGCCACGGCCTCGACCAAGCCGCCGAAGCTCGGCAAGTTCTGGACGGCCCGCAGCCCTCCAGCCGCGCCGCCCAGCTTTCCGCACTCGCCGCCAAGGCCATGGCCGAAGCCCCGACCAACGTCGCCGCCCTGCCCAGCGCCGAAGCGCACGCGACACCACTCGCCGGCATGACGAACCGCGAGAAATACGAGCTGTGGGGACAGTACGACGCCCTGGTGAAAGCGCACGGCGGCGACGTGGAAGTCCTCGGCGAAGCCTGGCAGCGCCGCTTTTACGTCGGTTTCCCGACAACCCCGATATTTCGCGCCGAGGCCAACCTCGCCAAGGCCAGAAAAGAAACGGGCGCCCGCTGAAGACAGGCGCCCGACATGCAACGAGTGGCAAGCAGTACTCACCACTCCCAACTGGAGCTCGCATCATGACACAAAGCGCAACACCGTACCAAGCCCAACAGGCCACCCCCAGCGGCGGCCAGATCGCCCCGCTGGCCAACATCGGCGTGATGGAGCAGGCCATCTATCGCCTCTCCGGCCGTGGCCCCAACGACCCCGGCATGATGGTCGTCAGCGGCCCCAGCGGCTACGGCAAGAGCGTCGCCGCCGCCTGGGCGCGCGCCCGCCATCGCGCCTACTACCTGCAGCTCGACGACTTCATCACCAAGAAAAGCCTGCTCGTCAATCTCTGCAAGGTGCTCGGTCTCGAACCCAAGGGCGCCACCTGGGAGCTGATCGATATCGTTGCCGCGCAGCTGCACCAGGCGCGCCGGCCGCTGATCATCGACGAGTTCGACTTCATCGTCGACAAGGCCATGGTGATGTCCGTCTTCAGCCTCTACGAGAAGAGCCGCGCCAGCATCATCCTCGTCGGCGAGGAAGCCATGCCCGCCAAGCTCGCGAAGTGGGAAAAGTTCGACGGCCGCGTGCTCGACACCCTCTACGCCGAAGCCGTCGGCCTTGACGACGCCCGCGTCCTGGCCCGCCACAAGTTCCCCGACTTCCCCATCGCCGACGACCTCCTCGCCCACCTGGTCAAGATCGCCAACGGCAGCGTGCGCCGGGTGAACAACAACCTCGGCATCATCCACGGCACCGGCATGGGGGAAGGCTGGGACGGCTGCGACCTCAACCGCTGGGGCGATCGCCAGCTCCAGCAGGCCGGCGTCAAGCGGAGGGTTCGCTGATGAGCCGCCAGCCCGCAGTCGTCGAGCTCGCCGGCGGCAAGAGCACCCGGCAGCGCATCTGGGAAGCCATGCGCCGCGCCGAAGCCAACGGCCCGCAGACCTACAGCACCGAGACCCTGTCGCGGCTGTGCAAGGTCGAAATGGAGCCCGTGCGCGAATACCTCAAAGCCCTTACCGCCGCCGGCTTCGTCGTGCTCGCCCACGAGGCCCGCGAAGGCGGGCGCGTTAAATATTACTGGGCCTTAAACAGGAATGCCGGCGTCGAAGCCCCCCGGGTGCGCCGCGACGGCAGCGAAGTCACCCAAGGTCACGGCACCGAGGCCATGTGGGCGGCGATGACCGCGCTCGACAACTTCACCCACCACTTCGTTGCCCACATCGCCGACGTCAAGCCCGGCACCGCCGCCACCTATTGCAGCCTGCTCGGCAAGGCCGGCTACCTGGATGTGATCGAGCCCGGCAAGGGCACCGGCAAGGGCGGCATCGCCACCGTCTGGGCCGTCGCCCAGGCCCACCGCGCCAAGCCGCGCGCGCCGATGATCACTCGCCTCAAGGTCATTTACGACCCCAACATCCACAAGCTCGTGCGCCTCGAAGGCGCCAACGAAGCGGCCGACCAGGTCGAGCGCGGCGAGGTGGTCGAATGAGCCACAAGCCCATCTCCCAGCACTACGCCGAGTACATGGAAGAGCGCTGGTTCGCCATCCTCTGCGATGCCGTTGCGTCCGACCCGCGCGGCCGGCAGGGCGTCGCCGAGCGCCTCGGCCAGGGCTGCGGCCGTGCCGCCCTGTCGCTGGTCATCAACGGCAACTACCCGGCCCGGCCCGACAACATCGCCCGGCGCGTGCTCGAAATCTTCGACCGCTACCGCTGCCCCTACCTCGGCGTCGACGTGCAGGCCTCGTTCTGCCTCGAAACCAACGCCGCCCCCGTGCCCACCTGGGACCCGGCCGCCCTCGACCTGCGCCGCCGCTGCCAGACCTGCGAGCACCGCCCCGGTGGCGCCGCTCAGCCCAGCGACCCGCCAAGGCCCAGGCCGCCGCAACCGCACTACAGCAAGCCATCCACCACGCCACGCCAGCCAGAGGAGATCGACGCATGAATAACACCGCTGCCCCAGCCATTACAGTCCACGGCGTCACGCGCATTCGCGCCCGCTCCCGCAAGGCTCTTGCCGATCGCCCGTCCGTCGCCCTGCTGGCAAAAATGGCCAGCCAGCTCGACACCCTCAAGAACGTCTTTGGTGACGCCATCGACAAGGCCGCTCTGCGCGATGCCGTACAGCTGATGCACGACGTCGCCCTCTCGCACGACGACGCCGGCAACTACGGCGTCTATGCCGTCGAGCAGCTCGCCGCCGACGTCCTCGCCGAGTCCGGCGCCTTCCGCGAAGGCGTCTGTGCAGAGGAGGGCACCTGGTGAGCGCCATGGAAAAACAGGCCTCGACCCTGCCCACCGTCGAAAGCCAGGTGCGCCGCGCCCGACTCGCCCACCTCCACTGCCTACGCCGCGACGCCGGCTGGAGCGAAGACGAGTACCGCACCGTGCTGGAAATCCGCACCGGCAAGCGCAGCGCTGCGGATCTCGACCTCGCCACCCTCGGCAAGCTCATCGATGACCTTGCCCCGCTCATCCAGCGCCGCCCTGGCGATTCCACCAAGCCCGCCAAGGCCAGGGTCGCCGGCGACTGGGGCTTCGTCGACAAGGCCAGCGAAGAAAAGCGCCCGTTGCTGCGCAAGATATTCGCCACCTGCCGCGCCCTCGGCGCCGGACGAACCTATGCCGAAGGCGTCGCCAAGCGCCAGTCCGGCGGCCTCACCAGGCGCCTGGAAATGATGAGCTTCGAGGAGCTGCACAAAGTCGCCGCCGCCCTCGTCGCCACCCAGCGCAGCAAGGCCAAGGCCGCCAGGGAAGCCGCCGCCGGCACAGCAGCCGCAGCCACCACGTCCACCCCCCCACGCCAGAGAAGGAGTCAATCATGAACGGCATCGTCATCGGCTTCCCACTGCCCGCAGCCGCCGCGGCCCCAGCCGCCGTTCCAGGTCTCACCGGACCGGCGACAGGCCTCTGGCGCATCCGCCCCAACGGCCTGCAGATGGACTTTGCCACCGTCCTCTCCAAGCTCGAACGCACCCAGCGCTGGCTCGACCGCAACCGCATAGAGATCATGGCCTTCTCCGCCAGCACCCTGCGCGGCGCCACCGTCTGCGTGCGCGACTGCCCGCGCCTGCACCAGCTGCTCAAGGACGAAATGCACAGCACCGGCCACAAGCAGCTCGCTGGCGTGCGCTTCGAGCAATGGCAAGCCCGCGACCCATCCACCGGCGTCACCATCGTCTGGGACGAAGAACGGCGGGAAGGAGGGCGGCCATGATCGCCTCGTCACCGCTCGGCGCCGCCGCCCCCTACGTGCTGCTCGGCATCCTCGTCGGCTGGCTGCTCGGCCTGCTCATCTGCGTTTTTTGCCGTTTCTGGATGCGCTTCTGGTATGCCGCCGACCAGTGTAATTACCAGGGCCTGGTCTGGACCGTCGCCTGGAACAAGGCCTGTAGGAGATACCCATGACTGCCGGCACCCGGCGCACCTGGACCCCGCAAGAAGACGCCACGATGCTCGACTGGCGTGAAGACGGCATGCTCCTAAATGAAATCGCCGCACGTCTGGGCACCAACCGCACCAGCATCAGCAGCCGCCGGCCTGCCGCCGCCGCTACCCAGCCGCTCGCGCTCGGAGCTTCCAGCACCCACTCACCCCAGCAAGCCCGGCGGCCGCAAGTGCCTGGGCTGCGGCTTCCTCTTCGCCAGCGCGCATGCCGGCAACCGTCTCTGCGACCGCTGCAAGCGGGTCGCCAAGCGCGTCAGCGCTGGCTGACAGGCATTGGAGAGGCGTCATGTGGCAAGTGCTGAAAGCAATCATCTGGGGCGCCCTGTGGGTCTGCGGCATCAAGCTCTTCGACGAGGCGCTGATGCTCGAAGGCGGCTGGCTGATGTGTGGCGGCGCCTGCACCTTCATCGCCTGCCAGACCATCACCGGCGACCTCTTTGATTAACCCCGCACCCCAACAAAACCACCCACCCACGAAAGGAAAGCCCCATGACCACCCCCGCAGTGCTCCCCAAAGGCTACATGCAAGACGCCGCCGGCCGCCTCGTGCCCGCCGAGACCGTCAAGGCCATCGACATCGAGCGCGACAAGCTCGTCGCCGACATCGTCGCCAAGGCCAAGACCCTCAGCAGCCAGATCGCCACCTTCAAGGGCGCCGCCTTCGGCGATATCGGCGCCTTCGTCGAGCTCTCCGCCGAGCAGTACGGCACCCGCGTCGGCGGCAACAAGGGCAACGTTACCCTGATGAGCTTCGACGGCCGCTACAAGGTCCTGCGCGCCATCTCCGAGCACCTGCGCTTCGACGAACGCCTCATGGCCGCCAAGGCCCTCATCGATGAGTGCATCCACGACTGGGCGCAAGGCAGCACCCCCGAGCTGCAGGTGCTCGTCAATGACGCCTTCAACGTCGACAAGCAGGGCAACATCAACACCGTCCGCGTCCTCGCCCTGCGCCGCCTGGAGATCGCCGACGAGCGCTGGCAGCTGGCCATGAAAGCCATTTCAGAAAGCATCCAGGTCGTCGGCAGCAAGACCTACCTGCGCATCTACGAGCGCGACGTCAAGGGCGAGTACCAGCCGATCGCCCTGGACGTGTCGACAGCCTGAGCCATGAAGGCAGATTCCAACGGAACGAAAACCGAGCAGTTCCGGGCCAGCATTGCTTGGAAAACCGCAGCTCAGCTGCGCAGGAATGGCCAGGTCTTAGGGCCTGAGCAGACCTGCATTGGCTGCGACTTCTCTGAAATACGGCTGTTCACCAAAGGAGACGAGAGCATCGGTTCTTCTCTGCGCTGCGCCCATCTATTGACGCCCGCGCCAGCGGGAATGGCGACGCGCGAATCCGCCAGGTGCGACAAGTATCAACGGAAAGTGCCATGAACGCCCCGGCGCTCTCAAAGGTCGGCCCTGCCGCAACCCTGGCAGCGCCGGACCCGCAGCACCCCGACCACGCCCAGCCGCCAGACGTCGAGCAAGCCATCGCCGCCTGGATCACCCACCACGGCGACGACAGCCTCGGCAGCTGTGCCGCCGACGAATGCGTGTTTTTCCTCCACCTTTGAAAGGAGTCACCCCATGAAAACCGACGAACTCATCCGCACCGTCGCCAACGTCAGCGGCATCGCCCAGGGCGTCGTCAAGGACGTCCTCGAAACCGCCGCCGACGTCATCTCCGAGACCCTCGGCACCACCAAGGAAGAAAGCGTCACCGTGCCCGGCTTCGGCAAGTTCCACGCCCGCAGCCGCCTGCCGCGCCTTGGCCGCAACCCCAAGACCGGCGCCGAATGCAGCATCCCCGGCCGGCGCGTCGCCAAGTTCGTGCCCGGCAAGCGCTTTCGCGACTGGGTCGCCGGCAACCCCTGAGCCAGCGCCCATCGCCCGCCCATCGCCCGCCCCACCGTCGCCACCGTGCCCACTGCCAGGAGTCCACCATGCTTACCACCGCCCACACCAAGCGCCCACCGCCCGAAAAACTCCCCCTCACCCCGCGCCAGCTACGCCTCGTCTACCCGATGACCCAGCAGCCGCCCGCCCAGGCCCTGGCCAACGTCATCGCCGCCTACCTCATCTGGCCGTGGTGCATCCTCGAAGTCGCCGCCATCGCCTATGCCGACACCTTTGCCGCCGTCCATCGCCCCGTCGGCCGGCCGAGCATCGGCCGCCGCGGGCAGCGCCTGTAAGGAACGCGCCATGAGCACCATGCCCACCCGCCGCCACACCGACCCCGCCAACCCCGCGCAGCCCGCCCGGCTGACGGTTGGCGAGCCGGGCCTGGCCATCATTCGCCGCTTCGATCCCTTCCGTCCCGAGCCATACCTGCACCGCAATGGCTACCACGCCATCGGCTACGGCCACCGCGTCCACCCCCACGAGATCTTCATGCTCTGCCCGCCGATCGCCCGCTCCGAGGCCGAAGTCCTGCTTGAGCGGGACCTCTCGCCGATCGCGCTGTACCTGAACGCGACGACTCGGGTCGTTCTTGCCCAGCACGAGTTCGACGCCCTGGTTAGCCTGATTTTCGATATCGGCATCCGCGCCTTCGAGCGCTCGCCGCTGCGCGCTTTCCTCAACAAAGGGGAGAGTGCCTCTGCGGTCGCCCAGATCTTCCGCTTCAACGATAGCAGCCCCGCCCGGGACCCCAGCTACCCCGTCCACCTGCGCCGCGAGGCCGAAGCGCGCCTGTTCATCGGGCCGCCCGCAAAATGAACGCCCCCCAGCCAGCCGCCGAGCCACGCCTAGCCCGCATCGACGCCCTCGCCACCGACAATCTCCCCGCCTCGGTGCGCGAGATGATCGCCCTCGTCGGCCTGGCGCCCACCCTCGCGCTGGTCAATGCCTTTCCCGGTCAAATCCTCTGCGTGCCCACCGGCGACAAGCTCAACAGCCAGGCCCGCCTGCGCCTGGTCGCCCTCATCGGCGACCAGGCCACTGCCGCGCTGACCAGCAACTACGGCGGCCAGCGCCTGCCCATCCCGCGCTGCGCCGCTGCCATGCGCGACATCCGCGACCGCCAGATCATCGCCGCCTACGGCCAGGGCGTGCGCGTCGCCCAGCTCACCGCCGACTACCTGCTCACCGACCGCCAGATCCGCAGCATCCTCAAGCGCACCCCCGGCCAGACCATCGGCGGCCTGGACACCGACCAGGTGCGCCAGCTCGGGCTGTTCGAGGGCTGAAGCGCCGCTATGGTCACCCTGTTGACAATTCGTTTCTTCCGGGCTTACGATCCTCATGTCGCGGCAGATGTCGCGACCGGGTTTGGCGACCCGGAATTACAGGCGGACGTACCGCCCAGAGCGGTTTTTTTACGTCCGTTGCGTGGCTCTCCCAGTTTCGGGCGGGCCGTGCGGGAGGGCTTCGGCCCTGCCGGTGCCTGTATCCGGTTCGCCAACCTGCACGGTTCCGCCCCCCTCGTTTGGCGACGAGGAGGCGGATTTCAAGACCGCTATACAGGAGTATTGCCATGCACCATCCTCCCCCCGTGCCCGCGGCGCCCAGCCGCGAACCCCTCTCCCTGCAAGCCGGCCGCCTCGCCTCCGTCGCCGTTGCCGCCAATCTCGCATTGGCGCGCACCAGCCTCCCGGACCCGATCGCCGCCCAATGCCTTGCGCTCGACCTGCTCGACGTCGTCGACATCCTCGCCAGGCGACTGGCCAGCGACGCCGCCGAAATTCAAGCCCAACTGGAAGGAGTACCCGCATGAACCCCATGACTGAAGTCAAATTTCACACTACCGCTATTCGGATCTTCCCTACTGAAGACGGTGACAGCTTCTGGGTCCTGGCCAAGGACGTTTCAGACGCTCTCGGCTACCGTGAAGCAAAGGATTTTGCCCGCCTTGTCCCGGACGAATACAAGGGTCGGCGTTCAGTGCCGACCCCTGGCGGCACCCAGGACATGCTGGTTATTCACGAGCGCGGCCTGTACCGCGGCATCCTGCGCAGCGACAAGCCGCAGGCCGCCCCGTTTATCGACTGGGTTACCGAAGAGGTGCTGCCGTCTATTCGGAGAACCGGCGCCTACGTCAAGCCCGGCGTCGAAGCGGCGTCCTTCAACATCTCCCTAGCGCAGGAGATCGGCAAGATGCGCGACCAGATGGTCCTGCTCACCGGCCAGGTGATCGACGTCCACCGCCTGCTCGACAGCGCCCGCGTCGGCCACCTCCGGGCCGAAGCGCGCATTGCCCGGCTGCTCGAGCAGGACCGCCGCCGCCTCGTTGCCCAGGAAAAGCGCGACGCCGCCGAGACCATGCTGCGCATGGAAGCCGCCGGAAGCCCGCGCGCCGATATCGTTCGCGCTACCGGCAGAAGCTTCGCCCACGTCCGCCAGGTGATCTGGCAGGCCCGCCGCGATGGCCTCCTGCCACCCAAGCCGGAAACCGCCGACCAGGTCGAACCACAAATGGACTTTGAGTTCTCGCTGGGGTAGATTATTCAGCCTGTCACGCACTCCTTCCAGCCCCGCTCCGGCGGGGTTTTTTTATGGCTGGACTGAAGCGCTTCAAACCAATCCCGCCCCGCGCGCGCGCATAAACTCGGCGCAACGTCTCATTAACTGCCGATTAACTGCGACTAAAACGCCGCCATGAAAGCCCCCATTATGACCGACTTCTACGACCGCGCCTCGGACCGCGAGCAGGAACTGCGCGACGACGCCATAGCCGCCCAGCGCCGCCGCACTTCCGCCGACCAGGGCACGCCATCCGCCGAGTTCTGCCGCATTTGCGAAGGCCCCATCCCAGATGCCCGCCGCGAGCACGTTCCCGGCGTACAAACATGCGTAGATTGCCAGAATAACCTCGAAATCGCGCTTAACCGCAACGGAGGGCGCCGCTAATGGACCTGGCATTTTCGGAAGTCGCTACTGCCACGCAGCTCGCCGGTATGCTCGGCCTGGCCGCCTATACCTATCTTGGCGACCGTAACAAGGTCACCGAGGCCGCCATGGCGGACCTGAAAGCCCAGCTCACTGCCAAGACCGACTACCTCGACGAGCGCATCCGCGCGGTGGAAGCCGCTACCGGCAACCAGCCCACCCACCGCGACATCGCCGCCCTCTACGAATCCATCAACACCCTGGCCAACACCGTCAACCAGCTGGTCGGTGAAACGAAGGTGCAAAGCGACATGCTGCGCATGCTCATCAACCGCGAAGTCAACAAGGCGCATCACTCATGACCGAAAACGACAAGCGGCGCGCCACCAGCCTGCTCGCCACCCTGTTATTCCGCAATGGCACCTGCAACGCCCGCGACCTGCGCAAGGACATGGAGCAGGTGCACGGCATCGTCGCCACCCTCGACCGCGTGCGCGCCGACCTCGCCTGGCTCGACGACGTCGGCCTGGTCGAGTTCAGCCCCGATATCGACATCGCCATGCTCAACGAAGAAGGCCGCGACGTCGTCGCCGGTCGCCGCAGGATGCCCTAATGGCCCACAGCCCCGAGAAGAAGATGGAGCTGCGCGCCGCCTACATCGGCGGCCTGCCGCTCGAACAGGCCGCCGAAAAGGTCGGCGTGCCCGCCGGCACCGCCCGCAACTGGTATCGCGAAGCCCGCGACGGCTCAGATGACTGGGACAAGTTCCAGCGCGCCTCGCTGCTCGTCTCCGGCGGCGGCATCGAGCAGGCCCTCGGCCGCCTCATCGCCGCCGGCCTGCTGCGTTGCGAGTCCCTGCTGGAAAAGACGCAAGCCTGCGAAGACCCGGTGGAAGGCGTCAAATCCATGGCCGTGCTCGCCGACACCGTCGCCAAGCTCAATGCCGCCAGCAAGAACATGATGCCCGCCACCGATCGCCTCGCCGTGGCCATGGACCTCATCAAGCGCCTCGACACCTTCGTCCGCGACCACGCCCCCCAGCACGCCCCGGCGTTTGCGGAGATCCTGCCGCCCTTCGGTCAGGAGGTGGCGAAGGCTTATGGGTAAGAGTGCAGAGATGTCGGATGAAACAGCGCAAGCGCTCGGTGTGATTATGGGTCTTTGCATCGCCGCCACAGTCGAGGCCAACGCCGGCGCCAAAGGACTTGTCGTTCAATATCTGGATAGTCTGGATGCCGAGCAAAAACGACTGGCCTATGCCTTCCGAGACAAGATGAATGAGAGCGTAGTCGTCGCCCTCGCCGCCGTACAGAAAGACATGGCAGCTCAGCCGCAAGGGTGCAGTGGTGGCCTCCACTAACCAAACCACCCCCCGCGAGTTCCTCGACGAACTCGCCGAGATCGCCCGCGCCGCCCGCGTCGCCATCGAGGCCAGCCAGATCGGCCTCGACCCCTCGCCGGCGGCCCGCGCCGAGCGTCGCCGCCGCGTGCTGCTGCACGGCGACTTCGAGTTCTTCTGCTACACCTACCTGGCGCACCACATCCGCCCGCCGGCCTCCAACTTCCACCGCCACTTCTTTGCCCGCTTCCCGCAGATTCTCGACAAGCCGACCGGCGCCAAGGAGTGGTGGATCGCCCCCCGTGGCGAAGCCAAGTCCTCACTGCTGACCAAGGTCGGCCCGGTGTGGTGTGCCGTGCGCGCCCTGCTGCAGCGCCCGGCCATCTGCACGGAAATCGGCTGGCAGGCCCCGCGCCCCTACTTCATCGACTACGTCACCCTGCTCGGCGCCGAGACAAAACTGCCGACAAAATTGCTCGAAGTGGTCAAAACCGAGCTGCAATTTAACGCCGGCTTGGCGCTCGACTTCCCCGAGGCCTGCGGCCCCAGCAAGCAATGGAAGATCGGCGAGTTCACCGCCCGCTCCGGTGTCAAGTTCGAGGCCTTCGGCGCCGAGCAGGCCATCCGCGGCACCTTCCACGGCGCCAGCCGCCCGAAGCTTCTGCTCGGTGATGACCTGATCACCGACAAAGAGGCCAAGAGCCCCACCGAGCGCGAGAACAGGTGGGACTGGCTGGAGAAGGCCGTCGACTTCCTCGGCCCGCCGGACGGCACGGTCAAGTTCGTCGGCGTCGGCACCATCCTGAATAAAGACGACCCGATCAGCCGCGCCAAGGCCGCCATCGGTCACCTGGTGCATCACTTCCGCGCCATCGAGAAGCTGCCCGAAGCCATGGATCTCTGGGAGCGCTGCCAGTCGATCATGCTCAATGACGACAAGCCGGCCGAGACCGCCGCCGCCGAACAGGGCGAAGTGCTCGAAGAACACCAGCTGCCCTCGTACCGCTTCTACGCTGCCAACCGCGCCGCCATGGACGCCGGCGCCGAGATCTCGTGGCCGCAGGTGCGCTCGCTGTACTGGCTGATGCGCCAGCGCGCCAAGAACATCCGCGCCTTCGGTACCGAGATGCAGGGCGAGCCGCGCAGTGACGAAGACAAGGTGTTCACCCCCATCCGCTTTCACGTCGGCCGGCGCACCGAGTGGATCATCTTCGGCGCCTGCGACCCCTCCATGGGCCGCGGCGAGCACTCCGACCCCTCGGCCCTGCTGGCCGGCGCCTGGGACCGCGAGCACCAGCGCCTGCATGTCATCGAGGCGAGCATCAAGCGCCGCCTGCCCAGCAAGCTGGAAGCCGATTTGATCGACTTTCAGCGCGAATACCGCTGTCAGGCCATCGGCTTCGAGAACAACGGCGCCTTCGAGCACAGCCGCCAGACCTTCGTCGCCGCCGGCATGGCCAAGCAGGTCCCCTTGCCCTTGATCGGCCTCACCGCCACCGTCGAGCAGGCCCTGCGCATCGAGGCCCTGGAGCCCTACATCACCGACGCCTTCGAGCCGCGCATCCTCTTCAACCCCGCCCTGACCCTGCTGCTGGCCGAGCTCGACAGCTACCCCGAGAAGCAGGCCAGCCACCACTACGACGGCCTCTGCGCGCTCTACATCCTGTGGGAGATCGCCAGCACCCGCGGCGCCGGCGCCGGCGCCTACGGCTTCGAGACCGTCGCCCGGCGCGGCGGCTTCAGTGGCGGCGGCAGCAGCAGCGGCAGCGGGCGCCGTGGCGATGATGACTACGGCAGCAACAGATCCAGGAGAATGTTCTGATGGCCACCACCCACAAGCTTGTCGACCAATACGGCCAGCCCATCGACCGCGCCGTGCTCAGCGAGCCGCAGACCGCGCGCATCGGCAGCCTGGAGAATCAGTACCTGCGCCCGATGCTCGACGGCCTCACGCCGGCGCGCCTGGCCAACACCCTGCGCGACGCCGACAACGGCGACCTCATCGCCCAGCACCGCCTCTTCGCCGACATGGAAGAGCGCGACGCCCACCTCTATGCCGAGATCACCAAGCGCAAGCTGGCGATCCTCAGCCTGGACTGGTCCATTGTGCCGCCGCGCAACGCCAGCGCCGCCGAGCAGAAAAACGCCGAGTGGCTGGAGGAAGTGCTCAACGACGCCGCCGACCCGATCGAGGACTTGTTCCTGTCGCTGATGGACGGCATCGGCCACGGCTTTGCCGCCACCGAGCTCGAATGGCGCCGCGAAGGCAGCGAGCTGCTGCCCGCCTTTCACCCCCGCCCGCAGGAGTGGTTCCGCCTTGACCAGACCCGCCGCCAGCTGCGCCTGCGCGATGACAGCCCGGACGGCGCCGAGCTGGCCGCCTTCGGCTGGGTCTTCCACACCCACGGCAAGCCCAAGACCGGCTACCTCGGCCGCATGGGCCTGCACCGCACCCTGGTCTGGCCCTTCCTCTACAAGAGCTACGCCCTGGGCGACTTCGCCGAGTTCCTGGAAACCTTCGGCCTGCCGATCATCGTCGGCAAGTATTTTTCGGGTGCCAGCCAGGACGAACGCGCCAGCCTGATGCGCGCCGTCACCGCGCTGGGCCACAACGCCCGCGCCATCATGCCCGCCGAGATGCAGATCGAGATCGAGACCATCACCGGCAGCACCGGCCAGCCGCACCTGACCATGGTCGACTGGGCCGACCGCGCCCAGTCCAAGGCCATCCTTGGCCAGACCATGAGCGCCGAAGCCAAGTCATCCGGCCTGGGTTCCGGCAATGCCGACTTCCACCGCGAAGTGCGCCACGACATCCTGCTTGCCGATGCCCGCCAGATTGGCGGCACCGTCACCCGCGACCTGCTCTACCCGCTGCTGGCCCTCAACCGCGGCGGCATCGACGGCCTGCGCCGCTGCCCGCGCCTGGTCTTCGACACCAGCGAGGGCGAAGACCTCCAGGCCTTTGCCGACGCCCTGCCCAAGCTCTCGGCGCAGGGCATGCTCATTCCCGTCGAGTGGGCGCACGACAAGCTCAAGATCCCGATGGCCAAGGACGGCGAGGAAGTGCTCGGCGAGGTGTCCGCGCCGGCTCCGGCAGCGCCGCCAGCCCCCACCGTGCCGCCCGCCAAGCCCGCCCCCGCACCAGGTGCAGCCCTCGCCGCCCTGGCCGCCCTGGCCGCCAAACCCACGGCCGCAGACCCCACCCCGGCCACCGTCCTCGCCAACCGCCTGCAGGCCGAAACCGCCGACGCCTGGCGCGCCGTGCTCGCTCACGTCGAGCAGCTGGTGAGCAGCGCCGACAGCCTCGAAGCCCTGCAGGCCACGCTGCTCGACGCCTACGGCAGCCTGCCGATTGACGACCTGCGCGCAGTAATGGCCAGCGGCCTGGCCGTCGCCCGCCTGGCCGGCATTGCCGATATCGTTGACGAGACCGCCAGCCAACGGCCCGCCAGGACGCAGTAAGCCATGCCCGAGCGCCCGCCCTGGCACCGCCCCTTCGCCGAGCAGGTCGCCTTCTTCCGCCAAAAGCTCAACCTGCCCACCGAGCGCTGGGACGATATCAGCAAGGAAGAGCACGACCGCGCCTTCATCGTCGCCGGCGCCCAGGGCGCCGACCTCCTCGCCGACCTCAACGATGCCGTCAGCGAGGCCATCACCGACGGCACCGGCCTCGCTGCCTTCCGCAAGGACTTCAAAGCCCTCGTCGCCCGCCACGGCTGGAGCGGCTGGACCGGCGAAGGCAGCAAGGAAGGCGTCGCCTGGCGGACAAAGGTCATCTACCAGACCAACATGAGCACCAGCTACGCCGCCGGCCGCTGGCAGCAGCTCAATGACCCCGAGCTGGGCTCGATCCTGCCCTACTGGCGCTACAAGCACAGCGACAGCGTGCTCTATCCCAGGCCGCTGCATGTCAGCTGGGACGGCCTCACCCTGCCGCGCGACCACGCCTTCTGGCGTACCCACTTCCCGCCCAACGGCTGGGGCTGCCACTGCCGCGTTATCCCCGCGTCAAAAAGCGACTACCTCAAAGCCATTGCCGCCGGCAAAGGCCCGGCCAACGCCCCGGCGCCCGGCAACGTCGACGGCATCGACCGCGGCTTTGCCTATGCGCCAGGTGCATCGATCGAGCACGAGCTGCGCACCCTGATCAATGACAAGGTCGCGAAGCTGCCGGCGCCGATCGCCGACGCCTTCGCTGCCGATGCCAGAAAGGTACAACCGCAATGATCAGCATCACCGTCACCGACACCGGCGTCGGCGAGCCCATCGCCCGCCTGCTGCGCGGCCTGCAGAATCCCCGCCCGGCCTTGAAGGCCATCGGCGAGCTGGTGATGGAAAGCACCAAGGAGAGCTTCGCCAGGTCGCAGGACCCCTACGGCGTGCCCTGGCTGCCGAACAGCGACACCACCCTGCGCGCCATGCTCCACGGCCACGGCAAGAACTTCACCAAGAAAGGCAAGGTCTCGGCCCGCGGCCAGCGCCAGCTTGCCGCCAAGAAACCGCTGCTCGGCGAGAGCAAGTCGCTCTCCAAGCAATTCGGATATCGCGTCGTCGGCAACGGGGTGGAGGTCTTCTCGACCATGCGCTACGCCGCCATGCAGAACTTCGGCGGCAAGAAATCCGACTTCCCACACCTCTGGGGCGACATCCCCGCGCGGCCCTTCTTCCCCGACGCCGAGCGCGGCCTGCCGCCGGCTCTGGCCAGCCACATCGAAAGCGTGCTCGCCGAGGCCATTCTCGGCAGCAGAGGCTAGCGCCCATAAAAAAGCCCCGGGGGTTCCGGGGCTTCGTCCAAAGGTGCGCCTGTGGCGCGTTTGCAGCCGTTTTATGGTGCCAGGGTCACTCTGGTATATCTGCGCGGCGTTCTTTCCAGACGATGGCCGTAAAGTGGCGCTAACCTGACGTTAAATTTCATCTTCGCATTCTTGGCCATCTGCGTTTTCCTCGCTCTCGCCGTTCTCCTCCTCGTCGCCCGCGTTTTGCCACGGGCGAACGTCCCAAAGCGCGCAGCGGGTGACGCTGCAGTCGCCGACCATCTTTCGCACGTTGCCGTTGGTATTGGTCCGGCCAACGGGCTGCCCGCCCATGCAGTCATAGCAATAGGCGCGCACCGCCATGGCTCGCGATTCGGGATTGAGCCGCGCACGTTCCATCGGGCTGAGGACCACCCCTGGCGGGGCCGGCGGCAGGGTCGCCTTCAGCGCCGCCAGGTTGTCGCGGTACTTGCCGTGCTGGTGCGAGCGGTGCGGGTACAGCGGGCAGACCACCATCGGGCAGTCGGCGATCCTCTCGCCAGCATTGGGGTCTGTGCTGCCGATGCACTGGCCGCACCGTGCCGCGATAGCCAAGGGGCGCCGGTGCGATCCCCGCGCCGCCATCCTTCCTTCAGGGTTGAAGCCGGCACCGGTATAGCCTTCGGCCGTCTTCGCTAGCCATTCGATGCGCTGGGTCTTGAGCGGTGTATTCATGGCCGTCATCCTACGCCGCTGCCAGTTTTGCCAAGCGGCGATCGATGCGCCGCAGCAGCTTGAGGATCTCGTCCTCGCGCTGGCTGCCAGGCCCGGCGCCACGGCGCGGCGCCTCTGTGGTCAGCGCATCGGCCAGGCAGGCCTTGAGGGCTTCGTATGGGGTTTGCTCTGCCGCTGCGCGGCGAGCCGGGAAGGGGATAACACAAGCATTCATGACGGGCTCCTTACATTCAGTTGAGAACCGCCGGTTAGTAGCCGGCGGGCGGTCGGGTCTCAACTAGGCTGTAAGGCAGCCCGGCGCTCATTCCCCTTGCGGGTGTTGTATTCAGCGCTCTCGACCCGACCAGAAAAGCAAACGCCCGCTGGGAGGCGGGCGGCAGTGGCTGCAGATCGGAGCAGCTACCGCCTTACATTTAGTGCGTTCGATATTACGCTTGTACCACCGGGGGCGCAATGGGTTTAACATGTCGTCCGGCGTGCGGCATGGCACGCATCTTTTCCGAGAGCCCTGACATGAAAAGGCAATTGCTTATCCTCGCGCTCGCCCTCTCTGTTGTCGGCTGCGTCGCCACCGCCCCGAAGGTCTGGTTGAAGGCAGGGGCAACCGACGAGCAATTCCGGCGAGACCGGCTGACCTGCCGGCAATACGGCATGCAATCCGCGCAAGCCAATGGGCTGTCTGGCAACATGTTTGTCGAGGTATGGATTTCGGACCGGACCACGGAGTGCCTGCAAGGCTTGGGCTATCACGAGGCAGCATCGGCCCAGACGGCTGCCTACTCGCCGCCGATTGCTGCCCCGGAACGGGCGGTCGCCAGCGCCGCGCCAGCCAGCGCGCCGGGCGCAGCGCCCGACGTGGAGCGTGAAAGAGTGACGCGTGTTCTCGCCGAAAGCGGGTTTCCCCTCGCTGGCGAGCCGCTGCGCTTCAAGCAAAGCAACGGCCGCAGCTTCTACGAGGCGCGCGGCACGCAGGGCCAGATCACGCAAGTCGTCTGCGATGCGGAAAGCAATTGCCACCTGCGCACGGTCCACGACTGATGTCGATTAGCAGGCCGCGCTCATAGCGCTGGCAGCGGGGCGCCGATAGTCCAAGCCCCGCTGCGTCATCTGTCACGCGCGCGCGTCTGCCGCCTGTCGTGAAGCGCTTCAGACCCGACTGAGCGCAGCGCCCCGCCGACAATGGGGCCATGACGCGTCGCCCCCACTCCCCCGAAAACTCCCGCACTCCTTCCAGTGAGTCCGCGCCGGCCATCGCCGCCCTGTCCGCAGGGATCGGCGCGCTGGCCGGCGCCCCCCGTGCCGCGGTTGCCAACTGTGCCGTCGATCTCTCCGGCTCTGCCCCCGCCGACGTGCGCCTGCTGCCCGCCGGCGCCTTCCGTACCTGGGATGGTCGGCCGCAGGAAGTCGCCGCCTGGCTGATGACCGACGAGGACGGCGCCCGCCTGGTCGCCGAGGCCTCGGCGCGCACCTCTGATCGCGTCATCGACTACGAACACGCCACCATCAAGCAGGCCAAGGAAAACGGCGGAAAGGCCCCGGCGGCCGGCTGGTTCCGCGCCCTGGAATGGCGCCCCGGCGACGGCCTCTGGGCGCTCGGCGTGCAATGGACGGCACTGGCCGCCAAGCACCTGGCCGACCGCGAATACCGCTACCTCTCGCCGGTGTTTTCCTTCGACAAGGAGAGCGGCCGCGTGCTGCAGCTGCTGCACGCCAGCCTGACCAATGACCCGGGCCTCGACGGCCTCACCGATCTTGCCGCGCTGGCGGCCGAGTTGCTGTTACCTCCAACCCGCAACCAGGAGCAATCCATGAACGAGCTGCTGAAAAAGCTGCTGGCCTCTCTCGGCCTGCAGGAAACCGCCACCGAAGCCGAAGCGCTGTCCGCGGTCGCTGCCCTGAAAACCAACGCCGCCGCGCTGAGCGCCCAGGTCGGCAGCCCGGACCCGGCCAAGTACGTGCCGATCGCCGCCCTCTCTGGGCTGCAGGCCGAACACGCCGACGTTAAGGGCAAGCTGGCCACGCTCACCGCCGAGATTTCCGCCGGCAAGGTCGCCGCCCTGGTCGCCGAGGGCGTCACCGCCGGCAAGATCACCCCGGCCACCGAAGCCTGGGCCAAGAGCCTGGGCGAGAGCAACCTGGCCGCGCTGACCGCCTTCCTCGCCGCCGCGCCGGTGATCGTCAAGACCAACGAGACGCAGAGCAATGGCAAGGGCGGCAACGGCAACGGCGGTGGTGGCGAGTCGCTCAGCAGCATCGACCTGGCGGTGTGTTCGGCTATGGGCTTGTCGCCCGATGCCTACGCCAAGACCCGCCTCGCAGCGGCCTGATTCTGCCAGTCCTCGTCTAGTCCAAACCCCCGCAACAGGAGAACTCCATGGCAGCCCTTACCGCCGACCGCAACACCCCGCAGCGCGACAACAAGCAATTCGGCTTCGGCGTCGCTGCCACTACCAAGCTATGGGCCGGCAGTATCGCCTGCCTCAATGCCTCCGGCTTCCTGACCAAAGGCGCCGTCGCCACCACGCTAAAGACCGTCGGCGTGGTCGAGGAAACCATCGACAACACGGCCGGCGCCAACGGCGCAGTCATCGGCAAGGTGCGCCGCGGGCTGTTCCGCTTCGCCAACAGCTCGGCCGGTGACCTGATCGCACTAACCGATGTCGGCGCCAGCTGCTTCGTGGTCGACGACCAGACGGTCGCCAAGACCAACGGCAGCTCGACGCGCTCGGTCGCCGGGGTCATCCGTAGCGTCGACGCCGACGGCGTCTGGGTCGAGATCTAAGCCGCCCGCCTGCCCCTACTCCAACCCGCAAAAAAAACCTCACCGCCCACCTCAAGGAGTCAATCATATGAACAAGCTTTTCGCCCCGCGCCACCTGGCCCTTGCCGTGTGCGGCGTGATCGCCATCGTGCTGTCTGCCGCCGCCTTCCTGCTGCCGTCTGTGCCGATCTCGACGGCCGACGGAATGATGATCGCCGTCGGCGGGCTGATCATCAACCGCGACAGCCTCAATGCCATGTACAACGGTTTCAAGACCGCCTACAACCAGGCCTTCGCCGGGGTCACGCCGATGTGGAGCAAGGTGGCGACGCTGGTGCCATCGACCAGCAAGGTCGAGAACTACGGCTGGCTGGGGCAGTTTCCAAAGTTGCGCGAGTGGATCGGCGATCGCCAGGTCAAAGGCATCGCGGCCAGCGGCTACCAGATCACCAACAAGCCCTATGAGGCCAGCATCGGCGTTCCGCGTGACGATATCGAGGATGACAGCTACGGCGTTCTGACCCCGCTCTTTTCGTCAATGGGCTACGCCGCCGCCGTGCATCCGGATGAGCTGGTCTTTCCGCTGCTCGCTGCCGGCTTCACCACCCTCTGCTACGACGGCCAGTATTTCTTCGACACCGATCACCCGGTCGGCGCCGGCACCTTCAGCAACTCCGGCGGCGGCGGCAGCAGCGCCTGGTACCTGCTCGACACCACACGCCCGCTCAAGCCGATCATCTTCCAGAAGCGCCGCGAATACGACCTGACCCAGATGACCGACGCCAGCGACGAAGGGGTCTGGATGCGTGCCGAATACCGCTACGGCGTCGATGCCCGCGCCAACGTCGGCTACGGCTTCCCCCAGATGGCCTACGGATCGAAGCAGACGCTGGACGCCACCAACTTCAACGCCGCCATCGCCGCGATGATGGCCTTCGCCAGCGACGAAGGCCGCCCGCTCGGCATCACCCCGAACCTCCTGGTCGTCGCCCCGAGCAACCGCGCCGCAGGCAAGGCGCTGATCGAGGCCGAAACGCTCGCCAGCGGCGCCAGCAACACCAACTTCAAGGCCGTCGAGCTCTACGTCTGCCCCTGGCTGACCTAAGCGAATACCCCGCAGCGAGAGAAGCGCGCTAACCCCCAGGGCCGAGACGGCCCTGGGGAGTCCAGGACAGAAAAGACAAGGACCGGAAATGTCACCCACAAAAGCCAAGAATCCCCCAGCCGCCGAGCAGGCGCCGATCGAACAGGTTGCGACGGAAGAGGCGCCTGCGGCCGACCAGGTGACCAAGGCGGGCGACGCCCCCGCAGACGCGGCGCCGATCGAGCCGGCCGTGACGGAAGCGGCTCCGGTCGAGCCCTCCGCGCCGGCAGCCCCGCACTTCACGCACCGCATCACCGCCGTGCCAGCGGCAGGCTTCTGCCGCGCCGGCCGGCGCTGGTATCGCGAGGCCACGGCCGTCAATCGCGACGATTTCAGCGACGAGCAGTGGGCCGAACTGCTCGCCGAGCCGCTGCTGGTCGTCACCGCCCTCTAAACGCTCGAACAAGGAGCCCGACGTGCCCAAAGGCAGCTGGAAAGAAGCGCAACTCTCGACCATCGGCGGACGCCAGGTGGTCGGCCTGGATGGCCGCGTGGTCGGTCCGGTGGGGCCGAGCGGCCTGCTCTCCGCGGCGCGCGGCATTGGCGTTCCCGGTACGCAGGGCTTCGGCGTCGGGGTATGCACCGAGCCATTGCCGCGCGGTATGGTCGGCCTGTTCGGCTACGAAGATCCGGCGGCGCCGAACTACGGCAACTATCAGACCGCCGACGGCTCGGTGATGGTCTGGGTGCCTGCCTTCTATTATCTATGGGGCACGACGAGCAACGGCTTGCCGGTCAACGCCGTCGGCATTGTCGATGCGCGGCAGTTCGCCAGCTCGGCGCAGGCCGCCGCCGAGGGTTATGCCCTTCATCGCGCCTTCATTGACGGCGGTGTCACCAAGCCCGGATTCTTCGTCGACAAATACCTCTGCTCGGCCAGTGCATCGGGCGTCGCGGTTGCGGTCTGGAATGGCAATCCGCTATCGTCCAATAGTGCGCATAGCCCGTTTTCGGGTCTTGTTGGATCGCCGGCAAATGCCTATTACGGCGCGGTGGACGCTGCCAAAACCCGCGGCCCGAAATTCTTCTGCTCCAGTCGATTCATATTCGCGGCCCTGGCGATGCTCTCCTATGCGCACGCGCAAGCCAGCGCGAGCACGACATGGTGCGCATGGTACGACGCGACGAACAACTTCCCAAAGGGCTGCACTAATGGTGGCCTGCGCGATAGCCAGGATGCGTCCGTCCTCTATGTCTCAGATGGGTATTCCTCCTGCGCCAAGACGGGCAGCGCTGTTCCTTTCGAGAAAACCACCCACAACGGGCAGGCGTGCGGCGTGGCCGACCTAAATGGACTCATGTGGGAAATCAACCTCGGAATGACGTCCGACAGCAGCAGTTATTTTGCCGTAAATCCTTCCGTCGCGATGTCGAGCCTAACCAGCGGCAATACCCTGTCAACCGACGCGTGGGGTGCCAGTGGGCGGGCCGCAAATTACGACAATCTGGGCGCGACCGTCGGCGCCGCCGCAGCATCGTCAACGACGAAGATTTTTGGCAATGCGGCGCAAGTGTTTAGCGAGCTGGCGAGCGGTATCGGATGGGTGTCTGCGTGTCTGGGAATTCCGCTTGCGGGCGGTGTCGGGGGCGCGAACGCGTTCGGGAATGATGGGTTTTATGACTACCGCCCGAACGACATGTGCGCGGTCTCCGGCGGGAGCTGGAGCAGCGGCTCGAATGCCGGGGTCTGGGCGTTGAATCTCAACATTGCGCGGGGCAACTCGGGCGATAACGTGGGGTTCCGTGCGGCCTTGTATCTCTGACGGCCCGAGCGATAGCGATGGGCTTGCACGACGAAGCAAAGCTAGACCGTAAATTCATGGAGTTCGCGAAGTTAATGAATGTGCATTTGAATCACTTTCCGAGCCATGAAAAGTTCGGCCTGGCGCTGGAGATTCGCCGCGCGGCCTACGAGACCTATGGCTTCATCGTCGAGTGCCAGAAGCGCTATTACAAGAAAACAACCATGGCCAATCTCGACATCCGCCACGAGCAATTGCGCATGTTCGTGAGGCTGGCTTACACGCTGGGCTATTTTGAATTCAAGGACGGCAAGCGTGTCGAGCGATCGCCGGCCGCGGCTGGCGAACATCGCTACCTCGCGCTGTCGCGCTTGATTGATGATCTGGGCAGGATGATCGGCGGCTGGATTGTCGCCGAGCGCCAGCTTGATAAACGGGAGGCGTCTTGACATGTGCACGATCTCCGGCGGGAACTGGAACAGCAGCTCGAATGCCGGGGTCTGGGCGTTGAATCTCAACAATGCGCGGAGCAACTCGAACGATAACGTGGGGTTCCGTGCGGACTCGATTTCACCTCAAGGGCCGCGGCTTGGTCGTAGTGGAATCAAGGGAGGCGCTTTCCGGCGCGCAGCGCGGGTGTTTTGTGCTGCGGCGAAATCGGCGGGCTTCCGCCTTTCTGGTAGGCCCGCTTTCGGCGGGCTCGAAGGCCGGGCGACATGAGGCGCGTCGGCCATCTTTACGAGCAGGCGTTTACCGCTGAGGCGCTGCTGGCCGCGTTTCACGCCGCCGCACGCAACAAGCACGGCAAGCGCGCCTGCTTTGCATTCGAGAAGCACTTGGCGCGCAATCTCGACGCCCTTTATCAGGAGCTTGCCGACGGCAGTTATCGCCCGCAGCCGTACCACAGCTTCGAGGTCAGCGAGCCCAAGCCACGGCGAATCTACGCCCCGGCTTTTCGTGACCTGGTGGTGCAGCATGCGGTCTATGCCGTGTGCGGGCCGATATTCGAGCGCGGCTTCATTGCTCAGTCATTCGCCTGCCGGCGCGGCTACGGCACGCACAAGGCGGCCGATTATGCGCAGTCGGCATTACAGGCCAGCCCGGCGGGCAGCTACGTTCTGAAGCTCGATATTCGCAAGTTCTTTTATCGCATCGACCGCTTGGTGCTGCGGGCGCAGGTAGCGCGCAAGATCAAGGATGTGCGATTCGTCGATCTGATGATGCGCTTTGCCGACTATGGCGAGCCGGTCGGTATTCCGATCGGGAACCTGCTCTCCCAGCTCTATGCGCTGATCTACCTCAACCCGCTCGACCATTTCATCAAGCGGACGCTTGGCGTGCGCCGTTACTGTCGCTATGTCGATGACTTCGTGCTGTTTGGTCTGCCGCGTCTGGCGCTTCTGGCTGCGCAGGCGCGCATCGTCGAGTTTCTCGACGGCCTTGGCCTGGTCTTGTCCCGTTTCACGTTGGCACCTGCGACGCGCGGTATCAACTTTGTTGGTTATCGCACGTGGGCTAGCCGCCGCTTTGTGCGCCGCCGCAGTCTCTACGTTTTTCGCCAGGCTGCCCGACGCGGCCAGCTGGATAGCCTGGCGTCGGTGCTGGGCCATGCCCGGCGCACTCACTCACTGCAGCACATGCTGCGCACTCTACGGGAGGCCCGCTGTGAGCTCTATCCTCAGCTACCAAAAGTTTATCGATAGCCAGGTCACGCGCGAGCTGCGCCTGCCCGTCGATGCCGATGGAAATAGCGTCGGCACCGAGCTGGCGACCATCGGGGCGCTGACCTATGTCAGCCTACCGGACGGCTACAGCCTGCCGGGAGGGCAGCCCGCGGAGATCGCCGCCAGCATCCAATCGGTGACGCTCGACGACGCTGTGCGCGGCGCGATCAAGGCCGCCAGCACGCATTGCGAGCTGGTCAAGATGCGCCGCAAGCAACGCATTCTCGATCACGGCTATACGCCCGAGGATCAGCTGGCATTCCTGCACATGGCTTCCGGCGCCGCCGCCGGCCTGGTGGTGCTGACCGCCGGGCAAACCACCGCGCTTGTCACGTATGCCGGTGCCTGCAAGGCCGCCGATGCCTGGGCGGCGTCGCAATACGAGGCGCTCGGGCTGTGACCTACGCCACCCGCACCGACCTCGAAGCGCGCTACGCGCAGGACGTCGCGCAGCGCGAAACCGTGCTGCCGGTGCTCGGGGTCGACAACGCGCTGGCCGATGCCGACGCGGAGATCGACGGCTACCTGGGGGTGCGCTACAGCGTGCCGGTGTCGCCGGTCTCTGCCCGCATCCTGCAGATTGCCTGCGTGATCGCCCGCTACCGCCTGCTTGGCGACGCGGCGACCGACGTCGCCCGGCGTGACTACGAAGACGCCCGTGCTTACCTGCGTGACATCGCCGCCGGCCGCGCGCAGCTCGAAGGGGCGGCGGCGCTGAGCACTTCGCCGACGTCGCGCCTGGTCGAGATCGCCACCGTGCCGGCCGTCTTCGGACGCAGCAATGTCGACAGCGAGTTCGGCGCATGATCGCCGCGATCATCGCCCGCCTGCTGGCCGAAGTGCCGGCGCTGAAGCTGGTCGAAGGCGCCGCCGGGTTCCAGCGCGCCACCGAGACCAACCCGGCGGCAACGCCGGCGGCCTACGTGTTCACGGTCGATGAGTCTGGCGCAGAGCTCGACATCGATGTCAGCGACGGGCAGGGCCAGCTGGTACAGGTGACGATCGCCATCGTGCTGGTGGTGCGCAATGTCGCCGACGCCACCGGCGCTGCGGCCGAGGTCGATATGGATGCGCTGCGCAAGCAGATCCGTGCAGCGCTGCTGGGCTGGAGCAGCGGCCCGGATTACGAGCTGCTGACCCGGCGCCAGAGCACGCTGTCGGCGTTTCGTGACGGGCACATGTGGTGGCAGGAGACCTGGACGACGGCGTATTTCGACGAGGGCGCTTGAGCGTATGGCTCAGGCGGCAGGCATTCAATTTCTAAGGAGTAATCAACCATGGCACGCACTCTAACCTCTGGCACCCTATTCGCGATCGCGTCGACCTACGGCAGCTCGGTAACCATGTCGGCGCTGACCAACGCCGCCGAGGCGGTGGCCACCCTGGGTGCCGCGCACGGCGTCGTCGTCGGCGACTATATCGAGCTCACCTCGGGCTGGGGCCGGCTGAACGGCCGCATCGTGCGCGCGAAGACGGTGGTGACGAACGACGTGACGCTGGAAGGCATCAACACGGTATCGACGTCTCTCTACCCCGCCGGCCAGGGTATTGGCTCGATTCGCCGCATCACGGCCTGGACCAATCTCTCGCAGGTACGTGCCGACGGTATCAGCAGCTCCGGCGGCGAGCAGCAATTCATCGACATCACGGAAGTCGACGACGAGGACAGCCGCGAGGCACCGACGATCCGCTCGCCGCAGCGCCTGTCGCTGGTGACTCACGACGACATCAGCCTGCCATGGTATGCAACGGTGCTGGCCGCCGACGACGCGAAGAGCCCGGTCGGCTTCCGGGCGACCTTCCGCAACGGCTCAAAGCTGGTGGCCAACGCCATCTGGTCGATTGCTCGGGTGCCGCAGATCGGCGGTAACGACGTGCTCAAGACGCCGCTCTCGCTGGCCTTCTCGGCGCAGCCCGTGCGCTACGCGACCTAAGGGGCGGCCATGTTTAAAGCCGTTATGCCGCCGGCGACCTTCGTCGCCGAGGCCCGGATCACCATCCCCGGCAGCGCCGAGCCTGGGGTCTTCACCGTGGAATGGCGCTACAAGAGCAAGCAAGACCTGCAGGCCTGGATTAAGGCCCGCGAGGGGGTCGATCATCTCGACTCGCTGAGCGATGTCATTGCCGGCTGGTCGGAGCTGCTTGACGACCAGGACCAGGCCCTGCCGTACTCGCGCGACGCGCTGGCCGCGCTGCTGAACATGTACCCGGCGGCCGGGCGCGACCTGGTTGGCGCCTATATCGCGGCCGTCTTCGAGAGCCGCCTGGGAAACTGAGGGCGGCGGCGCAAGCGCTTTGTGCCGCGCCGCCAGATGCCGGGCTGCTGGCCATGGGCTTCGCGCCCGAGGATTTTGAAGACGACGAGGGTCACGAGGTGTGGCCTGAAAACTGGCCGGCGGTGAAGGCCTTCTGTGCGCTGCAAACGCAATGGTCGCTGGCCGGCATGGGCAACACGGTGATCGGCCTGCGCTACGAGGTGCTACCGACCGTCTTTGACCTGCTTGGCGTTAAACGCCGCCAGCGCCCGGAGTTGTTTGACGCGCTGCGGGTGATGGAGTCGGCAGCGCTGGAGGTGCTCAACAAGCGCCAGGGGAATTGAGACATGGCTACTGACGGGCAATTGCGGGTACGCGTCAGCCTCGACGGCGCGACCCAGACCACCGCCGAGGCGCAGCGCATCGAGCGCGCGCTGAAGGGCGTCAATACCGAGGCCCGCGCCGGCAGCCAGGCATCCGGCGGGGTGCGCAAGGTCTCTGACGAGGTCGGCGGGCTGTCGGGAAAGATCGACTCGATGACCAGCCTCGGCGGAAAGTTGCTGGTCGGCAGCGGGGTCATCGGCAGCGTCGTGGCGCTCGCCTCGGCGTACAAGGACGCCGCGCTGCAGGCGGACAAGCTCAAGAACACCTATGCCTTCGCCTTCGGCTCGGTGAGCGCCGGGGCCGCCAACCTCGCCTACATCAAAAGCACGTCGAATGGCCTGGGCACCTCGCTGCTCGCCACTGCCGACGCTTACGGCAAGCTCGCCGCGGCGAGCGTCGGCACTAACCTGGAAGGCACCAAGACCCGGGCGATCTTCGAGGCGGTGAGCAAGGCGACAACCGTCGTCGGCCTGTCATCGGCAGAAACCAGCGGCGCCCTGCTCGCCGTGCAGCAGATGATGAGCAAGGGCACGGTGCAGGCCGAAGAGCTGCGCGGCCAGCTCGGCGAACGCCTGCCGGGCGCTTTCCAGATCGCCGCCCGTGCGATGGGCGTATCGACCGCCGAGCTGGGCAAAATGCTTGAGCAGGGCAAGGTGCTCTCGGACGACTTTCTGCCCAAATTCGCCGCCGAGCTGGAGAAGACCTTCGGCGCCTCTGCCGCGCGTGCGGCGGACAGCTTCCAGGCGCGCCTGAACCGCATGGAAAACGCCTGGGAGACCTTCAAGATGTCGCTCGCGGCGCCAGCGGCGGGGAGTGGCGGCGGCAGCGTCTTCGACAGCCTGGCCGAATCGCTCAACACGGCCGCGGCAGGGATGGACCGCCTGGCGCAGAACGGCGAGGGCATGTTCAAGCGCTTCTTCTACGGCCTGGGCTCGGTCGAGATGGACGTCATGGCGTGGATGGCCGGCGCCAAGTCGCCGACCACTGCCGTCAGTTCGAGCATCGCCCGCGATGATGGCTGGATCAATCGCAAGCTCAATGAGATTTCCCGCCTGAAAGCCGAGGCCGACAAGGAGCCAGGGTATCTGAAGGACCGCTTCAGCGCATCGAGTCAACTCAAGACCGCCCAGCAGGAACTCGACGATGCGATCGCCGTGCGCAACAGCAACCCGGGCGGCATTCAGCTGCGCGACAAGGATGGCGCCCGCGCCGCGGCCAAGAAGCATATGGAAGGTTTGGCCGCCGACCGCCTGTCGCTCTACGACGCGTTCAACAAGGAGGTGGCCGGCCGCGACGCGACGCTGAAGAAGTCGCTGGAGCTGGAAACCTTCGACAAGAAGTGGGCAGGCATGGCGGTGGAGAATCCGGCCTTCTTCGCCGATGCCCGCGCCAAGCTGGTCGCCAACCTGGACGCGGCAATCGCCCGCGAGTCCGGCAAGGGAAGCCGCAAGAGCGCCGACCCGGACCGCCTGCACGATGCCCGCCTGCGCGAGCTGCAGCAGCAGGCAGCGCAGGAGATGCACGACCTGCAGGCAGCCGACCGCAAGCAAAAGGCGATGGACCGGGCGCAGGCGGCGATGGACCGCACGGTCGGCAACCTCGAAGATACCTACAAACGCCAGAACGCGATCTACAACGAGAAGCAGATGACCGCTCCGCAGCGCGAGCTGGAAGCGGCCCTGCGCAAGGTCGAGGAAGCCGCCGACGCGGCCCGCGAGGCGCTCTCGCAAAAGGCGGCGACGCTGGAAGTCGACGACGTGCAGGCGATGGAAGCCTACCGCGCGGCGATCGTCCGCGTCAGCGAAGCCGAGTCGGCGCAGCTCGACCAGGTGAAGGCGCTGCAGGCCGAGCAGGAGCGCTTGAACAGCCTTTGGGAGACTGGCGCCGAGCGGGCGTTGACCAAGTACATGGACACTACGAAGAACGTCGCCGACGAGGTGGAAGAGGCCTTTACGCGCGGCTTCCAGGGCATGGAGGTGGCATTGATGAGCTTTGTTACCACCGGCAAGGCGAACTTTGGCGACCTGGCGAAGGCGATCATTGCGGATCTCGCGCGCATCGAGCTCAAAGCGCTGCTGTTCGGCGATAAGGGCAGTGGTGGCGGTAGCGGCATTGGCGATCTGGTCAAGGGCGCTCTCGGGCTCTTTGGTGGCGGTAGCGGCTTCGGCACGACGGGCACGACCAATGCCTTCATGACCAATGGCGTGGCACTGGCTTCGGCCAATGGCAATGTCTTCTCCGGTTCGCCGAGCCTGCACCGGTACGCCAACACGATCATCGATCGCCCGACCCCGTTCACCTTTGGCACCCTGCACCGCTTTGCCAACGGCGGCGCTTTTGCCGGGGTGGGCGGCGAGGCTGGCCCTGAGGCGGTGATGCCGCTGACCCGCGACTCCAGCGGCCGTCTTGGCGTGCGCAGCGAGGGCGGCAGCTCCGGCGCCACGCACATCACGCTGAACTTCCCGGGCGTCACCGGCAGCGCCGCCGAGGTCCGCCGGGCCGGCGGCGAAGTGGCGCGGCAGGTGCGCGGCGCGGTGCAAGGAGCCGGTCGTTATGCCTAACCCATTCCTGGAAGAGCGCATCAGCGCGGCGATCTCCTACGGCTCTTCGTGGTCGGATGGCTACGAGGTGCGGATCTCGGAAACGGCCAGCGAGCAGGAATATCGGTGGCTGGTCCATCCCTACCCTCGCCGTCGGTTCCGCCTGATCTTCCGCGCCGATCGCGCCGACGTGGGGGTGAAGGTGAAGGACCTCTACGACCGCGCATTCGGCCGCCTGGGCGGCTTTCGCGCCTGGGCCAACGACGACAACACCACCGCGGCCGACGGACGCTCGGCGCCGACCAAGGACGACCACCAGCTGCTCTATGTGTCGGCCGGCGTCTATCAGCTGCGCAAGGAGTACGGCAAGGACAAGGCCGGACTGCCGACCATCGGCCGGCCCTGGCGCATCATCTACAAGCCGATCTCTGGCTCGGTGCTGGTGGCCAAGAACGGCACGCTGCTCAGCTCCGGCGTGAGTGTCGACACCACCAGCGGGCTGGTGACGATCACCCCGGCGCCGAGCCATCCGGCCGACGTGATCACCGGCGGCTGCCGCTTCGACATCCCGGTGCGCTTCGACACCGTGGTCAATGTCGACATGATCGCCCCGAACTACCGCGACCTGCGCGACGTCGAGCTGGTCGAGCTGCTGGTCCCATGAAAACCGTCGTCGCCGACTGGCGCTACCGCGTCGAGTGCCTGCGCATCGTGCCCCTGGTCGGCGCGCCGATGCGCATCTGCGACCATCCGCGCGACCTGACGATGAGCAACAGCCAGGTGTACAGCAGCGGCGCCGGCTACGAGTTCACCGGCGTTACAGCCACCTCCGATTTAGCGCCGGGCTCGATCGACCTGGCAGGCATCGAGGGCCTGGCCGGCATCACCCGCGCGGCGATCCGCAGCGGGGTGTTCGACGGGGCGCGCTGCTATTTCTTCACCACCTCCTGGGCGGCGCCGGTGGAAGACGAGGAGCCGATCTTCCTCGGCATCTTCGGCAAGACGACGCTGCGCGACCAGCGCTACGAGATCTCGGGGGTGTCGCTGATCGACGTGCTCAACGAGTCGGTCGGCGGCGTGGTCAGCGCCCAGTGCACGAATGTTTTCTGCGGTCAGGAGTACGGCGGCTGCCACGTGCCCCTGGCGGCCAACACGGTCACAGGAACGCTCACCTCGGTGACCAGTGCCGTCAACTTCCGGGACTCGTCACGCAGCGAGGGCGCGGACATCTTCGGCGCCGGGACGATCCGTTTCACCAGCGGGCCGAACGCCGGCCTGCCGGCCAAGACGGTCAATGTCTACCTGGCCGACGGCACCATACAGACCGTGGAGCCCTTCGATTTTCTGCCCGCAGTGGGCAATACTTACTCGATGCTGCGCGGCTGCCGCAAGCGCCTGAGCGACTGCCAGGCGCGCTGGAACGGCTCGACGACGTTCAACAACGTGGCCCGCTTTGCCGGCTTCCCGAACGTGCCGACGGCGAGCACCTATGCCCAGGTCGGGCAGGGTTATTGAAGGCATGACCGCCGCCGACATCATCGCCGCCGCTCGCGCGTGCCTCGGCGCGCCCTGGCGGCACCAGGGGCGCAGCATCGAGACCGGCCTGGACTGCGCCGGCCTGGCGGTGCATGTGGCAAGCGCCGTCGACTGCGAGGTGATCGACGCCAGTGGCTACGGACGATCGCCGGCGGGCGGGCAGATCGAGGCGCTGCTCGATGCGCAGCCGTGCCTGGTGCGCGTGCTGGAGATCGCCGAGCGCCAGCCGGGCGACATGCTGCTAATGCGGTTTGCCGGGGTGTCGGAACCGCAGCACCTGGCCGTACTCTGCGACGATGGTTTGATCGTGCATGCCTGGGCAGCTGTGCGGAAGGTGGCCGAACACCGCGCCGACGCCGACTGGCTGAGCAAGGTGGCGAGCATCGTGCGCGTCTATCGCTTCGCGGGCCTTGAGCCATGAGCGCCGGGCAAATCGTCGGCGGTGTCGTCGGTGGCGTTCTCGGTTCATTCGTGCAAAATCCATGGCTCGGCGCACAGATCGGAATGGGCCTTGGCGGCTATCTCGACCCGCCGGACGGGCCAACCGTCGAAGGACCGAGCCTGGCGGATTTGCGCTATCAGTCGGCGTCCTACGGTGTTTTTCTCTCCCGGGCGTACGGCACGATGGCGGTTAGCGGCAACGTCTTCTGGCTGGAAAACGACGCGTACAAGCACGTCACGACGAAGACCAAGTCGGGCGGCAAGGGCGGGGGAAGCAAGCAGACAAACGTCGCGCACAGCTACTACGCGACCTTTGCGCTGAGCGTCGACGACGCGCGCAGCAAGGGCGCACCGCTGGCCGGTATCCGCCGTATCTGGCTCGGTGGCCAGCTGTGGTACGACGCCGGCTCAGACGACCCGGACACGATTGCGGCGAGCAACGCGGCGGCAAGCGGCTTTCGCTTCTATCCCGGCAGCGACACGCAACAACCAGACCCGCGCATGCAGGCGACGCTGGGTGTTGGGAGCACGTCCGGCTGGCCTGGCCTGGCGTACATCGTCTTCTATGACCTGCCGCTGGAGAGCTACCAGAACACGCTGGCTGGGGTGCAAGCAAAGGTGGAGCTGATGCAGTCTACGGTGCCGGCGCAATGGACGGCGACGCAATATAGCCTCCCCGCATCGGACACCTGGGCGTGCATGGCCGCGTCGCCGACGACGGCGGTCGCGATGTCGAATGGCGCCTTCGGGTCGAACCGCGTCGCGGTCACGCAGGACGGCAGAACCTGGGCTGCGCGCACCCGGCGGGCGGGCGCCGGTTACGACTGTATGGCGTGGGGCGGCGGTGTCTTCATCACCATGCAGGCGGGCACGGGATGTGACCGATCGTTTGATGATGGCAATACCTGGCTGCCGCAGGACTCGGTTCCGGCGCGTGACTGGGTGGCAAACCCGGTCAATCCATATCCCCCGTACTCTGGGTCAAACTATGCCGGAATTGCCTACGGCGGCGGGAAGTTCTGCGCCGTTGCGAGCAACATTAGCGCGACGACTGACGACGGCGGCGTAAATTGGCGTAAGGGGGCCATGCCATCTTCCGGGTATGGTGCTGTGGCTCACAATGGGACGATATTCTGCGCGCTGAAAGGCGGCACCAATCTCTGCGCGACGTCTGCAGACGGTCAAACATGGACGCAACGCATCATGGCGGCTGTTGGAAACTGGGGCAGTATCGCTTATGGTGCCGGTCTTTTCGTCGCGGTCGGATATTCAGGTGGCTCGCCGATACAAACCTCGCCAGATGGCGTCACCTGGACAGAGCGGACGGCCGGCGGGCTGAACTACAAGTCGGTCGTCTGGAACAGAGATCACTTTGTGGCCATCGGCTATGGCAGCGCCCTGGCTTCCGTGTCGCTGGACGGCATTACGTGGTTTAACATCGCCATGCCGTCGTCTCAGCTGTGGCTCTCCGGGTGCTCGTTCCTCGGCCAGGTGCTGGTGTCTGCATACACGTCTGCGGCGGCTGCGTTGATCAACGTGCGTCGCATCGGCGCCGGGGCGCTTCTCTCGGATGTCGTCGCCGCCGAGTGCCTGCAAGCGACCTCTCTGACGCTCGCTGACCTCGATGTCGGCGCGCTTACGCCGGTGGTCAGCGGCTATCGGGTCAGCCGCCTGGGGCCGATCCGCAGCTCGCTGGAAGTGCTGCGCGATGCCTGGCCATTCGACATCCGCATGAACGGCTATAAAATCCAGTTCGTCATGCGCGGCGGCGCCAGTGTGGCGACTATCCCGGCGGCGGATCTGGATGCTCGGGTCGAAGGCGCCGAGCCAGGCGTGCAGATCAGCCTGCCGCGTGAAATGGACTCGCAGCTGCCGCGTGTGTTGTGGGTCAATCACATCGATGGCGCGCGCGAGTACGAGCCAGGCGCGCAGTACGCCGAGCGGCTCAATTCGTCGGCGGTCAATGTGGAGGCGATCGAGTTGCCGATCGTGATGACGCCGACCGAGGCGGCCGGCAAGGCGCAGGTGTTGCTCGGCGTGCGATGGCTGGAGCGCAACGACGTGGTGTTCAACCTGCCGCCGACTTACCGGCGCCTGCAGCCGGCCGATGTGGTCAGCCTGACGGCCCCTGATGGCGTTCTCGCGGTGCGCCTGACGCGCATCAACAACACCAGCGACGGGCGGGTCGAATGTGCGGGCAAGATGGCCAACGCGACGGTCTACACGCCGACCGCCAGCGGGGCATCCGGGCAATCGACCGGCGTGGCGACCATCCCTCTGGCGGGTCCTTCCGTCTATCAACTTCTGGACATCCCTCTACTCCACGACGTGCAGGCAGCGGCCGGCTTTCCGGTGGCCATGTGCGGCCCGAGCAGCGGCTGGCGTGGGGGCGTTCTGGTGCAGTCCGCGGATGCCGGCGGCACCTGGTCGGCGATCGCCGACTTCGCCCCGCCAGGCTCGACATTCGGTACGGCGACCAATGCCATCGGGGCTGCCGAAGCGCGCCTGCTCGACACCGCCAGCCGGCTGACAGTGGTGCTCACAAAAGGCGAGCTTTTCGACTGCACCGAGCTGTCCATGCTCGGCGGCGCCAATCATTTCGCGTATGGCGCCGACGGCCGCTGGGAGATCATTGCCGCCAAGACCTGCGCCCTGCAGAGCGGGTCGACATACGTGCTCAGCGGCCTGCTCAGGGGGCGCTATGGGACCGAGCAATACATGGGTAGCCACGTCGGCGGCGACGTCGTTGTGCTGCTCGATATCGATGAGCTCGGTATTGTCTCGATGGCCAGCAGCACTATCGGCGCGGCCCGCGACTACCGCGGCATCAGTGTCGGCGCCGACATCAGCAGCGATGTCGACCGCTCCTTCACCTATCGCGCCGTCAACCTGACCCCGCTCGCCCCGATCTCCCTGACTGGCCGCCGCGACCCGACGAGCGGGGACTGGACGCTGCTCTGGGTGCGTCGCACGAGGACCGGCGGCGAGTGGCGAGACTACGTCGACGCCGAACTCGGCGAGACCGTGGAGCAGTACCAGATCGACATCTGCAGCGACGGCACGTACGCCGTCGTCAAGCGCACTCTGACCGTCAGTGCGCCCGCTGCCGAGTACCTCAGTGCCGACCAGGTGACCGACTTCGGCGCCAACCAGGCGACCCTCTATCTGCGCATCTGCCAGATGTCCGCCAGCGTCGGCCGCGGCTACCCCTTGACTGCCACCATAACGAGGTAAAAAAGTGTCGATTCTTGACCTGCTCTCCCAGTCCCAGGCCGGCAAAGAGGTGACCGCCAATCGCCTCTTCGAGGCCAGCCTCCCGGCCATGCTTTTTGCCCGCCGCGAAGGCCAAAGCAGCGGCCTTAATCACTTCTTCTATGGCGGCATCCTGGCCGTTGATGGCGTCATAACAACCATCGCCAACAACGCCGCGGCGCTCGTTCTGTCGGCAAGCGCGACCAACTACATAGAAGCCTCGCGTAGTGGCACGGTGACCAAGAACACCACCGGCTTCACCCCCGGTTCCATCCCCCTCTACATCGCCGTCACCAACGCCACCACCGTGACCACATTGACGGACCAGCGAGCCTGGGTGCAGCCCGTCCATATCACCCAGCGCGCGAGTGTCGCGGTCACCGCCGCGGACGTCACCCTGACCGCAGCAGAAGCCCGCTGTAACTACCTAACCATTACTGGTGCCCTAACCAATAACCGCGCCGTGATCGTACCCAACGACTGGCAAGGAATCGTGTTCTGCAACAACTCCGGAGCCTTCACCACGACGATCAAAACAGCCGCCGGGGCAGGCATTGTAGTGGGCCAAACCAAGCGCGCAATGCTCCTCGCTGACGGGGTAAATGTGGTTCGCCTGACCGCTGACATTTAACGCGTGTTTTGAAGCCCTTCAGCAGCCCTTCAGCAGCCCGCTAGAAAGTAACCGTAACGCATAAAGCGGCTGTTAAGTTTGTGCCAACTACCACCATAAAGTTGTGCCAACTAGCGCCGCGCTTTACAATCTGGGTGAAGACCGGGCATTTGCCTGTTGCGCCCAACAGGCGGTGAGTGGTTTGCCGCGTGCGCGGCCGGAAATCCAAATGCGGTGAACGAATCCAGCAAGGCAGTGTGCCAGATCTAAG
>Ga0209570_1000548_pt1 | contig 39269 bp, 30 predicted proteins | sample EBPBio172007_DNA_FD_185861 | JGI IMG/M metagenome (GOLD analysis project Ga0209570, IMG submission 185861) | Wastewater treatment Type I Accumulibacter community from EBPR Bioreactor in Madison, WI, USA - Reactor 1_9/17/2007_ DNA (SPAdes)... | ecosystem: Engineered > Bioreactor > EBPR >... | reverse complement strand
AGTTTTTCTGAAAAAAATACAATGGACAGTAAGTAATGTCGAAACAGAGTTACATACTGCCCCAACAATAACTATTTCTCCTATACCGGGTAAAGAAAGCTTACAATTACATATTCATCTTAGACAAGCATCACCATCATTCGATGTGAAGATACATGATATTTCAGGTAAGTACATAGAAACCTTATATTCCGGAAGTGTAGAACTTGGCGAGCATCACTATGCCATTGATACGAAGCATTATTCTTCGGGCAAATACTATGTCGTATTATCGAATAATGGCAGTATTCAAAGCTATCCTTTCCTCATAACTAAGTAGAAAGGCAATGCTATGAAAACATTATTGATATGTGCCTTTCTTGTCATGAGTTCAACTATGGCAAATGCCCAAGAGAGCCATCAGCCGCCGAGTGCGATGACATTTTCACAGAACTATTTGCTCTTGCGCCATCAATCACCAAAGTTCCTTTATTCATGGAATTTAATCCCGCAGGGATGAGATGATAATAGAAAATGATGTAATAAAAAAATCAAATCCCGAAGGGATGACATAGTCTATTACTATATCGCTCCTGTCGGAGCTTGAATGAAATTATATCCCAACGGGATTACACGTTTATAGAATTATGATGTTGATTTTTTCGCCCCTTCCCGTCCTTCCCCCGCGGGGAAGGCGATGGAAATAATCCCGCAGGGATGATATGATAATAGAAAACAACAAAAAACATCATTGCGAAAATTTCCCCCAATCCACAAAAAACTAATCATTTATCTCATCCGTTATTACCGACGCTTTGAAAGGAAAGCACCCGAAATCATATCAGACCCAAACCACAGTCAATCGCATACTAAAGCAGCCATAATGGTATCACGCTCTTTCATTGCAAAGAGTAGCAATCATAGCAGCTATTACCAATTGTATTTCTTGCCAAAACACTTGTTTTAATTCATTGTAAAGAAAATCTTCAAAGAAGTACCTAAAAAGGGCAAAAATGTACGTTTGCAGCCAAATTATGTGCTCCCGTAGCGATGAGTTGTGCTCTCGTAGCGATGAGTTGTGCTCTCGTAGCGATGAGTTGTGCTCTCGTAGCGATGAGTTGTGCTCTCGTAGCGATGAGTTGTACTCCCGTAGCGATGAGTTGTGCTCCCGTAGCGATGAGTTGTACTCCCGTAGCGATGAGTTGTACTCCCGTAGCGATGAGTTGTGCTCCCGTAGCGATGAGTTGTGCTCTCGTAGCGATGAGTTGTGCTCCCGTAGGGCTACTTCACTGTATCTCATTGCTACTTTAGTGCAACTATTACCTACTATGGTGCATAGGAAATCATCAAAAACACATAGGCACATATCAAGTTTGCATCTATTTTCTTCAGGGCATTTTCTCTTACAAACAATCTATAATTTGTATAAAGCAAAGATTCGTACTGTTGGTATTGTCACATAAGTTATCCCATCAATGTAACAACGTATTCAGAAGAGATTCCCCATAAAGTAAATGTTGGGGGATATTATTATTCTTTTTCACTCATTTTTTACGGAGGTCGTATGATACGCGACAATGCATTCACGCGAGATACTCTCGCCGGACGTGCCGAATGCCTTGATCTGATACAGCAGTTCTTCGGTGATTATTCGGCAGAACTTATTGGTCTTCCCACAGCGGTGGCTACGTGGGCTAATGGCTCGCCTTACACGGATTTTACCACAGTTCGTACGCAAAGAGCAATGGAAGAGGGCGAAAGTGAAGATGCCACAGCATTATTTATACAAAAGTTAGAGAGTTTGCGCAAGGAATATCAAGTGGCTCGTGAAATTGCCCTTGATTTGTTCCAAACGGATGAGCGATTTAATGCCTATGGTTTTCATTTGCCCTATCCTTTACGTCAAGAAGATCAACTTCATCGTGTGGAATTGGTGCTTTCCGAAAATACAAAACGAATAGCCGCAAGTGAAACGCCCGTCTTGCCTCCGGCTATGATTACCCGATTGCAAAATGCACTTACCGAAGCTATGGATAGCGACGATGCACGCGACGAAGAAGAACGTGATGCCATCAATGCAAGACGACATTTTATTACACGCTGGAATGAAGACAATAAAAATTTGCGAACTCTGTATCGTTGGTGTGTGATGACATGGGGTGATGATGATGTCAAACTCAATTTTCTTGGTTTTGTTCGCTCTTCACAACAAGGTCAAGGCGGCGGCACCAATCCGCCCGATGCCGTCAGCAATCTTGTCTTGCTCAATGGCATTTTGTCATGGGCGGCGGTGGACAATGCCACAAGCTATCGCGTGGCTATTACTCCCGATGCAGACCAAGCAAATTGGACGGAAATATATTCGGGCAGCGATACCCAAGTACCTGTGCCGGAACCCCTGACGGGCGGCATTCATTGTCGGGTGGAAGCTCGCAATGCGGGCGGATATAGCCAACCGACCATCATAACCAAGGTATTTGCACTCGACACACCGCAAGATTTCAATTTCATCAGTGGCAATTTTGTTTGCTCTTCGGTGAATTGGGCTAATAGCTATAATTTGGAAGAATCGGACAATCAAACGGATTGGAATTTAATGTGGAATCAGAACACAACGACTATACCCCATACCGTAAAAAGCGGCGTGTGGTATTATCGTTTGCGAGCGGGTTATGGGTCGGTTTATTCGGCATATACGCCCACGCTGACGCTTGATAGTAGTCAGTTGGGCGGGTAAACATACAGCAAAAACGCTTCGGAAAATCCCGAGGCGTTTTTTTTTATGACTTATAGCTTGTAAGTACTTAGTTACTTTCCTATGCAAAATGAGCTGAAGACGGCATTGAGTATGTCTTCGGAGGAGACTTGTCCGGTAATTTCTCCGAGTATGCGTATGGCGGCGCGTGCATCTATGGCTATGAGGTCATTGCTGTATCCTTGGTCGAGTGTGGTGTTGGCTTGTTGCAAATGTTGTATTGCTTGGTTGAGTAGTTGCGCATGGCGTTGATTGATGAGTATGTCTTTGGGTGCTTCGGTGTCGGGTTTTATGATGTCTGCGATTGTTTGGGTTAGTTGGTCTATGCCTTGTGCGGTTTTTGTGGAGATGGCTATGGTTCCTTCGGGGATACTCATATTGGGTATGAGGTCTATTTTGTTGTGGACGGTGATGATGTGGGTGGTGGGGAATTGTTGTTGGAGTTTGTGTTGGAGCGTGTTGCTGTGGTCGGTGCCTTGGGTTGCGTCATTGATGATGAGTACGAGATTGGCTTGTGTGATGATTGATTGTGCAAGGTGTATTCCTTCCATTTCGATGGTGTCTTCGGTGTTGCGCAGCCCTGCGGTGTCGGTGATTTTGACGGCGATGTTTTGTATGTGGAGTGTTTCTTCGATGTAGTCGCGTGTGGTGCCGGGTATGTGGCTGACGATGGCTCTTTTTCTGTTGAGCAGTGCATTGAAGAGTGATGATTTTCCGGCATTGGGGTATCCGACGAGTGCAATGTGGAATCCGGCGCGGAGAATTTGTGCTGAGCGGTATTGTTGGGCTAATTGTTGGCAATGATTGATGATTGCGTTGATGTTGTTGCGTATGGTTTGTTTTTCTATGAGTTCGATGTCTTGTTCGGTGAAATCAAGCTCAAGTTCGAGCAGCCCGCAGAGTGTGATGAGTTGGTCGCGTAGTTGTTCAAGTTTTTGTGTGAATCCTCCGAGTAATTGCCTTGCCGCTGTTTGTGCGCCGATGGTGGATGAGGCGTGTATGATGTCGGCGACGGCTTCGACTTGTGTGAGGTCAATTTTGCCGTTGATGAATGCACGCTGCGTGAATTGCCCTGCTTTTGCGGGTGTTGCACCTTTGTTGATGAGAGCTTGGAGTATTTGTTCGACGATAATCATGTTGCCGTGGCATCCGAATTCGACGGTGTTTTCTCCGGTGTAGGAGTGTGGTGCTTTGTAGAGAAAGGCGGTGACTGTGTCTATGGGATTATTGTGTGTGTCATAGATTATGCCATAGTGTATGGTGTGGGATTGTGCTTGTTGGAGTGTGGTTTTTCCTTTGAAGCATTGGTCTGCGATGGCGATTGCATCGTTTCCGCTGAGTCTGATGATGGCAAGTCCGGCAGTGCCGGGTGGAGTGGCAAGAGCGCAGATGGTGTCTTTGGTGTTATTCATTGTTATTGTTGATTGTCGGTTATGATGAATAAAAAATGTTTAGAAAAAGAGTATGGTGCGTGGTGTGAGTAGGACATTGAGCGTTTGGAGTGTTTGTCCTTTGTAATCTTTGACGGAAACCCAGCCGTTTTTTTGGCTGAATTGCGGATAGGTAGAAATCCAGAGTGTGCTGTTATTGGGATTTTTTTGAATGTGATACCATTGGTCATTGTTTGTTGGTTTTGGGAAAAGGAGTTGTGGTTGGCTTTGTTGAGTTCTAAGATTGATGAGCCATACTCCGGCACTGTCGGCTACGAAGAGAGAGTCTTCTTGCGTGTTGAATGTTGGCACAGAGGGGCTGCGAAAAGTCCAACGGTTTGTTTCTTGGAGAGTGCGTATGTCATATTGCACGATGCCCCCTTTGAGTCCTGTTGGTGTATTGAGATTTGAGTACATGGCATAGAGAGTTCTGCCTTGGTTGGTGATATGAAGTGAGCGTACATTGATGACATTGGTGAGTAGGGCGATTTCTTGGCTTGTTTGTCTGTTAATCACGGAAATGGTGCTTGCTTTTGGTTCATTTTTTCTGAGGTCACCGTAACCGGAGTTTGCTACGAAGATGGTGGCATTTGTGATAGCAATGCCTTCGGGAGCGGGACCGACGGAGATGTATTCGGTATTAATTTCGAGTGTCGTTGGGTTGAATTGTTTGATGCGGTCATTGAGTAAGGTAACATAAGCGACGGTATCATTGAGAATGGCAATGCGTTGTGGCTCATCGCCCGCGCTGAGTTTGATGCGTCCGTCAGAAATACCGTCATTGATGCGTATTTTTTCTATGGTTCGAGATTTTGAGACGGGAATAAAGATGTGTTGATTCCATCGGACGATGTCATTGCCTGTGTCGCCGAGCCGCTGTCCTTTGTTTTGCAGCGCAAAGTAATCATTGACTACAGTGTTGGATTGATTGTCATAGCGCGAAAGGGTGGAGTTGTCCATGCCGAATAATCCTTCGCAGAGTATATATGCGCCGTTGTTGCCTGTGATAGTATTGGAATTTTCAGGAAATTGAGGTGAGGATATGCACCCACAAAGGATGATAGTCCATCCAAGAATGAAGTAATTGATGAATTGCATGATGTGGTCGAGATATTATTTTTTGGGACGACTGACGAACATACGCAAAAGATTTTCCACATCATCTGCGCCTTTGATGCCGGAAGGTACAGCCGTATAATCCGCATTGGCAGCTATGCCCCCACCTTTATCATTGGATTTATCATCATCCTGCTTGGTGTACATGACCATCACAGCATAGGTGATAAGTAGGATAAATTCCAAACCAAGAGCAAAGAGAATAATGGAAGGTTCAGTGCCGGGGATGAATTTTAAGCCACGTATGCCAATGATGATAATAAGTGCCGCCGCTCCGATATAGACCAATCCGAGAATAGTATTACTGTATTGGATGGTGAAATAATGGCGCATATAGAATTTGATTGCCCCGGGTAATTTGAGCAGTGTTGTTAAGCCCATAGAGTTTTGCCATAGTAAAGCAGCCCTAACCGATTCGAGGTCAGAATAGGGCATATCAATGGTGTGGGCATAATCATGCAAGCGTCGCACATCATTGACAAGGATATTATCAACAATTTCTTCAAGTTCGCGATCGGTATGTTCACCATAGAGCTTAACGGCAATATTATCAAGCACATTGACAAGTTCTCTGTAAATCTTTTGTCGTAGCAATCCAATGGATTTGGGCAAAAGTCCGGTTATTAATGCTGCAAAAACAATAGAGAGATTGAAAATTAAAGGGAAAAGCGATAGGGAGGGATTGAATAAGTACTTTGCTTCAATTTTATTGGGGTTATCGGGATGTAAGTCCACAATAGCCCATTGTGTATATATGTTGGTCGAAATGATTTCGGGTTTTGCATCATGTGCTATAAAGTAATATGCTGTGCTGCCATCATAGATAGCATTAGCGCGCAGCAGGCGATGGAAAAATTCTTCCATCAGCGGAACGCCGACGAAGCGAAACAGCAGAAAGGAAGAACCAATGATGATTGCGAGAAAGATAATGTATTGCGCAGCGGAGTGTGTGCTTAATTCAAAATATGTTTTCCGAGAAGATGACATATATGTTGTTGTATAAGTGAAGTAAAGCGAAACAATAGTCAGAGATACAAGAACGTTTGTCCATAGGGAACATGATATTCTCTTTTATGAGAGATTAACATAATTTATACCAAATTGAGTTTTTATGGTGACAAATTTCCTTTTTGACAGTTAATACAATTGCAAAGTACACAATCTTCTTGGTATAGTGTTCATGAATACGGATTTCAAACAGCTTTCGGATAGTGAACTCTGCACCCTTGTTTATCAAGGTGGAGAGTCAAGGAATGCTGCCTTTGAGGTATTATATGAGCGTCATTCGCCGCGAGTTTACCTTTATTGCCGACGGATAATGGGTGAGGTAACTGTTCTGGATGATGTGTTTCAAGAAACATTTGTGCGTTTCTATAAGAGCTTACTTGTAGAGCGAGAAATGAGTAATGTGCCGGGCTATTTGTTGCGAATAGCACGGAATTTGTGTATTGCGGAAAAGGAAAAACCGCATAATCAAACAGTGGAATTCGATGAAACTCATGTATTGGGTCATGTTTCTTCGGTTGAATCGGATGAAATGCTTTCTTTGATTGATATGGCGATTACTATGTTGCCTGATGAGTTCAGAGAGGTATGGGTGATGAAGGAAAATATGGGTTTTTCGTACAATGAAATTGCCGATACATTGCAAACAACAATGTCAACGGTACGGACGCGGCTTTATCGAGCCAGAATGATGATACGTGAAATTTTAGCTCCGTACATTACGGATTTAAATTCTTAAGGAAAAGTTATGACAGATTTTATGTCCCCATCGGAAATGTTGAGCGCGTATATAGATGGCGAGCTTGATGAACAATCAACGTCGCTGTTGTTTTACACTATGGCGAATAATGTGGAGTTGCAACAAGAGATGCAACAACTAATGGCTATTCGTACAGCGACATCGGCATCAGCAGTGCAAGTGCCCGCTCATTTGAAACAAGCAATTCTTGCCAAAACTATCGGTAAAGAACAAGAAGCGGTTGCAGCAGGGGGCATGACTCCTATGACAACCGCCGGATTGGTCATTAGTGCCGCTGCAATTGCATCATTGGCAACAGCATGGTTTCTTATTTCCGATTCATCGGACAATACATATAATCATCATAATATGTCTTCTGCTCATACTGTAGAAGCTCACTCCCATCAAAAACCCGCCCTGTCCACCTCGCAGCAATCCGTAATACTTAATCAAGAAAAAATGTCTGAACCGACACAAACACAATATTCGCAGCATTATGGTTCCGTAGCGTCTTCTGCTTCACCCACACAATTATATTCTTCTGTTGATGCAATAAAAGAAGAAGTGAGAAACAGTAATGTTGTTACTCCTTTGCAAACATTCGATGATAACAATACTGTTGCATTCATAGAGGAAAATGGAATGTACGCAGAAAGTGTTTCGCCTGCTATATTGCATTCCGTGCCTTTTGCTTTTCAATCACATACATTTGGGGTAAAGTCGCCATTATCTGCTATAAGTGCATTTGCTTCACAAGAAGACAAGGGTGATTTCTCTGTGAGTGTTCGTGGGATGATGTCAAGTTCCTTGCAATCTTCTTCTTTATCGTTGCCAACCCAGCCACTTTATTCTGATATGGGTATTGGTGTCTTCTATACTCTTGATGAAAGCAGTAAACTAGGCATTGAAGCCGGTTATGATCGCTGGACGCAAGTTTATGATGGAAAAGAAGGGGACACAAGCGTAAGATTTGAACAATATTATAATGCGCCGTGGGTAGGAGTTGCTTATCGTCATAGTGTTGCTCCTGTGGAATGGTTATCACATGCGAGTCCTTATATACAAGGGGGAATAGGAGTCACAGCGGTTGGTCCATTGGCACGTATAGCATTAGGATTGCAATATCCTCTTTTCCAATCTATTTCATTGAGTGCAGGCATTGAAGCTTCGGGATTGGCATATCAATATCAAGGAATGATCTTTTCTTCTCAAAGAGTTGCTTTTATTTCAACAGTATCTGTGGGTTTATGAGAACTTGGGCTGCTTGGGGACTATTCTTGTGTATGATTATTCATATCATAGGATGTACATCGCCCACGGATGTTGATGCAGCCCGCAAAAGAACAATTTTAGACACACCGCCTGACATATTGCGATTTGTGAGTTTACCCTCAGTATTAAATTTTGGCAGTGTACGGCAATTTAGCACAAAAGAAATGCTATTTGTCTGCTCAAATTATTCGAATGAAGTAGTAACCATAAATTCTGTTACTTTACAACACGGCAATCGCGGATTTACTCTTTTGCCATTTACTGTTCCCATACAAATCAATCCTAAAACAACATCGTTGAATTTATTTCCCATACAATTTTCCGGACAAATACCCGGTGAATTCAGCGATACGATTATTCTCAATAAATCAGAAAAATATGCTATTCCCTTATATGCGAATGTGCGGCGATTGTCTGTACGTACAAGCGATATAGATTTTGGTGCTGTTAAAATAGAACAAAGCCGTAGTATAAATGTTGAAATAGAAAATTTAGACACTGTTTCCGTGACGGTGCAAAGTGTTAGTAATGATGATGTTGAGTTTGCTTTTTATATTGCTCCCATACAATCATTTTCATTACAACCGGGTGAGAAAAGAACCGTACCTGTTGTTTTCACTCCATCCAAAGTCAAGACCTATAATGCCATAATCCGCTTTAGTATTATTGGTGCCACCAATGATGTTGATAATGAAGCAATTGTTATCGGTGAAGGGATAATAAAGTAAGAGTACTTTAATAATGTGAGTGTGTATATGGATTTATATATGGATATATGTATTTATGGATATATCGGTGATTATTATCTCATTGCTCGGAAATATTTTCCGCAATAGCCATTGAAGCTGCTCGACGTGCGGGATATATTGTTGCAAGTAAACACAATATCAAAGAGGATATTATTGCAAAAACAACTATGGACGGATTAATCACTACAGGTAAAGTAGGTACAATAGAAACTGCTCCATCTAAGGTTATCCACCCAAAAGTTTGTTGTCCCCAACATAAACCGATACCGAGTGCTGCCCCAAGAAATGTAGAAGAGCAACCAATAATCATACCTTTTGTAAAATAAATATTACCTATAAATTTTTCACTTGCTCCAAGAGCTTTCAGCAAAGCAATATCACGCCTTTTTTGCACTACCGTCATTGATAATGATGCTAAAATATTAAATGCTGACACAACAACGACCAAACCGACAATAATAAATGAAACCATTCTTTCAAATTCCACAACACCATAAATATCACTGTGTAAATCACGCCATGTAAGTACAGTGACCGCATTTTTCTTGGATAATATATTCATTATTTGGGGAACCGTCTCTTTATCATCTAATCGAATATCTATATAAGGATATGTATATCGTTGCAATGATGGTACGGATTCTTCAAAAGCATATATCATAGTCGCATCATATTCTTTTATATTGGTAATAAATACTCCACCAATAATTGCACGAATACCTTGTGGTGCAGACATTGTCATTGCTGCTTGGTCTATACTGCCAAGTGACAGAATTGTGATGGTATCTCCCGGTACTGCTTTTAATTTATCACATACACCGGCACCGATGAGAATATAAGGAATAGAATGATACATACCGATAGTGTTTTTCCCCCATCCGTTACTACGCATTAATCCTCGAATATCATTACTATCCGCAGTTTTCACAGTTCGTATGATAAACGGCTGCGTTGCACCTTTCCATGAGCCAATAATTTTTGATTCATGAAAAATGGTTACTTCGCGTATTCCTTCTAAAATGGAAATGTCTTTTTTGAGTAATGTGACATCGGCTTTTGCTTGGGGAATAATGCGAATATGCGGATCGAATGTGGACATCATATCAAAATATAAGGCACCAAATCCATTGAATATAGCAGATACACAAATAAGAGCAGCTACTCCGACTGTAATGCCAATAACCGATAATGTTGTAATAATTGTAATAAATGACACAGAGCGCTTATACAATAAATAACGTTGTGCGAAAAGTACTATAAGTTTCATGATGCAATAGATTGTTGTGTACTTTGATATCGTGGAAGAAAAAGCAATAAAATAAGTCCGGCAATAAAGAAAATCATGAGGGCAACAATCGAATTTCTCATGCTGCCTGTGATACCTGTAAGCCAGCCATAGGAAAACATTCCAATCACAACTCCACTTTTTTCACAAATATCATAAAAGCTAAAATATGAAGCATGATTATGTGTCGCAGGTAAGAGCTTCGAGTATGTTGAGCGCGAGAGAGATTGAATGCCGCCTAAGACTAATCCTACAAAAGCCGCTTCGATAAAATAATGTGTGATTGTGGAAATAAAAAATGCGCCAAGACAAACGCCAATCCAAATACATAAAGTCAATGATAAACTTTTTACATTACCATATCGAGCAGATAAAGCAGAAAAAAGATATGAACCTCCGACAGCGATAAATTGGATAATCAGTACTGTTGTTATTAAATCGGAAGATTGCAAACCGATTTCTTGTTCACCAAAAAATGTTGCCATCAGAATCACTGTCTGTACACCCATTGAGTAAAGGGTAAAAGCAGCGAGAAATATCTTTAGTTGAGGTTGATATTGTATTTGTTTCCACACACCAAGTAATTCTCGAAAACCGGCTGTTAAAAGTGAAGTCTGCGTTTTTTTTGGTGATGGGGAATTATCTAATGATGCAAAAGTAATATTGGCAAAACCAAACCACCATAAAGCTACTGCAATAAATGAGTACGGAGCAATTGTCAAAAATATTTGTGCATCTGTCATATTTTGCATAGGTAAGCCAAAAAGAGTTGGTTTCATAATGATAGCAAGGATGCTGATGAGTAATATAGAGCTACCGATATAACCCATTGCAAATCCCTTTGCCGAGACTTTATCTTGATCTTCCGGTGGAGCTATTTCGGGAAGAAAACCATTATAAAAAACTAAACTTCCGGAAAAACCTATGCTTGCTCCCATTGCGCAGACTAAGCCGAAAGCAAGGTTATTGCTTGTAAATTGTGATAATAAGGCACAGCAAAGCGCGCCGAACATACAAAATCCGCGTAAGAAGTCCTTCTTTCTGCCGGAATAATCAGCAATACCGGAGAGAAGAGGAGTAATACAACATACTAAAAAGTATGATAGTGCAATTGCATACGAATATAATTCGGAATTGAGAAAAGAGAATCCCCACAGATTCACATAATCAGAATCTCCGGTTTTTGCAACTGCGGCATAATAAATAGGAAAAATTGCAGTATTAATAACAAGGGGATAGGAGGAATTAGCCCAGTCATAAAAATACCATCCGCGTAATTGTTTCTTTGAGTACATTGTTTTATATGATTATTTCATGGCAAAACTACGAAAGTAGTATAAATGCTGCTGTTTCTCCAGAAAAAAAAGCCATCGCCCCATAAGGAACAATGGCTTTATATCTTTGGATAATAAATGGTTTATTCAAAATGGACAGAATAGGGTAAAGCCATTTGAACTTTTTCTTTCATACCAATGCGTGTGATGTTAAGTGCATCGGTTATCTGCTGACGTACAGGTGCAGGTAATGCGCTTTTCTCACTCACAGACTCAAGTACGGCATTGCCCACGAATGATTTGAATTGCTCATTAATGTGTGCATCTTCTTCATCTTTCTCTTTGCCGATACCAAAGGATTCTAAAAGCTCTTGGAATTTATCTTTCTGGCGGGGATAGATACTGATTTGTACTTTGTTACCCTTTTTTACTCCTATACGTTTTTTTGCAAGATCAATGGCTGTTTGGAATCCGCCGAGTACATCAACTAAGCCATTTTTGTGGGCATCTGCACCAGTCCACACGCGCCCTTTTGCAAGCATTCTCATGTCCTCATACGTTTTTTTCCGTGATTGAGCAGCTTTACTTACAAAACTTGTGTAAATTGGTTCCATCATACCTTTTAATCGAGCTTTATCCGCATCAGTGTAAGCCAATAAAGGATTCATAAATTGTGAAGATTTACCCATATTGATGGTGTCAACAGTGATACCTACTTTATCAATAGTACCCGCAAAGTTAGGTATGACCGAAATTACGCCGATAGATCCTGTTATGGTATAAGGACTTGCTACGATTGTATCACATGCCATCGGAATATAGTAACCGCCCGATGCAGCGACATCACTCATGGAGGCATAGACAGGTTTTACTTTTTTCGTTTTTTGAATTTCTTCCCATATCATATCTGAAGCTAAAGCAGATCCGCCCGGACTGTCAATGCGTATTATAATCGCTTTAATATCATCATCTTCGCGTGCACGGCGTAAATCTTCAATAAAAGATGTGGAAGCAATTTCCATATCACCTCCGCCAAAAGGGTTGGAAGATGTTTTTCCCGTGCGAATACCACCAACGCCATAAATAATAGCAATTTCCTTATCTTCAATTTCGGTTTCATCTGTACCGGAATTGCTGTGTGCATACATTTTTAATGAAACAAGCTCCAATTTTGATGAAGATTTTTTCTTCTTTTTATTCTCGTTTCCTTCCTCATTATCACTATTATCTTGTTCAGAAATTCCAAGACGTGATTTAATTATATCACGTACTTGTGTTTCTGTTGCTATACCGTTAATCCATCCATAACTCCACAATGAATCAGCACGGTAAATACCTTTATCCACATGATACGCTACTTGTTGCAATGCCAAGTTACGGAATGAGGCAACAGAGGAAACAAATAATTCATGACGCTGTTGAAGGAGAACTCGTAATTCTTCTTTTGCGGGGTCAGAAAAATTTGTTCTTGAAAATGTTTCGCCAAATGATTTGTATTCTTCGAATTGTTGTACATGGACATTAACGCCTATTTTATCTAACATGTTTTTGTAAAACATCACAGATGCGCCCATTGCTTGTCCTTCAATAAATCCCTCACGAGGCATAAATATAGAATCGGATGGCAGAGCAAAGAAATAATCGTTTTTATTACCGGTTTCTATATAAGAATAGATAAATTTTCCTGAACTCTTAAAATCCACCATTGCTTCTTGTAATTCAACCATTTTTGCCATACCGGGTAAGTTGCCATTAGCCACATAGTATATACCTTTGATGTTCTCATCGTTTTTGGCTCTTTTGATGGCATTAAGCGCATCGAAGAAAGAGAGTGTTTTATCACTTGATCCATCAAAGGAAAACCCATCGCTTTTATCATATTCTTGCAATGGTTTTTTGAAATTGATATAGAGGACAGAGTTGTTTTTGATGACAACTTCTTCTTCTTCAAAGCTATCTGCGACCGATGAGCCAATGGCGGCAATGATGCCGATAAAAGAAACTATCATCAGAACAAAAACCCCGACAACAATAAGAAGTGGAATCCACCAGCGTGATTTCTTCCTTTGCGGTGGCATATAATACGGTGGCGGTGGTGGCGGTGGTGGTATAGGGGTGGACGGTGTAGAGATTTCGCTCATAAGTAACTCCTCAAAATATTGATAAATGTTGTATGTTCTTTTCGGAACCTTACGGTCTTATTTACGGTAAAGTTGCAATTTTGCGCTGAAAAAATAGCAAATTACTGCATATTTGTAATTGTGAATAGAAAAAAATCTGATTATTGCAAACATGAGTGAAAAGCAAGAAACAAAAGAACAACTGATAAGCAAGGACGGACTGTATGATATTCCTGTTGTTGATTTGCAGCAGTACCGCTATCATTTACCTGACGATAGAATAGCGCAATTCCCTTTAGAACAAAGAGATGGAAGTAAGTTGCTTATTGCCGACCCTCGTGCAATGACCATAAGACATGATAATTTTTATCGTTTGTCTGACTATATTCCCGACAATACACTCTTTATTCGTAATGATACTAAAGTTATAACGGCGCGCCTATTAGCAAAAAAATCAACAGGTGGGGCAGTAGAGTTGCTGTTGTTGTCTCCGCAGTATGGTTCGCCGCAAGATGCGATGATGCATCGCCATTCGACCGCATGGTATTGTTTGCTGGGCGGGCGTAACATAAAATCCGGTATGGTGCTGACAATTGAGTCTGAGGATAAGACATTTCTCATGGATGCGACCATTGTCAGTAAGAATGGACAACAGGCATTGGTAACCTTTACTTGGTCACCGCCGATGTATGTTTTCGCTGCTATTATTGATGTTTGCGGCACAACGCCATTACCCCCATACATGCATCGCGTTGCTACGAAGGACGATAAAGAGCGTTATCAAACAGTCTATGCCGTGACAGAAGGTTCGGTGGCTGCTCCAACAGCGGGACTACATTTTACCGAACGTGTGTTCGACACATTGCGGGAAAAATATTGTGCATTTGCCGATGTCACTTTGCATGTGGGTTTAGGAACATTCAAACCCATCAACACCGATATACTCGAAAATTTCACCATGCACAATGAACGTTTTGAGGTGTCTTTGGCTTCAATACGAAAAATTCGGCGTTCCTTAGAACAAAAACGCACTTTCATTAGTGTTGGCACAACATCAATGAGAACGATAGAGTCATTGTATTGGTATGGTGTATCTTTGCTCCAAAAAAAGAGGAGCTATTCACCGGAAAATCCCGCATTTGTTTCTCAATGGGAACCTTATTCCATTGTTGGTGAACGATCGGAACCATTAGAAGTGTTTCATGCATTGGAACACATTCTTGAATCGCATCAACAGCAAAGTATTGTCGGCACAACAGAAATAATTATTGTTCCCGGTTATACTTTTTCTATTTTTGATGGGTTAGTTACCAATTTTCATCAACCCGAAAGTACACTAATGTTACTTGTTGCGGCATTTGTTGGTGAATATTGGCGAGAAATATATCAAACAGCATTAGAAGAAGAATACCGTTTTCTCAGTTATGGTGATTCATCATTGTTGTTCAAAAATTAATACGTTATTTATCAATAAGGAGTAGTATATGCATGTTAGTTCAGGCGGTGGTAATGCCGAAAAAGAAAAAGCAACGAAGAATGCGCTTTATGCCGGTATTTTAGATACGGGGGTAACACTTGCTGCATTGTTGTTTTCCAGTTCTTCAGTCCTTTTGGCTGATTTTTTAAAAACAACTCTTGAGGGAATTGCGGTATTACTTGCATGGTTATCTTTACGGAGAATAATTTATGGACGTAATCAAGAATTTGACTATGGTATTGGTAAGTTAGAAAGTTTATCAAGTGTATTTGTCGGTGTACTGATGGCTCTTGCCGTCTTAATTATTGTCGGTAATTCAATAAAAAATATTCTTAGTCCCGGTCATGTCGAAGGACTTGGTTTATATATAAGTGGGGTCGCTCAAATTATCTTTGGTGTCATTAATACGAAAATGGCTTTAAATTCACGACGTATTGCAAAAGTATCGCCTTCGCCAATTATTACTGCGCAACAACAACTCTTTACTACACGTGCATTCGGTAATATCTTTATATTGTTGTCATTAAGTTTAAGTATGGCTCTACATGATTATACATGGTCGGCATATATTGACCCTGTTGCATCATTAGTGATTGCGGGTTTTATAGGCTTCAGTGCAATGGGGGTATTTACCGATTCATTTAATGATTTATTAGATAAAACTCTTGATGAAGAATATCAAATGATTATTCTGCGTGAATTAGCATTACATTTTGATGAATATGAAGATTTGCATGGTATTCGCTCACGTCGTTCGGGAAGCCATGTTTTTATTGAAATATTTCTCGAATGTGATAAAGATAAAAAAGTAGGAGATATTCAGTCTTTTATGGATACATTACGCAAAGATTTGGAAAGTAAAATTGCAAATAGCCGTGTTATTATTGGTTTATCGCAGGAACGAGTAAAGTAATGGGTAATTTTGTTCATCACAATATCGGCGGTATTATTGCCGGTACAAGTTGTGGTGTCATTGGATATATGTACGCTTCGATACCCTTGTCGGATTCTATTTCGGCAGGGGTATTGTGTTATATTAGTTCACTGTTACCCGATATAGACAGTCCAGTAAGTAAACCGGCAGAGTTCATTGTCAATGTATGCAGTGCATTAGTTCCTGCATTATTGTTTTCTTATTTTTCTGATTATCATTTGCGTCCTTCATCGTACATTACTCTTGCTATGGTGGGATATTTAGCTACGGGTTTTCTCATCAAACAAATTATTCGGAGAATTACAGTTCACAGAGGAATAATACATAGTATTCCCATGGCTGTTTTGTGGGGTGCAACTGTGTTTATTCTTTTAAGAAAAGAGGATACTTTTATACAAAACAGTATGACTTTATCGGCAATTGCCGGGTTTGTTGTCCATCTGTTGATTGATGAATTATTTTCCGTAGTTGATATCAGTGGTGGTACCTTTATGCCTAAAAGGTCATTCGGCACAGCTCTGAAATTAACCGGAATGTCCGGTATCTCTACTGTGCTTATGTATGTTTTCCTCTCTGTTATTCTATGGTATTGTTTTGTCATTCTCCCTTAACATTTTATTTGTGTTAGAAAAGTAACTTCTATTGTGCAACAGGTAGTTTGATTATTGCAAAGTCATAATTTTTTCACAATATTGTCTATATGATGAATTTGGTAAAGAAATAATATGACGCATTAATTCTTCTTCGTTAATATATTTCATTAAAAAAGCAATTTCTTCCAGACAAGCAATTTTCATACCTTGTCTTTTTTCAATTGCATGAATAAATGTGCCAGCTTCGAGTAAACTTTCAGGTGTTCCTGTGTCTAACCATGCGATACCTCTGCCCATAATTTCCACTTGAAGTGTATTCTGCTGTAAGTAGGCATTGTGAATATCGGTAATTTCTAATTCTCCTCGTGGGCTTGGCTTCACATTTTTGGCAATATTGACTACGTCAGAAGAAAAGACATATAAACCCGGAATGGCATAGTGTGATTTAGGCTGTTTGGGCTTTTCTTCTATGGAAAGTACTTTACCATTGTCTCCGAATTCTACAACGCCATATCGTTCCGGATCGGTTACCTGATAGCCAAAAATGGTACCACCAATGTTATACTCTAAAGCATTGCGCAAGAAATCCAATTTACCATAAAATACATTGTCGCCAAGAATAAGACATACTTGGTTATTGTTGATAAATTCTTCACCAATGATGAAGGCTTCTGCCAGTCCTCTTGGTGCGGTCTGAATTGCGTATTTGAGAGAAATACCCCATTGCGAACCATCGCCGAGCAGCTTCTGGAATAAAGGCATATCATGGGGTGTAGTGATGAGGAGTATGTCGCGAATGCCCCCAAGCATGAGTGTTGCCAATGGATAATAGATAAGAGGTTTATCGTAAATGGGCTGTAACTGTTTGCTGCAAATGGTGGAAAGGGGATACAGACGGCTGCCACTACCCCCGGCAAGCACTATTCCTTTAGTTGGCTTCATATCATTCCATTTCAAATAATTTGTGTGAGTACAAAAATACCGGTGTTTGTCTCAACGTCGAAAATCAAAATATTTCTATCATGGTGATTTATGGTATCGCAGGAGCGTACAATTGTGTTCTTTGATGGTGTCTGTGGCTTATGCAACTCTATGGTTGATTGGCTTATACGAGCTGATCGTCACCGTCATTTGTACTTTTCTCCTTTGCAAGGTATCACAGCACAAGAACATGGCATAAACTTGCCTGCAGATAAAGATCCTGACACTCTTATCTGTTACACATCAGGGAAACAGTATGAACGTTCTGATGCAATCTTGCACATTGTGCGGCGGCTTGGTTTACCCTATTCACTTCTTTGTATTTTTGTGCTTATTCCTCGACCGGTCAGGAATGCTATGTATAATATTCTTGCTGCCAAACGCTATCAGATTTTTGGCAAAAAAGAGAGTTGCAGACTACCTTCACCGGAAGAAAGACAGTATTTTTTACCATAATCTTCAATTTGTCGTATGTCAATAATCGGAAAATCTCTTACCCTCACCATTGCCAATGATGTGCAATTCTTGCCCACTGTTTTACGTGCTGTCAATGATATGGCTCATATTCAAGGGTTCACACCAGAAGATATTCATAGATTAGAATTGGGCACTGAGGAAGCCGTAGCGAATGTAATTAAGCATGCTTTTGCTCATGGTACAACAGAATATTTTTCCATAGTCATCACAGCGGAATCCCTTGGTTTACGGATTACTATTTTTGATCAAGGTATGCCTTTCGATCCCGAGCAATTACCTGCATATTCACCGGAAGAAGTAGCCACAACAATGACTTCACGAGGTTTGGGCTTATTCCTCATCCGAAAGTTTATTGATGAAGTATCTTTTCATAATCTCGGCAGAAAAGGACATGAAACCGTATTGTTCAAATATCTCCATCGGGAAAATATTGCACAACTGTTAGCTCAAGAGGAAAAACAGCAAGCAGAGCAAGAACGCAATGAAGATGAATTGCCAAAAGGTGCTGTCAGTTATGATGTGCGTCGTATGAAGCCTACTGAAGCTGTCGAAGTATCAAAATGTGCCTACAGTTCGTATGGTTATGCATATGTATATGAAAACATTTATTATCCGGAGCGTGTTCGGGAGTTAAATGAAAATGATAACTTGATTTCCTTTGTGGCTGTTTCCGATGCAAGTGAAGTTATGGGACATTCGGCTTTAGTGCCTTCCCATGACGATACCGGTATTGCAGAAATGGGCGTGAGTTTTGTCAAACCACGCTATCGTGGACAAGGATGTTTGAAGGCATTATCGGAGGCAAGGCTCAGTGAAGGAGCACGTCGCGGCTTAACGGGTGTATATATGCAAGCCGTCACTACTCATCCTTACTCACAAAAACCTGCTCATGCCAATGGTTTTTCTGATACGGCATTGATGCTGGCGAGAGCAGATGTTCTTGAATTTAAGGAAATTGAACAGAAGAAGAGACAAAGAGAATCCTTAGTAATCGCTTATAAATATTTAAGTACGCCACCCGCCATGACAGTATATGCACCCGTGCATCATCAGCAGATATTACAAAAAACATTCGATTTGCTTGATGCTCGGATTGAATGGGGAAAAGAAGTCATTGCAAATGTTCAAGGAGTTCAAGCAAATATAGCTTTGAAAACCGATAGTTACAGTGGGGCGACAATCACCGTAAAAGCGTATGGTGAAGAGTATGCCCTCACAATAAAAAAACTTGTTAAGGGATTGTGCTATGATGGAGTTATTGCCATATATGTTCAATTGCCGCTCTCAGACCCTATAACACAATCAGCAATTATCGAAATGGAGAAAATAGGATTCTTCTATTGCGGCATTATGCCCGGCTCAAATGGCAATAATATTTTCATTATGCAATATCTTAATAATTATCCTTTCGATTATAGTATTTTACGTTTAGATTCCGATTTCGGTAAAGAATTAGCACTTTATATAGAACAAGATTTTCAACGAATTAACACAATATTATGAGAACAATAGCATTGCTCTTTGTTTTTATTGCTTTTTTATGCGGATGTTCGAAGGCACCGGAATTTTATGGTAAAGAACCCTTCGTCAAAACACCGGCACTCACTGTTAGCCAAGCATTAGAACCAACAAATTTCCATCAAAGTATTGTCGTTCGTGCTACCGTACAATCTGTTTGCAAAACAGAAGGATGTTGGACAATATTGACGGATGGTAAACAATCTATGCGTGTTGTTTTTGCTCAGGGAAGATTTGCATCTCCTATGGATACTAAAGGAAAAACGGCGATAGTCGAAGGACAGATTGAACCAACAATTGTAAGCGAAGAAGATGCACGTATCTATGCAGAGCAAGCCGGCCTGGATGCACAGAAAGTCACTGCCATTAATGGTGAACAAAGAATCCCAATTTTCACAGCAGAGTCTTTGCGATTCGAGTAAGAGAAGCGAACAATTAAACAGTGAATAATGACATGGTTTTGCATCAATGGCATGATAAGTTTTGATATTGTTCTTATGAGAAAGGGGTCACTTGCCGCTTTCTTAATAATTTTGTAAAATTTTTTTCCTCACGTGCCCAAAGGGTATTTTATGAAAATGTTTCGATTATTTGTAAACGTTGCTTGCGCTGTATTGTGCGCAACGGTTACGCTTTTCTCTCAAACCAACCCCACGCCATATGATTTGTCATTGGGTGATTATTCACTTTTGGCTTGGTCTCCGACAAATGCTGCGGGCGTTTATCCTCCGGGGATACGTTTCCATCGTACTGCGAATGGCAGTGCCGTTGATCCCGGTTTAGCAGTGGAATTTACCACCGATTATACACTTGCCTATAACTTAACGGGCGGTGTACGTATCAATGGACTTGATAATGACGGATTCGGTATTGTCAATACCAGCAGCACAACAAATGGTCAACTTGGCGCAGCCGTCCTTGCACTCAATTGTGCAAATCGCTCGAATGTGACTGTGAGCTGGTTAGGTGGCACTCTTACGCAAGGTGATGGTAATCCCACACCTCGTGAATATGCCATCCGTTTGCAGTACCGTATTGGTACTACGGCGGCATGGACTGATGTGCCGGGACCAATCGAATATACCTCAGCCGGAAAAACAAATGGACATACACAAACATTCAGTACTGTATTGCCAATAGCAGTAAACAATGAACCCGTTGTGCAATTGCGTTGGAAATATTATTCGGCAGCAGCGAATAGCGGTGGTCAGCGTCCTCGCTTGCGTTTGGATGACATCGTCGTGACAAGTACTTCTGCATTTGGTACGCCCACAGCATTGAAAATTACTTCCATCACCCCAAGCTCACCTTCCTCAACAAGCACATTTGCTGTGACTGTACAATCGGTGAATGCTTTGGGTAATCCTGTGAATGTGCCAACGGAAACATCATTTTCTTTATCACGCTTTGCGGGTACGGGTACTTTAGCCGGAACATTAACAGGCACAATTCCGGCAAATCAAAATTCAGTAATCGTCAGCGGGGTAAGTTATAATGTGGCGGAAAGTGGTGTGATTATTCTTGCATCGCGTACTGCCGGTGAGTTATTGACTGATGGTCAAAGTGCCCCATTTACAGTCACCCAAGGAGCAACGCAGACTGCTTTAATTGGCATTCAAACCAAAGGATATATTGGAAAAACATTTCAGACATTTACTGTTGAAGCACGCAGACAAGATAATAGTGTTGATCCAAATTATACAGGTAATGTCACCGTCACCGTGGCAAGCGGTACAAATTCTGTTATCGGTACATTGACCAAACCATTAGTGAATGGAATTGCAACATTTAATGATATTCGTTTTTCTGCTGAGGGTACTTATACCTTACGCTTTTCAACAACAGGGTTAAGTTCCATAGACTCACCGCCCATTACCATCAATCCTCGCATTACGATGCAAGATGTGCTCATTCCTCAAGTGGTAAAATCTACATCCAATTTGACTCGTGTGCCGGCATATGCTTTGGTACGTTTCGATAATCTCTTCCCAAATACGACATATCGTTTCATGACTTCGGGTTTAGAAAATCGTACTCTGATTACCTTTGGTGCAGGCAATAATCTCCATTATTCTGCCGAAACCAATTCTTTCAATTATTCCTCCAATAAGACATTAACCTCTACATCCGTTCCGCCGGATTATTCAACCTTTATCACCGGTCCGGGTGAAACATCCAAATCAGTTTGGATTAATATTCTCACAACAGGAAATACACGCTTTGCTGAAGGTAATTCCATGTGGTGGAGAGTCTTTTTATCGGATATTATTGGTGGCACACCCGATACATTAACCACAGTAGCTGCCAGCCGATGCGTTGAATTCGGTTCTTCAACCACACAAGCAACAGGTATTTTTGATTCGCAAAGTGGCGCTACTCCTAAAAACATTATCTGTCTCTATAATAATGAAGAGGGAACAGGTAATCCAGTGGCAACTGCATTGGTGCAAGATGACGGTACGGTGATTTTCCGCACTTTCGGTACAAATAATGTCGTAACAACCAAAGCCGTTGATTTTTATGAAGCATTAGATCAAGTCGCGGGAAGTTGGGTGACACTCATTCCCAATAATTTAACAGGCGGCATTAAGCGCGTCGAAGAACGCCGCTTATCCGATGGTGAGATTGTACGTTTTTATACAGATGCCGATGGTGTATGGTCAACCGTTAATACTGTCAGAACATCATCCGGTATTACAGCTATTGATTTCCGCACGCCTCAATTGACCGTCACTTCGCCTACAGCAGGGCAGGCAATATGCGCACTCACCGACCAACAAATTCGTTGGACTTCACGTGGTGTGAGCAATGTGAAAATTGATATTACACGCAATGGAACAGGATTCTCTCCCATTGTTGCTTCCACCGATGGATTTGCTCAACTCTATGATTGGTTTATTACCCATGCAGAAAATGATGGCGCAACATATCAAGTGCGTGTTACCGACAATGAACATCCTATGGTGAGCGGTTTATCCCAACAATTCTCTATCACATTACCGCCTCGATTATTATTCCAGCCAATTTCACAAAACAAATGTATTGGCGACACTATTCTTTTGCGGGTTGGTACCGAAGGAACAGCAACGGCATATCAATGGTTCAAAGATGGTCAGCCATTAACGGGCGCAACAACAAATGTTTTGCGTATCCTTTATGCAAGAGAAACCAATACAGGAAAATATCAAGTCCGTGTCTCCGGTACATCCATCTGTGGCGATATATGGTCTGACACTGCAATCGTCTATGTCACTCCAGAGCTAACCATTCTCAAACAACCACAAGATGCTGTCGCACAATTGGGCAAAACACTTTCGCTTTCTGTGGAAGTCATGGGTACGGACAAACATAGATATCAATGGTTCAAAGGTAATGTTGCCTTGCAAAACAGCACACGCATTTCCGGCGCACAAACCCCGAATTTGATTATCCGTGAGTTCAAAGCTACTGATAATGGCACTGACTATTTCTGCCGCATTTTTGCCGAAGGAAATTGTCAAATCAAAGATACTCGTCGCATTAATGTCGGTCCTTCATCCATTACTTTGGCAACGCAACCCGACACATTGGTTGCTGCATGCGAAGGGCTACCTTTCACCATGCGTGTTACCACCACTACCGTTCCTGCTGATTTACCATTGCGCTTCCGTTGGTTCAAAGGCAATACAGAATTAACAGACGGTAATGGCATCACAGGTGCAACGACCAATACTATAGCATTTGCAAACTCATCCGCAGCAATCGCCGGAATTTATACCGTAAAAGTAGAAGCATTATCAGGCAATGCCACAAATCAATCGCACAATATTCGTGTGGTGCTTGGCGATAAACCGCGTTTTATTATTCAGCCGCGTTCACGTGAGGTCTGTGCCGGAGAATTATTCGTTCTCAATGCCGATGCAATATCCAATTCGCTCATGGAATATCGCTGGATACGCAATGGAGTGCTTTTACCCGACAGAACAAATTCTTTTGCATTACAATTCGATACTGCCGGTCGCCAATACTTCTATCGTTGTATTGTCACAACCGAATGTGGAAGCGACACATCGGACTTATGCACAATCACAACAACGGCATTGCCAACCATCACACAGCAACCGCCAAAAACATTAGCAATAGAGCAATCAAAATATGGTCGTTTGACAGTCGGTGCATTTGCCTCACGAGCATTGCGCTATTCGTGGGTCAAAGACGGCAAAGCCATCGAAGGCAATAATTCTCCCGTTTTAGAAATTGCCATCGCAACCAAAAAAGATGAAGGCAAATATTGGGTGAATGTGATAGGGGATTGCGATACTCTAAGCAGCGACACAACCATCGTCACCGTCACTGCGCCATCATCGCTCAGCGAAGAAGAAACACAACGATTTGTCACGCTCTCGCCCAATCCGGCACATTCCTTTGTCACAGTATTCGTGAATCCATTGCTCAAACCATCCGCAATGCGTATCACTGATATGATTGGCAAAGAAATCATGCGCTTTGATGCTCAACAAATCAGCGAATCCATGCAAATAGATGTGCAGAACTTTATGTCCGGTCAATACTGGATTACCCTTCAATCCGACCAAGGCATACTTGTCTTGCCATTGCATATCATGAAATAAAAACACTTAGCAAAACTCTCATAACAAAGCTCATTGTCACACAGGCAATGGGCTTTTTTATTTTGTAGCCACAGAATTGACCTCAAACTAAAGTCTATTTTTTCCCCCATCCCGACTTTCACTGTAAAAAATAACGCTTTTTATACCATCTATAAACCATCTCCCCCAAATTGGGGGAGACCGAGAGGGGGCTATAAATCATTGACCACATTCCCACACCAAAACCTTCTCATCATGAAGCTATTGAGCTAAAATAATACATTTATCATCGTAAAATATATCTATTTTGTCCTTTATAAACATACAAAGAGGGGAATTGAAAGACTATATAGTTCACTTAAAGAACTATATACATCTATCTAACGACCAAAAAACGTATGCTAATGACTAAAAAACGTACACTAACAACTAAAAACTATATGTTAAGAACTTAAAAATATATGCTAACGTTATAAATACGTATGCTAACAACATAAAAACGTATTCTAACGCTGTAAAAACATATACTAACAACTAAAAACTATATGCTAACGACTAAAAAACGTATGCTAAGAACTAAAAAATGTATGCTAAGAACTAAAAAATGTATGCTAAGAACTAAAAAATGTATGCTAAGAAGATAGTTGATAATTTTTTTTTAAGAGTATTTGTAATTTTTGTATATAAATATTATTTTTGTGCCATCATTATTTATACAGGTGCTCTATGGCTGATGTTAAACGTCAATTTACTATGTCTTATGTAGAATTAGTAAGCTTTGCTAATATGTTATGTCAAAATTTGACGACAGATTTGGCTTTATTTGCTGATTATGGCGTGACTGCGCCTAAAATTGCTGCTCTTCAGGCATTGTCTGATGCTTTTGAGGCGTTCCCGTCGGATCAAACATTTGTGTATCAGATGATGATTGCCACTGAAGATAAAAATGCTAAACGTGATGAGCTTATTAAGCTGATTAAGTCTTTTGCGGTGAGGTTTGCGGCTGTGTTCGGGTTCGATAGTCCACGCTATAAGGGCTTGAAAACAAGTAATATAGGGTTGCAAACGGATTTGAATGTGTTGGCTACGGCTCGTTTTGTGGCACAGGAGGCGGAAAGCTCTTTGGCGCAGCTTGCTTCGGAGGGCGTAACGCAGGCAATGGTGGATAATTTTGTTGCCGAAGCGAATGAGTTTGAGCAATTGATGTATGCGCAGAAGTCGGCGAAGATGTTGCGCTCGGTGAAAACGGATGAACGCGCTACGAAGGGCAATGAAATTTATACTTTAATTGTGAAATATTGTTCGTATGGCAAGCAAATTTTCGAGGCGGGCACTGCTAATTATGAAAAATATGTGATTACGGATAATTATGTACCGCATACGCCTCCGCAAGCACCGGAAACGCTGTTTTATCAAAATGGCGAGCTTTCTTACAGTGAAAGTGATGGCGCATCGAGCTATAAAGTGGAACGTAATCCCACTCCGACGGATGAAAATGCGTGGATTATTGTCTATGAGGGCGATGAAACGGAGGTTGCGGTTGGTCAAATTGGCGATGGTATGCGCATGAGGGTCTGGGCACGTAATGATGCCGGCTTCTCGGTGAATCCAAGCTATTCGGTGTATAGTATTGTGTTTTTGAATGTGCCGAGTAATTTCCATTTTTCTGCCGGAACGCTGTATTGGGATGCGGTTGATTGGGCTAATGGTTATGAATTTGAGTCTTCATTGAATCAGACGGATTGGGATGTGTTGAGCAATCAAAATGTGTTGCAATATACGCCTGTGCCGGGTTCGGGTATGGTGTATTATCGTGTTAGAGCAATGTATGGCAATGTGCAATCGGATTATGCTGCGGTGATTGGTATTGATTGGGGTAATGTGGTGAATGGGTGAGGGGAGAGTTGATGCTTTTAATCCCACAGAAATGGAATGGCAATAGGGGAAACGGAATTTACATGTAATCAATTAAAATAAAGTGAGAATTTATAATACAATTTTGTAGTCATATCATATTTAGAAGGAAATTATGGTGAATCATATATTTCAAATTTCTAATGATAATTTATGGAATTTAATTAATGACCATTTTGGAAATGGTGGAGGGGTCTATAAAATTATTGCTATGAGTGATAATAAACCTACAGCAATAAACAGATTTATTGGCATAGACACAACGGGTGTACTTTATATAGGAAAAGCAGACTCTTTTGTGGATAGAGTAATTACTTTAAAAAGGTCACTATTACCTGATTATACTGATACGAATCATAAAGTTGGTAAAGTATATAAGGAACATCCAATAATTGCAGCACATTTTCCACTTGAAAATTTATATGTTGATCTTCAAGCAGATGACAATCCGGAAAACCTTGAAAGTATATTGATTGATGAATATTTTAAAAAATACGGTGAGGTCCCTCCACTAAATGCAAATCAGAGTTGATTACATAATTTTTATTAATGTTAACAAATAAAATTTAGGGCAGTTCAAAAAGAGCTGCTTTTTTTTTGTTTGAAAATGTAGTATATTGCATTTGAAAAAGGTTCCCGCGCGTTTATGAATTAGGGGAGTCGTAAGGGAAATCTTATCAATAAGGGCAGTTCGCAAGAGCTGCCCTTTTTTTGTTTAGAAGTAAAGTCTTGCGGTGATGAAAGTGGAGGTATAGAGTGCTGTTGTGTTGGATGTTGAAGGGCTTAGTGCTGCGGGTTCTATTTTGGGATTGCCTTCATTGTAATAATTGAGTTGCGCTTCGATGCCGAGCGAGAATTTTTTTCCTAAGAAGTATTCGCCTCCGATTGTTGTTGCTATGTTGATAGCTGTTGTATGGACTGATGTGGCATTGATGTCAGTGGCGGTGTTGAGTTCGGATTTTTTTGCGGTGAGTATTGTGGAAGGTCTGATGCCGATATTGATTTGGAGATTGTCTGTTATGGTTGATGTGTAGAGTATTCCGATGCCGATTCGCATTAGTGATTCTGATTGAGTTTGTGTGGCTGTGTATTGTTGATCATTAGATTCGCTTTTGTATGAAGTTTGACTTAAGCCGAATACGGGTTCGATGCGGAGGTGTTGTATGATGTCAATGGGTATGAGAAATTCGGGTAGAATCATTGCTTTTTGCGCTGCTGCATTTTCTTTGATTGGTGCTATGAATGAGAGTGCTGCACCTAATCCAATGCGGAATGAAGGTTGTTGGTTTTGTGCTTGGAGGTTTGTGTGTATGATGATTGCTGAAAGCAGTGCAATGATGGCAATTTTGTTGTTCATGATGTATGGAAATAGAGAGTGATTGAAGAGTATTTATGCTAAGATAGAGAAAGTTTGTGAGAAAGAGTGTGTGGTTATTGTTGATTTGTATGCAGTTTTGTTTGTGGCGTTCTAATGAAGTAATGGCTTGTTCGTCAAGGTTGGACATATTGTAGGGAAGAAGTCATTGGAAGATTCACGAAAATATTTGCGTCCGGAGGTTGTAGCGCAGCTTTCGAGTATTGAGTTGCGTGCTCGGCTTGTGGTTGAGGGTTTTATTACGGGTTTGCATAAGTCGCCGTATCATGGATTTAGTGTTGAGTTTGCGGAGCATCGTCAGTATCAGCCGGGTGATGATTTGCGTTATATGGATTGGAAGATAGTTGGTCGTTCGGGTCGTTATTATGTGAAGCAATTTGAGGAGGAGACGAATTTACGAGCGATGATTTTTTTGGATTGCAGCGGTTCTATGCGTTATCAATCGAAGGGTCATATACGTAAGTTTGATTATGGAGCTTATGTTGCGGCAGCTTTGGCTATGTTGATGATGAAGCAGCAAGATGCAGTTGGTCTTGCTTTGTATGATCGGAGCGTGCGTTCATTTTTGCCATCTCGAAGTAAACAATCATATATTCGTGAGTTAATTAAGTCAATCGGTGCGGCAGAGCCATCGGAGCAAACGGGCACGGCAGAGGCATTGAATGGTTTGGCAGAGCGAATGGGTCGTCGTGGATTGGCAATAATTATCAGCGATTTTTTTGATGATACGGATTCGATAGTGCAGGCATTGAAGCATTTCCGTCATCGTCATCATGAGGTGATAGCGATGCAGATATTGGATCCTCGTGAGCTTGATTTTAAGTTGGGAGGCGATGTTACGCTTATTGATATGGAAACGGGCGAGAAGTTAATGACGCAACCGCAGCATATAGCAGCTTCGTATCGAGAGGCATTGCTTGCGCATAATGCAACGATAAAGCGTGAATGTTTTCAACGTGGTATTGATTATATATTGATAGATACTTCGCAGCCATTTGATATTGCTTTGCGTGAGTATTTGGCTCGTCGTCGTCGTTTGTGATTTTTTTATTTGTTTGATATTGTGAGTGTTATGGGATTAGTGGCTTTTACGGAAATTGGCAGCGTACTGATGATGCGTTCGTCGAGTAATCGTTTGTCGGGTTCGGCTATGAATGATATTGGTGTGTTGCGCAATGCTGCAATTGTGTTTGATGAGCAAATACGCTGGGTTGGGAGTATGGATGATTATGTCGCTGGTCGGACAGCGGGACAATGGTCGAATGTGAGTGAGATTTCGCTGAAAGGTCATTGTGTGATGCCGGGTTTTGTTGATTCGCATACTCATATAGTGTTTGCGGGTAGCCGTGCGAATGAATATGGTCGTCGTTTGCAGGGTGTGAGTTATCAGCAAATTGCTTCGGAAGGCGGTGGGATACTTTCCACGATGCGTGCAGTGCGTGATTCTTCTGTGGAGGAATTGGCAGACATGGGAATCCGTTATGCTTTGTCGGCGATGAAGTATGGCACTACGACTATAGAGGTTAAATCGGGTTATGGTTTGAGTGTTGCGAGTGAGCTGGCGCAATTAAGAGCCATTCGCTTGGTACGTGAACAAGTGCCGATGCGAGTGATGTCCACATTTTTGGGAGCTCATGATATTCCGCCGGAATATAGAGATAATCGTGCGGGTTATATTGATGTATTGTGTGAGGAGATGTTACCGATTATTGCCGAAGAAGGTTTGGCGGATTTTTGCGATGTATTTACCGATACGGGTTATTATACGATAGCCGAAACAGAGTATATATTGGGCAAAGCTGCTGATTATGGTCTTAGAAGTAAGGTGCATGCCGATGAGTTGAGCTATGTGGGCGCGGCAGAGTGTGCGGTGCGAATTGGAGCAATTTCAGCGGATCATTTATTGTGCATATCGGAACAAGGCATGAAAAATATGGCATCATCGGTTACTGTTGGTACATTATTGCCGGGCACAGCGTATAATTTGCGATTGCCGTATGCGCCTGCTCGTGCCATGATTGAAGCGGGTATGACAGTGGCATTGGCAACGGATTGCAATCCGGGTTCATGTCTGAGTGAGAATATGCAAATGATGATTTCGCTTGCTTGCACGAATATGCGTATGACCGTAGAGGAGGCATTGGCAGCGAGTACAATTAATGGAGCGGCTGCATTGGGCTTAACCGATAAAGGTCAGTTATCTCCCGGTAAAGATGCTGATATGATTATTATGTCGAATGAAGAATATGCGAATATTGCTTATCATTTTGGAGTGAATCACATTGAACAAGTTTGGATTAAAGGAAAAAAACAATGAATAATGGTAATATGAGAACGGTAAACTCTTGGTTAATATTCATTGCTTTGTTTATAGTAAGCAATGGCATAGCTTATGGACAAAGTGATATAGAGAAAACATGGGAATTATTGGGAAAAAATAATTTCAAAGAGGCAGAGAAAGTTTGTAAAAAATATATATCTGTTAATCCGAACGATACACGTGGTTATGTAACATTATCATTTATTTATGATATGTTGCATCGCAAACGCGATTCGTGGAATGCTTTTAAAAATGTATTGCGCACAGAAAAAGATCCGATGCCGTATTTTTTCTCACAGTGGACGACGCAAAAAATATCGGGTCTTGGATTTGATACAACAACGGATGTGTGGCAAACCGTTGAAAAAATAGCATTGCATGGTGATAAATCGGGCACTTTATCGGCGATGGCTCATCAAGTTCTTGCCGGATGGAATCAGCGCAGAAATAAATTAGCAAAAGCAAAAAAACATTATGATGCGATTGGTGCGATAGAAGATTGGACAATAATCGGACCATTTGAAAATATCAGTTCATCGGGATTCAATGCAGTCTATCCACCTGAACAATCGTATGATACGAGTGCTGTGTATGAAGGAAAAAACAGTGTGCCCGCACAATGGTTTTCTCCACCGGTAATTCGGTTTGATAAATGGGTAGATATGCAATCATATTTTCCTGATAAGCAGGTATTTCTTTATGCAAACACATTTGTATATTCTCCCACGAAACGTAGTGCATCATTACGAGTTGGCACATCCGGAGCTTTAAAAGTATTTTTGAATGATATAGAAGTAATTCGCGATTCCAATGAAATGAATAATGATTTTGATACATATATTGTCGAAACAGAACTTCAACAAGGATGGAATCGTTTATGTGTTAAAGTGGGTTATGCAGAATTAGACCGTTGTAATTTTTTAGCGCGTTTTACGGATGAAAACGGTAAATCATTGTCGGGTGTGAAATACAGTAAATATGCAAAATCTTATCCGAAAGGAGCAGTGCCTTCGGTGAAAAGAACGATAGAGAATTATGCCGAAGCATTTTTTAAACAAATGATAAAGCAAAACCCGACACATTTAGAAAATTATTTTCTTCTTTCCGATTGTTATTTGCGTAATGATAAAGCCATCGAAGCAGAGTTAGTATTGCGTCAAGCGCAGAAATTATCCCCTGATAATGGTTTAGTCTATAAATATTTTCTTGATGCCTATAGTCGTGGTCGCAAAAGAGATGAAGTAGTGACAACGTATGAGAAAATGTATGCACTTAATAAAAGTATGATTGAACCGGTGCTTTATAAATTTAATCAACACCTTGGTAATGAAGATTTTAATAAAGCTGAGGAGATGTTGGCTGTATTGGATACGATAATGCCGGAACGCGATGTGATGGATGGTTTACGTTTAGATTTGTACAGTAAGAAAAAACAATATGATAAAGTGATTGAACTTGGCAGAGAAGCGTATAAAAAATATCCTACAACTTGGCGTTTTGTATCATTGATGGCTGCAATAGATTATCAGACAACAAGAAGTTATGATGGCAGCATTGCCATATACGCAGACTACTGCAAACGTGATTATAATGAAACCGGTTTAACAAATTTGGCAGAAACATATTTAAAAGCATCCAAGAAAAAGGAATGGGAGCAAACATTCAAGGAGTTACTTGTGTATTCGCCTTCCTCGCCGGGTTATTATTACAATATGGCAAATGTGTTTACTCAACAACAAGAATATTCGCGAGCAATTGAACAAGTAAACAAATCGCTTGAGTTTTGTCCGACATGTAATGCGTATTGGTCAAAATTGGCAGAAATTCAACGTTCACAAAAAAATATACAAGCATCAATTATCTCCTATAAAAAAGCATTGGATTATTTGCCGACCGATTATGATTCACGAGAAACATTACGCGAATTGCAAGGAAAAAAATCTATTTTTTCTGTGTTCGGTGAATCGAACAGAGACAGTTTGATACGTTCATCCGTCCAAGCTATGGACTTTCCGGAGGCAAATGCAGCAATTATTCTTGACAGGCACCTGCGTGTTTTTTACAAAGAGGGAGCATCGGAAACATCGCGTGAAACATTGGTTCGTTTATTTAATGAGCGGGGGATTGACGCTTTAAAAGAATATCGCATACCATTTAATTCTTTTTCACAAAGATTAACTATTGAAAAAGCTATAACATTAAAACCTGATGGTACAGAAATTCGGGCAGATGTCAATAGAAACTTTATTGTTTTCAAATCTTTGGAAAAAAATGACTTTATTTATTTGAAATGGAAAATCCGTGATTTTAATTCAGGAAAACTAACTAAACACTTTTGGGATGAATTTTATTTTAATGCCTATATGCCTGTTATCAATAGTGAATACGGGTTACTTATGCCGGAAAATGTAGAATTTAATGCTCAAAGTAGAAATGGCGCGCCACAACCGATACGTAAACCCACGGATGACGGTATTCTTTATACATGGAAAGTCAATAATGAGCAACCTATAGTATTTGAAGCAGGTATGCCCGGCAGAATCGAAGTTGGTAAAATGCTCCGAATATCCACAATACCTTCATGGGAATTTATGGTGGATTGGTACCGAGAATTAGCCCAAACAAAAACACAATCTTCGTATGAAATTAAAGAGCTGATACAGCAACTTATACCTAATCCCGACAAAGTATCAGATGAAGAAAAAATTCAAATAGTCTTTCGTTATATCACAGAAAATATTCGATACAGCAGCATTTCTTTCCGTCAATCAGGATTAGTTCCGCAAAAAGCACGTGATGTGTTGGTAGATAAAATTGGCGATTGCAAAGATGTTTCAACATTGGGCATTGCTTTGCTTCGTGAAGTTGGGATAAAAGCACATTATGTGTTGGTGAATAGCGGTTCAGAAGATCGTATCGGCGATATACCGCCGTCCATAGAGTTTAACCATTGTATCGCCGCCGTTGAAAGAAATAATGAATATTATTTTTTAGATTTTACTGCATTTAATCATCCTGCGGGTGCTATGCCGGGAATGGATCGTTCCGCTTTTTCATTAATTATTAAAGAAGGTGAAACAAAACCGATTTTACTTCCGCGCAGTCAAATGTACACCGCACCGACATTAACGGTTAGAAGTGTTGTGAGTTTGAGCCAAGACTTGAAAGCTGATTTTATGGAACAAGTTACTCTCACAGGAACAGCAACAGCAAATCTACGATTTCAATATCGGGGAAAACCAGCCAAAGAACGTGAGAAAAGTTTGCAATCAAGTTTAAGCGTAGAATATCCAAATGTGAAATTGACAGCATTGCAAATGTCCGATTTAGAACAATTAACACCTAAAGAGACTTATACATACGCTTATACAATCCCTAATTTTCTTACGGAAGCAGGTTCATACCGATTATTAAAAATGCCATGGCAAAATGCTCTAAGTCCTGATAATTCTATGTCGTATGAAGCAAGACATTATCCGATTCGTTCTATTAGCCCTGTTGATACAGTAGATGAAGAGGTGACTATATCCGTTCCGAATGGGTTTTCTTTGGTGGAATTACCTAAATCTAAAAATTTAAGCGTACCGTCCGCAGAGTATGCTGTTGTCTATCAATTTGACGGGAAATTTCTTCGAGCACGAAGAAGAATTATTTACAAGTCTTCATATATCGAAAAGAATGATTATGAAGCATATAAAAAATTTTATACGACAATAGTAAAAGAAGATAAAAGAGTTGTCTTATTTAAAACAGAAGAATAATTATGAAAATATCCGGTCTCATTTCAATAAAACGCCAAGTGATATTGGCATCGCAATCACCTCGTCGCCGACAATTGTTAACGCAAATCGGGCTTGAATTTAGTACACAACCCTCGAGCTTTGATGAAGATTCTATACAGGCAAATACTTCACCTGAAGAGTATGTTCAAAAATTAGCAATAGCCAAAGCTGCTGATATTGCTTCTCGGTTAAAAGAAAAACATTTAGTCATTGGAGCTGATACTACAGTAGTTCTGAATAATGAAATTTTGAACAAGCCCACAAATAAACAACAAGCTATCAAAATGTTGGAAAAGTTGAGCGGTAAAACACATACGGTATTTACAGGAATAGCTTTGGTTGCAGCACCGGAAGGCATCAAAATTTCGGCTGTTCAGAAAACAGACGTTACATTCAGAACATTACAACCAGATGAGATTAAGCTCTATGTCGAATCGGGTTCGCCGATGGACAAAGCCGGTGCTTATGGTATTCAAGATGATTTCGGAGCTGTTTTTGTTGAGCATATTAATGGTTGTTACTATAATATCGTTGGCTTGCCTTTGGAAATGCTGTATCGCAAGTTACGTGCATTGACGACTTTGCTCAATGATTAACACATGGCTAAAGTACAACAAAGATATGTCAGATATTTTGCACAATTGTTGAATGAGATGCGCCAAAATATGGAAAAATGAGAAGAAATAACCAATTGGCATGAAGATTGAAAGTGATTTTCAATAATGTCAAACTTTTAGGAAAGTAGGGTTATGGACCCCGATAATTCGAGTCGGCAATTTATTATTAATGCCGTACCATCTTTTGGCGATGTCTTAGGTAATGACATCAATATAATTGATTTACCAAATGACATATCAGTATCTGTGTATGAACAAATACACTCTAAGTTGTGTACTTTACCACTTCCACGTGCATCAGCATTCCGATGTACCATTGATGTTGATGGGGTAGTTCTTGATAAAATAGAGCACGCCTATCGTATGCAGCCGGCTATACAATTATGTATGTAAACACAAAACGAAGTAAATTTTTTGCCGTCAAAGTTATACTTTGGCGGCTTTTTTTTGTTATTTTGGCTGCGAATTTTGGAAATTGACAATGCAGTATCCATCTCTTATAGGACATAGTGCCGAGCTATGTAGAATTATTAAGAAATCTTCTCAGCCGGCTGACGCTTTGGCATCTGATTATATGCGAAGTCGTAAGTATATAGGGAGTCACGATCGTCGTTTTATTTCTGAAGTGACATTTTTTGCATTAAGAGCTTTGTCGCTGTGTGAATATCTTTCTGCTACACTATGGAAAGAATGCGGATACACAGGTGAAGACAATCCTGGATTATTCAACGATATTGGAAGTATATGTGTAGCTTTATTCTTGGGCAAGAGATTACATGCTTTTACCCATGAAGAGTTAGTGGATAATCTTCCCGAGAATATCGAAATACTTATTACCGTTTTTAGAGAAAAGCTCCAGATAACGGATGAACATATTGCAGAATTATGGTGTGAAAAGTATAAACAACATGAGCAAGAAGTACATAACATACTTTATGGTACATCAATAAATGACACATTGACTTCGACGGTGTTTTGTTTACCTGATTGGATTATTACTGCATTAATGAAGCGAGGGCATTCCTATCAAGAAATACGGGAATTGGCTAAATCTTTATTGTTCCCTGCACCATTGATTATACGTGTTAAAAAGCCATTAGAAAATAGAGATAAAGTTCAGAAAATTTTGGAAGTAAATAATGACATACATGCTGAGTTGTCTTCATTATCGCCAGCCGGATTAGTGATTAAAAAAAGGGTGTCATTACAACAACTTCCCCTGTACAAAGAAGGCATGATTGAAGTACATGATGAAGGAAGTCAGTTAATTGGGTATGCTGTAAATCCGAAAGAGGGTGATATAGTTTTGGATGCTTGTGCCGGAGCCGGAGGAAAATCCTTGCATATTGCAGATTTACAAAATGATAATGGAGAAATACTTTCCACAGATATAGAATATAAAAGGTTAAAAGAAATATATATTCGAGCATCGCGAGCCGGATACTCTTCTATTCGTTCCATACTTTTACATAAGAAGAAAGAGAGTTCTGAATTAATAAAATATAAAAATAAATGTAATCTCGTATTAGTTGATGCACCTTGTTCAGGTATGGGGACAGTCAGAAGAATGCCAATGGCTAAATGGCGTACTACCCCAAAACTTCTTGAAAAATTATCAACGAATCAGCGTGCTATTCTATCACATAATGCTCAATATGTAAAAATTGGCGGATCAATTATTTATGCAACTTGTTCAATTTTACCCCAAGAAAATGAAGAAGTTGTATTAGATTTTTTAAAAAATAATCCAAATTTTGAGCCGGATTTTTTATCAGATATTTTTGCTGAACACAATATAACTATTGATTCTTTAGACTCAACAGATTTCTTCTTAACACTTTATTCTTCAATACACAAAACAGATGGATTTTTTGTCGCACGAATGAGGAGAGTACAATAATATGAATAATGTAGAATGGTTTGATTTTATTTCCGAAGTAACAGATGATATTATTACTCGACATACACTTGGCGGATTATTTCTTCAAGTTTCGCGGAAAGCAATTACTTCGTTTGGTTATCCTTTAGAAGAAATTATTTCGCAGTCACCCTACTCCTTTATTCATGAAGATGATATAGCTGTTGTAAAAAACAATCATACTTTTCTTATCAATGAAAGGAAATCAGAATGGGTAAAGTATCGTTTAAAATGTAAAAATGGTGATTATCTGTCTCTTCAGTCTTATGGTAAATTAATCCATTCAACTTTAGATCCGCTTGGTTATGAAATAATACTATATACAAAGATTCTTGATGATGACGATTTTGAAAAGAATATAGGCGATGTGTTCCAAATGACAAGAATGTCAGGAGATGATGAAACTCTATCACAAAAGTATAAAAGTCAGAAAAAAAGAGCGGATAAATCTTTTCATCATCATACACTACCAATTCCTTACAATACAGAAGAAGAAATACGAATTCTTTATCGTGCAATCAATAGCAGTACTAATGGAATAACGGTTGCGGATTGTCGTCAGCCGGATATGCCGCTCATGTATGTCAATCCTGCATTTGAAGTTATGACTGGATATGCTATTGAAGAAGTTGTTGGAAAAAATTGTCGGTTTTTACAAGGTAAAGATACAGATCAACCCTCATTGGAGATACTTCGTAGGGCAATGCTCATGGCAGAACCTGTTGTGGTTATACTAAGGAATTATAAAAAAGATGGTACATTGTTTTGGAATAAATTAGAACTTGCCCCCGTTCGCGATAGCGAAGGAGTGTTAACACATTATATTGGAATTGCAAGTGATATAAGTAGCGAAGTTATTTCTCGTAATCAGATTTCTGAGCTTAATTTGATGCTGGCGGAAACAAATGATCAATTACGCATAGAAAGAGACCGAGAAAGAGAGTATGCAAAATCATTAGAAAAAATTAATGAATTAAAAGATGATTTTGTTTCCAGTGTTTCCCACGAATTTAGAACTCCCCTGGCTTCTATTATTGGTTTCGCTCAGACACTACTCAAAGATAATACAATATCTGAACAATTGAGAGAAAAATTTCTTCATATTATTTTTAATGATGGTAAACGTTTAGCGCGAATTGTCGAAGATATGCTTGATATTGCAAGGATTGAGAGTGGTAAATCAACTTTATTTAAAGAAACCCATGATATAGTAGCAATAGTCAAAGATGCTATGTCTGCTTTTACGTATGATAAAGAAAAAAATACTAATCCCCTTATTTTTAAAACTAATTCTTCAATTATTGCTTTGGAATGTGACAGAGATAAGATCATTCAGGTATTGCTTAACTTATTGACGAATGCACAGAAATTTTCTCCGCCGGATGAAGAGATAATTATAACACTTGCTGAAGAAGAGGAAATTGTTCATATAAAGATAAAAGATAATGGTATAGGAATTCATACCGATGATATACATCATGTTTTTGAAAAATTTTACAGAGTTAAACATCCGGGACAAGAAATTCGGGGTACAGGACTTGGACTGCCAATTGCAAAAAACCTTATTGAGTTACATGGTGGCACAATTTCTGTTGTTAGTACAATCGGTCATGGTTCGGAATTTATCGTAACTTTACCAAAAAGAGTACATGAGTAAGTCAATACTACTTGTTGAAGATGAAGAAAGCATGCAAGTTTTACTTGATTATGTCCTTAAAAGTAATGGGTTTGTAGTTTCTTTAGCACAAAATGGCAGAGATGCTTTAGATTTACTGCAAACTACGGTGTTTGACCTTCTCTGTACAGATATCATGTTGCCTGAAGTTAATGGCATTGAAGTATGTGCTTATGCTCGTAAAAATTATCCTCATTTGCCTATTATTGTTATATCATCAAAATCGCAGGAAAAAGAAATTGAAACAGCATTAAATGAGGGAGCAAATGATTATATTACCAAGCCATTTGATGTGGATTATTTATTAAAAATCATTAAAAAATATTTATGAGTAAGTCAACTGTATTTATTTGTGAAGATGATGAAAATATAAATCTTCTTCTTTATCATAATATCAGTCAATGGGGATATGAAGTTCATACCTATTTTGATGGCGAGAAAATTCTTACACAGATACAGAATAAACGACCTGATGTTATTATATTAGATATTAACTTGCCTGTAAAAAGTGGTGTAACAGTGCTTGAAGAATCAAGAAAAATATATCCAAATCTACCCGTAATTATTGTTTCCGGTCAAGGCAAAGTGACAACGGCACTTGATGTGATGAGATTGGGTGCCTATGATTATCTCCCTAAACCGATTGATTTGGAAAGATTGGAGTTGCTGTTACGAAATGCAGCAAAGCAATCTGAGCTTTATGCAAAGATTGAAGAACTACGTTCCACAAGTTATGAGTTTCCATACAGTGATATTATTGCGAAATCGGAAGGAATGCGTAAAGTATTCAGAATGATTTCTAAAATACATGACACGGATAATGCGGTGTTGCTTTATGGAGAAACAGGGGTAGGTAAAGAATTACTTGCTCGTGCAATTCATTATTACGGTAAAAGAAAGGATGGTCCTTTTGTTGTTGTTAATTGTGCAGCAATCCCACGAGAATTACTTGAAAGTGAGTTCTTTGGTCACGAAAAAGGAGCATTTACAGGTGCGTATCAAAGAAAAATCGGTAAATTTGAACAAGCTCATCAAGGAACAATTTTTCTTGATGAAGTAGGTGAAATGGATTTATCTCTCCAAGCAAAATTATTGCGATTATTACAAACTAAAACATTTGAACGAATTGGTGGAAATGAAACAATTTCTGTAGATACTCGCATCGTATCGGCAACGAATAAAAACCTTCAAGAAGAAATTAAACACAGGTTGTTTCGTGAGGATTTATATTTCCGTTTGTCATCATTTCCGATAACTATACCACCGCTCCGTGAAAGAAAAACGGATGTCTTACTTCTTGCAGAAGAGTTTTTGACACGGTTTACCAAACGATACGGGAAAAGTATAAATTCCTTTAGCAGAAAAGCGCTGGCAG
>Ga0209570_1000545_pt1 | contig 39648 bp, 63 predicted proteins | sample EBPBio172007_DNA_FD_185861 | JGI IMG/M metagenome (GOLD analysis project Ga0209570, IMG submission 185861) | Wastewater treatment Type I Accumulibacter community from EBPR Bioreactor in Madison, WI, USA - Reactor 1_9/17/2007_ DNA (SPAdes)... | ecosystem: Engineered > Bioreactor > EBPR >... | reverse complement strand
GTCCGGTGAGGTTTCCAGCCGCGCGCCGTTGGGCAGGGTCAGGGACAGTTCCTTGGCCCGCCCATCCTGAAAGGCGGCCTCGGCTCCTGCCAGCAGTTCGTCCAGCGATTTGGTCATCGCCCTTTCCATCGCGCGGAAAGCCCGATGGTAGCGGCTGGCCAGCGCGAGCGCGCGCACCTGGGCAATGAGGGGTTCGCGTGTGCACAGCGAGCGTTTGACGACACGCAAGCCCACGCGCGGCCGCAGGTGGGCCGGGACGACAAGGCGAAAATAGAAGCCGCCACGCTGGCGGATGATGTATTGGGGTAGTCGCATGGAGTGTCCATGCGATTGTCCAACGCACCGCTCTAAACTTATGCAAAATCAATAAGTTAGAGCGTGGCGGAGTGAGAGGCCGTTTCGTCCGTCGCACGCCGTCGCACGCCGTCGCAAAATCCAGCAGGATCAGCGGGTGCGACTCCACACCCGTATCATTCCCGGTCTCTGAATCGCACCCCCAAGCATGGGGCGGATGGTGGGGCATGGCACGGCCGATCAATCGGCTATCAGCGCGGGCAGTCCAAACGGCGACGGCAGCAGGCTATCACGCAGACGGCGGGGGCCTGTACCTGCTGGTCGGACCTACCGGGTCGAAGTCATGGGTACTGCGCTACCAGCTTCGCGGGACGCGCCGGGAAATGGGGCTTGGGTCGGCGTCCGTCGTGACGCTGCATGAGGCCCGCGTCGCGGCGCTCGCCCAGCGGCGGGTGCTGGCCGGCGGAGATGACCCCATCGCGGCGCGCAGGGCCGCACAGGCGGCAGGGGCCACGTTCGGGGAGTGCGCCGACGCCCTGATCGAAAGCCTGCGGCCGGGCTGGAAGAACGGCGCACAGGCCGACCAGTGGGCGCAGTCGCTGCGGGACTACGGCCCGGACAGGGCGATGCCGGTGGCCGGCGTGGACACAGCCACGGTGATGGCCTGCCTGCGGCCGATCTGGGCCGCCAAGACGGAGACGGCCAGCCGGGTTCGGGCGCGAATCGAGCGGGTGCTGGACTGGGCGCGGGTCCACGGGCTACGGGCCGGCGACAACCCGGCACGCTGGCGCGGCCACCTGGATCACCTGCTGCCCAAGCCATCGAAGGTGTCCAGGCCCGACCACCACGCGGCCATGCCCTACGCCGCCGTCCCAGCGCTCATGGCCCGCCTGGCCGACCGTGACGGACGCACCCGCCGGGCGCTGCGGTTCGCCATCCTGACCGCCGCACGGACGGCCGAGGTCACCGGGGCGCAGTGGGCCGAGTTCGATCTTGAAGCCGCGCTGTGGTCGATCCCGGCCGGGCGGATGAAGGGCGGGCGTCCCCATGTCGTGCCGCTGTCAGAGGCCGCCGTGGCGATCCTGCGGCCATTGCCGCGCAACCAGCCACCGTTCGCGTTGACCGAGAACGCGATGCTCTACCTGCTGCAACGCCAGCCGCCCAAGGGGCTGGGCCACCCCTACACCGTCCACGGGTTCCGCAGCAGCTTCCGCGACTGGGCAGCAGAAACAACGGACCATGCCGGGGAGGTGGTGGAGATGGCCCTGGCCCACGCGATCCGCAACCGGGCCGAGGCGGCCTACCGGCGCGGTGACCTGCTGGACAAGCGCCGGGCGCTAATGGGCGACTGGGCGGGCTACCTGTCCGACCGGCTGTAGCCCCCCAGGGTGCGCTACCTGGGCCATCGGCCGGTGCCGGGGTGGCGGTTAAATCTTGAATCGATCCCGGTTAATTCGGTAATCGGGCAATGCCGCGGCGTGACGTAGGAATCGGCCTACTTCCAGAACCGCCACCAGGCCCGAACCGGCTTCGGTACGTCCTCCGGCTGCGTCCGCGCACGCTCCTGGGCGACGCGCACCTGGTCCTCGGTGAACAAGCAGTGCCGGCCGTCGATCACGGCGTGGACGTAGCACTGGGCCTCGCCGAACTTTCGCTGAGTGTTGAACTTGTGGGTCACGATTCCTCCGGGTAGATGATGGCCCCGGCAATCAGCAGGACGCCGATGGCGGCCCAAGGCAGGAAGGCGAGGACGGCGGTCACTGCACCTGGATCCAGCCGAATTGCCCCGGCGTCCAAACGTTGTTCCCCGCTCCGTCCGCCTGCGACACCCGCCACGTCTTGCCGGCGTAGGTGCAGAGGTCGCCTTTACCCGTGAACGGGTTCACCAGCTTGTAGGCGTCCAGCGAATCCAGCGGCTGCGTCCACGGCTCCGCCACTCCCGGCCTGCGCGCCCTGCGAACCAGTGCAGGGATGGCCTCCGGGTCGGGGTAGGTGTCGGCGTTGTAGTTCTGGATCACCGACCACAGGCTGTCATCGGTGTGCCGGTACAGCGTGCCAGCAGTGACGTTGCCGACCAGCGGCGGAGCGTTGGCTCCCCACTGTGCGCCTTGGGACTCGATCAGCGACTGCGTAATCGCAATGGGGTCAGTGGGAAGCTCCTCGCCCTCATCCGGCTCAAGTATGGTGACCTCGTGGATCTCCTCCAGTGCGGCACGGAAGGCGGCGTCCTCCCATGCGTGGAGCGCGGCATGGGTTATGCCCGTAGCGCCGTAGGCGGCCACGGTGAAGTTGCGAGGGCCGAAGCCCGCTTCCTCCAACGCCGTGTTGGCAGCGGTCATCTGAGCAACGGGGACGATGGCGACGATGCTCATAGGGTCACTCCGGTCTTGTCGGCGACGTAGGTTTCAACCGGCGCGAGGTCTGCGGTCAGCGCACCGCGCACGACGAGGGAGTAGATGTGGCCGTTGAAGGGGATCGAGATGCCGCCGCGACGGCCGAAGTACATGGGGTAGTTGCCGAAGTTGCCGGTGCCCTTGTCTCCGGTGCCGTCGTTTCCGACGACCCCGTTGCGACGCAACCGGGAGAGGTCGCCTGCTATGTCATGCGTGATTGCGAGTACCGCCGTGTCCGGCGGTAGGGTTGCGTCCCAAGCAACCTGCGACGCCACAGCTGTGGCGTCGCCGCGCGCGAGTGACGCCCACTCTTTGCCGCCATCGTCGTGGCTGGCGAAATAGAACATGCCGGGATTATTTACTCCTGATGACAGTTCCGCGATTAGCTCCACCGCCGCATAACTCAGCTTCCGCACCCCCGCCACCACCGTCATCTTGTCGGTGCTGGTGAAGTCGATGCTGCCGGTGGAGAGGAAGTCGTCCACGCCGTCGAACTTTAAGTAGTGCGGGAAGCCCACGGTGTCGTAGTCGGTGTCGGCGTTGACGCGCTGGTAGCGGGTGGATTCTGCCCCGTATTCAAGTTGCACGCCGAAGATGCGGAAGCCTTTTGCAGAATGCGAAGTAATTTTTTGCACGCCGTTGTAAGAGCCGGGAAGTGTCAGCGCACCCGTGTAAGTGAAGCGGTACACCCCAGCAGATAGCAAGGTGAATTGCCCCCCGCTTGTAACGGGTACGCCGCCGAAGTAGATGCGGAAGTCTATCCCAAAGACCGGCAATGAATTGTCATCCATCTGGATGATAAAACTGTAAGTAGCGGTCGCCCCAGCAATCGCTGACAAATGAGGAGTTGACTCACGAACAATCGTGTTGTCGGCAAAGTACCAAGAAGATGGATAGCCGCTGATGGGTATTGCAGCGTCGGTCACACCGTTTGTGTTATTGATACCCGCAATCGGGCCTTCACTGCGCGCAACTAGGTTCACCCGCGCACTCAGCACCGGCCTCGATGCGGCGGTGGGCTGGGAGGCGTGGTTGCCGCGCCCGGACTTGTCCAGAATCAACCCCACCGGCTGCTCCACCGCCGTCACCGGCGTTGTGCCTTCGGAGTCTTGGAACATGGTGGAGAAGTCGGACGGGTCGTACCACGCGCCCTGCTCACCGTTGGCAAACAGCGCCTTCACTTGGTCGGTGAGGGATTGGGATCCACCACCTAGTGGCGCGTCAATCCCGCGAATGATCAGCTCGATCAGCGGGCCTATGATGGGCTGGATGATGCTCATACCTTGTCCACGCCGAAGGCGGTTTGAGAGGCGTCCTTGCTGATGCGGTACGTACCGGCAGCGGTAATCCTCAGCGTGTTGCGCGTAGCGCTCAAGCCTCCATCCTGCACTAGGTAATAGGCGCCATCGGACCCCTTGATCTGAACGTGCGCCATAGCCAACTCGCGCAGATCATTGGTGTTGAATAGGGAAATGGTGGCGGACTCGCCAGCGGCCAATGTGAAATCGGCGGAGGTGGCGGCATCCGTGGTGCTTGCAATGAGTTGAGCCATTGTCGTCTACCTTTCAGTGAGTGGAGTTGGTTTAGCCTTGTCCGCGCGGGAATATCTGCCCATAGCTTGGAATCTGTGCTTTCCGGCTAAGGGGCGGAGTTTCCCGGGTAACGTCGTTGTTCCCCATGCCAAGCGCACCAGGGATCGTTGCGGCATACGGGATCGGGACAGATGGCGTGTCACGCCCTATATCTCCCCACGCGGTCACGTCGGGATGCTCCAGGTATCGGTCGTTTCAAGAATCACGCTTACGCCGTAAGCAGGCGATCCAATGACCATGAAGCTGGCGGCGGGGTTGTATACCGTGTCAGTGAACGTATCGAGCGGGGCAATCCCGCCCATGCCCGAATGCCACGGCGCCCATAGGTTCGGAAGCCACCCACGGTTAGGCAACGCAAGCACGCCAACGCTAGTCGTAGTGCTCCCGAAGTCGGACATTGCGACCTTCTGCCGCAGAATCCGGTTTTGGTAGCCGCCCTGCATCGGGGGGCAGTTGCCGATTGCTCCGAATGACCCAGGTATTAGCGGCGAGCCACTGACGCTGACAGTAGACGCATTGATACCTCGCGCCCAAAAGTCCGAGTTCGAGTAGTTCGGATACGCATTGCCCGGGGCCATCATTCCATAAGGAGCTCCAGCGCTTGCACTGTTCCTCACCCGGATCAGGGTTTCATAGCCAGTGCTATACATGCTGGGCACTTGGCCGAACCAAGCAAGATCCCACATGTCTGCATAGATCTCGGAGAAGTAGTAGAAGAACCGATCATTCCCCGCGATGATGTAGCGGATTGGCGTAGCTGCATTGCCCGGGTCGCCGGCTGCCCAGTTGCTGCCATTGTCTGGAACCTGAACTGCGGTTGGGAACGGAGACCCAACCGACGTCGCACTGGTAGCGGTATGCGCGGCGCGCACATACGCAAGCGCACTACCCCCAGATACGGCCGCAGCGTGTCGAACCTGCAACCGCATTCTGTCCCCGGAAGGTGAACGGAACACGGTGGCGTCGCCAGTGGCGCCATACTCAACATCCCATCCAAGAAGCGGCAGTGCCCAGCGGAACACATCATTCAGCGAGCCATCCACTGAAAGGTTCTGTGGCGCCCCAGCAGTGGATTCGGTAAGAACCGTCCATGCCATGTCAGCTCTCCAGAGGCAGGTAGCCGACGACAACCGCGGCTGTTGGCGAGGTATCGGGCTCCACGTTGAAGTAGAGCTTGCCAAGCACGATGGAGTCGGAGTTGAAGGCGATGATTCCAGGCGTCAGAAGCGCTCCTAGGAATGAGCCCGTAGTGATGAACTCAAGCAACAAGCCGGCTCCCTGCGGGGCCTCCGTTCCACGGCTCCTTGATGCGTCGGCCGTTCGGTTGGCAGACGTGCCGTAAATCCGGATTCTGGCTGCAACATCGCAACTGATATCGATCAGAAGCTGGGTCTTGGACATAATCACGTCCGTCATACCCTCGGACGTGGCGGCCGTCGTGCGCGATGATCCGCCCCCTCCTCCACCTGATGCAGAGATCGTGATCGTCTGTCCCAAGTCGTCATGGGTGATCGTGATCCCGGACCCGGGAACAAGCTGCGCCTTTGCAGCCTCGTACACCCGCGCATCGGTGAAGTAGAGGTTTACCCCACCCTCCGGAAGATCATCGGTTGTGGCGAGAGTTCTAGGCTCCCACTTCTCCGCTGTCTCGTTCCAGGCAAGCAGGTCGCCATCGGCGAGCAAGGTCAGGTCAACGTCGCCCAGGGCGGCCACCAGCAGCGGGTGCCAACCGCGCAGCCCTGCGCCATCTGTCCCGTAGTATTCCGTCTGCTCCGGCGTTGGAGCGTCACCATCCAGGCGAAGCTCTATCAGACCGTTCTCCAGCGCTCCGGCCACCACCACGCTGGCCGGGCCGTAGACGGTCGGCCAGTTCACTCCAGGAAGGTTCGCCAGATCCTGCCGCAGCGCGTCGATCTCGGCTTTGAGCGCACTTGCATCCGCGTTTACCACCAGCGCCTGCCAGTAGTCGTACCACTCGCGCGTAGGGAACCCGCCCTGCCCGAATAGCGGGCTGCTGGGGCGAGGCAGGGTCGGGTTACGGAGCATCGGAAATCGGCCCGAAAACCTGCCAGGCGATGGTCACGTTCCCGATGATGTTGCCTTGGGTGTTCCCCTCGCCGTGGTTGGTGTTGATGATGAACGTGAACCCGGTAGCGTTGTAGGCGGTGATGGAGATGTCGCCGAAGTAGCCGCCCGCCTCGTTGCCTACCGTGAACGGTCCCCCGGTGGGTACGGCCACCGGAATCACCGGCTCGCTGAACGCATGGCTGTAGGTGACCGTTCCGGATGCCTGCTTGGTGCCAACGCCCGTCGAGGTAACACCCGTACCGCGCAGGAACTGCACCCGGTCCGTGCCGTCGCCGATCACCACCCGGCTGGCGGATACGTCGATATCCGGTGCCGCTGGGGCGACCTGGGGGATCCACTGGGGGTTCACACCATCGTTGGACAGGACGTAGCCCGACGACCCTGTGGGGTCGGGCACTTGGAGAACCGGCTCCCAGGTCAGGTTGGAGCCGTCATTGCCCAGGAACCGACCCGGGACCAGCGCCGGGATGGCCTGGCCAGAATCGCCGCCCAGCCGGACGTTGTTCCGGGTCCAGATCGTCACTCCTGCCGCGTCCTTCATGACCAGGCCGTACTCCCCGTCGCCCCACACGTCCGTTGCAGTCCGGCCGGCGGCGTCCAGGATGATCGTCGTGGGGTTCGGCGTGGCCTTTGCCGGATCGGCCCACGTCAGCTTGGGCGTGGTCAGATTGGTCGCAAACGTTAGAAGCGAGCCGCCTGCATTTACCTTGCCGCTAGGCAGGAGGTATTGCGGCGCCTGATCGAGGATGCGAAAGGTGGCCATAGGGACTCCGGGCAAGAAAAAATCCCGCTCATGGCGGGCCTTGGGGTGCTTGAATGGGTGATGGCGGCCTACTGAATAGCCATAGCCACCAGGGCTGCGCCAGCGCAGCCGGCAAATATCAGGGCGGCCAGGGCCAGCACCAGGCCCACGCGGTCAGCGCCTTTTCTGGTCATGTTTCCGGTAACTCCGACAGGCAGGCCAGCCTCGGGGGTTTCGCTTTCTGGCCGTGTGGTCAGGTTGCACCAATCCGGCTAAGACTCAACGGAGCCGCCCAGCAGGCTTGGTGGGAGGGGTGTAGGATTGGGGAATGGACAAGCCCAAGTACGACCTCTCCAACCCTGGCGGTCAGCCGAAGGATTGGTTACAGCAGATGAAGGAGCGCGAGGCGCAGTCGAGCTGGCGCGACCTATGGGTTCCGGCCGCCTTCATTGGTTTGCCATTGCTGTTCCTGGCCTCCATTGCTCTGCTGATCTACGGCCTGTTGAAGTAGGCCGTGCAATTCCTGCATCTCCGTGTCGCCAGAGCGGTTGGCCGTTTCTCCCATCTGGCGCAAGCTGGAGATGAATGCGCCGTAAGGCATCGTAGTTGCAAGCGCTAGCCAGTTGACCGCCTTGGGGCTCGTCAGAACGCGGGCCGCGATATTCGCAGAAGCGCCAGCGGCCAGGGCTCCGGCAGCGCCAGTGATATGTCCGGTTCCGAGAGCGGCGAGCAGGCCCGTCCAATACCCAATCGCCACGCCCTTGTCGGCACTACCTGAGGGATTCGCGTATACCTTTGAGCCGGATTTGATGTTGTCGGCAACGCTGGCGATCCGGTCCATCGACGCCTTGAAGGTCTTGCCGTAACGCCCGAAAAGCACCTGCCTCGACTCCGGGCTTAGCTTGTTCCAGCTAGTCAGGAACGTGGACGCACTAAACGTGTCGTCCAACCCGGCCTGTCCGGGCGATGGAAGGCCCATGCGCTTGACCACGGCAGCGGTCACGGCCTGCTGCTCCTCCTTCGGTAGCGAGTACATCACCGCACGCAGCTTCGTCGCACCATCGTTGGTACCAGCCATTGCAGCCTGAAACACCTTCTCAGGGCCGCCATTCTTGTCCAGTACGCGTTGTACCAACTCCATGCGGTTGGCGACGTCGCGGGTGTACTTGTTCGCCCGTTGGGCAGCGGCAACCGCAGCAGGTCCGCGCTGTTTGGCCGCCGCCAGCATATCCTCCGATAGCGATCCGTAGAGAGCATTCAACTCCCGCAGGTCTGAGCTTGGATTCAGCGGAGACGATCCATTGATCGCCTCACCAATATCGGAACGGATGCGCTTCAACGCTTCATAGGTCAGACTTCCTCCGCCGGCCTGCAAGTCGGCTTCCAGGTTCTGCCTGAGTTGAGCAATACGCGGCTGGATCATGGCGCCCGTGGTGGCTGGAGCGGTCGGGTCTGGCGTAGTCAGGCGAGCCAGCGTATTGCGCGTGTTCGCCATCGGCGTCGGCGAGTTCCCCGGGATGTGTTGGTCAACCGCCCAATACAGCGCCTTCTTCACTGTGCCGGTATCGCCCTTAAAGCTTTTCATCCCCCGCTCAATGGCAAGGCCGGCATTCTCAGAGCCGGCGCCAGGAGAAAGCTGCTCTGCCTTGGCCTGTAGGCCTCGGCCGATATCGTCGGACTGATTCTGCGCGAATCGCCCCATCACGCCGCCGCTGGTCGGCCCCTTGGAAAGCAGTCCTTCAAGCCCCTGAACCCAGCCGCGCCCAGATGCTTGTCCCACGCTCGGGTCCGCGCCAACACTGGCGAAGTCATCAATCGTCTGCCGCATCCGGGCGCCGCTCTTGCCCCGTACAGCCCCGCGCACGGTCGCCCCGGTGGCCGCCCCTGCTAGACCAGGCCCAAGGCCACCAGCAACGCCCGCAAGAAGCTGCGCGCCCTGGCCGCCACCAGACTCCCTGGTGACGCCCGCGGCGCCCGCTCCCGTTGCCGTAGATAGCACCTGGAGCTTCGGCTGGGCCGTCAGGAAGTCGCCTGCTCGCTGGGCCGCCGTAGGGGCCGCCAGACGACTCCCGCCAGCCAGCGCCCCGCCAGCCCCCATCGTCAGGGCCGTGCCAGTGAGCGCTTCGCCTACGTCACCCAGAACGCGTTCCTGCGCGTTCAGCGGCTTGGGCAGGCCCATGCGGTCGGCCAGGCCGGCAGCAGCGTCCCGGTAGCTGGGTTGCTCGCCGGGCACGAGGTAGTGGTTGAAGGCGTCGCCTCCCAGGGCACCCACGAGGCCGCCTACGCCCTGAATGGCCGAACGGACGCCGCCGGCTACGTCACGGGCAATACCGCCCTTCCAGCCATCAGCATAGCGGCCCTCGTCCGTGGACCGGACGCCACCCTGCACGCCGGAGAAGTCGGCCTTGGGCTGCTGAGCCGATTCCTGATAGTTCGCCTGCGCGTAGGCCAGCACTTGCTCTTGCGTGGCATCGTCCGGGGCGGTGACCTCATAGGTGCCCCCATCGGGAGCGGTGATCCGGTACTTGGCCATCAGTTGACCCTCTGGATGCCCCAGCCACCCGCCTGCGGCTGGGACTGTCCGCGCTGCTCATCGGCGAGCGCCTGCTGCACAGCGTTGCGCCAATTGGAGTAATGCTGTTTAACGCGGTCCAGATTCGCCTTGATCTGCTCTGCGCTCTGATTCGGATCGAGGTTTGCGATGGTTGATTGCAACGCGATCAGCTCCTGCACCGCGATAGCGCCAAGTGCGCCTCCAGTTGGCGAGTTGTCGCGCATCTGCTGGAGACGGTCGAAGCCAAGATTGGCTTTCACCGTCTCCAGTTCAGCGGCGAGGTTGTACGCCGGGCTCCCCTCCACGCCACGCAAGCGCGCTCCGGCAAAGCCGGTGGACATGGGGCCAATCATCCCAAGAGCCTTATCGATGGAGGTCTCGACGTTCTGTGCGGCCTGTAGCGCCTGGCGATACTGCGCCTCCCGCTTGGGCGCCTGCGCGGCCCGCTCCGCCTCGGCCCGGGCCATTTGCACCGCGCCTTCACGCCGGCCTGCTGCATCCGCCTCGGCTGCGGCCACCGCTGGCGCGTTCGCCAATTGTGCACCGATCTTGGCAGCCTCGACGGCTGCGGCTTCGTCCTCCTTGCGGCGGCCGACAAGTGGCATTCCGGGCTGCTGGATTCCGCCATTGATCGGGTCAAACACGATTGGATCGCGCTGTGGGACAGGCCGCGGCTGAGTTGCGGGAGGCTGGCCGCCGCCGAACGACGGCACGCGGCGCTCCAGGTTGGTCAGGTACACGCCTACGGCAGCCGTGGCGGCTTCGTCCGGCACGCCGGCCGCGATAAGTTGCTGGTAGTAGTCCTCTCCGGACTTCGAAGCAAAGTCGTCCTGCGACTGTCCACCCGCCACGTTCGGCGGCGGCTGCGCCGGAGGCGGTCCGGAGCTCTGCGACGGCTGGCCGCCCCCCATCACCGCATTCGAGTAGCGACCCGTGCGCCGGTCGAACGTGACCTGCGTCGGGACGCCATTCACGTCGATGGTCAGGGTCTGCTGGTTTGCACCGGCATCATTCCTCCCAAGGATCTGAGTAGAACCGTCGCGCATGATGGCAACACGGTTACCTTCGCCGTCAACGTAGGTGGACTGGACGGCACCGCTGACAGCGCTCGCAGGCAGTCCCGCCAACTGCGCCTTCAACTGCTCAAGACCAGGCCCCTCGGTGGCTTCATCGTAAAGCTCGGGCACCTGCTGCCCGGTGATCTGGGCCAGGTACGGACTGATCTGCTTCCATGCACCCTGCACCGCCGCCTGGTTGCCTGACGACCGGGCCCGGTCGAAGTAGTCGACCATGCCCTTTACCTTGCGCATCTGCGAATCGCCAGCTTCCTGGTAGGACTGGGCAACCTCGGGGCTGCGCGCAGCCACCTGGGCAGTGGCATCCGGATTGCCGGCGATCACCTGCGGCGCCATCTGCCGGAAGAAGTTGCGGTCCTCCTGCGCCTGCTGGTACAGCTGCGCCTGCCGCCCGGCCTGTTGGCCCTGCACGAAGCTGGCGAAGTAGTTCTGCGGCCGGATGGCGGCATTCATGTCATAGAAGTCGGCCATTACCACCACCCCTTCTTGTAGCCATATGCCCCAATGCCACCGTTCACCATGTCGGCGAAGGCATTCCCCTGCGCCGCGTAGGCCGACGCGCGCGCCTGGCCTTGACCGATCAGCGCCTTGCCCACGCTATTGGCCATGTTCTGGCCCATGACGCCCAAGCTCTGCGCAGACTGCTGGCCCGCACCGGACATACCTGCCAGCTTGGCCCAGTAGTTGTTCAGGTTCTGGGTCGCCAGGTTCTGCCCGAACCTGATGCGGTCGGCATCAGCACCGCCGCCCCATAGGTTGCCCCGGGCCGTAGCGCCTGCGTCAAGTTGCCGAGTACCCGACTCCAGCGCCGCCTGATAGTCCGGAGACTGCATGAAGCCGGTGTAGGTTCCATCCAAGACCTGCTGCTGCCTGGCTAGCGCATTGGTCCCCGCATCAAGCCATGGCATCTGATCGTTTCGGGCCTGCTCGTACTGCCCGCGCTGTACCGCAATGGCTTCATTGGTCGCCTTCTGCTGCGCCTTGGCGCCCTTCTTGGCGGCATACATGCTGCCAATGCCACCAATCAGCGGGCCGGCAATGGCTGCGAAAATACTCATGGCTAGTACCCTCAGGTTTCAGTAGCGGCAAAGCTGCCGACCAAGGCCAGCACATCGCGCTTGCGCGGGCTGGAGCAGGTGAACTTGTAGACCCGCTGGCGTGACCGCCCAAGGCGCGTCCAGTTGATGCGCAGGTCGTATTGGCCGACCTCGCCAATGTCTGCGGCATCCCATTCCGACCAGTTGGCTTGGCCGTCGTCGCTGTAGGCCATTCGCACGGCATGATCGGCGCCAGGATCGGCAAGGTGGCCGGTATCCATCGCCAGTTCCAGCCGGTTGTGGATCAGATCGTGCCCGTCATCGTGGATCACGGGCTGGACGAATCCAGATACGAATGGATCGCTACCCTCGCGCGGATAGTCCCAGTCGATGCGCCAGATTTGGCCGCGCTGGAAGTCGCCGGCATACCACTGGCGATTGCTCTTGGTCGTGCAGTTCACCCGCCATCGGTTCAGCCCATACGATTCCCGGCGGTGCCATTCCTGCTCCGAGCAATCCCAAATCCAGGTGTGCCCGTTGAGGAATGTCCAGCAAATACAGGTGTGGCCCTCGGACTCCCACACGGATGCAAAGGCGTTCCACCAATCCTGCCCACGGATCGCCTGCTCCACCGGCCGGGTCGATATGCGCCTGGCTCCGTAGCCTTCTAGCTGGTAAAAGAATCCATCAGACCCGAGCCAGAACACCGTGCTGTCGGCCTCGGCCACTGTGAACGGACCAGCGCAACCGCGGTCCAGGAAGATGCGCTTGGACCGGAACGGCTGGGGATCTTCACCCGTGTTTGAGTAGAACTCTCCCGAAGTCGCCGACAGCAGCAGCAGGTCGCCTCCGACGCGGCCCATGGACACCAGCCGGTCGGGCTTGTACTCGGAGGTCCAGCGGTCCAGCGTGTTGTAGCTCATCGCATCGGCCGGTGCGCTGTTGAACGCGAACCGCCCTGCCGGGTCGATGCCGATCATGTAGCCATCCATGAACTTGACAAGCGCCGACCCGGGGAATCCCGGATCGGTGATCTTGGTCAGCGTCCCTTCCACCGTGTCGAACACGTACCCAGCGGACCCATTGGTCACCATCAACTGGTTCCCGCCAGGAACCTGGTTGTGATCCATCTGGATGCGCCCATTGCCTGGGATTGCTCCGATCAGGGACGCCTCCACGGTGTTCTGCGCAATCCGATACAAATCGCTTCCAGCAACCGCGAACAGTCGCCCCTCAACGTCGTGGATGCCACGAACAGGGGGGGCGACCTGCACATCGCCGCCTTCGGTTTCCTCATGAATCTCAAGCCACGGGTACAACCCTGGCGGCGTCTTGAGCATCAGCGGAGAGCGGGTGCCTCCACGCTCGGCCTTGCAGGGCATGTAGTTCCACACGTCCTGCTGGGACCACGGGCGGGACTGGTCCTGATAGAACCCCGCCACCAATGGGATCGAAACGTTGCGCATCAGCCATCCCACCCATTCCGAAATCCACCCCACCCGAACCGCTCCGGGAGCGGGGCATCGAGAATCGGCTGTATCGGCGTGGCGACCATCTGGTCACGCCTCAGGTCGTTCATGTAGTCGTTGGCCCGGCCTACTACCTCTGGCATAGGCGTAGTCCCGTAGCTCGGCGCTAGATCAATCGCCAAGGCGTACAGAACCGCTGCTTCGGCCTCGGGCGGAAGTGGGAGCGCGTCCGATGGGTTTGCCACGTCCGACCAGCCAAGCGCCGTCCCGTTGGCCTCAAGCCGTCGCACAAGGCGATTCAGAGCGCGGATGCCGGAAGTCATGTCAACCGCCTTGACCGGCTGGCGGGCATCGGTGGCCTGGATCAGCAACAGAGCGTCCTTGACGAAATCCGCCACAAGGGTCATCGCCGACTCCGAAAATGAAGAAGCCCCGGACGTGCCGGGGCTTCGTTAACGTGAACCGGGGCCGGCGAACCGGCCCCGGGAGTGCTACTTAGGTCACGCCGCCGTTCTTGGACTGGCTGATCAGCACCGGCACGAAGGCACCGGACGAGCCGGATTCCAGCGCCACGCCAATCACGCGGTCAGACGGGGCGGCCAGCGACACAACGGCCCTGCCCACGGTGTCCGTGGTCAACAGGTCGCCACGAGCCACGTTGCCGCCCAGCTCAACCTGGCCCGGACCCGACAATGCGATCATCGTCTGCTCAGTGGCGTTGGCTGCCTGCGGGGACTGGTTGATGCCGATGGTGGCGTCGGCCGCAGCCGCACCCTGGATCACCACGCCGCTGGCGCTGAACTTGACGATGCGGTACGGATTGACCGTGGCACCGGCAATGAACGCCTGGTTGTAGCCGGCGCCGTTGTAGCCGCTCGGATACGTCGCCCATGCGGTATTGCTGCGGTTGGGAACGTCGATGTTGTCAGTGGAACGTTGGGTTGCCATGGGTCATTTCTCCTTTTAGGTCGGGGCGCTCAGCGAGCCGAGCGAAGCGAGGCGGCAGGCGAACTCCGGACGCAGGGCACCAAACGCGCACATGATGTCGAAGCGCATGATGAACTGGTCGTTGATGATGTCCGAACCCTGCGCCACGCGCATCGAAATGCCGTCAAACACGCGACGGCTGCACGGACGATCCGGGTACTCGGGCAGGTCCACGGTGCCGAAGGTGAAGGCATCCTTTACGAACGCCAGCGAGATATCCTGCGCGATGCCCGACGTGCCCGGAATGGTCACGCCGCCCGAGGTGGTCGGGTTGGTGACGTTCTGCTCCGATCCAGTCGCGGTCAACGCCGGGAAGATGCTGATGTTGCCCGCACCGCCCGAGTAATCGGCCGTGACTACGAACTGGCGCAGATAGCCCAGATCCTGCTTGGTCTGCGGATGGACCGCATTGACACCGGCGAACGTGACGATCTCGCCCTTGAGGATGGTGCCGGCACCGGCCGCCACGGTGATGGTCGAGCCGGTCTGGCCCGCCGTGACCGTGTACGCGCCATTGGCGGTACCGCGAAGCTGCTTGGGCATGACCGTGGAACTGTTCCAGTCATAACCGGCCGCACGGCCCATGTAGCCTTCCTCGTACTGCACGGCGATCTGCTTCTGGGCGTTGAACAGGCCCTTGAGCGAATCGACAAACCGCAGGTTGGCCGGGGTGGACAGCAGCATCTCCTTGGTGCCCTTGAACGCGCCGTTGTCCTCCTGGATCTTGCGAGCCAGGTTGGCGTAGTACAGGGCATTGGCACTGGTGAAGTCGGTCGTGACCGGGCCGGTCTGGTTCGGAGTGGCCTGGATCGCCATCGTCAACACCTCGGCCTCGATGCTGACCACGAGGTCGGCGATCTGCTGGTCGATGTAACGGCGGCCCAGTTCCTCGATGTCCAGCGCCATCTCGGCACTGTTGAACACCACATCGATGCCTCGCTGGCCGAACACGGACACCGGGCGGACGATGGTCTGGAGCGGGTTGGGATCGGCAATGCGGCCCTTGCGGACCAAGCCGTGCTGCGGGACGGGAACGCGCAGGGTATCGCCGATCTTGGCCTCCTTGCGGCCAAAGCTGTCGTCGTATTCCCGGTTCACGCCCTTGAGGAAGGTGACGTTTTCGCTGAACTTCATCAGCGCGTAGTCGGCCACCTTGTCGGTAGTGATAAATGCGTTAGGCATTGGAGTGATTCCTTTGGATTAGCGGTTGGCCCGCTGCTGCCGCCAAAGGGCAATGCGCTGTGCAGACGAAATGTTCGGGTCATCAACCGTCACAGTCGGCTGACCAGCGCCAGAGACCGTCTTTGGCGGCGGCGGGGCATTGGTCGTCTTCTTGGGAAGAGGTGCCGAAGGGGCAGCGAGCGCAGGAGGCGCTGAGAGCCGTGCGTCGATCCGGCCTATGGCAATGGCCTGCTGGATCGGCGAAAGCGCAGCGATGGCGGCGGCTTCGTCCAGGTGCGTGGCAAGGTGATACGCAACCGCCGGGGCGTTGTCCGTCCCCAGCATTGCCTCCGCCATGCCTTGCGTGATCGGCAAGTTCGGCGCGTAGACCACATCGCGGTAATTGGGGTGTTCGGCCTCAAAGGCCGACTCCTTCTCACGCAATGTGGTCAGGCGCGCATTTACCTGCGCATGGGTATCGCGCTCCACTTCAAGCTGGCGGAATTTCCACTCCGCAACAGCCTCTGCATGGGCTCCAACATCGAAGTTGAAGTCCTCCAGCCTGGGGCGCCCCTCTGGCTCTGCCGCCTGCGCTTGCGGTACGTCCGGCACATCAGTCGAACTACCCCTCTGGGCAGAAATCGCCTGCTCTCGCCAGTAGTCCCGCTCGCGGAGTGCGTCGTGCTTTTCCTTCGTCAACTCGTTGATGCGCTTGCCAACGCCCTTGTTCTTGGGCTTGCCCGGTGCACCGTCCCGGTCCGAAGTCGCCGCGTCCTCGGGGTGTTCCGCCTCTACGTCGTCGTCCTCGCTCTCGGTTGCGGTGGCAACGGGCTGCACGTCCTGCGCAGCCGTTGCCGGTGCTTCCTTGGGCTCGGCCGGCACAACGCTCGGCACGGCCTTGCTTTTCATCTCGACAGGCGTTGCCGCCTCCGCGGCAGGCGCCGCAGCTTGGGTCTGGTCAGTCATTGCGATCCTCGGATCGTGTAGCCCGGAATGCCGTCCGGTGCGGTGCCGCTACTGCGGCGGGTACTGCCCGTTGCCCATAAAAGAAGCCCCTTCCGGGGCTTGGTCTTGGACATTCGGTTGTATTTGCGGTGGACCAGCGCCCACTACCTCGCCGAATCGGTACGCGGTGATCTGCGTCTCCAGTTCGGTTTGATCGGCATCGGCGTTGGCCTTGCGGGCACCCGCGGCGTCCCTCTCGGCCGCGGCCACGTCCTTCGGGTTGGGCGGTGGCGGCTGCGGCGGTTGGTCGCCCTTGCCGGGTTCCAGCAGACCCTGTGCCACCAGCAGCTTTCGGGCGGCGGCGACATACTCGTCCATGCCAGGAAGGTCCAGGGTCTTGAGCAGCAGGAACTGGCCCAGCGCGCCGAACGGACCGGGTTGGGCGGAAAGCGCCTGCGCGGCCTCGGCAAGCTCCATGCGCGCAGTGTCAAAGCCCTTGCCAACAGTGACCGTCACGTCGAACCGCCCGCGGCTCAGATCGTTGACGATATGGACCTGCCCGGTCTGCTCGTCTCGCATCGGGCGATTGACCCGAACGAACTTCTCCGCGCCATCCTCGCCAAGAATCCTGATCGATCGCTCGGCGTCGTAGTAGCTCGGGATCGCGTCCACGAGAACCTCGCCAAGGCGCTTGAGCGTCTTGACCTGGTTGTCGATGTAGACGAAGTTCGCAATCTCCCCTTCGGATTGCCGGGCTAGGATCGCTCTGCCGCTGGTCTCGTTGGTACGGGCGCCGATACTGGCGTCGTGGACGCCAAGATTGGATTTAAGCTCATCCGTAGCGATAGCCGATATGTTGGCCAGAGCCGCAGGGAACTGGGCTGGCGGTTGCCGCTGAGGGGCCATCCCCGCCGCCAAGGGATCGGCGTTGAACAGCAGCACAGGCGGGTCGTCATATCCCATGCGCTCGTAGTAGCTCTCTAGGCCTTCCACCATCTTCGGCGTCGCTGTGAGCGGACTATTGGGCAGCTTGGCAACCACCTCAATCAGGGTGGACAACTCGAAGTTATGGATGCGCTGGGCATCTTTCCCGAACCGGGTCATTCCGGAGTAGATCTTCTTTCCGTCGATGGTCACCACATCGCCCCATTGCGGGACAATCGGGATCATCGTGCCGCCCCACTTGGTCGGCTTCTCAAGCACGCCTGCGCCGGAGACGAGAGCGGAATAGATGGCTGGGCGGGTGACCTCGCGCTCGGCCTTGATCGTCAGCGGCGGGTACTCGGGCTGCCCCGTTTCGGGGTCAATCGGCGGGTTCGCTGCCTCATCCTTGATCGGATCGAACTCCTCCGAATCAACCACAGTTCCGTCGTCAAGCAGGTAGATCGTCCGCTTCTCGTCCTCGATATACCAGTATTCGGCGATGCGAACCGTGTCCTTGAACCACCACTGGCGGTCGAAGTCGTCAAGCTTGCCAAGGCTGAAATCCACCACCGGCTGCTTCGGCCAGCGACTTTTGAACTCCGAGCGCGGAATGACCTCAGTCACGAAGATGAACTTGGCATCCGACCAGTCCAGTTCACGGGACGCTGGATCGGGGAATACCGTCAACGGGTCTTGAACGGTCTTGACCTTCAAGCACTGGTCGAACGTGTCTCCAGGCTCATACTCTGCGACAGCCCGAAGAACGCCATATCCACCACCACATGACCATTGGAATGCGGTGTCGTAGGCATTCTCCGCGGAAGACTGAACCTCGATGTTCTTGATCAGGCCGTTGTAGATATCGGCGGTATCAACGTCCCCGTCCTCAGCCGCCCTGACCTTGATCTGGGGCTTGTTCTTCAACTGCTGCCCAGTGACCCTGCGAATCAGCTGCCGAATGCGGTTAAACTCATAGCACGGACGGTTGCGCCGCTTCTTGGTCAGGTGGGCATCCCACTGGTTCCCGGAAACGAACGCGAACTCCATATCCTCCTTCACCCTGCGCCGCTGATCGGCGTCGAAGGAGAACGCATCCGACGCCCGTTGCAACATCGTGCGAGTGAACTGGTCCCGGTCTGCTAGCTTTGCCATGTCACCAGTCCATCGTGAAGCCCGGAGCCGTGGCCCCGTGCGTGAATTGGGTCGTGAAGTTGAGCTTGGGCACGCCCATGACGTTCGTCAGGCTCTCGGCATTGATAGCCGTGTACCTGAAAGCATCCGCCCCGTGGCTCCATTCGTCGTGCATCGGCCGGCCAGGTTCGCCGGTCTGCGGCAAGGTGCGCCGATAGCGCTTCAAACACTCCAACAGCCGCGCCGCCTTGGTCTTGTCCAGATACGTCTGCGCCAGCGCCATACGGGCAGATCGGATGCCGGTCTCCATCGGCTGGCTGGGCGTGATCTCCACTTCCCAGCCCAACGCCTCCAATATCTGCTTGGCACTCTTGCCGGTTTTGTAGTCGCCATGGGCGCCGTCATGCGGCAGCCAGAGCTTGCCCCAGTTGTACCGGCGCGTCCGAAGCTCTGACGACCACCAGTCCAGCGTTTTGTGGCTGTCCTCCAGGTACTCGATCACCCGGAGCGTTGACAGATGCCGCTGCACCAGCACCAGCGACATGGCATCGTTCCAGCCCAGATCCCACACCACATGGACCTTGAGCGCCGGGTCATACACCACATCGCATAGCCGGCCCGTAGCGACCATTTCGGCCACTTCGTCGGCGTAGATGGCGCCAATCGCAGCCGGACGGCACTTGCCATCCCATATGTTCTCGTAGTCGGCCTTGGGCATGGATGCCTGCGCGTGCAAGCGCTCCTGCTCCAAAACCTCCGGGAACCATGGGTTGTCGCGCCAGTTGATTTGCATCAGCGCCGAGTCAGGCGGCGGAGACTGAACGAACCGGGTCCACGTTTCGTCCGTGTCCAACTCCGGATTCATGCTGATCCAGATTTCCGACCCATCCTTGCGAATGGTCGGGATCAGGATGTCCCAGCTTCTCTTGCTGATCGCCTGCGCCTCCTCGCACCAGACGATATCCACACCCTCGAACGACTTGATAGACTCAGACGTCAGGTCCGACAGGCCAGCGAACAGGAACTCGGTCCCGTTGGCGCCTTTGATCACCGCCGCCTGCACCTCGTAGAAATCGCCCAGCCCTAGCGCCTGGATTTGGTCGCCCAGAAGCTTGTGCACCGAATCCTTGATCGACTTCTGAATCTCTCGGGTACACAAAATTCGAAGGGGCCTCTCGGCCCCTTTGATCAGCAGCGCCCGGGCGAACCCCCAGGACTTGGCACCGCCTCGGCCTCCATACGCCACCTTGTAGCGGTGCGGCCGGAATAGCGGCTGCAACTTGTCAGGGAACTCAACCTCCTGCGTCATCGCCAGACTTCTTGCTGCGGCGAAAACGTACAGTTAGGCTCGTTGCGAGCGAACCACCATGGTTCAGGTCGATCTTGTCCCCGTACCGCCGCGGGTCCCATTTCGCCAGCAGCTTGAGTCGGGTCTCGATCTGCAACTTGCGATGGCCGAGCATGTCTTCGACCTTGCGTTCGGTCAGCTTGAACTCCTCGACAGCTTCGCCGCCCGGCTCGTCGGGGTTGTCGATCATGACCCGCTCGTACTTCTCGGTGACGCCCTCCAATGGCGTGTCGGCGATTCGCAGGCAATCCTCCGCAATGACATCGAACCCAGCGTCGCGCGCGGCCCGGAACATCGCTTTCAGCTCGGCATCGGCCTCCAGCCACTTATAGAACCAGGTGTGCGACGGGAACCTCTCGTCGCTGCGCAGGATCGCGCGCAGTGGCTCGCCGTTTGCAATGCGGCCGATGATCTCATCGGCTATGGTTTGGTCGATATTCATGGCTTCACCTGGGATCGAACTGGAGCCCCATGGACACATATCGCCATCCGAACCGTGCCCAGATGCCCATCCAGCACGGGCGCCTGGTCCCCGCATAGGGGATGTAGCTCGGCACAATCTTCCAGGCGCGATAACACATGAGCGGCCTGTAGAACACCTTTAGCCTCATGCCTCAACCCTCACAACAAACGACCCAGCATTAATGGGCACGTCCTCGAAGAATCCCGGGGAGTCACGGACCTGGCACTCGAACACCTGCGAATAGACCTCGCCGTTGTCCAGTGTTGCGGTACAGCGAATGGCGCAGAACCCGCCGAACTGGAAGTCCGCCGTGACCTGCGCCTCTCGGTCATTGATCACGGGAGCCTCCATCCTTGCGACCCAGGGCGACGTACAGCGCCACTCGGCCGCCACGATGCTCCTGCTCGGAGGGATGGCCCCGTTGTAGTCGGCCACCAGGCACCGCCGCTCTTGCCGGCGAACGCGAACCTGATGGATCCGCGCGCGGTCATAGCCTGAGACGTAGGCCCGGGTCGTGCGCCCAAGTTCCTGGCAGCCGCCGCCTTGCCATACCTCCACCAGGAACTGGTACGTCTCCTGCGCCGAGCCCTCACCGTACCCCGCCTGGGCGTAGGAGACAGCACCAGGCCGAGTCATCCCCTCGAATTGCGTGGGGGAGAACCCAGGGTCTGCCAGATTCACCACTGACTGAGCAGTTCCACTAGGCAGGGTCCAGTCGAACCGTGCAGGGTCACTCCATTCGGTCAGAAGCTCGTATGCCAGAGCGGTTACCCTGAACCTCAGTGCTCCCCCTGTTCCGTTCTCAATGCTCCAGCTTGCGTTCTGGCTCGCGCTTGCAGAAACAATACTTCCGGAGATCGTTGCCGCTCCTAGCGAAACGAAGGAGACAGCCAGATCGGAGTCCTGTAGCGGAACCCACGTCATGGCTTGCTCCTGTCGGCAAGGATCACGGCTTGGCAGGCTCGGAGCTGGTCGTCGGCGTCTCGGCCGATTCGAACAATTCGGCCCGCAGCCTCGTCTCGGCTTGCGGCGAGCGCATCACGTTCGCGGGTGGCGGTGGCAGCGTCGGACAGACGCTGGGTTTCACAGCCCGCCCATTCGCGGCGCAGCCGGAGATTGCCATCGCGCAGGTCAGCAGCAACGGCAGCAGGTACGGTTTCCGCATCGCGGCGGTCCTCTTCGTGTTGGGCGCCGATGTCGGCGAGGGTCCGTGCCTTGACCCGCTCGGCATTGATGGTCTCGACAAGCGCGTCGTTGGCATCGCTGGCGTATTGCAGGTCGGCCCGGAGCTTTTTGATATCGGCGCTGCGGTCCCGGTACTCCCAGCCGAGCCAGGCGGCTCCCAGGGTCCACAGGACGAACAGCACGATGGCGACGGCGATGCGGTTCACCTCAGCCATCCGCCCTGGTGAAGTCTGCGTAGTACTTCTGACCGGCATCGAACTGACCGAAAAGCGCCGGATTGGCGATGTAGATGGTCAGGTCCGCCGATGGGGTGAACTTGGCGAACGAGTTGTCCTCGTCGCTGCCGTCCTCCGGATAGGTGCCTGACCTGCCAACGGCATGGAAGGAGATGCGCTCGCCGGTCTCCAGCTTCTCGACCTGGGCGACAGCGAACTTGGCACGCATAGTGGTCTTGCTCATCGGGGCTCCTCTGCCTTCCGGCACGGTCCTGGTTTCCAGGTCATCCGGCGGGCCTTGATCGTCCGCTTGCCGGTGGCGATAGCTTTCAGGACGCGGTGACGGCCGTCAGCGATGCAACCGTTCCAGTCCAGCAGGATCGGGCAGCTCAGGTCCGCCTCCATGCACTTCTTCACGTGGAACGCGAGGTCGAACAGGCTGTCGCCATCCCACGGTCGGCCGGTCAGGTCCAGCGCCGCCAGCGGCACCTCGAACACCGGCAGATCCTTGGCGTCATCGACCAGCCGCGCCACCGACCAGCGGTTGCCGTCACGGTCCTGGTAGTAGTCCTGTAGTGGGTCGATGGCCCGGAACTTCACCCGCGGCGGCAGGCTCACGTACCACCCCATAGGGCGCGTCCCTCGCACAGGGCGCGCTCATCATCCCGGCGCAGGACCAGCCCCTTCAGCTGGCGCCCACCCGCCTTGTCCCAGCGGGAAAGCTCTGCGCAGGCGCCCGGCCAGTCGTTGGCCCCGGCCTTGCGCTGTAGGGTCGAGCCGCACACGACCTGCGGCCCGAGGTTGAATACCGCACTGGTCAGCGAAGCCTCGACCTGGCGCAACATCGGCACCCCGATGCACTGGCGCACGTAGCCGTTGGCCTCGGCCATGTCGGCCGCCAGCAGGGCGTCACACTCGGCCTTGGTATACCGCTTGCCAGATTGGACGGTCTTGGTGTGCCCGTAGCAGACCGTCAGCACGCCCACGCTGTCCCGGTAGGGCTCGTACCGCACACCCTCCCAGCGCTGGATGATCGGAGCCGCCAGCGCCAGCGCACCCGCCAACGCGACGGCCGCGATCCCGCCGCCGACCGCCTTGGTGTTGATCGGCTTGTCAGTCACGGTCACGTCTCGCCTCGCGCCGCCAGCGCCACAGTAGGTACGCCGCTTGTAGCGCGATGAACGCCCCGCCCATCAGGGCCACGCCCTTCTCAATCGTCAGCCCAGACGCCCAAATCAGGATCGCGCCCACTGACGGGACGCTCTTGAGCAGTCCGATGCTGACGTCGGCGGCATGGTCTTTCACGGTGTCCCCTGTACGTGCAAAAAGAACCCCGCCGGACCAGCGCCGGCCAGGCGGGGAGCTTGAGAAAGGGTGCCCGCCACCGCAGCCGGCTGGCTGAGTGGGTTCGGTCCGGTGAGGGTTGGCGGGCGGGAAGGTTGCAGCCCCAGGTTCGAGGATCCGGGCCTTTCGGCTTGACGCCCAAGGGGCGACCTCTACAAACCCTGCGCTTGCTGCAATTTGGTCTGGGCATCCGGCTCTCTGCCGGAACTCGCCTAGGGGGCCGTTCGCCTCCCCAACCCAGGAAATATGAACGCCCAGCGGTTAGGCCGGGCGACTGTAGACTTTCTACCCCACAGACTGCGGCTGTGTCACTGCCGCACCCTCCATCAATGCCGCCACGGTCTCTCGGGCCGCCTGCTGCTCCGCGTCCCATAGGTGCGCGTGCAGCCATTCGTAGGCATGGCGCCAGTGCCGGCGATAGACGGATTCGTTCTTCCCGATGGCCGCCGCCCGCTTCCTGTCACTCATCGGGACCACGCCCCGGCTGTTGCAGGCGGCACATGGTGTCAGCAGGTCGCCCACCAGCACCTGCCCCCTGCCCTCGCAGCACGCGCAATGGTTCTTGAGGGCAATCTCCCGCACCGCCGCCACTGTCAGCGCCGGCAGGCTTTCCAGCGTCGTCCGGGGCCACGCCTGCGCCCGTAGGGCACCCAGCCTGCCCCGGGCCCGGTCAACGGCCATCCGCTGCTCCGGCTTGGGGGCCCTGCTCCATGCCAGCGCAGCCTCGGCCAGTTGCACGTCCAGGTGAGCCTCGACCAGCTGCTTGGTCTGCCGGCCTATCTCGGGCAGCACCAACTCCACCACGGCCTCATGCAGCTTCCCGCGCAGCAGGTGCCCCGATGGCGTCCAGCACACCTCGAATACGAGGCGACCCAGGCCCGGTTCCACGAAGCCCAGCGCGCCGGCACCCTCGGGGTGCAGGTCGCCGGCAAGTTCACGAACGTTCGACATCGCGCTTCCTCTGTTTGATCATCTTCCGCATCCGGTCGGCCTGCCGCTGGTAGCGGGCCGCGCTGAGCTTCCGTGGGTCGTCTGGCTGTCGGCTCCTGCTGGCCCGTCGCTGATCCAGGCTGGCGAACTGCTGCGCCACGCGGGCCAGGAGCCGTAGCTGGTCGTCGGTCAGTAGAGCCATATCGGCGGGCGTCATGCCGGGCCTCCTGTGACCTCGATCCGCACCCCAAAGACGCCCCGAGGCGCCCGCTCCTGCCCGTACTCCCAGCGAAGCCCCGGGTCGTTGTCGGCCACCTCGAACGCATCGGCTACGCCGTCGCGGATTCCCTTGAGCGCGCCGCGCAGGTTGTCGTCGTCCAGCTCGCCAGCGGACAGGCGAACCAGCCGCACCACTGTAGGCAGGCCCACGCGCCGGGCGATCGGCCGGACCACGAGGCAGGCATCGGCACGCTCGGCCTTGCGGCGGCGATGGACCGTTCGCCAATGCTCGTGGCCGCCGTTCGGACCCTTCGTCCGTAGCGGAAGTGTGACCTCGTGCGCGCGCGATGCGTCAACTCGGGCGGTCATGCGGCCACTCCCATCGTCCCGTGCAGCCGGCCCAGCGTCACTGCCAGTGCGTCCAGTTCGTCCATCTTGCGGACCAGCCACATGCGGCGCTGGCCGTGGATTCCGTTGAAGCTGCCCTGGTGGCAGTCCTTGCACAGGGCGACCACGGTGAAGTGCTGGCCCTGCTTAATGTGGTGGGCGTCGCTTGGCCCGGGTGAATCGCAGACGCTGCACGGCAGCAGCTTGACCGCCTCGACATGCGCCGCTTCGGCTCGGGTCATGGGCTTGGAGTTCTTGGAGCGCATCAGTTGCGCCTCCGCGAATACGCCAGCACCAGCCGCATCACCTCGGCGGCCTCCCCCGAATAGCAGCGCATCGACCCGCACGGGCCGCGCTCGAATACGCAGTCGCCGATGGTCCAGAGAAGGCGCATCAGGCCGCCCTCCCAATCTTGTAGCCCGGATCCGGGTCGGGGATGACCACGCCAGCCCGCGCACCTACCCGCTGCACAAACTCGACGTAGCGCCAGAACTCCTCGCCGTCGATCACGTCTCGGTTGCCATCCGCGTCCATCGTCGTGCTGCGGATCGGCACGTCCTCCGTGCGACCGCCGGGCAGCTTCTTCGGGCGCCAACCCCAGAACGATCCGCACAGGTACTCATGCACATCCTCCGGCTCATAGCCGCCGTGGTCGGACAACATGCGGATCGCCACACCCCACAGGTAGCGCAGTTGAGGCGGGGTGCGCTCCGGGCGAGCAATGGTCATCTTCACGTTGACCGGCTTGCCGGCCTGGAAGAACCTCAGGATCTCCGACAAGCGGGCGATGGCCGCCTCTCGGTCCTTCGGCGGCAGGGTGACTACGTTCTCAGCCACGGGCCCTCCCCTTCGGCTTCCCGATCTCGGCGTCCTGCGCGTCATAGCCGTTCCACCACGCCTCCCGCAGCAGCGCCTCGTCGCGGCCCATGCCGTACAGCGGGCAGGTGTCACGACCTCGGCCAGCACGGCGCGCCGCTCGGCCTGCGTCCTCGGCGCGGTGGTACTGTTCCGGCGTCATGCGGCGCTCTCCCATTCGTGGCTACGGGCGAACGACTGGAACGCCATGGTTTCCGGCACGAAGCGCACGCGCTTGTACCCGGTAGGCCCGTGCCGGTTCTTCTCGATCAGGATTTCGGCCACTCCCGGGTCGGGCGACTTGGGGTTGTAGACCTCATCCCGGTAGAGCATCAGGATTTGGTCCGCTTCACGGGTCAGCTCGTCGGAGTTGGCCAAGTCGCCAGCGGTCGGCCGCTTGTCCTGCCGCTGATCCACGCCCTTGACCACCTGGGCTAGGCACACCACGGGGATATTCAGGTCGCGCGCCAGGTTCTTGAGACCCCGGGCGATCAGCGACACCTCGGTCACGCGATCGACACCGGGCACCGTGATGCGCTGGGCGTAGTCCACGAACAGGGCCGTGATCCCGTGGCTGTGGCGCCACTTGCGGGCGATGCCAATCAGCTCGTCCAGGGTGATGGCGCTGCGGTCGTAGACGCGGATGTCGTGGCCGGCAGTGTTGCGGATGCCGGTGGTGAGCTTGCTCCACTCCTCGTCGTGGATCCGACCGGAGCGGATCGACACGGCGCCCACGCCGGAGGCCAGCGCCACGCGGCGAATGCCAAGCTGCACCGCCGGCTGCTCAGCCGAGATCAGCCCGACCCTGGCGCCGGCAGCAGCGGCAGCCTCGGCCACGCCCAGCAGGAACGCCGTCTTGCCCATCGCAGGCCGGCCGCCGACGATGGTCAGGTCCGAGTCGTGCCAGCCACCCAGGATTTCGTCCAGTTCGTCCAGGCCGGTGGTGATGCCCGGCAGCTTGCCGCCGTTCTCGAACGCGGCCTGCGCCACCTGCATCGCCATCGCCACGATCTGCTTGCCGGTGAACTCGTGTTCCGTCGATTCGGCGTTCAGCGCCATCAGCGCGGCAATGGCGGCATCGACCGATTCCGGGTCGCGGTCCCTGGCGCCCAGCAGCAGCCGCTGGCCGATGGTTCCAGCCTCGCGCATCCGCCAGTTCTCGCGGACGATGGCGGCGTAGGCGGCGACATTGCCGCCAGTGGCCACGTTCGACGCCAGGTCGATCACGTCGGCGCCGTACTGCGGCAACGCGTCGCAGATGGTCACCGGGTCGGCAGGCTCACCAGCCAGCACGCGCTCCCGGATCGCGGCCCACAGGTCGCGCCGCATCGGGCTGGTGAACTGCGCCGCGGTGGTGAACGCTGCGATATCGTGGAGCGCCTCGTTTCGGGCCATGACGCCGGCCAGCACGGCCTCCTCGGCGAATGCGGGGGATTCGGTCACAGTTCTCGCCTCCCGCCGCCGGGGCGCTGCTCCAGCGGCACGACGTTGGCCGCCGGTGGCAGCTTGGCCCAGTTCTCGCGGACCGCCTCCATGAACGCAGCGTCCCAGTCGGCGTAGGTGTAGCCCTTGGCCTGCGCCTTGGTCCGGAAGGATTCCAGATGCTTGTCCAGGCGGTCGTGGCCCTTCTCGGCCGCCCAGGCCCGGACGCGCTCGGAGATTCCGAAGTCCTCGGGAAGCGGGTGCTTCTGGGGCGCGCGTTTCCGCGCAGCGGAAGAAGCTTTACTCCCTTCCTCTCCTTTCCCTTCTACATCCCCTCCCTTCCCTTCCGGGGGTGAGGAGTCGTCTCCCGCTACACTACCATTCGCCGAATTATCCGCGAGAGGTAGCGGATACTTCTTGGACGGCTTGTCGATTTTTTGGTGCTTCCAGCCCGTCACAAGCCAGTATTTCTCTCCTTCGACCTCGTATTCGTGCAGCAAGCCGTGCCTGACCAGCTCGTCGGCCATGTCGGCCACCTGGTCCCTGGTGAAGTCGTCGCCGGGGTACACCTCCATCTTCAAGCGGGCCGGCGACGCGGGGTGTATCCCCTGGTCGTCGCAGAAGCACCACATTCCGATGAACAGTAGCCGAGCATTCGGAGAACATTCGGCGAGTTGTTCGCTAGTGAAAAACTCCGGCTTGATCGTTCTGATCCTGGCCATTACTCGGGACTCCTTGCGAGCCCTCGGGCGCGCTCCATGCGCTGCACCTGGTCGGGCGAGCGGTCGTTGATCTCGTCGCGCAGCCGGAGCCACAGGCGGCGCCGGTCGGCGATGGTGTAGGCGGTGGCGAACTGCTGGCGTAGGTGGGCGATCCTGCGTTCGCGCAGCCAGTCGGAGAGGCGGGCGATCATGCCTCCCCCTTGGCTGCGCGCATGGCGGCTATCCATCTGTAGGCTGTGGGGAGGCTCATCCCGAACTCGGCCATCAGCTCCTGTGGCCTGGGCGTCCGGTGCTGGAACCGGAGTGCGATCCGCATAGCGACCAGGATCCTGGTCGATGCCACGCCGGGGGGGGGGCATGTCTCCATGGTGTATTGCGTGCGCCGCATCACGCCGCCCTCCCCACGAACAACTCCCCCTGCCCTTCCGGCAGCGCGTACAGGTGGTGCGGTGCGCCGGGGTAGCGGCCCTCGACCGTGCCGAGCTTGACCAGCAGACCGGCCTTGTAGAGGTTCGTCACGGCGCGGCGGGTGCTGCCCTCGGGCCAATGGTGATCGGCGTCCTGGCTCCACTGGTGCGCCTCCAGCGCGGTCATGGGGCGCGGGACCGAGCGAAATATCGCCAGGATCCAAGCGTCCTGCTTGCTGGCTGCTGTAGCCGCTGCGATGTGCTGGGCTTGGGTCAGGTCGGTGGTGCGGTGGTAGGCGATGTGGGTCATTCCATCGCCCCCGCCTGCTTCAGCAGTCGCATGATTTCCGGCATCGCCAAGCCGAGCGCATCGATGGCCTGCCGCTTCTTGGCGTCCTCGTCGCGCAGGTACTTGTCGATCAGGTAGTAGATCGGCGTGTAGTCGCCGGTCTCGTCCATGACTGCTTCCAGCGCGTCGATGTCGAAGCGCCGGGCCGTGGTATCGCCTTTGGATCGGTCGCCGAGCGACTTGCTGAAATTGCCCGGCGACTCGTCCGCAGCGATGGCGCAGCGGTTCAGATCGTGCCGGTAGACCAGCTGCGCGACGCAGCGCCGGAGCGACCCGTGCTTGCGTGATAGGCCCGGTTCGAAGTTCAGGCTGAGTTGGCCGGATGCCGCTGTGACCATGAGCGAAAACCCTTGTTGTCAGTCGTTTTCGGTCGGAGACCGAAGAATGGCCGGGTCCGAAACGGAGGCCCAGCCGATGCTCAATTCAGTGCGTACAGCGCCCGCGAACGTGGTGTTCCTGCTGCGGGTTTGCGGGAATTGGTTCGCCCTGCGGCGCGACGGCCAGCACATCGCCTGGCGCATGCTGCGCAGGGGCCGCTAAGTGGCCGGCCAGGAAGCCCGCCTGCCGGTAGGATGGGAGCACGACCCCACCACCACTACCGGAGACGGACATGGACTTGAGCCAGATTGCGTCAGTTGTCATCCCGGGCCTCAATGCGCTCAACGCCGCGCGGGCGGCTCTGGAGGTCAGGGACTACGTTGCTACTGCAACCGCAATTGCCGATGCCACGGCAAAACTCCTCGACGCACAGGAGCGACTCGCTACTCAAATCACCGAGATCGACAATCTCCGCACGGAACTTCGGCAGGTGAAGGAGGAGTTGGCCGAGTTGAAGCGCCTGAGATTGCAGCGCGAAAAGTACGCGCCATTCGCCCTTGCCAGCGAAGCGGTGGTGTTCCGCTTGAAGCCGCCGGCAAAGCTTGGCGAAATCGGAGTGGACCCCAGCGAGCCCCCGCATTACGTCTGTCAGAACTGCCTGGACAACCGCGGCGTTCTCGCGATCCTGATCCCCAGGCACGGCATCAGCCTGGACTGCCCGGCCTGCTCGACCAGCGTCCCCGTGCAGCGCGTCGGGGACTTCTCGCAGCCCATCGGCGGCGGCAGTCAATTCACCCGGGACTGGTGAGCCTGACATCAGGCCACCCCCACCTTCTGCTCGGACTCCGAGGGGGCGGGGCCGAATACGTCGGGGCGGAGGTCGTGGCGGGAAATTCCGGTGATGCGCTCCACGTCCAGGACGCGCTCAGCCGGTACTCGGCCCCTCCCCTTCCACTCGCTGATCGACGGGGAACGAATCCCCAGCGCGTCCGCAAGGGCTTGCTGGGTGCCTGCCGCCTTGATCGCGGCGTCAACGGGGTTGGTTGGGTTGTCCATGCCAGAGAGTCTAGGCATTGCCTATCTAGGAAGTCAAGGCATTGCCTATACCCACGGCCGACGGGGGAGCATTAGGCAATGCTTACAGGTAAAGAACTCGGGAAAGCCATTGAGGATGCGCGGTGCCGGAAAGGCGTGACGCGAAGCGAAATGGCGCGGCACTTCGGGGTGCAGCCGGAGTCAACCTACGACTGGACGAAGCATGGGCGCATCTCGAAAAAGCACATAGAGAAGCTGGCCGCCTATTTCTCCGACGTGGTTGGCCCCGAACATTGGGGCATGGCGGAGAGCGACTGGCTCCCCACCCTCGGATTCAAGCAGGCGGCGGGCCTGGGCCACGGCAAGCGAGCCGACGAGTGGGCCGAAGCGCACGGCCTCATGTTCCGCAAGAGCTTCTACGCCAAGATCAACGCCAGTCCCAAGGATTGCGCCATCTTCTATGGCGATGGGAACTCCATGTTCCCGACCATCCAGGATGGCGACGCATTCCTGTTCGTGACCGCGCAAACGGCCTTGCGCAAGGATTTCCTATACCTGCTGCACATCGACAACGCCACCGATAGCAAGGAATACAACGTCAAGCGCTACATCGGCGATGGGCTTTTTAAGGCTGACAACCCGAACGATGACAACGATTTCAGGGAGCCTCGTGCGCTAGGCCCGGATGATGTTGTACTCGGGCGCGTTCGCTGGATTGGCAGGATGGTGAAGTGAAACTTCTATTCTGGAAAAGAGGCCTAGCACCTAAGCCAAAGTCCGCTGAGCCGCTCGAACCTGCCCTCGAAAAAGCACGAGCAGCAGGAAACAGGAAGATTGAGTTTGCGCTACTTGCACACATTGTCTGCGACGAATTGCACAAGGCGTCCTCACACTACCAGCGCGCGCTCGACCTCGCTTTCGATGAACTGGAGCCGCTGACTGATGAGTATTTGGGGAGGATGCCGGCCGATGCCGTGGCCAGGATTGAAGGCTTCACCACCAGGCTGAATGAGGCCGCCGAAGCGATGGACGGCTGCCTAGCGGAAATCAACGAGGTCGCCGCGAAGACCCGATCTGCGATCTAACACCCGCCACACGAGTAGTGCCAAGCCCCGCTCCGGCGGGGTTTTTCGTGGGCGTGATGCGATGCACAATCGAAAGTTGAAGAAATCTAGGCATTGCCTATTGACGACCTACTAGGCAATGCCTATAGTCTCCCCATCGCCCCACCACGGGGCACCTACGGGGAGCCGACCATGAACCACCTGGAGTTTGCGGCCTACGAAAGCGCCCAGCTTGACGAGACGAACTGGGAACGCTGGGTCAAGGCTGCCGAGACGGCGCTGGGCTTCGATCTGGACGGCGACGAGATCGCCGACGGCTACAGCCTGGACGGGGCGCATGACCGCTTCGAGTGGGGCTGGTCGGTGGCCGAATACGTCGAGCATGTCCGCGAGGCCATGGCCGAAATCGACCCGTGGATGGCCGCGTTTGACGCTGACCTGCGCGAAGCCAGGTTCTACGCGGACGGACGGCCCGCCAATGCCGAGGCAATGCGCGTCGTGGGGGCTGCCTAATGCCCGCCGACCGCACCATGACCCGGCAGCAGTACGCCGCGATCCGCCGGGGCTACCGGGACGCCCGCCGGGCTGACCGCATCCGCGAGGCCGACGATGCCGCCTACCGGGACGGCCCGCGCCGCTGGAACGATTTACGCCGCGCGCCCGGCAGCGGCTTCCTGCGCGCACTGGACGCCGAGCTTGCCCTTACCTGCCTGCGCCCGTATCAACGCCAGGATGCGGTGGTGATCCTGCACCCTGAGACGCGGGTTGCGTTGAGCCGGCTGCACAGTCGGATCGCCGCCAGGGCCCACCAGCAAGCGATCCAGGACGCGATTGCCCGCGGGGTTGCGTCGGCACGGGCGCTGGATGCCGAGCGGCGGGTGGCGGCATGAGCGCTTTCCAGTTCGCCACCTGCGACCGCCAGTTCGCACTCTCTTTCCTGCGCCAGTCCTACCCGAGCCGCGTGGTCGAGGACACCGTAGAGAACGTCGGCCCGCTGCTGGATCTGATCGCGTCGGACCTCATCCGCGTCCAGGACCCGAACTTCCATCAACCGTGCCAGATCGTTCCCGGCAAGCGGTGGGCGGCAGACCGCGAGACGGAAGTCGTGGCGCTGTGCGGGTCGATCCTCAACAACTTGCCGAGGAAGCAGCCATGACCGCGCCCCTATCCCGCCGCGACCTGGCCTGCGCCATCGCCTGCTACGCCCTGGTGATCGTCGGCCTCCCCTCGATCTTCATCCTCGCCGCCGTTTTGCACGGCTGGCGATTTCACTGACACACAAGACCGATTCCAACAGGAGCAACCACAAATGAGCACCTTCGAGTTCCGCCACTCCGACCAAATCGACGGCCCCATCATCGCCCGCATCGAGGCCGACAACGAGCGCGAAGCGCGCGCCGCCCTGCGCGACATGATCCACAGCCGCAAGCTGTCCGCCCGCGAGATCATCGAGCTGTCGCAGCGCGGTCTGGCCATCATCGACGCCAAGACGGGCCAAGCCATCGGTGGCGAGCCGGCCGAGGCCGAGGCGGAGGTGGCGGAATGAGCGCCGACTGCATGGCCAAGAGCGCCCGCTTCGAGAAGATCATCCCCGCCCCGCCGCCGAAGCACAAGCTGGTGTTCGACCGAGAAACCGGCCTGACCTGGCCGGTCGAGTTCTCGGCAAAGGGCCTGGACGACGAACAGACCGAGCGGTACATCGCCGACCTGAATGCCCGGAAGCACGGCGGATTCGACGACTGGCGGGTGCCCACGCGCGTCGAGCTGCTGACCATAGTGGACGATACCCGCCACAGCCCGGCCATCGACGCCGACGCGTTCCCCGGCACGCCGAGCGCGTGGTTCAGGACGGCGACGCCCTACGCGGCGGACCCGAAGACCTACGCCTGGGTCGTCGCCTTCGACGACGGCCATTCCGGCGGCGACCGTCGCGGCGCCAGCTACCGCGTGCGCGCGGTGCGTGGTCCGTCCCGTCAGTCCTCTGCCTCTTTGCGGAGCGGCGCGTGAGCGCCGTTCTCGCCACCATTCCGGACGAGCAGCACGACCGGCAGAAGCTGCTGGGCGGTTCCGACGCGGCCGCCATCCTGGGGATCAGCCCGTGGCGGACGCCGCTGCAGGTGTACCTGGACAAGGTCGAACCGCGCAGCCTGGAGCCGGACCGCAACAAGGCCCGCATCTTCGCCCGCGGCAAGCGCATGGAGCCCTACGTGGTGGACCTACTGGCCGCCGAGGAGGGCCTGACTATCGTCGGCCGTGGCAACCGCTACCGCGACCCAGAACTGCCGTTCCTGGCCGCCGAGATCGACGCCGAGACGCACGACAGCCGGAACGTAGAGATCAAGACGGTTTCCCCGTTCAAGGCGTTCGAGTGGGGCGAGGAGCAGACCGACAGCATCCCGGTCCACTACACCGCCCAAGCCATGCACGGCCTCATGGTCACCGGCCGGGCGGTGTGCATCTTCGGCGTGCTGATCGGGGGCGACGACTTCCGCGTCTACCAGGTCGAGCGAGACGAGGAGACCATCGCGGCGATGCGTCAGCGGGAGATCGAGTTCTGGCAACTCGTCCAGGACCGCACTCCGCCCGATACCCGCACCACCGCCGACGTGCTGGCCATGTTCGCCCGCGATACCGGCCGGATCGTCGAAGCCGACGCCGACGTGGCCGCCGCAATCGCGCGCATGCAGGGCATCCGGGAGCAGATCAAGGCGCTGGAAACCGAGGCCGCCCCGCTCTACACCGCCGTCCACCGCTTCATGGGCGATGCCGCAGTCCTGCAGGTGGACGGCAAGGCCGCCGCGACCTGGAAGACCCAGGCCACGCGTCGCTTCAACCAGTTGGCCTTCTCGGCCGCACACCCGGATCTGTTCGAGCAGTTCCGTACCGCTACTGAATCCCGTGTCTTCCGCCTCAAGTAAGGAGCCATCCGCATGTCCGCAACCGCCCTCAAGGCCGCCGCCACCGGCACCGCCGTCACCACGGCGCCCGAAAACAAGCCCAAGACCATCGCCAGCCTGCTGACCGATCCGAAGATCAAGCAGCAGATCGCCCTGGCGCTGCCCAAGCACATGACCGCCGACCGCTTGGCGCGCATCGCCCTGACCGAGGTCCGCAAGGTGCCGAAGCTGGCGCAGTGCGATCAGGCCAGCTTCCTGGGCGCGATCATGCAATGCGCCTCCCTCGGCTTGGAGCCGGGCGGCGCGCTCGGCCACTGCTACCTGATCCCGTTCGACAAGAAGAAAAAGCAGGGCAGCCAGTGGGTCGTCGAACGCACCGACGTGCAGATGATCGTGGGCTACCGCGGCATGATCGACCTGGCGCGACGCTCCGGCCAGATCGTGAGCCTGGAGGCGCGCGCCGTGTACGCCCGCGACCACTTCGAGGTCGTGCTGGGCCTGGACTCGAACATCACGCACCAGCCGGACTGGTCCGCCGCCGACCGTGGTCCCCTGACCTTCGTCTACGCCGTGGCCAAGCTCAAGGACGGCGGCGTGCAGTTCGAGGTCATGAGCCGGGCCGAGATCGAGAAGGTCCGCGACGAGTCGCAGGGCTACAAGGCTGCCGCTGCGGCCGCGCAGAAGTACAACAAGCCGGTGGACAGCCCCTGGGCCGGCCACTTCGAGGAGATGGCCAAGAAGACCGTCATCCGCCGGCTGTTCAAGTACCTGCCGGTGAGCATCGAAATCCAGCGCGCTGTCGGGTTGGACGAGCAGGCCGAGGCCGGCATCGCCCAGGACAACCCGCTGGTGATCGACGGCGACTACACCCGGATCGACGACGCGCCGGCCATCCCCGACGACGAGAGCGCCAACGGCGCAGCCGACACAGGCGCCCTGACCGTGGCCGACGTGCTGGCCGGGATCGAGGCCGCCCAGGACCTGGACGCGCTGGATACGGCCTACGACATGGCGCGGATGCTGCCCGAGGCCGACCGGCCCCAGGTGGTGACCGCCTACGAGTCCGCGCGCGACCGCATCGAGCTGGCCGCCAAGTAACCGAGCCCCGCGCCCGGCCTCCCCTCCGGGCGCATCACCCGCGGCAACTCCCCGCCGCTGACAGCCGGGAAAGACCGGCCCCTATCCCAATCGCCCAGGAGGGCACATGGAAACCGCACCGCGCTTCACCAAGATCGACCGGCTCACCGAGACCGGCTCCGAGCACATCGTCACCCTGGACAACCTGACCAACCTGCACTGGACGGCCGGCGATGCCATCGACCAGGACGTGAACCACGAGCAGGCCCTGGCCGCCATCGCCAAGCTCAATGAGCAGGCGTTCGGCGGCTTCACCGACTGGCGCATGCCGGAAGTCGAGGAACTGTTCCTGCTGGCCGACCGCTCGCGTCATAGCCCAGCCATCGACATCGAGTTCTTCCCGACGTGCAAGTCGGACTGGTACTGGTCCGCGACTGACGACGCCACCGAGGATAAGGACGAGCAGACCGGGCATTCCAAGTACGCCTGGGTCGTCTACTTCGGCGGCGGCAGTTCCAACCTCGACCCTCGCGGCTACTGCTACCGCGTGCGCGCGGTGCGTGGTCCGTCCCGTCAGTGATTTGCATTTTGGCCTGACCTGACCGAAGCCATGACCAGAGACAACCTCCCGCCTATTGCCAAGGCCGCCGAAACACTGCTCGCAGCCATCGAGCAGGCGGTCAGCCGGTTCCCGCGCACGCACCGCTACACGGCGGGCGCGGACCTGCGGCATCAGGCAATGCTGGTCACCGAGCTGACCCATCGCGCTTGGCGGGAAGAATCCCGCCGAGTCGAATGGGCCTACCGGCTGAAATGGGAGATTGACGGGCTCAAGATCAAGCTGCAGCTATGCAGCAGGCTCCGCGCATTTTCCAGCTTCGGCCAGTATGAGGAGCTGGCACGACAGGCAAGAGCGGTCGGCAAGCAGGCCGGTGGTTGGTACTCCCAACTCATCGAGTCGCACCCCAAGGGCCAGAATGGGCACGGCGGTCATGCCGATGCTCAGCGTGCCCAGGAACTGAGTACCCGCGGCACCTCCCAATGGGAGGTTTACCTATGACGAGTCCCCACTATCCGGTTTCGGCCTGTGCGGATGGGTCCCAAGATCGCGGGGACAACGCCTGGATCGTCAACTTCGACAACGGCAATTCCAACAACGACCATCGCGACAACAACAACCGCGTGCGCGCGGTGCGTGGTCCGTCCCGTGAGTTTCAGGGTGCAACGAAAGCGCAGCCGGTAACGCTGCGCGACCTCCATACCGCATGGAAGCGGGCGCGCCAGCAGAAGGTTCCCAGCGCCAATCAGCTCAGCTTCGACACCAACTTGGGCGACAGGCTGCTGGACCTGGCCGACCAGCTCAACGCCGGCACCTGGTCACCCAAGCCGACGACGTGCTTCATCGCCGAGCGGCCGAAGGCGCGGGAGATTCATGCCCCGGACTTCGGCGACCGCGTCGTCCACCACTGGCTGATCCCGCAACTGGAGGCCATCTACGAGCCGGGGTTCATCGCCGACTCGTTCGCCAACCGGAAAGGCAAGGGCTCGCACGCGGCGGTGCGCCGGCTGCGGCAGTTCGTCCGGCAGGTCCACAGCGGCCAGGGCAGCGGGCACTTCCTCCAGCTCGACATCGCCAACTTCTTCAACCGCATCCACCGGCCGACGCTGTACCGGATGCTCAAGGCCCGGATGGAGCGGCGCGGCCTGCCGCTGGTCGCCCAGCGCGCCACGCACGCCCTGCTGCGACGCTCTCCGCTGGAAGTGGGCGTGCGCTACGTCTCCACGCCCGAGGCCCGGGCCCTGGTGCCGGCGCACAAGCAGCTCGCCAATGCGCCGCGCGGGTGCGGCATCCCCATCGGCAACCTGTCCAGCCAGTTCTTCGCCAACGTCTATCTGGACCGGCTCGACCAGTTCGTCAAGCACACGCTCAAGGCGCCGCGGTACCTGCGCTACGTGGACGACTTCGTTCTGGTCCACCATGACCCCGACCAGCTCACCCGCTGGAAGGCGCAGATCGTCCAGTTCCTGGCCGACGAGTTGCGGCTGTCGCTGAAAGAGGACGCCGAGCCCAAGCCGCTTACCGACGGCATCGACTTCCTGGGCTACGTCGTGCGGCCCACGCACACCACCGTCCGCCGCCGGGTCGTCTCGCATGCCCGCGCCGCGCTGGCGGCCTGGGAGAGCGCCCACATCTGCGACCGGCTGATGCGTGGCACCCCGGACGACTTCCGGGCCGTGCGTAGCGTGTGGTCCAGCTACGACGGCCACTTCACCCACGCCAACAGCTACCGGCTCAGGGCTTCCCTGCGCCGCCGTTTCCCGTGGATCGACTCGGCTACCCGGCCGCGCCGGTTCCGGTTGAGCCAGGAGGGTCGAACGCTGACCTTCCCCGTCAGGAGCGCCCCATGAGATCCGACACCACCCAGCAGGACCTGTACCGCGACGACCCGCGCCGGCTGGCACAGCAGTGGCGCGCCGCAGCCGAGGCAAGCGCCCAGCAGTTCCCCAGCGACACCGCCCGCCGCGATTACTACCTGGCCGAGGCCGATCGGCTGGAGGCGGCGGCATGAGTAGCGGGTCGAAGATCGGCAACCTGTTCCGCGACGGGTGGGAAACCAGCGCCCGAGAAATCTACCGCCGCGCCAGGTTGAGCAAGCCGGGCGTGTGCATCTACGTCAAGCCCACCGGCGTCGTCGTTGGCATCGGGGCGCGTGCGCCGGACCCATTCCACCCGAGCTACGCCGACCTGATCGGCACCTACGCGGAAGGGATCGAGATCGAGGTCGTCGAGAACGACCTGATCCAGTACCTGCGCGGACTGACGGAGCAGCAGATAGCGGGGCGGAGGGCGGCATGACCACCGCCAACCCCAAGCCGCCGCGAAGCGGCATCGGCTGAAACGCGTTGTTAGGTCTCTAGCGAGGAATCCAATGCGCGAGCTTTCACTGTTCAGCGGGGCCGGCGGCGGACTGCTTGGGACGAAACTAATGGGATGGAAGCATGTCGGATACGTTGAGTGGAACGAGTATTGCCAGCGAGTCATTGCCGCGCGAATCGCAGACGGGTACTTGGACGAAGCCCCGATCTTCACTGACGTGCGTGAGTTCGTTCAGTCGGGTGCAGCCGACCAGTACCGAGGCATTGCGGACGTGGTTAGCGCAGGCTTTCCCTGCCAGCCCTTCAGCGTTGCGGGCGAGCAGCTTGCCGAAGCGGACGAGCGCAACATGTGGCCAGCAACCAAAGCCATCATTCGCGCAGTACGACCAAAACACCTGCTCTTGGAGAACGTCACAGCTCTCCTTACTTCCGGATACTTCGGAGTCATCCTCTCCGACCTGGCCGAAATGGGGTTCGTGGGACGGTGGGGCTGCATACCTGCAAGTGCCTGCGGTGCCCCCCACGAGCGCGACCGACTCTGGATCGTTGCCCACTCCGACGAAATCATGGGGCAGGCGCGGACCGGGGCTGTCAAACAACATGGATCGACTGCGCTACAACAAGGCGACAGTGGAAACAGCCCTTTCAATCGTCGATGCGGTTGGGTGGAGATGGCCACCGAGTTTCGTCGAATGGATGATGGGCTGGCCGGCGCAGTGGAGCGCACTGAGGCCGCTGGAAATGGACAGGTTCCGGCAGTGGTACGACGCGCATGGGAGTGCCTGGCGTGAGGCCGCACATGAGACCTAACACGCAGTAGACGGCGACCAGCGAAGCGGGTTCGGCTTGAGCGCCTTGTTAGGCGGCAAACCCACCGGAGGACGAAATGCCTGACGTGAGAATACCCGGCGGCGTGATGACAGTGGCGGGAAGCTACAAGCCTGGCGATCAAGCGCCGGATGGCTACCTGGCATGGCATGACTGGGCCGAGGCGCAGCACAAAGCGGGGCTGCGGCAAAAGGAATGCGCGAAATGTGGCCGCTGGAAATACCCGCAGGAATTGAGTGGCCAGACTGCCGAATACACCGGCACGACGCGAGGCGGGCAGGAGGTGCGAATGGTTGGTGTGGTGTGCAACGCATGTGCTGATTTGCCACCTAACGATCAAGTTCAGCGGTGACGCGAAGCGGCATCGGCTGCAACGCGAGGGTAGACCTCAACCCAACGGAGTGAAAGATGGACATTGCGCAAAGGATGGTATTGGAAACGGAAGGCAAGCACGGGGCAGACGTTCGCGGCTGGAATGGCGAGGCCGCACGCCAAGAGGCGCTGGAGTACGAGCGCGAGATGGAGAGAGCCTATCGTGAGGAAATGGAGCGGAACGAACACGAGCAGGAGATGCGCAGGGATGCGTTCGGAGAGCGGTGTTGAGGTCTAACACGCAGTAGACGGCGACACCAACAGGAGGAACAGGAATGAATGACCAAACCCAAGAAGCCCAGCGCCTGCTGGGCGAGATCAGATACCAGGTATTCAGGCCCGAGGTCACCACGGTGGGCGAATGCGATCGCAAGTGCGGCAAGCTGGCACGGGGTAGTGGGGTGTGCGAGGAGTGCCTTGTTGACGATCTGCGCAAGCTGATGCCGGAGGCCGATACATGGCGGCCTGCTCGCTACCTGCAAGCCTGCTGGGAACAGCACAACATCGAGCGCCGGATCATGGAGATCGCTGGAGGGTGTGGATGATGGGCGCTGATCTTTCCCTGCTGCCCCTGCGCGAGGTGTGCGCCAGGGTCGGGTTGAGCGCGGCCACGGTCTACCGGATGGTGGCCGCCGGCACGTTCCCGGCGCAGTACCGGGTGCAGGGGCGGTCCCTGTGGCGGTCCGATGAGGTGGGGGCGTGGATCGAGGCGCAAACCCGGCGGGCGGCCTGAACATGGGGCGAAGCATGGGGCAGATTGTCGGGCCGGCCTGAAATCCTTGCCCCGCCTACGTTTCGCCGCAAATCTGGCGGAGTGGGAGTCCGCCACGCACTCCGATGCCTCGCCATTGCTGCTGCTGGCCTTGCCCGAGGCCGGTCCGCGGCTGCAGAAGCGGGCGGCGGCGACGTTCGCCGCCTCGCAATGGGGTCCGCTGCTGGCC
>Ga0209570_1000544_pt1 | contig 39661 bp, 34 predicted proteins | sample EBPBio172007_DNA_FD_185861 | JGI IMG/M metagenome (GOLD analysis project Ga0209570, IMG submission 185861) | Wastewater treatment Type I Accumulibacter community from EBPR Bioreactor in Madison, WI, USA - Reactor 1_9/17/2007_ DNA (SPAdes)... | ecosystem: Engineered > Bioreactor > EBPR >... | reverse complement strand
TAGCATCCCGCATGAAAACCACGCCCCGGAGCCCGCTGCGCGACGTCCTCGCCCGCAACATGCGACTGTTGCGCGCCGAGAAAGGCTGGTCACAGGAGTTTCTGGCACATGAAGCGGGCCTGAACCGCACCTATCTCAGCGCCGTCGAGCGCGGTGAGCAAAACATCTCACTCGACAACCTCCATCGCATCGCTCAAGGACTGAACGTCGATGCCTGGTCGCTGTTGAAGGAAGAAAACCCAAGGGGCGATTCATAAATCTCTCTGCGCGCTCAATGAAAGCCATGTCCCGCTAACATGCTCTTCCTGAGAAGAGTGAGCCCGCATCATTTGGACTGTTTTAGGGATGATATAAGCGACTCTCTGCCCACGTTGGCCTGTCAGATCGCCCCCGTCACATTGAATTTGCAAGATCATCAGAGGTCGGGGCGCGCCGGAATTGGCCCCTTTTTCGGTATTCTCAATCATCCGGGACAAAACCCGCAACATCGACAAACTGGCCATCGGTGAGGCAATGCTCCAGCGAAACGGGAATAATTAGATTGACCGCCAGCCGCGTGACGCTGGCTGCAAGATCGCCAAGCAGCACCTCGCTGGCGCGCGGCGAGAGACCCGCCACGGTAATTTCGAGTCCCTCCTTCACGCAACAGCCCCGCCGCCTGGGCGTCAGGTGTAGCTCGCAGCCTTTCACCTCTCCGGCGATCGTGGAGCACCACCGCCATCCGACGATGGTCACTCCGAGATCATCCCTGAGCCAGATCAGATCCTGATTTGCACCCATTCTGATGCTCGGGGAATAATGGACCTGGCACGCTTTGGCTGCCCCCTCGACGCGCTGCAGCCAAGCCGTTCCGGTCGCCTGTTGACCGACCCAAACTGCCGCCCGCGAAAGATCGCCCGCCAATGTCTCCAGTTGGCAGAGATCCGGGTCGGTTTGGGAAAATGAGAACGCCGTATTGAAGCGCGCTCCGGGCAGGTTGCTCAGCGCCGGGGGCAAACCCTCCTCCGGGCGCCCCTTCATTCGCGGCGAGTGCGCTCCGATGAACAGCGGATAGACGCAGCTCCCGGCCGGCAGATCCGCGCATTGCGGCAATATGGTCTCGGCGGCGATCAGGATCTTCGAATAAAGCACCTTCTTCGCCTGCACGGCAGAAGAGAGCAGCAGCACCGCAGCAATCGAGTAAACGGGAACAGCCAGTATCCGCAATCGCCTGGATCGGGTGCGGCGATCATTCTGGTGGACAGGCAATATGTTGCGCTGTGCTGATCTTGACATTCTCGTCCCTCAAGCCGTCGTCACATAGCCGCCAGCACGAAGCCCATCCAAAGTGTGAAGCATGCGGCGAGGATGATGAGTATCTCAAGTTCTACAGCCGCAGTCAGGCCCCTTCGGCGACGATGTAGCGTCACGGGATAAAGCAGAAAAGCGGCGAACCCCGGCAAAAACGCGGTGCTGAACAAGAACACCAGTCCCTTTAGCGGGCCAGGCGGAGCGTTTGACGCCGCCGTCGTCCCCTCGGGCAATACCAGAACATCCGCCACCACCACACAAAAAACCCCAAGGATCAGGGCGGCGGCGCAGCCAGCAAGAACCCCTGACAGACGGGCCAGCATCCGCGGGCGCGATGTTTCCCTGTCTGTGGCCGCGCTTCTCTTGGCGTCTCGTGTCATATTTCGGTGCATTCCCCGAAACCCAGTCCCAGTGTGCCACCCAGGGCCTTGGCTCGCTCGCGGAAATCCTCGGTGCAGAAGATCGCCCCGGTCACCTCATCCGCCCAGAGGCTGCGCCGCAAGGCAGTATCCGTGCGAACGACCCTTTGAACGGGATAGATAGCCGACAGTCGGACTGCCGTCTTTTGCAGATGAGGCAAGAATTGGCGCATGATCCGCGACTTTTCCAGATCGACTGTCGGCGCATAATCCATGATCAGCGCGGCCAGATAGCGGCCTGGCGAGGGCTCCTTGGCTTTGTAGAACCAGACATCCGACAGCGGCACGAATTGGTGCCTGCCCGGTGCCATTTCCTCGGCCATGGCGGCGAATTCGGTGCTGACGATCATCAGGTTGCGATGGATCCCGGCACAGTGCAGCGGGCGCACGGGCTTTTGCATCAGCTCAATCCGGCTGCGCTGCAATACCGACAACTCGGCATCATTCAAGGCGCGGGCGCCATCAAGGCTTGGCGAGAACCAGAACCCCTCCGCATCTTCGTCGTCACACAGATTCTTGCCATCCGGGGGCAGGATATCTGCCCCGATGCGGTGCGCAGCCACGAGGGAGACATCGACACGGTAAATCGTCACTCAGGCACCTTCCGCAAGACCCGCGTGGAAATCTGCCACAACCCGCAGCTCGCGCAAGGGGCGAGCGATGGATATCGAGGCGGCATAGGCCGGATGCGCCTTGTAGCGAGCCAACTCTGCTTCATCCGCGAACTCACCATAAACAACGAAATCGACAGGGGCGGACAGGGTGTCGATCCCGAGGTTGCGCCCGATCTCCACGCGGCCATGGGGGATCTGGGTCAGGAGAAGCAAGCCTTCGTAAAGCCGCTCTACATCCGCGCGATTCCGGGCGGAGAAGAACACGACATGGCGCAGCAGCATCACACCCCCACGCGCCGAAGCATGGCCAATCCCCCCGCCAGCGCAAGGAAGACGCCACCGCAGACCCGGTCCATCCGGGTGATCAGCCTCGTACCAAAGCGTCCCGCGCAACGCCTGCCTGCCGCCGCATAGGCCAGCAGGACCGCTAGGTCGATCAGTGAGAAAGTCACCGCCAGAAGCAGGTATTGCGGCAGGACTGGCGCGGCGGCATCGATGAACTGGGGGAGAAGCGCTGTGAAGAACAGGTAACCTTTGGGATTTGTGACGGCGACAAGGAAACTGCGCGAGAACAGGCGGCGCACCTCTGTGACCTGAGCCGTCGGTGCTTCGGCAGAGGCGGCCTTGCTGAAAAGCAGCCGCAGACCGATATAGGCCAGATAGGCCACCCCCAGCCATTTCACGGCCGAGAACAAAAGCTGCGAGGTGGAGAGCAGCACACCCAGACCGGCCGAGACTGCGGCGATCAGAACCAGGTCTGAAAGCACCGCGCCCGCGATCCCGAAACCGGCATCGCGCAGCCCGTGACGGGCCCCGTTGGAGAAGGCCAACAGGGAGGTCGGCCCCGGCATTGCGACGGTTAACAAAGCCGCAAGCGCAAAGGTCAGAAGGGTAATGCTCATGATCTTCTCCGGTTCTGGACGGCAGCAGTGAGTGTGGCGGCAACCAGCATCAGGCTGCCCCCGGCGGCGATCATCCGGATCAGGTTGGCCGACTGCCAGCGCGTGGAATAGGCCCGCCAGATCGTGTGGCCGCCCGGCGCCCGGGCATCGACTGCGGCAAGTTCCCGATTCAGCGGAACATTGGGCGCGACAATGCCCCCAAAGACTCCGATCATATGCACGGCAAGCCCGAGACCCAGCACCGCGGCGGCGACTCTTGCCCGCAGAACGGCCATCATGACGACCGCCAATGTCAGAGCAAAAGGCATTCCGAAGTAGACGGCGCCGAAAAGCGGGTTACGGAGAGAGGCGTTCATCACCTGCATGGCCTCGATGGCCCTGGCCGGGTTGAACATGTCCAGACCGCGCAGGGCCGAGCTTTGCCGGGCAGATAAGAAGTCGAAACATGCCTCGCTGAAACTAACTGAAATTAGCAGCGGCAGGGTGAGTAATGCCGGTGCCTTGAGCGGCGCAAACCACGTCATCTTGCCGAACGATGCCCCTGACGGATCAGCACTCCAATGAAAATCGCGATGACGGCGACCTGTGCCGTCAGAACGGCGGGCCATATCAGCGGAAACTGCGGGTCCAGATATTTCTGGGGGCCAAAGGACAGCATGGCCATCAGCGCGGCAAGCAGGCTGAGCGCCTTGCCCGTCCGGCTGGCAAGGGGACCGATGATCAAAGCAGCAGCCGCAGTCGCAAGGGCGACAGCGAGGAACGGGGCGATTGCGAAAAGCGGAATCGTCGCGGGCGGATGCGGCGGCACCTGCGCGTAAAGCGCGCCCAGCATGACCAGTTGAAGGATGATCAGCACGCTCAGCGCGGCGGAGATCGAACGGGATTCGGACAAGATGGGCCCTCCGGCCTAGGACAGAGATAAGCGTAATACTAATTACGGATGTGATAATCCGTAATTACAATTACCGCCCCTGTCAACGCAGACGTTCAGGAGCGAAGGGACATGCGGCAGGAAACGCAAAAGGCGCGGCGGAAAGAGATCCAGCAGGCTGCGCTGGCGCTGCTTGGCCAGCATGGATATGCCGCGACAACGATGGCCTCGGTAGCCAAGGCAGCCGGAGCCTCGCTTGAAACGCCTTACAAATGGTATGGCGACAAGCCGGGACTGTTCCGCGCGATGGTGCAGGCCAATATCGAGGAACTGCGTGACGGGCTGGTGATGTCGGTCGCCACATTCCGTGATCCGCTTGCCGCCCTGCAGGAGTTCGGCCCCCGGTTAATCGCGGTTCTCACCAGCGAGGAAGTTGTTGCCCTGAACCGGGCGGCGGCCGACCCCAGCGGCGATCTCGGTCGGATCATTGCCGAAACTGGGCGCGGCTCTATTGCGCCACAGTTGACCGGCTTGTTCGACCGGGCAATGGAGAGCGACGACCCTGCGCAGATCACCGAGATCTATCTCGGGCTACTGCTGGGTGATCTGCAGATCCGCCGGGTGATCGGCCGAATACCGCCCCCTGACGCCACAGAAATCCGGCAACGTTCCGACAGAGCTCTGGAGTTGTTTTGCCGCCTGTTTCCAGCCTGTCCCTCAAAGCTCCCATCCGAGATTTCAGTCGCGTTCGCGTAGGGGCCGTGACTTCCCGTGATCGAGACCGGCCCTTACCTGCCAGTCGGCGCCTGCGGCTACTGCAATGCAGCATTCCCGAAAGCTGACGCTTAGGCTTGATGCGGCCTGAGCACGCCGCCACCGTCGGCTATGCGGGACGAAGCAGTAACTCCGCCCCGTCCCACTCCCATTACCACGGCGATCTTCCGTCCGGCTCTACAAAGCCACCGCTGCTTTTAGCGTTCAGCGCATATTCCGCCGGAAGCCTCGCGCCTTCTTCGGGGGTCATCGTGCCATAGCCGGTCAGGTCGGTTTTCACGAAACCGGGGCTGATCGAGTTCACTTTGATCTTCGTGCCCCGCAACTCTTCATGCAGCTGGATCGTCAACATGTTCAGTGCCGCCTTCGAGGCGTTGTAACCGATGAACTGCTGTGAATAGTAGGGCGAGGTGGGATCGGCGTTCATCGTCAGCGACCCAAGCGCGCTCGATAGGTTCACGATCCGCGCTTCAGGCGCGGCGCGCAGCAACGGGAGCATCGCTTGCGTGACAGCCAGTGCGCCGATGAAGTTGACCTCCATCACGCGCCGCACGGCGTCTATTGAGGCTTTGCTGGGTGTCGCGTCAGCAAAATCGAAGATGCCCGCGTTGTTGACCAGAATATCCAGACGGCCGTAATCGGCAGCGATGGCTTCGGCCGTGTCGGCAATGGTCTCTGGCCTGTCGAGGTCCAGCAAAACCGCCTTTGCGGTCAGCCCATCCCGCGCCAGAACGGCGGCGGCCTCGTCTCCACGTGCTTTGTCACGGCTGCCAATCAGCACATGAACACCGGCTTGCGCCAGCTTGCGGGATATCTCCAACCCGATGCCCTTGTTGGCGCCGGTCACGAGCGCAATGCGGTTCTCTGCCATTTTTGTGTTCCCTTCATAGCTCTGCGAACAATATATGAAGGAGTTTTCAGGTTTTGGATTCGCATATGCCACCCCAAGTATCGCAATGGTCCAAGCCCCGTAAAACACCCGTGCAACGCCGCTCGCGCGTGACCGTGGACGCGATTTTCGAGGCGACCATTCAGGTTTTGCTGGCCGAGGGTCTGGCGCGCCTCACGACAACGCGCGTGTCCGAGCGCGCGGGCGTATCGGTCGGGACGATGTATCAGTATTTCCCGAACAAGCAGGCGCTGATCATCGCGTTGAACGAGCGTTACCTCAACACCTTGGCAGAACGTGTTGAAGGAACCTGCTCCCTCATGGCGGGCCAACCCGCATCAAAAATGGTCTCTGCGCTGATTGAGACCTATTGGACCACCAAGACCGAGCGGGCCGATCTGACGCAAGCCCTTTATCGTTCAGTTGCGGCGCTCGACAACAGTGAGTTGATTCAGGCTTTCGCAACGCGGGTCGATGCAGCAACGACGAAGATGTTTCGTCAGGCTTCGGATCTGCCGCCGGAGCATGCCGCAGAGATCAACCTGACCCTGACCACCGTGGTCTACGGAGCCGTGCGCAACGCCTTTGAGCGCCAGCTGGGCATGGAACAAATTACGGCGCTGAAGGCCAGCCTGACCGATATGTGTTGTGCCTGGCTGATCAGCTTCCAGCATCGGATACAAATGACCGCAAAGGACTCTTTGCGCCAACAGGTCAGGCGCAAGAGGCGAGCCATGTAAGTGAAGGCGATCCCTTCCATCTCAGCCAGTTCGGAAATCGACGCGAACTCGCCCGAGTCCAGCATCCGCTTCCAGCGAAACGCGCGGGCCAGTGCCTTGACGAGTGCGTCATCGGGGCGGCGCGGGGTGGACGCGCCTTCGGGCAACTGCATCTCCTTCCGCCCCCCACGCTTCACGAGGCGGAACGGGACATGGATGGTGACAGTATCGGGGACCGGGGTGGCGCGGGTCATGCGGCTGCTCCTATGTCGGCGGTGATTTCGCGCGCCAGCCCGGCCAGTCCGTCCATACGCAGCCGGACGTTCAGGCCTTCCGTGACGATCTCGATCCGCTCGACCAGCAGCGCCACGATGCGCGCCTGCTCGGCCGGGAACAGATCGTCCCACAGCGGGTCGAGCCGAATCAGCGCCGCGCGCGCGTCGGCCTCGGTGATCTCACCGTCCATGCCCTGATCGCGCCCTACCGCAGAAGTCCGATCTGATGGCCATGATCACCGCCAATGATCTACGCGACCGCGTCAGCTTCGAAAAGCGCGAGGAAGTCGACGACGGCTACGGCAACACCGTCGGCATGTGGGTGGCCCAGTTTGAGCGCGACGCCTGCATCCTGCCCTCCAAGGGCGGCGAGACCGTCATTGCTGCCCGCCTGCAGGAGGTGCAGCCGGCGCTGATCATCGTACGCTTCGATGCCGAGACCGCCACCATCACCGCCGAATGGCGACTGATCGAGACCCGCTCCGGCTCCATCTACAATATCCGCACCGCCGCCGACATGGAGCGACGGCGCCGCTTCATCACCATGCTGTGCGAGCCGGCGTGGCGACGTGAGCCGTCACCGGCAAGGCCGCGAGCCGAAACAAGTCTCTCCTGGAGAACCGCCATGACGCCGCCGAAAGCGGGCGACCAGTTCCGCATGCCCGACGCCGAGTTCGAGGCGATCCTGACACGCGCCGCCCCGAAGTTCAGGCGATCAGCGCGAGTCCCATCCCGCCAGCAGCGGCGATGAGCACCACCATCCATGGCGGGGTCCTCCAGGCCATCAGCAGGACGAAACAGGCGAGCGCCAGCGCAAAGTCACGCAAGTCTCCAATGGCGCTGGTGAAGACGGGCGAATAGAGCGCCGCGCCGAGAATGCCGACGACGGCGGCATTGGCGCCCTGCATCAGCGATCGGGCCTGTGGCATGGCGCGGAATCGATCCCAGAAAGGCAGAACGCCGATCAGGATCAGAAAGCCGGGCAGGAACACTGAAAGAAGCGCAATGACCGCCCCGGCTACGCCATTCGGCTGAGGCTCCAACACCGCACCGAGGTAGGCGGCAAAGGTGAAGAGCGGCCCGGGCACCGCCTGCGCCGCTCCGTATCCGGCGAGAAACTGGTCCGATGTGACCCAGCCGGGTGCGACGACCCCGGCCTGTAGAAGCGGTAGGACGACGTGGCCGCCTCCGAACACCAGCGCGCCGGCGCGATAGAAGCTGTCGATCACCGCCAACCCCTGGCTCTGGCCAGCAAGAAGCGGCAGCAGAACGAGCAGGGCGAAAAAAGCAGTGATTGCTGCGGCCGCGCCCCCGCGCGACACCGGCATCGCGACATGGCCGCCGACCGGCACCCCCGACCCGCGGCCAAGCGCCAGACCGGCAACCGCGCCCAGCAGGATCGCGCCGGCCATCCCGAAAACGCCCGGCAGGAACGCCAGCATGACCACCGCGCCCACCGCGATCGCAGCCCGTTCCCGGTCGGGACAGAGGTTCTTTGCCATGCCCCATACAGCCTGCGCGACAATCGCCACGGCGACGATCTTGAGCCCGTCCAGCGCCCCGGTTCCAAGGGAACCCGAGATGGATGCCGCCGACATCGCAAAGACCAGCAACACCAGCGCCGAAGGCAACGTGAAGGCGGCAAAGGCGGCCAGCGCGCCCAACCAGCCCGCGCGCATCATTCCCAGAGCAAAACCGACCTGGCTCGAGGCCGGGCCGGGAAGGAACTGGCACAGCGCCACAAGATCGCCGTAGGCGTGATCCGACAGCCATCCCCGTCGGATGACCAACTCATCGCGGAAGTAGCCCAGATGCGCGATCGGCCCGCCGAAGGAGGTCAGGCCGAGCTTGAAAAAGGCTGCAAAGACCTCGCCCGGAGTTCCCTGAGCCGGTCTCGTTTCAGCCGTACCCGTCCCGTCGGTCATCCCGCTTCTGCCTTATTCTATCAGTTCTCGCAGACGAACCCGCGCCACAGCCAGCTTGGTGTCCTTTTCCGTTAATCGTGTAAAGATTGCGCGACGCTCATGGACGACGTTGGCAACATCGGGGCGGTCAGGTTTTCGTTTCATGCGGCATGGGTGCTTTTGTCAGGCAACTCCGCGCGCTGTGGGCGTCACGCCTGAAGCTCGCAAATGCGGAAAATTCCCTTTCGCGATATAGGCTGTTTCCGCAGGCGTCGATTGCCGTCCGAGAACCTGATTTCGGTGAAGATGCCCCCCGAAGGTGGCGATAGCCTCGCGCACATCACGGGCTTGCTTCACCAGTGACAGATATGTCGGCTGCAGGTGCGCCGGGGCTTCCGCAGCGATCCCCTCACGAAGGCCAAAGAGGAGATCGAGGCGCTCGAGGTGACCCGAGCCTTCGCAATGGCCGAGCGGCAGGCCGTAGACAATCCTGAACTAGAGTGGGCCGAGAGCCGGGTAGTGGCCGTTCGCAAGCCTGTCCATCGCCAACGCCAGCGCGGCGGAGTCCTGCGCAAAGGCGTGCGGCGTTTGACGTCATCGTTGCCTTTCTCGACGGCGCGAATCTCCTCTGCTAGCGCTGTTGCCAGCTCTGCTTCGACCGGCTTCGCATCGGCCTCTCGAACCGTCGCGTTCGGATCAATCTCACCCCCCTACCTGCGCGGCTCCGAGGCCGTGATGCAGGCGCGGCTGGTGTCAAAATCGCCCGCCGTCCTCACCATCCGCACCAGCGTCGAAACCCGCGCCATCACCTCGGAATGGCGCGCCGTCATCGACGCGCGGATCTTCGATCTGAAGGAAGACCCCAGGCCCAGCGAGGACGGCGCCTGTCTCGAGATACTGGCCGAGGCGTGATGGGCGCAGGATGCTGGAGGCGCCGATGCCGTTGCACAGTTCTGATCGGTCAGACGCCGAACTGGAAGCGATTCTGGCCCGGGCCGCCGGGCAGTGAGACGGATCAGCGGAACGGGCGCTCGCCGAACCCGCCCTCTACTCAACGCCGCGAGACAGCCCCGCTGACGGAGGCGATCCGCCTCGGTCAGGTGCTGTTTCGGATCATTCTCAAGCCGGTCGGTCATGTCGGTATACCCCGTGTCAGATTTCCCGCGGGCCGAGGAAGCGCCCGAAGCTGCGGGTGGTCTGGCCGAACAGGAACGCTTCATAGGGCTCGGGGTCGACGCCGGGGAAATCCATGCCGGGCGAGCCGGCGGGCATGCCGGGAACGGCCAGGCCCACCGCGTCGGGCCGCTCGGCCAGCAGGCGTCGGATCGCGGCGGCGGGCACATGGCCCTCGACCACATAGCCGTTGACCTCGGCGGTATGGCACGATGCCAGATCGGCAGGCACACCGAGCCGCCGCTTGAGGCTGGCCATATCAGCGGATTCCACAACCCGCACCGGGAAGCCTGCGGCTTCGATATGCGCAGCCCAGCCGTCGCAGCAGCCGCAGGAGGGATCCTTGCTGACGCTGACCAGTGGCAGGTTCTCTGCCTGCCCCCACCTTGCCGTGGCCATCAGCAGGGGAAGTGCGCCGGCAGCGGCCAGAATGGCGCGTCGGCTGATGCAGTGATCGTTTCTCATCGTCAAACCTCGTTGCATGGATCGGATTGTCTCGCCGTCACGGTCCGGGCGCGACGCAGGAAAGGGTTGAGCGGCGCCCGTGCGGGCCGGCTGATGGCTCCGCAAATCGTCACAGCTTCACCCTCCGCAGCCTAGCTGCATTGGCTATCACGCTGACCGAGGACAGCGCCATGGCGGCGGCGGCGATGATCGGCGACAGAAGGATGCCGAAGAACGGATACAGCACCCCGGCCGCGATCGGCACACCCAATGCGTTGTAGATGAAGGCGAAGAACAGGTTCTGGCGGATGTTGCCCATGACCGCTTCCGAGAGCTTGCGCGCCCGGACGATGCCGGTCAGATCACCCTTCAGCAGGGTGACGCCGGCGCTTTCCATCGCCACATCGGTGCCGGTGCCCATGGCGATGCCGACATCCGCCGCAGCCAGCGCCGGCGCGTCGTTGACGCCATCGCCGGCCATTGCCACCACCTCGCCCGCCGCCTTGTGCCGCTGCACGACCGCGCTCTTCTGATCTGGCAGCACCTCGGCCTCGACCTCGTCAATGCCAAGCTGACGGGCGACCGCCTTTGCGGTGGTCCAGTTGTCGCCGGTGAGCATGACAACCCGGATCCCTTGCGCCTTCAGCGCCGCCAGCGCCTCGGGCGTCGAGGGCTTGACCGGATCGGCGATGGCGAAGATCGCGGCGACGCGGTCGTCCACGCCCATGAAGATCGCGGTCGCCCCATCCTCGCGCAGCCGGTCGGCCTCGTCGGCCAGCGGCGCCACATCGACCCCCTGTTCGGCGAGGAATTTGGCGTTGCCGAGGGGGATGCGCTTGCCCTCGACCGTGCCATAGGCGCCCTTGCCGGTGGGCGAGTCGAAATCCGCAACCGGTGCGGTCGCGATGCCCCGTTCCTCTGCGGCGCGCACGATGGCGAGTGCCAGTGGATGCTCGCTGGCCCGCTCGACGCTGGCGGCAAGCCGCAGCGCCTCTTCTTCGGTGAACCCCGGCGCCGGCACGATGGCGGTGACGGCGGGGCGCCCTTCCGTCAGCGTGCCGGTCTTGTCCACGATGATGGTGTCGATCTTCTCCATATGCTCCAGCGCCTCGGCGTTCTTGATCAGCACGCCCGCCTGTGCGCCACGGCCGACGCCGACCATGATCGACATCGGCGTTGCCAGCCCCAGCGCACAGGGACAGGCGATGATGAGGACCGACACTGCGGCAATCAGACCGAAGGAGAAGCGCGGCTCCGGCCCCCAGAACGACCAGGCGATGAAGGCGAGCACCGCGACCACGATCACCGCCGGGACGAACCAGCCTGACACCTGGTCGGCAAGCCGCTGGATCGGCGCACGGCTTCGCTGCGCCTCGGCGACGAGCTGGACGATCTGCGACAGCATGGTGTCGCGGCCGACCTTCTTCGCCCCGATCACCAGCGCGCCGGACTGGTTCATGGTGCCGCCGATGGCGGTGGCGCCGGCCTCCTTGGTGACCGGCATCGACTCGCCCGTCACCATCGATTCATCGACGGCGCTGCGGCCTTCCAGCACCTCGCCATCGACGGGCACCTTCTCGCCGGGCCGGACCCGCAACCGGTCGCCGACCTGAACGGTATCGAGCTGCACCTCCTCCTCGGTGCCGTCGTCACGGATGATCCGGGCAGTCTTGGGGGCAAGGTCGAGCAACGCCCGGAGCGCGCCGCTGGTGCTCTCGCGGGCGCGCAGTTCCAGCACCTGCCCGAGCAGGACAAGGACGGTGATGACCGCCGCCGCCTCGAAATAGACCGCGACCGAGCCGTCGGCTTGCCGGAACTGGTCAGGAAAGATGCCGGGCGCAAGTGTCGCCACCATGCTGTAGACCCAGGCCGCCCCGGTGCCCATGGCGATCAGGGTAAACATGTTGAGGCTGCGGTTGACCAGCGACTGCCAGCCGCGCTGGAAGAAGGGCCAGCCCGCCCAGAGGACGACCGGTGTCGCCAGCAGCATCTGGATCCAGTTCGACGTCCGCTGGCTGATGAGGTGGTCCAGACCGAGAAGGTGGCCGCCCATCTCCAGCACGAACACCGGCAGCGTCAGCACCAGACCGATCCAGAATCGGCGCGTCATGTCGATCAGTTCTTCGTTCGGTCCGGTATCGAGGCTGACCAGCACCGGCTCCAGCGCCATGCCGCAGATCGGGCACGACCCCGGGCCGACCTGCCGGATCTCGGGGTGCATCGGGCAGGTGTAGGTCGTCCCCTCGGGAACCGGTTCTGCCTTGGCCTCCGTCGCCGAAGGGTCGACGTAGCGCTCCGGATCGGCCAGAAATTTTTCCCGGCACCCGGCCGAGCAGAAGTAATACGGTCGGCCGCCGTGGTCGGTCCTGTGGGCGGTGGTGTGGGGGTCGACCATCATGCCGCAGACCGGGTCCTTGACCTTGTGGGCTGTGTCCGACGCGGCGGCGTGGTCATGCGTGTGATCGTGCCGATGATCGTTGGCCGAATGAGCGCGGTTCTGGTGATCGTGTTCGATCTTGCTGTTCATTTTTACGCCTCCTCGGCGTTTCATCCTGAGCTTGCGTTTCACCTGTTCTGCACTTTCCAACCGCTGGAAGGTCAAGAGGCGATCAGGAGGCTTGGAATATTGCCCTTTGCAGATTTCCCGCTGGGGGCGCTGGCATGGGCGCCCCCAGCATCATACGATCATGCGCTGATGGTAAATTCGGTCATCATGCCGGTCTCAAGATGCGGCATGTGATGGCAATGCAGTATCCAGCGCGCGGCCTCGCCGGCGTCGAGCGCTACATCGACCATCGACATCGGCGGCACATAGACCGTGTCGCGCAGCGCGCCCCGGACGGCACGTCCGTTCAGCCCGACGACCTGGAACACATGCCCATGCAGGTGCATCGGGTGACCCATCATCGACATGTTATGGAATGACAGCACCACCCGCTCACCGCTGCGCGCGGCTATTGGACGATGCTGGCCCCAGACGGCCCCGTTGATCGTCCAGACATAGGGCTGCATCGTGCCGCCCAGCATCACCATGTGGCTGCGGTCCACCGGACGATCCGGCAGGGCGTCGGCGGCGATCAGGCGCTGCTCCTGCGCAAGGTCGGTGTCGAAGGCGGGGGCTTCGGCCTCTGCCATGGGGTCGATGCGCCGGACCTCGGCGCCCTGCGTAGCAAGGATCAAGCCAGTGCGCTCGGGCGCGCCTTCCCGCAGCGCGAGGATCGGCCAAGCGCCGCCTTGCTGCGGCAGATCGATCTCCAGATCGAGTCGCTGGCCCATCGCCAGGCCGAAGCGCGTTCCCGGAACCGGCTGAACCGCATGTCCGTCCACGGCGACCAGCCGGGCCTGCGCGGTGCCGGTCTCGATCCAGAACACCGTCGCAGCGGCGGCGTTGATCACCCGCAGGCGGATGCGCCCGCCGCGTTCGACCTGCACCACCTCGGGGTCGGACAGCGTGCGGTCATTGGCCAGATAGGCGTCCCAGTCGTAATCGTTGAGGTCCATCGCCATGCCGCCCGCGGCACCCATGCCCGCCATGCCGCCCATCGCGCCGTGATCCATGCCCCCCATCGGCATGTTCCCCATGGCGCCATGATCCATACCCGCCATGCCGCCCATGCCCGCGCCATGGTTGCCTCCGTGACCACCTGCGGTCCCGTGGCCATCGAGGATCTCGGCCATCACTTCCTCGGGCGCCTTGAACGAGAAATCATGCAGGAACAGCACCACCTCCTGCCGGTCGGCGGCGACGTCCTCAGCGCTGCGCACGATCAGCGGTGCTGCCAGAAGGCGCATCTCGTGCAGCGGCGCATGCGCGTGCATCCAATAGGTGCCGGGCAGCGGCGCGAAATCATAGCTGCGTGTCTCGCCGGGGGCGAGCATCGGCAAGGGCATGTCGGGCACGCCATCCTGTGCGTTGGGCGGGATCTGGCCGTGCCAGTGGATCAGCGTGTCAACATCGAGATCGTTGTGCAGATCCACCCGGAACCGCGCGCCAGGATCGAGCGTCAGGCCCTGTCCAGCCAGCCCGGCCAGACCCCAGACGGTGGCGGCGCGACCGTCGATATCGATCACCCGGCTGGCGGCGTGCAAAGGCAGCGGGGCCAGACCCTGCGCCGCCGCGATCCGGGGCAGATGCGCAGAGGCCAGCACGGCGGCACCAGCGGCAAGAAAGCCGCGTCGTGAAAGGGTATTCATGGTCGTCTCCTCGGGACAGCAGTCCCGTTCATCAAAACCGATAGGACGCCGCGGGCCTCGTGGCCCGGACGCGATCAGAGGAGACGGAGCTTGGGAGGGCGTTCGTTCAGCCCGGGTGCCCGACTGGCGAGGATGACGCCGGTGGGGAAGTCATGGCCGGCAGGCGCGTAATCACGGCCCGAGCCTTCGCTCGGCGGGGTCAGGAAGACCGAAAGACCTACGCACAGCAGTTCACAGCTTTCGGCGTCGATCGATCCGCAGTGCTGATCGCCATCACAGGAATGGTCGCTGCCGGCCGCAATCAGCATTATCTCGCTGACATGCGCCGCGTGATCGGGCTCTGTGCTCAAGCCCGCCGCATGCGCGGACGTCACCGTCGTCATAACGGCGATCGCGAGTACGGCAAGCATGGCAACAAGGCGCGAAAACATGCCGGAAAGATAGGCGCTGGTCACGGGAATGTCCATTGCCCCCAGCGTCGCGCCTCTGGCAGAAATTCATCCTCGGCATGTATCCAATAGAAATTCCTCGCCATCAATCATGCAACTCATGCGCAAAGAACTCCGCGATATTCTGTGGCTCGGGTTGCTCCTCGGCGGCCTGATCCTGGCGATCTTCGTCGGAGCGCAGGGGTGTCGCTTGCGCAAGGGCGCGCCGCTATCCGGGCGTTTCTGGGCCGCGACATCTGGGGGGCCGCATGAGGGGGCGGAAGCTTTGCGGCTACGATCTGAATGGCTGGGGTGACCGCGCCGCGCGGAACTGGTGCATCGGGCCGGACGGTGAAGAGAGTGCGGGTGCCGGCATTCTCCAGGTGACCGGGGTGGTTCTGCAACCAAGCGTCGTGCGCACGGGCGAAGGGCGCGGCGCACGCTGGATTGGCGGGGCTCAGGCGCGACTCGCGCCACATGGGCGGGGCGGCGGCTGGGGCGATATCGGCGTCCCCGACCGGCGCGCGACGGTGCGCGATCTGATGGCCGCGCCCCAGCCCGCGACGCAGCCGCTTGCGGCCGCCCTTGCCGGGCTTGCCAGCGGCGCGCGGGTTTGCGCGATTGCGCTCGACGATCACCCGGCCCGCACCGAAGACCTGCAAGAAGCCCTGCTTGCCGCGGTGGCGCAAGGCCGCCTGGGGCGGGGCCTTCTGGTCTGGCGCTCGGTCCTCGCGGTGCTGGGCTGGCTTGCCGAAGAGGCGGATTGGCTCGCCCCCGACGAGGGGCTGACGCTTGGCGTCATCAATCACGTCGGCGAAGGCTTCACCCTGCAAAAGCTGCGGCTGCGCCGCGAAATGGGCAGGGGGCGCGCCATTTTCGCCCCCGAGCGCAGGCGGATGGCGCAGCCAATCGACTCGCCGCTGGGCTATGCGGGGCTCTTCGATGCCGCGCGCAAGGCCTTGATCGCGGGCGGCGCGGGGCCTCGCGGGGATTGGGCCGATCATGCTCAGGCGCGCGCAGCGCTGGCTTTGGAGCGCCCCGCGCGCGCCGAATTGTTGCGCACGGAGCGCGGCGATTTCTTTCAGATCGACCCGCCCGGTGCCCTCGAGCTGCCGCCTGACGACCGGCTTGGCGCGATCGCGGGCAGACTGGCGGACTGCGCCATGATCCTGTTCGAAAGCCTCACCACGGGCGCCATGCGCGACGCGCTTCTGAAGCCTTTGCGCGAGGCTTGCGGAAGCGCGCTGATCGATCTGCCCGAGGACATCATCGCGCGCGGTGCGCTCGAGGCCGCGCGGCGACACGACGAGGGCGAGCCGGTCTATTTCGACTTTCTGCCGCAGATCTCCACCATTGTTCTGGGGCAGGACGGCGCGCGCAGCCACGATCTGATCGAACCCGAGGCGACCCTGCCCGCGGGGCGCATCTATCGCTCTGCCGAACCCGCGAAATTCGCCATTCAGGCGGGCCAAGCCGAGTTTTCCGTGCATCTGCGCATGGGGCTCGCACCCTGGCCGCGCAAGGCCCGGGTGGAGATCGGTGCGCCGGTGTCGGAAATCGTCCCGGTCTCGCTCAGCGTCGAACAGGTGCCCGCCGCCGGTCGGGCGCGGCTGTTGATCGACGCGCCGAAACTGTCGCGCCAGTTCACCGTCGATTGGGAGGGCGCGACCGAACTTCATCGGCGGTGGGAAGACCTCGTCGTCGACCTCGACGGGCCCGCCCCGACGATCCCGAAACGGCTGGTGCTGCCCTGCGGCATGGAGCTTTGGGAGGACAGCCCCGCGGGCCAGGGTTTGACGAGCCTTCTGGCGCAGAACCTCCGCAGCCCGCAGGTCGACTGGAAGGTGCTCGCCGACAAGCTTTCAGCGCGAAAGCTGAAGCGCCACTGCATTTCGAGCGACGGGGAGATCCCCGATCAGGTTCCGAAACAGAGCCGCGCGCATCTTGCGCAGTTGACCGAGCGCGCTTTGGCCGAGCTTGAAGATCGCCGCGCCGGGCGCCGTGGGAGCAATGACAACCACGCCCTCAAATTCCTCACCTGGCAGTTCCGCCGCGCCCCCGACGCTATCCCCGCGATGCTGCTCGAAGCTTGGCAGGACAGGGCCGCCGGACGCAAGCACCCGTTCGCGCTCAGCGAGGCAAGCTGGGTGTTGATTTATCAAGGTCTTGGCCGAACCTGCCGGTCGGAAAACGACGAGCGCATCGCCCTTGCGCGTCTGTTCGCCCGGCCTATCGAGAAATGGTCTTACCGCCAGGAAACTGCCGCCGCGGCCTTCTTGCTGTCTCGCTCGGACACGGCACCCTTGCTGCTGGAGCGTTCGCATGTCGAGCAATTGGCCGAACGCGTGCTGATGGAATTCGCGGCGGAACACGACACCAACTATACACGCTTCAATTATGCGCCCTTCCTGCTTGGAGGGCTGCTGCGGTGGCGCCTGAAGGAAGGGAATGCCCTTGTTAGAGGCCTCGATCTGCTTGCCGACGCCCTGAGCGTGGCAATCGAGAGAACACTTTCGGATTTTGCGCGACACGAAAATCGCAACGAGACCTTCCTGCGCGCCGTCTCGCACTACGAACCCCTGCTCGAGCAACTGCTCGACGAGTTGGCCGGCGAAGGGCGCAACCCGGATTTGCTGGTGGATCTCTACGATGCCTGAGGGGCGGGCCGTTCGACGATCACCTGCGCTTGGGGCCTTTACTTTCGGGGGGGATTACCGATTACCCCAGAACATTACGTTAGCGGCGAGGGCGACTGCGGAGAGGAAGGTCTTGGCGCATCTGTCATAGCGGGTTGCGACCCTGCGCCAGTCTTTCAGGCGACCGAACATGATCTCGATGCGGTTGCGGCGGCGATAGCGCCGCTTGTCGTAGCGGACAGCTTTGCCGCGCGACTTCCGACCGGGGATGCAGGGACGTATCCCTTTGTCTTTCAACGCTTCTCGGAACCAGTCAGCGTCATAACCCCGGTCCGCGATCATCCATTCGGCAGCGGGCAGACTGCCCAGCAGGTCAGCGGCTCCGGTATAGTCGCTGACCTGGCCTGCGGTCATGAAGAACTTCAGGGGCCGTCCCTTGGCGTCGGTGACGGCATGCAGCTTGGTGTTCAAACACCTAGGCTGAGATTTTTCTTTGCTGTCACGTGATACGTTTTATACTGAACCACTAGATTTTGCACTGCCTCCCACTCGGCATCCAGCTTTCATTTGAAAGGCTCCTGTTATGGCAAGCGAATGGAATTATACCGGCACCGACAGAAAAGATACTTTCACCGCCGGTGAGCCGGCCGAGTACACAAACTGGGTCATTTCCGGCATGGGGGGGAACGATAGGCTGACCGGATCGGAGGGCCGTGACTTCATCAATGGCGGCGATACAATGGGCAACCAGTACTACGTGCAGACCGCTTCGGGCACGCTATATGTTCAGGTCCGGGACGACGATCTGATCCGTTGCCTCGATGGTGATGATACGGTTTGGGCCAGTGCGGGCAACGATACGATCGATGGCGGTCTGGGCCAGGACCTGTTCAGCGCAGAGACGAGCGATAGCTATTACCATACCGACTTCGGCGAGGAGACACAGGTCATCGGTACCTGGTCCAATTCCACAGTGGCCTATATCAAGGGCTCCGTCATTGACCTAAGCGCAGGCACCTACCGGATCAACTATGCGGGCCAAAAATGGAGCGGCGGAGCGCTCGATGTCACAGTACGCGGCAGGCTTATCGATTTCGAGCAGGTGTTTGCCACGGCAGGCGATGACCTGCTGAAAGGGACTGATGGCGACAACATTTTCAAACCCAATGGGGGACATGACACCATTCGGGGCGGCGCCGGATATGACACAATCGTCTATTTTCAAGAGTGGGGCGACTCCCATTCGGTCGGCCCGGCCAGTACGCCCCGAAACGTGCATGACGAAGTCTCCATGGGCTCCGGCTTCGGTATCGTGTTCAATTTCGCCACTAAGACAGCCACTGACACATGGGGTTACACCGACAGTTTTACGGGTATCGAACACGTAATCGGCAGTGAATACGATGACCTGCTGATCGGCGATGCCAACGACAACATATTCACCGGCTCCGGCGGGGCGGATACGATCCGGGGTGGCGCAGGGATCGACTGGCTCGACATGCGTGGAGATTTCTATTTCGCATTCAATGTGGACCTGGCGCAAGGCACCGTGGTCGGGGCCGAAATTTTTCCGGGCTGGGGTTCAGCAACCTATCGGAATGTCGTGAGCGGGATCGAGAATGTCGATGGTTCGGTCCACGACGACACCCTGATGGGTGACAAGGGCAACAACCGACTGCGCGGGAATGCTGGCAGAGACGAAATAGACGGCCGCAGCGGGAACGATACTTTGATGGGCGGCTATGACGCCGACATCGTGCGAGGCGGTGCCGGGCAGGACCATATCGAAGGCGGATCGGGGGACGATACGCTCGACGGCGGGGCGGATGACGACACGATATTCGGAGACAGCTCGCTGCCAGGTGGTGCGAGCGCGCCCGGAAACGATCTGATCTATGGCGGTGCCGGTGCGGATGTGCTGTGGGGTAACGAAGGCAATGACACCTTGGAAGGCGGCACCGGTGACGACAGCCTTAGCGGCGGCGCGGGCAACGATCGCATGGCTGGCGACGCGGGCACCGACGTGCTGCTGGGGCAATCCGGGCATGACCGGCTGAATGGCGGTGCAGGTGCCGATACGCTGGATGGCGGAAGCGGCGATGACATGCTTGAGGGGGAGGACGACGGCGACGAGCTGTATGGCCGTGACGGTGATGACACACTTGCCGGAGGTGGCGGTGCGGACAGACTGTCTGGCGGCGTGGGGAATGACAGTTTGCTCGGAGGCGTAGGTGACGATTTCCTGAGAGCGGACGACGGCGACGATTCGCTGAACGGAGGTGCGGGAGACGACACGCTGGACGGTGGGAATGGCGCCGATTCCCTCTCTGGCGGCGCAGGTGAAGACCTGCTGGAAGGCGGAAAGGGGCGCGACACGCTGAACGGCGACGACGGGCATGACCGCCTGAACGGTGGCGCAGACGACGACCTTCTGCGCGGCGGTGGCGGTCTTAATGTGCTGCTGGGCGGGACGGGAAACGATACGCTGCATGGCGGAACCGGCCCCGGGGCGGCTCTCGGGGGCGAAGCCGGAGACGACGTGCTCAATGGCAGCGATGGCATTGATGTTCTCATTGGTGGTGCCGGAGCAGACTCGCTCTTCGGTGGAAAAGGGGATGATCGGCTGTCCGGCGACAGCGGATTGAAGGTCATCGGCCTTGTCATTTCCGGCGACACCGTGGCGGACTATGATTTCGTCAGTGATGTTGTCGCGCCGGGTGATGATTTGCTCGATGGGGGCGACGGTTTCGACACGGTGAGTTACGCGCTTTCGAAAACGGCAATAGATGCTTCCCTCGGCAAGGGGATCGCCATTGGCGAAGGCACAGACCGGTTGATCGAAATAGAGGGCCTCATCGGATCGCGTTTTGCTGACACGCTCGAGGGGTCGTCAGAGGATGATCTTCTGGCCGGAGGGGACGGAGACGACGTTATCCGCGGGCTGGCTGGAAACGACACGATTTTTGGCGATGCCGGCGCCGATCACGTGGACGGAGGGAGCGGCATTGATGTCGTGTATTTCGACTCCGTCGTGAGGCTGGTTCTGCGGGCTGAAAAGCTGATGGCGAATAAGGTGCTTTACACCACGCTGCTCGGATCGGGTGATGCAGAGGGCGACACCTATATTAACGTTGAGAAATTCGCGACGGCCGATGCTGCCGGCAATATCGAGATCCGTGGCCAAGGTAGCGCTGATCTTGCAGGCGGCACCGGCGCCGACAGGTTCACTGGTGGTGGGGGCCGCGACCGCTTGGACGGTGGCGCAGGAAACGACACACTGATCGGCGGCAATGGCAGCGACATCCTGACGGGCGGCATGGGTGCGGATTGGCTAACCGGTGGAAAGGGGGCCGACCGATTTATTTTCGCCTCGGCCGAGGACTCCACGCCCGCGAAGCTTGGGCGCGATACGATCACCGATTTTGCAGGACAGGACCGCATCGTGCTTGCTGCCATTGACGCCGATGTCGGCACGGCCGGCAATCAGGCGTTCGACTTCATTGGAACGTCCAGATTTTCAGGCAAAGCTGGCGAATTGCGTTATCAGGTGGTGAAAGAAACCACCCTGATCCAGGCAGATATCGATGGGGATCGCCAAGCCGACTTCGCTCTCTTGCTCGATGATGTTGTCACAATGCTGGATGGTTATTTTGTCCTCTAGGTGTTCAGTCCCGGCATCTGGTGGATCGGGTTCAGGATGAATCTGTCGGGCTCTGATGTCCAGATCTTACAGATGTATTCGTAAGGCGTGAGGCCGCCGAGGGTCTTGAGTCTGCGTGCGAAGTTGTAGGCCACCATAAAGTCGCTGAGGTGCGTGCGCAGCTGGTCGTGGCTGTCGTAGTGGAAACGTTTCACGGTGGCCTCTTTGATCGTGCGGTTCATCCGTTCGACCTGTCCGTTGGTCCATGGGTGGTTGGGCTTTGTCAGGCGGTGTTCAATACCATTGGCCTCGCAGATCATGTCGAAGCGCATCGGCCGGGAGTAGATCGTGTTTCTGTTCCGCGGCTGCTCTGCGAACTGGATTCCGTTGTCGGTGAGAATGGTGTGGACCTGGCTCTGATGATGTGACCGCCCCCTGACGGCATCGTGATGTGCCAAGGTGGGTCTGCGACGATCCACAGAGGAGGACGGTCATGTCGGAGATTACCACGGTCGGGCTCGATCTGGCGAAGAACGTGTTTCAGGCGCATGGGGCTGATGCCTCGGGTCGAGCTGTGCTTAGGAAGAAGCTTCGGCGCGACCAGGTGCTCGACTTCTTCGGCCGGTTGCCACCTTGCGTCGTGGCCATGGAAGCGTGCGGCGGCGCGCACTTCTGGGGCCGCGAGATCGGCAAGCTCGGCCATGAGGTGCGCTTGATCCCGCCCTCCTACGTGAAGCCCTTCGTCAAGCGCCAGAAAAATGATGCGACCGACGCCGAGGCGATCTGCGAAGCGGCCGTGCGGCCGACGATGCGTTTCGTGCCGGTGAAGAGCGAGGAGACCCAAGGGGCCGCGATGGTCTTCCGCATTCGCGAGTTGCTGATCCGGCAGCGGACGCAAGCGATCAATGCCCTGCGAGGCCATCTGGGCGAGTTCGGGCAGGTCGTGCCCCAGGGAGCGGCCAACGCCGCCCGGCTGATCGCCATTGTGGAAGATGCCGACAGCGGCCTGCCCGCCGACGCCATCGCGACCTTGACGGTGCTGGTCGCGGCGCTTTCGCATCTCGAGGCCGAGATCGGCAGGCTCGACGTGGAGATCGAGGCGCGTGCAAGGAAGAACGAGGTGGCCCGCCGACTGATGACGGTGCCGGGCATCGGTCCCCTGATCGCCACGGCCATTGCGGTATTAGCCCCGCCGCCCGAGGCTTTCCGCAAGGCGCGCGACTTCGCGGCCTGGCTCGGCCTCACGCCGCGGCAGCACTCGACCGGCGGCAAGCAGCGCCTCGGCGCCACGACCAAGATGGGCGAGCGATCCCTCAGGCGCCTGCTGATCATCGGGGCGAACAGCGTCATCATCAAACGCCACGTCCATGCCGCAGCGCGGCCGGGCACGTGGCTCGGAGGAATGTTGACGCGCAAGCCGCCGATGCTGGCGCGGGTGGCGCTGGCGAACAAGATGGCGCGGATCGTCTGGGCCCTGATGGCCCGCGGCGGCGTCTACCAGTCTCCGGCCTTGGCGGCATAAGCCGTCAGAGGTCGCGAAGGCGTTGGAGCGAAGGAGGGCAAGGAGCGGTTTGGCGCAACGGTCGTGAGACGGGATCGGGAGAACCAGTGTGCAACAGAGTGCCACCGAGCACGCGGCTTTGATCTGGACCCGACCTGCGAACACCATACGGGCCCGCGGCGCGACGATGGCCGCATCAGAGGCCGGACACATGTCAGCACCCGACGGCGCGCCAGGACGAGCCTACAAATATCCTCTTGCGCAAGGGGCGGTTACACATGTTGCACAAATCCCGTGGGGGATTCATCTTGTGAATCCAGCGTGGTAGCTGGTCTGCATGAGCAGACCCACACCCCCGACCTACAGGACCAGGAACTGGCCAGCCTATAACGAAGCGCTCAAGCGCCGTGGCTCGCTGATGATTTGGTTCGACCCCGAGATGAGCTGGGATGCCGCGCCGACAGGCAGGCGTGGCCGCATGCTGACCTACAGTGACACCGCCATTCAGACGTGTCTGACGATGAAGGTACTGTTCGGTATGGCGCTCCGGCAGACGACCGGTTTTGTCGAGAGCCTGCTGCGGCTGGTTGGCCTCGACTGGACGGTGCCCGACTTCAGCACGCTGTCCCGCCGTCAGAAGACCCTGGCCGTCAACATCCCCTACCGTGGGTCGAAGGGCCCGCTGCACCTGCTCATCGACAGCACGGGCATCAAGGTCGAGGGCGAGGGCGAGTGGCACGCCCGCAAGCATGGCGGCCCCAAACGGCGGGTCTGGCGCAAGATACACCTCGGGATCGACGAGGAAACGCTGGAGATCCGAGCCGTCGAGATCACCGGGAGCCACATTGGTGATGCGCCGGTGCTGCCCGACCTTCTCAGTCAGATCCCAGAGGACCAGGAGATCGGCAGCGTCACGGCCGATGGCGCCTACGACACGCGCAAATGCCACGATGCCATCGCCGACCGCGGCGCCCATGCAGTCATCCCGCCCCGCAAGAACGCCAAACCGTGCAAGACCGTCACCGCAGGAGCCATGGCCCGAAACGAGGCCCTGCGCGCGGTGAAATACCTTGGCCGGGCCCTCTGGCGACGATGGAGCGGATACCACCGCCGAAGCCGCGTCGAGACGAAGATGCACTGTGTCAAACTGCTGGGCCAGCGGCTCATGGCGCGGGACTTCGACCCCCAGGTCGCCGAACTCCAGGTCCGCATCGCCGTCCTGAACGGCTACACCGCGCTCGGCATACCCGTCACGGAAGCTGTGGGATAAGTCCGTCCGGGGAAAGGGGAGCCTCGGCGTTCAGCCGATTTGTGCAACAGAGCCCCCTGCGCCACCATCTGTGCCAGTTCGTGCTTCATGCACAGTGCAGTGCCCTTGAGGTCAACCGACATCAGCCGGTCCCAGTAAGCCTCGTCGAATTCGGCGGCTGGAGCGTTGTCGGGCCTCAGCGCGGCATTGTTCACCGCAGCGTCAAGGCGCCCGAAGCGTTCGACGGCAAAGGCCACCGTCTGCTTCACCTCGTCGGAGATCGACACGTCGGTGCGGACAAAGGCAGCTTCGTCACCGGCGTCCAGGATCGATTGCGCAACCTTCTCGCCCACCTCGGCGTTGAAGTCGGTCAGCACGACCTTGGCGCCCGCCCGGGCGAACAGTCGCGCCGTCGCCTCGCCCATGCCCATTGCGGCACCGGTGACGATCGCCACCTTGCCCTTCATGACGGGGAACGTCTCTGGTCCGGGGGGCGCTCTTTCCATGTCGATTTCCTTTCGTTTCAGTATCCAGAAGCCGATTTCGGGGCGGCAACGGTCAGGTTCAAGGACCGGGAACCAGCCCCTGCGCACAGGTAATGTGCCGGCAAGGCCGCGTCTGGCGACGCTGGCCTCAGGGCGTGAACAGCGCCTCGTCCAGTTCGTAGGCATTGGCCCAGTTCAGCCAGTAGACGTCGGTCGGCCCAAAGATGTGGTCGACGACGGTCCATTCCCCCTGCACCTTCCGCATCAGGACCATGGCGGTATCGCTCATGACGCCCTTCTTCATCTCGGCGGCGTAGGGTGTATTCGCCCAGTTGATCCTGCTGCCGTCGGGGTTGTGCGGGACGGCCTGCAGATAGGCCCAGGTCCCGTCGGTGCGCAGGACCGAGGCGACGAAGACGATGCTTAGGCCGATTTCCGCCTCGATGGGTCCGCGCGCGGCCGCCATCAGCGCCTTGCGCAAGTCTGTGCCGCGGGCGGGGCTCGTCAGGCGGTCCACCCGAACAGGTTCTTTCGTGACCTCGTCATCCCAGGCCGGATCGACACCTTGGGTCCAGTCGCCGGTCGAGGTTCCGGGGCCGAAACTGTTGGCCATGTAGGTTACGACCGGATCGAACGCCTCCTTCAGGGACGGCGGATAGGCGATCTCGAACACCTGAACCAGGCCCGAGGGATCGAGGATGACCTTGCGGTAGTAGATCACGCCCCCATCGCCATAGCCCGACAGCACATACCAGCCTTCGCCCGACTTGCGGTAGGTCACGCTGTCGGTGCCACCCTGTTCGATATCCTGGCGCATCATCTCGTCCTGTGTCAGCCCAAGGGCGTTGTACTGCGCGAAGACATAGAACTGCGACTGGCCGTCCGCCGACACGAAGGTGCGGCCGTCGCCGCTGTCCGGCGGCGGCTCAGCGCGGAAGTAGCTGGCGGGGTATTCGATGAAGGTGCCATAGCGCCCGTTGCGGTAAAGCGTGTAGCCGGCCTCGCCTTCGATGAAGGCGTCCGGGTCTTCGGCCGGTTCCTCTACGGGCATGACCGGGGGCGGCGGCGGGGGCAGCAGCAGTTCGGCCTCTCCGGCGACGGGCGGCTGGGGTTGGGGCGCGGGTTCGGGCGCGGCCGAGTGCTCGGGCGCGGGCTCTGCGGGCAGGCCAGAGAGGGCGGCGCCCACTCCCGCATCCTTCAGGGCGCATTCCTCCATCCCCTCGGGCCAGTTGAACCGCAGGCCCATCAGCAAGTCGCGCAGCGTGTCTCCGCTGAGGAACCTGTTGATCCCGGCCCAATACAACGCCACCGGCTCTTGCCCCGGCAGGCAGTTGCGTGAGATGTTCAGGAAGTGCCAGCCGGTGACCGGCTGGCCGTTGTCCATGAACTCGGCCGAAGTCGAGGGCCAGCCGAACTGGGTCCACTCCATGTAATAGTCGCCGAAGAAACTGGGCAGGCGGCCGGGCGGCACCAGCGCGGCGAGGCCGTTTGGCGGCAGGACCGCGGCGCCGCGCGCCACCGTGACCACCCCCCGCCCGTCCGGGTGCATCAGCGTCAGCGTGCCCTCGCCCGACATGGCGATCCATCCCTCGCGGGCGCTGTAGGTCAGGATGCCATTCAGCGCCGTCCCTTCGGCCTTTGCGGCCGGCGCGGTGGGGGCCGGCACACCAACGGCCTGGAAACCCGCCAGCCCGTCCGGGCGGGCTCCCGGGGAACCGGCAACGGCCCCGGCTGGCAGGTTCGCCGCGCCGCAAGCGGCATCGCCGCGCGCCGGTTCTATCGCGTCCACAAGCTGCGCCACCTGTTCCGACCGGTAAAACGAGGGCAGCCCCTCGAACCCGATGGCCAGCGTATCGGGGCCCGGCAGGCAGGTTTCGAACACGAAGATGCGGGTGGTGGTATCGGCGTCGCTGCCGTCGGAGAACCGGTTCGACCGCTGGGTCCATTCGTAAAGCAGCGCCGGCTGGTCCATGAGCGTGACCGGCTGGCCCGCGACATCCGACGGCAGATACCACCTGTTCAAATGGCCCGTTGCCGGATCGGCGGCATAGCGGTAAAGCGTGACCTCGCCGGCCAGGTCGCGCTGTTCGTAGGTCAGCACCTCGTCGTCGCTGTGGCTTTTCGTGTCCCATGTGCCTTCGACCGGGGCGATAAAGGCACCGCCCAGCACCGGCTCGCGCAGCACGGACCCCGGCGCGGGCAGGTCCAGCGAGGCGAGGATGCCGGCATGCACCGACCGATACGGGTCAACTGCGTCGCCATAGGCGCTTTGCACGATGACCAGATGATCGTCTCCGGACACCGGGACCTTCGAGATCAGGATCTCGGCCCACATCTCCACGCCGGATTCGGTGACCGAAGAGGAAATGCGACGGAAGACCTGCCCGTTCTCGAACGTCACCTGCCCCAATTCGACGATCGTGCTGCCCGAAAAGGTCTGGTCCGGGTCGTCTTCCAGCATCAGGCCGAAGCCGGGACCGGTGCGGGTGGCGACATCGCCGCCGAAGTAGATCACGTTCTCGTCGCTGCGGCCCATTTCCTGCCAGCCGGGGGGCAGCGCGAAGGCGATGCCGCGGAACATCTGCGCCGACCAATCGCCCGGCACCTCGCTGCGGGCGATGGCGACGGTGTCGGTCGACGATTGGGCCGCAAGAGGCGCGGCAAGGCCCAGCGACAGCGCAAGGGCCACCGCGGTGGTGCAGGCAAGACGGGTTGCTTGTGTGGTCATTACGGGATCCTTTTTCCTGCGCCGGCCGGTCATTCGCCGTTGTTCAATCGCTCGATGATCGCCTCCGGCACGGTCATGCCGTCCATGTCGGTGCCGATGGCGCAGTCTTTCCAGAAGGCGGGGTTCGAGGGCAGCGGGTTGCGCGTGCAGCCATAGCCCGAGACGATGCAGGGAGGGCCGGGCGTGTTGCAGGCATACCGCGCGTCGTATTCGCCGTAGGTGTCGGGGTGGTAGATCTGCGTCGTGCCCATCTGGCCATAGGCTGCACGCTGACAGATGCAGGTCATCATGTCGTCCGGCGGCAGGATCTTCAGCACGCTCAGCACGTTCAGCAGTTCGTCATGCGGCAGGGCGATCAGCGTCTCCATCCCGATCTCGGGCAGCTTTTCCTTGACTTTGCCCGGCTTGGCGATGTCCTTGCAGTTGCCGTTCGCCATCGGCAGGTTCATCCGGTGTAGCGTCTCTCGCTCGACCTGCAGCTCGGCGAGTGTTTCAAGCCGATCCTCCATCGTCATGTCGAAATCGAAGCCGAGTTTGGTCAGCGTCGCCTCGTATTGCAGCTTTTCTGCAATGCGGCGCAGTTGCAGTTCCTGAAACGCCCGCGCGCGTTCCTCGCGGTAGTAGAGGCCGCCCGGTTCGGTTTCGGTGATCGCCCATTCATTGCTGATCCCGGACGGATCGCGCGTCGGGTCGATGACCCGGCCCATGCCCGGTTTCGGCTCGCCGCTTTCGGCATGTTCGCGCAGCCATTTCTCGCGCCGCTTGCGTTCGCCGCCGGTGGCCTCGTCCTCGGCGATGGCGGCCAGCTTGGCCTGATATGCGGCGTCCTGTTCGGCGTCTGCGGCGGCGTGGCGGTCCTCCTCGGCCTTGACGGCAGCCTCGAAGGCGGTGGTGTCGCGGTTGATCTCGGCCAGGATCCTGTTGCTTTGGGCCTGCAGGTTGACGATCTCGGTGCCGATCTCCTCGGCGGACCAGTCCTCGCGGCGGGCCTCGTCATAGACCTGCTGCGCCCAGTTTCCGTGCTTGACCGCGATGGTGTCGCCCCAGTGCTCCTTGACGATCCCGGCGGACTGCCAGGCGTTGTAGAGCGGGCCGATATGGGAGAAGCGGTTCTTCAGCCCCGCAAGCCAGTCGGTCATGTCGCCGCCCAGCCCCACGGGATCGGGCAGCGTCATGGTCGCCAGAACCTTCGTCGTCATCCACAGCGGACGGTCTACCGTGCCCAGGCTGTCGCGCAGGTTGGTATCAGCGATGCGCGCGTTCAGGAACATCGATAGGTCGGCCGCTGCGGTGCAGGGATCGTCCTGCCCCTCGATCAGCCGCGCCGCCTGAAGCAGGGTTTCGGGATTGTAGGCGTCAAGATCGGCCACATCCGGCAGCGGAAAGCCCGCGGCGCGAAACTCGGCAAAGCGTTGGCGCAGCGGGGCGAGTTCGGCCACGGCGGCCGAGTCGTCGATCACCGCCGTGCCGGATTCGATGCCCGCCGCGCCGCCATCGCCTGGCAGGCCGAAGATGTTCGCCGGATCGGCCGCGGTCTGCGCCAGCGCCGGCTGCGCCAGCGCGATCAGGGCCGCGAGGGCAAGGCGGGGACGGGTCGTCATGGCACGGTCTCCTCAAGCTCGGCGCGCAACAACCGCACATATTCCTCGGCGTCGAAGTCCTTGGTGCCCATCAGCAGCAGCCGCGACCGCGCCGTCATGCCTGACGGGGTGATCCAGCCGCCGTCCACAGACCGCAGCGTCATCTTCGCGGCGCCATAAGGATCGAAGGACCGCGACTGGACGGTGGCGAACAGCGACACGCCCTTGCGAAACCCGATTAAATCGGGCGCGTGAAGATCGGTGATGCCAGGCAGCGAGACGGTCGCGGCCCCCCTGTCGATGCGCAGGGTCAGCCGCCCGTCCCAGCCCGCCATCTTGGCCGCTGGGATGCGGCGGGTCCAGGTGGCGTAGAACCCGCCTTGCACATGCAAGAGCCAGTCCTCCGCCAGCCGCCCCTTCGCCTGCCGAACGAGGGAGATGAAGATCTCGCCGCTGTCGTCCATGTCTGGCTGGGGCGTCTGCGACAGGGTGACATATGCGCCATCCGTGGCGGCAGGATCGAAGGCGAAGTCAAGGCGATAGGACGTGCGGTCAAGCCGACGGTCCAGCACCGCCACCGGGGCCGACGACAGCACCCCGGCGCGGCCGCCCTGATACCCCTCGGGCGCTAGGACCACCACCGCGCCATCTGCGGTGAACTGCCCCGCCTCTTCGAAGGTCAGGCCGGCGACGCCGTGGCCTTCCCAAGGGGCGGCGGGATCTGGGAACAGGCGCACCACCGGAAGCGGCTCTAGGGCAGAGGGGGGCAGGTCGTCGGCAACCGCGGGTGCGGCGGGCATGCGCAAGAGGGTAATCCGGCGCATGGCCATCTGCGCGGCCTGGCTGTCATGGTCGCCCATCGCCAGCACATAAAGCCGCAGGCCGGCACCCGATTGCAGCACGGGCCAGGGCAGCACGTCGTCGGGGAAGCCTTCGGCCACGATCTGCACCCCTTCGGGCGTCAGCACCAGATCAACCACGGCGGGGATGCCTGGCACGACCGCGTGCAGCGGTTCGGCCGTGTCGATGGTGCGGGTCAGGTAATGCGCATCGCCCACCTTGCGCCAGTGCAGCAGGGCGCGCGGGCGGTGCGGCTCCTGATCGGCGTAGGACATCGACGCCGCCAGCGCCACCTGCACCCCCTGCGTCGCAGCCGGGTCGAACTCCAGCCGCAGGCGGGCGCTGGCGCCGGGGCCGAAGCGGTCAAGCCAGATGACCGGTTCAGGCGAAAACAGCCCGAGGCCCTGCAGCGCTGCTCCCGCGGCGTCAACGTGCAGGCCGTCGCCAACACTGATCAGCGGGGCCGAGCCCTTGGGGCCGTGCAGCGCGAAATGCGGGCCGGGGGTGCGGCCGTCGAACAGCTCCACCTCTTGGGGCGCATCGGCCAACAGCGCGCCCGGGTCGGCATCGGCGGCGACCGCCACATCCTCCATCCGCACACCGCGCAGGGCCAGCAGTGCGGAAACCTCACCCGACGGCGCGGTGGCCGAGATCTGCAGATGGAAGGGGCCATCGCCCGGCAGGGCGGCAAGCCGCCCCTCCAGCAGCACCGCGCCGGTACCGTTCGAGACAAGGATCAGCCCGTCGGGCCGCATCTCGATCTGCAGGCCGGCAAGCGCCGTCGCGTCGGGCAGCGGCATGCGGCCCTGCATCTTCTGCTGCACCGCAAGCACCAGTTCGGGCACGACATCGCCGTCCCGTTCCACCGCCAGCCAGACTTCGTGGTCGTGCCAGTCAAGCTGGTCTTCCAGCCCCGGTTCAACCAGCGCGATGACGATGTTGTCCAGCCGCGCGGTGTCGAGGTCGATCGACAGCCGCGTGGCAAAGCCGTCCGATGCCGAAGGCAGCCGCACTATCGGCGCCGTGGTGCGCAAGCCCGTAACGCGGAAATCCGGGCCGGCCGGCACCTCGGCGACAAAGGCCCCGCCCTCGAACCGGGTCCACTCCGCCTGCCCGCGCCGCGCAAGATGCAGCGCCCAGTCGGGGGATTCCACGCCCGCGAACAGCTGGCCCGGCGGCTCTGCGGGCTCGGCCGTGGATTCGGCAGCAGCATGCGCGGCGGGCGCTGTAGCGGCCAGATCCGCAACCTCGATGCGGAACCCGGCGGCGCCATCGGCACGCAGCAGGACCAGAAGGCGGCGCGCGGGGTCGGCCAGCGCCACGTCCCTGCCACCCGCCGCCGTCAATGCTCGGAGCCACAGCATCGCGGCTTGCGGTTGGCGCGGGTCCTGCGGCAGCGAGACGACGGCCGCTTCGATCGTGCCAGCCGCGCAGCCCGCCACCACCTGCGGCGCAAGGGCCATCGCGGCCAGCGCACCGGCAAAGGCATCGCCCGCCACGTCGCGCGCGGTGCATCCGCCCTCGAAGCCGCTGGCCACCAGCGCCAGCGTCTCGGCCGCCGACAGCGCCGCCGCGGGGGCGGCAGGTGCGGGCGCGGGAGGGGGCGCTTCGGCTGTTGCTGTCGGCGCCGGCTGACCGAAGGCAAAGCTCGCCGCCATGTCCGCCAGTTCCTGCCGCAAGACGGGCGGTGCGTCGGCGGCGTGCAGGGAAGCCAGCATCACGTTGCCCTCCGACGCGCTGCCGGTGAAGATCCAGGCATTGCCACGTCGGAACGGCAGGGTGATGCCGGCAAAGGGATAGACCTCGGCCTCCAGCGTGACAGCCACCCCCTCGATCCCGGCGAAGGGATCATGGCTTTCGCCGAGGATATCGGTGGGGATTGCGGTTTCGGCCAGAAAACGGTCCCACCACAGCAGCACCGTGTCGGCCGTCGCCAGATCGAACACCGCGACATGCAGCAGCGCATCACCCGCCGGCGACAGCGCCACCAGACCATGCCCCTCGTCAGGACTGACCGGATGGATGGTCCAGCCCGCCGGAATGGCCAGCGAAAACCCATCTTCGGCGTGATGGTTCCGGCCGCCCGATGCCGCGGTGCCCGGCGAAGCCTGCGGCACGACCGTCGCGGCCGAGGCCGGGTCGCCGGCAAATCGCACCGACTCGGCGATCGGCAGCAGCAGCGCCTCCAGCGCCTGCGGATCGGCATCGCTGCCTCCCACCGTCAGCAGCAGCCGTTCACCATTCCGGTTCAGTCTCTCGAACGCGATGGTAACCTGCACCAGCGGCCCGGTGCGCGATTGCCTGACCAGCGCGGGCCCGGCAGGAAAGCTGCGCGTCTCGGCCGACAGCTCTCCATCGTGGCCAGTCAGCGGCTCGTCCGGGAACCACCAGCGGACCATCAGATAAGCCCCGCCGGGACCGGTGAAATCGACCTCGCGATCACCCCGCCGGCCCGCCTCGGCCCAGTCGGCGGGAACCTGCGCCTCGGCTTCGCCCAAGGTGTGCAGCGCCTGCGCCCAAGCCGCCGCAGGAAGGAAGACCGCCAGGCAGAACGCCCGCAGAAGAGTCATGGCCAGAAAACCTTTCATCGTCAGATGCGTCTCCTCAATGTGTCGGCTCCAGCCTTGGCAGGCCGCGTTCGGTCAGTGCGCGCTGGACACGGGCAAGCCCGTTTTCGAACCCTTCCCGGGGAAGGCGCCGGCTGCGGCCGGTCCGTAGCACGATCTCGACCCCCGTGCTGGCCCGCGCCAGCAGCACCGCACCGGCAGCACCCGGCGGCAGGAACGGTGCCACGGCACGAAATACCCTCAACCGGTCGCGCCGCCAGGGCCGCCAGCCGATGATCTCGTCCCAGCCTATCCGTTCGGTTCTCCGCAGGCTGCTGATGCTCAGCCCGGCAGGACCGACCCAAAGCCCGAAACAGGCGTTTGACGCCGCGACGAACAGCAGGGCCAGTGGCGCAGGCAGAAGTGGCCAGATCAGCAGCGCCGAACCGTGCAGCCCCTCGGCGCCTTCGGCCCGGCCGATCCAGACCGGAAGCGCCACGAACAGGGCAAGCAGCCCGACGCCGATGATGTCCGGCCCGATGACCGCGCTGCCGCGGTGCATCGTGCTTGTCCCCGCAGGGAACCGGGCTTTCGGCCAGAGGATGTATAGCGCCAGGCCGGACGCAAACCCGAGCATGACCGTCCAGAGAGGAGCCGTGCCTGAGACACTGGCTGATAGACAGAAGAGTGCCGCCACGACAGTACGCAACGCGATTTCCGAAGCTCCTTTTCCCGTGGGCCAACTCAACGTGATTATCTCGCTCATATCACACCCCGCGATCGGCCGAGGCAGGGAGGATCTTGATTGCCAAGTCCACACCGACCGTCCTCCGAGATTTGAGAATGTTTGCAGATGCTAAGAATTTAGCAATGACGTGGATCAATCCGCCCGCGACTCCTCGACAGAAGACTGGGCCCGGAGATCGGTGGTTACGGCGGAGCCGTCCAATGGAAGCTTCAAGGAACGTCTGAAAAACCTGCGCGTTTTGGCGTGATCTGATAGGATTTGCGGGGCGCGACGAGGAGCCCCGCCGATGCCGAAATAGCCTGCCTTTCCCGGTCTTCGAGACGCGATGAAGAAGAAGGTAACGCGGCGCGAGCAGTTCCTGACGGAGATGGAGGCGGTTGTTCCGTGGGGGCGGCTGCTGGCGCTCATCGCGCCGCATTACCCCAAGGTCGGACCTAAGGGCGGGCGCCCGCCGATGCCGCTGGAAACGATGCTGCGGGTCTACTTTCTTCAGCACTGGTATGCGCTGAGCGACCCGATGGCCGAGGAAATCCTATACGACAGTGAGGCGATGCGTCGGTTCTCCGGGATCGAACTGGGTGACGACCGCATTCCCGACGAGACCACGATCCTGAATTTCCGGCACCTGCTGGAACGGCATGGGCTGACCGAGGCAATCTTTGCCGACGTCAACGCCCATCTGGCCGACAAGGGTATCACGCTGCGCTCGGGCACGCTGGTGGACGCGACGATCATCGACGCGCCGTCATCGACCAAGAACAAGGCCAAGGCCCGCGACCCCGAGATGTCGTCCACGAAGAAGGGCAACGACTGGTATTTCGGCATGAAAGCACATGTCGGCGTGGATGCGGACAGCGGCGTGACCCACAGTCTGGAAACCTCGACCGCCAAGTTGCACGACAGCCAGGTCTGGGACGAACTGCTGCACGGCGAAGAAACCTCGGTCTGGGCCGACAAGGGCTATGTCAGCGCCGACCGGGAGGCCGCATTCGCGGGGCCGGGCAAGGTCTGGGGCGTCATGCGCAAGGCCCCGAAGGGTGGCTCGCTGCACCCGGTCGACGAACGGATCAACCGGATCATCGCCATGGTGCGCGCGAAGGTCGAGCATCCTTTCCGCATCATCAAGCGTCAGTTCGGCCACGTGAAGACCCGTTACCGCGGCCTCGCCAAGAACCGCGCCCAGCTGTTCACACTCTTCGCCCTCGGCAACCTGTTCCTGGTGCGACGGAGGCTGATGGCATGAGGACGAGCCTGCCTGAAACCCACGAAAGGGCCGCTCAGGCGGCTCGAAATGCACGAAAACAGTCTACGGACGCAGGTATTCGGGTGGCACAACGAGTCACGCGGCCATCTTGGCGCAGCCAAAGCCGTTGATCAGACGTTCCTCAACGTGCGGAGCGCGTCACCTTCCTGCGATGTGCCTGGACCTGTTGCGGATTGGTGCCGCTGCTTTGATCACGTAATGTGCAGCAAAGGAGATGAACCATGGACACAGGCAGGACGGATGAATTTTGCAGGGATGCGGTGCGGATCGCGTTGACGAGTGGGCTTTCGCGGCACGTAATCATGCTGGGCCGTCAGCAACCGCATGAAACGCGATCTGGCGATCCGGGCACTGAAAATGTCCATCGCCCCGCGGTCCCCGCTTCGGGGCTGCATCTTCCACAGCGATCGCGGCGATCCCTGCCTTGGGGGGCAAATCCCCGCGTCAGGCGGCATGGTGACGATCCGATGGGCGACTACGCCTTCGGCTGGATCCGGGCAGAACTCGGGTTGCAGGAGCATCGGAAATGATGGGTAACGCGGTAATACGCAGGGCCAAGCGGTTGACGAGCGCGCAGATCTGCACCGACAACAGCGCAGAAGCGCCCAAACTTCATGCGTCATCCGTCTATCTCGGTTTGGGTCCGATTGTGCTGTTGCCTCAGTTTTCGAGACATAACCCGCTACCAGTTCCTTCTGAACGCACGGGAGGCGCAGAGATGATGCGATACCTCGCCGCAGCGCTGGTTGTCCTTGCGGCCCCGGTCAGTGCCGACCCGATAGGCGATGGCTCTGCCCTGGTGCAGGAGAACTGCGCCCGCTGCCACGGCGTCACCGCCGAGGATCACAGCCCCAATCCTCGGGCAATACCGTTCCGCTTCCTTGGCAGGCTCTATCCGATCGAGAGCCTGGAAGAGGCACTGGCAGAAGGGATCATGGTCAGTCACGAAATGCCGGAGTTCGTGCTGGAGCATGACGAGGTCCTGGCACTGATCGCCTATCTCGATTCCATACAGGTCCGGTGAGAAGAGGGAACTGAACCGCAGTTCTGACTCGACCCGGAAAGCGGACGTCGTTTCTTCACAAGCCAAGGGCTGCTTTCCGCCCTTCGCGACGTCACTCGCCCTATCTTCACCCTGAGTTTTTCTCCTGCCGTTTCGCGATCAAAGCCGCGAGTTCAGGCAGGTCAGCACCAGCGAGGCGCGCCGCGCCGATCTCAATCAATCTGCGGTCCTCCTTGGTCATGCCCTTCTGCGGCCATGCCGACCGAAACCTGTCCAGGGCCTCAGAAAACCCGGATCCCCAATCCCCCTGCCCCTTCTTTGATCGACTGGATATCGAGGCCGCGAACTCGGCGGGTTCGGAAGCCATTTCGGCAACCGCCTGGGCACGCATCATCAGAAGGTCCATGAACCGCTGGAACCGGGACGGGTCGATCCGGGGCAGGACGGCGTCCAGTATCCGGGGCAGCCATTGGTTCGGCATGATGATTTTCGGCGCGATGACGATCCCGGTCAGGTAGCCATCAAGCCAGTCAGACGAAAGGCCCGTTCCGCGCAGCAGCGCGGAAACTTCACCCTTCTTCTCGGGCTCGGGGGCCGCTTCGGCCAGATCCTCGAGCGAGGCCTCCGGATCGAAGTCCGGATCATCCCGCACCCAGGCCTCGATCGTCTGCTCATGGATGTCGAGCATGACCGGGATCTTCTTCAGCTCCCGGCCTTCGAGAAGCGCGGTGGCGCAAGCGACAAAACCGGTTGCATCCGGATGAAGGCTTGTCTCCAGCACGTCGGCGCTGCGGGCCATGATACGGGCCCACCAGTCGCGCCGCGTTTCAAACCATTTCCAGAGCGCGGCCTCCGCCGAGCGGGCGCTGCGCGCCTTGTCGAGGACCGCATGGGCTTCATCGCTGTCCTCGAACCAGCTTTCGATGATCTCATGCCGATCCCACCATTCATCGCTGGCCATGATCAGGGCACCCTGCTGACGTGAGGGAAGCGCCTTGATTACCGCGAACGATCCCATGCCGGCAATAAGATCCGGCGTCGATCTGGCCTCCGGGCGCAGCCCGTCGAGGCCGCAGAGGCGCGCCACCTCGATCAACCCCGGCACTGGCGGCAGATCGCGGGCAAGACCATCGGCCAACGCGAGAGACACGGCCCGGTGCAAACAGTCGGTCGTCCCGGTCAATGCGCCGACATCTTCCGACATGCGCTCAATGATCGACTTCTGCTCCCAGGCGGTAGCGCAGGGGATGGTATAGGCGTCCTTTACGCCTTGCCCCTGCTTAAGAAGAAGCATCGCCATCTTGCGTTGCGATCCTGCTTGCAGCGCGACACCGATGCTCTGCGCCCCACTGCCATCCGGCAGGGTCATGCGGATGCCATGGATCTTCCATGGGGTCACGTCCGGGTCGGCAATAACGCCTTTGCGCATGGCCTCTTTGAGAACCTGATCGACCCTGCCCCGTGCCGCATCCTCGGGCATCCAGCTGCGCAGAACAACCAATGTCGCCAGTATGCGCCCCGGAAGGTCACCGCGTACAAGACGATCCGCCAGGCCTTGCGCTGCGGCAAGGCGGATATGCGGAGCCGGGTCAAGCAGCCAGAAACAGGCCAGATCGGCATGGAGCGCATCGCTTCGACCCACCGAATAGGCAACCACCTGATCGCGCATCTCCGGGGGCATGGCCGGGAAGCTTTCGGTCAGGGCATGGTGCAATGCAAGTGGTTCGCCCTCCGCCTGCTGGATCAGTTCGGTGAAGAGCCCTTCAAGCAGGGCTTCGCCTTGGGCGGGATTGGCCGTACGTCGCCCCGTTTCCGAAATGACGTCCTCGCGGTGCAACTCCAGAGAAGCCGGGGCCTCCAGGCCGTTGCGTGTCCAGAGCCGAGCGAAGATGAGGTTGTGAGCAGGCGTCATCCGCCCCTGCCGGCGCGCAAGATCAAGCGCGTCTTCGACAGTCTTGAGAAAGGTCTGGCCGCGCGACTTGCCGTTTTCTCTGGCGATACGGGCGGCATCGAGGCCTGCGCCAAGCAGATCCAAGAGATCTTCGTCTTTTGGAGAAGGGGTTTCGATTGCACATAGCTGCGCGACGATCTGGCCGCCCAAGGCCGGACGATGCAAGAGGTCGAAACTCATGCGTTCCAGAACGTCGCGCCGCGCGCCGAAGCCATCGGCGCCCGCCGCCGCAAGGGCGGCCAATGCCTCATCGATCCGACTCTTTGCCACGTCTCACCCGCCGTACTGTCCGAATTCAGCGACCAGCCTAGCGAAGTGGCTGTCCCTTGTCAGGAAGAGATGGCAGCCGTGTCTGGCGACAGAATGGCGGGCCCGCCGACCGTGGCCAGAGCCGACGGAGCAAACCGGGGGTGGCGCGCACCGGGACCTGATCACAGCTCCCAATCCGTCACGCCCTTGCGCTCCGATTGTCCGGCCAAATCGCGCTCCGCCACCGTCGCCTGCCGCAAAGTCAGTCCCAAGGCCACATGCGATTTCGCGGCTGAGACCACTGCGCGGGCGATCCAGCGGCGATCGGCCTCGTCCCGGACATCCTGCGCCAGGGCATCTGTCCGGCCTGCGGCGAGGTCTGTCACGATGCCTTCGCCATATCGCCGCCGCAGCTCGTCTGCGAAACGCTCCGCATAAGCATCCCCCCGGAACTCAACCTTGCCCTCGGCCTGCATGATGCGTCCCATGGACCGCAGCGTGCGCAGGAGCCGGTCGTTCTCAGGCACGGTTTCATGGGAAACGGTATGGCCAATCGCCGCCGCCGCTCGGTCATAAAACCCCTGCAGCTCCCCGGCCATGCGCCGTCCCTGCTCCGGGTCGCGCAGGTCCAGTCGTCGCCGGCCGGCGAGGACCAGAAGATCACTGCGGACCCAGTCCCGCTCTTCCCAGGCGTTCGCGGCACCCGTTTCCAGACGGCTGGCGATGCGATCACGGCTGAGGCCAATCGCGGCAGCGCCGGCCACGATTTCGTCCCGCAGCCGCTCCGTTGCCCCGGGCTGCAGGGTCGTCTCCAGCTTGCCCCGCATCAGGACATCGCCATCGAGCGCCATGCCGTAAATCACCGACTGCGGCATCATCTGCAGAAGCTGCGCGCCGCGGGCATCACCGAGGCCACGGGCGATGTCGACGGCATAGCCATAAAGCTCGTCGCGCAGGTCCTTCCGCTCGGCCATGGGTGCCTTGCGGATCTTGTCCCCGGTCTCGGCCATCCAGCCGCTGAAGTGCAGATCCAGATCAGCGCGCTCGAGCGTCGCCGCCTCGGCCGGGAAAGGATGCAGCACCCCGCCCCGCCGCAGCACCTCCTCCGCTTCGGCGATCTTTTCCCCGATCTCCGGCAACCCGGTCAGAGCCGCGACATGGTGCAGGCTGCGCATGGTGTCGGCCGTACGCGCCAGAGTGGCCAGCGCATCCTCCAGCGCCCGGCCCTCGCGCGGTCGCTCTTCCGGCGCCCGGCCTTCCGTCCGTGCCCGCTCGATCTCGGCGCGCGACGGGCCATAGGTCAGCAGCCCCCGCTCCGCCCGGGACGTGGCATCGAGGAACACGCCTTCCTCGGCCGCGATGGCCACCATGCGCTCCTTCATCCTGTCGAGGTTGAACGCATGCTCCCTGGCCATGAAGAACCAGCTGTCGTTCAGCCTGCCCCGGTTGTTCACCACGATATGGACATGCGGATGCGCCCGGTCGGTATGCAGCGCCGCGACATAGGACCAGACATCGTCCTGATGTTCGCCCGACTGGAACATCTCGAAGGCCCAGGCCTCGGCGATCAGCTTCGCCTTTGCGGGACGGACATGGGACGGAAAGCTCAGCAGCAGATGACTGGTGTGCCCGTTCTTCGGCGCCCCACGCCAGTCCTCCACCCAGTCTCCCACGATCTCCCTGCGCTCTTCCCGGGTCAGACCCCTGGCCTTGTCATCCAGCACCACGCCATTGCCGAAGATCGCGGCCGATTTCGAGAACAGATAATCCATCTGCGCCGCCAGCTCCTTCGCATTGGCCGTACCGCCCCTGCCGATCTTCTTGATGACCGCGGCATGCGAGCCGAGGGCAAAGCGCCACAGCTGGCTGGCCCGCGCTGAGAACCGGAAGCCCTGCCGGGAGGGGGAGGATGCCCCCGCCTTCACCCGACCGTGCTGCGGACGCAGGAAATCGAGATCGCCCAGAACCGCCTGAGCGAGGCCAACAGGCCGCGAACCAGGCTTAACCATGGCGCGCGCCTTCCTGACCTTCGGCAAACTTCAGGAACAGCGCCACGCCCTGCCGCCGACGTTCCGCGATGATCTGGCTCAGCGCCTTCGCCACCATCGGCAGTGACCGGCGCAATTCTTCGACCGAGGCCCATTGCGCCCGCACCATCGGCGCCCGGCCCCGGTTTGCCGCCAGCGCAATCTGGTTCACATTGGTGCCGATCTTTGCCAGCTCGTAGCGGATCTCCTCCAGACGCGCGCTGTCCTCGCGGCTGAACTCGAGGAAGCCCGAGACCATCCGCACGACCGACCGCACCCCGTCCGAGCGGGATTTCGCGCCAAGCTGCACGCAAAGGG
>Ga0209570_1000543_pt1 | contig 39993 bp, 45 predicted proteins | sample EBPBio172007_DNA_FD_185861 | JGI IMG/M metagenome (GOLD analysis project Ga0209570, IMG submission 185861) | Wastewater treatment Type I Accumulibacter community from EBPR Bioreactor in Madison, WI, USA - Reactor 1_9/17/2007_ DNA (SPAdes)... | ecosystem: Engineered > Bioreactor > EBPR >... | reverse complement strand
CCCTTCATCCCCCGCCCGCCCATCCGAAACCAGGACGGACAGTCTCACCGAAACCGGCTCAAGGGGGTCAAAGTTGGACGCCGATCCCCCGCCTCATGGGGTCAAACTTGCACGCCGAAACACAATCGCCTCCTTTAGGGCTGCTATGGCCTCAGGAATGAGAGGGATGACACGGGAATGGCCGTTCTTGGCCTCCCTGATAATTAGTGTCTGCCGGGAAAGGTCTACATCCCGCATTCTAAGCGCCAGGATTTCGCCTCGCCGCATCGCTGTGGCCAGTGCTAGGCGGATGATAGGGCGGAGGTAGGAATTTCGAGTGGCTTCGACGGCTCTGATCAGCCTGTCATGCTCCCCAGCCTGTAGCCGCCTCTCTCGCTTGTTGTCTTTGGCCTTCAGGGTGAGGCCGCTTAGCGGGTTTGAGGGAAGGGGGATATCCCACTCGGCTTGGGCCACCCTGAACATGTTGCGAAGGGGTGTCAGTTGCCGCTTGAGTGATGCGCCGGTAATGCCGCCTTTAAGTCTCTCATCGCGGTAGCTTGCGAAGTCAGCCATGCTCAGATCGGAGAGCCGCTTCTTGCAAATGCGATGCCGCAGGAAGGCGTTGAGAATATACCGCTCGACCGATTCGGCCTTCTTTGTGGGCAACACCTCGTCTCGGTATCGCTCGACCAACTTGGAAAGGGTGATTCTTTCAAGCTCCTTCCGATCTGCCCCTAGTTCGCCTCTATCGGCTCTGCGCTCTTGAAGCGTTGCCCACTCTTTGGCGTCGGCATAGGTGGCGAATGAGCGGGTTAAAGGAGCGGCATCCTTACGACGGATACGGACTTGGAATTTGTCGCGATGCTTGCGGATGGTGGCCATGATTTCCCTCAGTGGCGCCAGCGTGGGACCAAGCAGGAGAAATCATCGATGCTTAGGAGAGGGGTATAAGGGCCTAGGACGCTGAAAACTCAACAATCCTAGGCTCTTACGAATTTGGTGCGGTCGAGAGGACTCGAACCTCCACGGGTCTCCCCGCTACCACCTCAAGGTAGTGCGTCTACCAATTCCGCCACGACCGCAGCTCGGTTCCGGTTGCGGGCGGTGCAACCAGGGAGCGGCGCCGATCTAGCAAAACGAATCCGCCGCCACAAGAGCGTCATGAAGGAAAAACGCAGAAGCGCGATTTTTCCCCAGGACGGGGCGATTCAGGCGGCGTCGGCGACGGTTTGCAGGGTGTAGATCGTCGGGCGCTTGAGCATCTGGGTGATCTCGACGGAGATTCGCGCGCCGCTGACCACGACGATTCCCTTGGCGAAGGGGTGGTTGTTGGCGAGAATCTGGACTTCGTCGGTCTCGCTGGTGTTCAGCTCGATGATGGCGCCGCGGCCGAGGCGGAGCAGCTTGTAAATCGGCATCTGTGTCTGGCCGAGCACCACCGTGAGTTCCACCGGGACGAGATCGAGATCGGCCTTCAAGTTCTGTCTCCGGAACCCTACTTCAGAATTGGACCAGCGAAACTTGCCTGCCTGCCGGTTTTGGGCGCAAGAGGCGTTGCGAGGGCCGTGCCGGTGTGTCGCCAGCCCGGAAACTTTGAGCGGAACATGGTTAAGCCATGGTGAAGATGCGTGAAGAACTGGCCGTCTCCTTCCTGCCGGAAGGGGTGTCCGAGCCGGTCGAGTGGGTCGTGAGCGAAGGGCTCGTCGGCTATGACGAGGCCGTCGCCGAGATGGAGGCCCGTGCCGGGCTGATCGCGGACGGGCTGGCGCGCGAGCGCGTCTGGCTGGTCGAGCATCCGCCGCTCTATACTGCCGGTACTTCGGCTCGCGACGAGGACCTGATCGCGCCGGAGCGATTCCCGGTGTTCCGCTCCGGGCGGGGCGGGCAGTTCACCTATCACGGCCCCGGCCAGCGCGTGGCCTATGTCATGCTCGACCTGAAGCGCCGCCAGCCGGACCTGCGCCGCTTCGTCGCCGCGCTGGAAGGCTGGCTGATCGGCGCGCTCGATGATTTCAATGTTCGGGGCGAGCGGCGCGAGGACCGCGTCGGCGTCTGGGTCCGCCGGCCCACCAAGGGCGCGGGCATCGAGGACAAGATCGCCGCGATCGGCATCCGCGTCCGGCGCTGGGTCTCGTTCCACGGCATCTCGCTGAATGTCGAGCCTGACCTCACGCATTTCGATGGGATCGTGCCCTGCGGCGTCAGCCAGCACGGCGTGACCTCGCTGGTCGATCTCGGCCTGCCGGTGACGATGCCGGAGGTCGATTCGGTGCTGCGCGAGGCATTCGAGCGCGTGTTCGGCCCGACCGTTCAGGCCTGATTTACCAACCGTTAGCCATGGCGCCGCCATCTTCGCCCTTGGGGTTGGGTTGAAGATGGGGATGACAATGCGAAGCATTTTTCTGGCGGGCAGCCTCGCCATGCTGCTCGCGGCCTGCAACACGACCGACCAGCGCATTGCCGGCGCAGCCGCCGGCGCGGGAGCCGGCGCGCTCGTAGGCGGGCCGATCGGAGCCATCGCCGGCGGCGCGATCGGTGCGGTCGCTGCGCCTTCCGTGACTGGTTCGATCAACAAGATGCAGGAATGAGCCGCTCCAGCGGCGCGGATTTGCACGGCCGCGTCCGTGCGTCCGCGCCGGTTGGCGTTTTCGACGCGGCGCGCCATAAACTCGGCAGAGATTGTTACCGAGGAGCGCGCCCGTGCCTGTCATCGAGAGCAAGGTCGATCTGAGTTCGGCCGAGACGCGCGCCAATGCCGAAGCCTGGGCCGGATTGCGCGGCGAACTCCAGCAGCATCGCGCCACCGCCGCGCTCGGCGGCAACGCCAAGTCCCGCGAACGCCACACGGCGCGCGGCAAGCTTCTGCCCCGCGAGCGCGTATTGCAGCTGACCGATCCGGGCTCGGCCTTCCTCGAGATCGGCTCGCTTGCCGCCTTCGGCATGTATGAGGGCGATGTCCATGCCGCCGGCATGATCGCCGGCATCGGCCGCGTCGCCGGCCGCGAATGCATGATCGTCTGCAACGATGCGACGATCAAGGGCGGCACCTACTATCCGATGACGGTGAAGAAGCATCTGCGGGCGCAGGAAATCGCGCGCGAGAATCGCTTGCCCTGCATCTATCTCGTCGATTCCGGCGGCGCGAACCTGCCGCACCAGACCGAGGTCTTCCCTGATCGCGAGCATTTCGGCCGCATCTTCTACAACCAGGCGACGCTCTCGGCCGAGGGCATTCCGCAGGTCGCGGTGGTGATGGGCTCCTGCACCGCCGGCGGCGCCTATGTGCCGGCGATGTCGGACGAGACGGTGATCGTCCGGAAGCAGGGCACGATCTTCCTCGGTGGCCCGCCGCTGGTGAAGGCCGCGACCGGCGAGGTCGTCTCGGCCGAGGATCTGGGTGGCGCCGATGTCCATGCGCGCCTCTCGGGTGTGGCCGACCATTATGCCGGCGACGATACCCATGCGCTCGCCATCGCCCGGCGCATTGCCGGCAACCTCAACAGCGTGAAACGGCCGGATATCGATATCGCCGAGCCGGTCGAGCCGCTCTACGATCCGGCCGAGCTGGAAGCGGTCGTTCCGACCGACCTCAAGAAGCAGTACGATATCCGCGAGGTGATCGCGCGGCTCGTCGACGGCTCGGAGTTCGACGAGTTCAAGAAGCTCTACGGCACGACGCTGGTGACGGGCTTTGCCCGCATCCACGGCATCCCGGTCGGCATCATCGCCAATAACGGCATCCTGTTCTCGGAAAGCGCCGTCAAGGGAGCCCATTTCATCGAGCTCTGCTGCCAGCGGCGGATTCCGCTGCTCTTCCTGCAGAACATCACCGGCTTCATGGTCGGCCGCGATGTCGAGACGCGCGGCATCGCCAAGGACGGCGCCAAGCTCGTCACGGCGGTGGCCTCGGCGCGGGTGCCGAAGATCACCGTGCTGGTCGGCGGCTCCTTCGGCGCCGGCAATTACGGCATGTGCGGGCGGGCCTATTCGCCGCGCTTCCTGTTCACCTGGCCGAATTCGCGGATCTCGGTGATGGGCGGCGAGCAGGCGGCGAGCGTGCTCGCGACCGTGCGCCGCGACAATATCGAGGCCGAGGGCAAGAGTTGGCCGGCAGCGGACGAGGAGGCCTTCAAGGCGCCGATCCGCAGCAAGTACGAGGAAGAGGGCTCGCCCTATTTCGCTACGGCGCGGCTCTGGGATGACGGTATCATCCTGCCCTCCGAGACGCGCCGCGTGCTGGCGCTGGCCTTCTCGGCGACGCTGAACGCTGAAGTGCCGGAGACGAAGTTCGGCGTGTTCCGGATGTGAGATCGTCCGCGCGTCATTCTCGGGGGACCGCAGGAAGACCCGAGAATCTCAGGACGAGAGGGCACTGGCTTCCGAGATGCTCGGGTCAAGCCCCAGCATGACGGCTGGTTTGTGCGTCACCCCAGCGAAAACGCCTCGTGCACGGCGCTCTGCACGCCACCCCCCATGACCGGGCCGCCGCCGGCGACATGGACCGCGTCGCCGACGAGCGCGGCGCCCAGCCCATGGCGGGGCGTCAGCATCGGCGCGTATTGCTCCCAGCCGTCGCTTTTGGGGTCATAGGCCTCCATCTGGCCGAAGACGCGGTTGGTGCCTTCGCCGCCCATGACGAAGACCTTGTCGCGATAGAGTACGGCACCATGGCCGGAGCGGCCCGTCGGCATCGGCGTGCGCATCGTCCATTTGTCGGCGGCAGGATCGTAGGAGTGGTGCAGGTTCGAGTTGGTGTGGAAGGAATCGACCCGCCCGCCGATGACATGGATCAGGCTGCCGATGGCGAGCGTGCCGGTGTGGTCGCGGGCGGTGGGCATCGGCCTGCGCTCGCTCCAGCGATCGGCCTTGGGGTCGTAAACCAGATGCCAGTCGATCGAGCGCTTGGTCTCGGTGGTCTCGCCGATCGCGCCGCCGATGACATGCAGCACGCCGCCGAGGCCGACCACGGCGGTCGAGCCGGCGGGACGGGGCAGGGGCGCGATGTCGGCCCAGCGATCGGCCTTCGGGTCGTAGGTGAAGCAGCGCGGATGTGGCTTGCGGTTCTGTTCGAGGAAGCCGCCGATGGCGAAAAGCTTGCCGTCGAGGAAGGCGACGCCGACATGGTTGGCGCCCTGGGGCAGCGGTGCGCCGTCGTTCCACTTGTCGGCCTTGCCGTCGTAGACATGGTGATAGGCCCGGTCCGTGCGCTGCTCGCCATAGCCGCCGACGACATGCATCTTGTCCTCGAAGGCGGTCGCCCAGGCCATTTCCGAGCGGGGCAGCGGCAGCGGCGCCTTGGCGCTCCAGCGGCCCGGCGTGGCGGCTTTCGGGGCCGGCGAATCGAAGACGTTCTGCGTTGCCGCCAGCGGCGGCTTCTCGATGCGGCCGGGCTGGCTGAGCCGCTCGTATTGCGGGCCGTGATGCTCGTGGCCCTGCTGCTGGGCCAATGCCGGGCTGGCAAGCGCGGCGGCGCCGGCCGCAAGCAGATGGCGGCGGTTCAGGCTGGTCATCGCGTCGTCCTCCCGACTACAACGATACGGCACGGATGGCGGGCGGCAAGCGCATGGAGCGCAGGCCATCCCGTGGTTCCCCTGGGCGGTTTCGCCCGTTATGGTCGGACGCCATCTCAAACGATTTAGGTCTAGGGAAACACGGGGAAACGCATGGCGGGACATAACAAGGTCGCGATCATCACCGGCGCCGGTTCGGGCGTCGGGCGCTCGGTCGCCATCGCCTTCCTGAAGGACGGCTATCGCACCGTGCTGGCCGGCCGCCGGGCGGATGCGCTCGAAGAGACGATCCAGCTCTCCGGTGTCGACAAGGGCCGTGCGCTCGCCGTGCCGACCGACGTCACCGACAAGGCCTCGGTCGAGAACCTGTTCGCCAGGACGAAGGAAGCCTTCGGCCGCGTCGATGTTCTCTTCAACAATGCCGGCGTCAACGCGCCGGGCGGCGTGCTGCTGGAGGACCTTTCGCTGGAGGATTGGCAGAAGGTCGTCGACACCAACCTGACCGGGCCGTTCCTCTGCACCCAGGCCGCCTTCAAGGCGATGAAGGACCAGGTGCCCCAGGGTGGGCGTATCATCAATAACGGTTCGATCTCGGCCCATGCGCCGCGGCCGAACTCGGTCGCCTATACCGCGACGAAGCACGCGATCTCGGGCCTGACCAAGACGGCGGCGCTCGACGGGCGCAAATACGATATCGCCGTGGGCCAGGTCGATATCGGGAACGCGCTGACCGAAATGGCGCGCAAGATGACGACGGGCGTGCCGCAGGCGGACGGCACGATCAAGGTCGAGGCGGTGATGGATGTCGAGCATGTCGCGACGACCGTGCTGCACATGGCCGGCCTGCCGCCCGAGGCGAACGTGCTGTTCGTGACGGTGATGGCGACCAAGGCGCCGCTCGTCGGACGGGGGTGACGAACGCCTCTCGTTCGCCTGCCCCCTTGCCAGTCATCCCGGGCGCAGCGCAGCGTAGACCCGGGATCCATGCCTGAGCCTTGCCGATGTCTGTTCCGGCATGGATCCCGGATCGACGCCGCTGATGCGGCTTGTCCGGGATGACAGGGGTGAGAGTGGTCACAGCGGAGCAAGATATGGATGGTCGGGACGAGCCCGATCATGACGGAGGCGGAGAAGGCTCGGCATCGAGCCCTGCGGTCGCCCGCGCTTATACGCTCACCATCTGGGGCATCGCGCTCGGCATCCTGATCCAGGCGGTGGCGACCGTCGCGTGGGCACTCGCCATCGGCAATGCCCAGCTCTTCAAGGACGGCGTCGACTGGGTCTACGACGTCGCGCTTTATGGCATCGCGGCGATCGTCTTCGGCCGCGATGCGCGGATCGAGCGGCTGGCGGCCGTGGCGATCGGCGCGGTCATGGCGGTGGCCGGGCTGCACACGCTCTACGATCTCTGGGACAAGGTCGTTCGGCCACGGCCGATCGAGGTCTGGACGCTCGGCTTCGCGGCGGCGAGCGCGATCGTCATCGCCTTCCTCGTCGTTGGGGCGCTCTGGCGCTTCCGGCGCGAGGAGAGCCCGGTCATCAAGGCGACCTGGCTGTCGAGCCGCAACGACACGATCTCGACCACGGGCTTCGCACTGGTCGGGCTCGCCGCCCGCGTCGCGCCGGTGCGCTGGCCGGAATACCTGTTCGATCTCGTCGTCGCCGGCATCTGCTTCCAGGCGACATGGGCGATCTGGCGCTCGCTGCGGCGGAGCGTCGAACGGGAAGCATCCCAAACCGGTTTGCGCAACAAGGCGCAGACAGACGCAACGGGCGGGCTATAAAGGCGGCACGTCTCCTGAGGATGCCGCCGCCATGACGATCGCCGCCAAGCTGCCCTCCATCCTGATCGCCAATCGCGGCGAGATCGCCTGCCGGGTGATCCGCACCGCCAGGCGGCTGGGCCTGCGCACCATCGCCGTCTATTCGGATGCCGATGCCGAGGCGCTGTTCGTGCAGATGGCGGACGAGGCCTATCATATCGGCCCGGCCCCGGCCCGCGAGAGCTATCTCGACGCCGACAAGATCCTCGCCGTTGCCAAGGAGGCGGGCGCCGCCTGCATCCATCCGGGCTACGGCTTCCTCTCCGAGAATGCCGAATTCGCCGATGCCTGCGCCGCGGCCGGCATCGTCTTCGTCGGCCCGCCGGCTGCGGCCATCCGGGCCATGGGCCTGAAGGATGCCGCCAAGGCGCTGGTCGAGAAGGCGAGCGTTCCGGTGGTGCCGGGCTATCACGGCGCCGAGCAGGATGTCGCATTCCTGGCGAAGGAGGCTGAGCGCATCGGCTATCCCGTGCTGATCAAGGCGGTCGCCGGCGGCGGCGGCAAGGGCATGAAGAAGGTCGACCGTGCCGAGGACTTCGCGGACGCGCTGACCAGCGCCCAGCGCGAGGGCAAGAACGCCTTCGGCGATGCGCGCGTGCTGGTCGAGAAATACGTGCTCTCGCCGCGCCATGTTGAAATCCAGGTCTTCGGCGACAGCCACGGCCATGTTGTCCATCTCTACGAGCGCGACTGCTCGTTGCAGCGCCGTCACCAGAAGGTGATCGAGGAGGCGCCGGCGCCGGGCATGAGCGCCGAGGTCCGCGCCGCCATGGGCAAGGCAGCGACCGAGGCCGCGAAGGCCGTCGGTTATGTCGGGGCCGGTACGGTCGAGTTCATTGCCGACGGGCGCGACGGGCTGAAGGCCGACGGCTTCTGGTTCATGGAGATGAATACGCGGCTCCAGGTCGAGCATCCCGTCACGGAGGCGATCACCGGGCTCGATCTCGTCGAATTGCAGTTGAAGGTCGCGGCGGGCGAGCCGCTCGGCTTCACGCAGGCGGACGTCTCGGCCACGGGCCATGCCGTCGAGGCGCGGCTCTATGCCGAGGACCCGGAGAAGGGCTTCCTGCCTTCGACCGGCAAGCTCTGGGCTCTGCAATTTCCAGAAGGCGAGGGCATCCGCATCGATACCGGCGTCGAGGCGGGCGATACGGTGACGCCGTTCTACGACCCGATGATCGCCAAGGTGATCGCCCACGGTGCGACGCGCGACGAGGCGCTCGATCGGTTGGGTTCAGCTCTTGGCGAGACGGTGGTCGCCGGCCCGCGCACCAATCTCGCCTTCCTGAAGAAGCTGACCGAGGCCGAGGGCTTCCGGAAGGGGCCGTTCGATACCGGCTTCATCGACCGCAATATCAGCGCGCTCGGCGCCGAGCCGCAGCCGCTCGATGCGGCGGCCGTCGCGGCGGCGGCCTTGCAGCTCGAGGAGGAGCGGCAGGCGGCGGGCATGATCGCGGCCGCGGGCCGGGCTGAGGGCGAGGCGCGCTCGCCCTGGCTCGACCCCGACGCCTTCTCGCTGATGCCGCGCCAGCCCTTGGGCCTGCCGCTGACGGTCGATGGCGAGCGTATCGATGCCCGGATCGAGTGGCATGGCGACGACGCCCGCGTCAGCCTGCCCGGTCACGAGATCGGCGAAGGTGAACACGAGATCGCGCTGGCCGAGGGCGAGAGTGGCATCTGGTTCGCGCTGCATCGCGGGCGGCAGACGGCGGTCTCGCTGTTCGATCCGTTCAGCGTCGATCTCGATGCGGCGGCCGGCTCGGGCGGCGTGGTCAAAGCGCCGATGCACGGCAAGCTCGTGGCGCTCTTCGTGGCGCCGGGCGAGGCCGTAACCAAGGGCCAGCGCCTCGCCATCGTCGAGGCGATGAAGATGGAGCATGTCCTGACCGCCCCGCGCGACGGCACGGTCAGCGAGGTCGCGGGCGAGCCCGGCGCGCAGGTCGCGGAGGGCGCGAAGGTGGTCGTGCTGGGGGAATAGGCGAGTCGATGGAATTGCTTGCGGACGATCGCTGAGGAATTGATTCCGCTTCGGATGTCCCTGTTCGTGTCATCCCGGACAAGCGGCGAAGCCGCGCCGATCCGGAATCCATTCCGAAACGTTCAGGCATGAATCCCGGATCCCCGCATCGCTCCGTCCGGGATGACGAGGATTGGAGTGAAGGGAGTGCTAGTCGGCCAGCGCCGCGGCCGCTCTTTCCAAGATCGTCAGGTTGATCTCCACCAGTGGGTCCTCGTCCTCCAGGAACCAGCTTGCCGACAATCCGCACCACGCGATGATCCAGCACAGCAGGCGCTGCCGCTCCAGCCCCGACTTCGCCAGCACGATCTCCAGCCGGCGCTCGAAGGCACCGGGCGCGACCGCGACGGGCGGCTCGGGATCGGCAAGGTCGGGGTCGCAGAACAGGATCGTGTATTCGAAGGCGCGGTCGCCGATCACCGATTTCGGATCGATGGCGAGCCAGCCGCGCTCCCCGAAATCGAGGACGTTGTCGTGATGCAGGTCGGCATGGAGCGGCAGGATCTCCTGCTGTGCCGGCAACAGCGCGCTCGCCTCCGCCGCGGCGCGGACGAGCAAGCCGCCGTGCCGGGCAGCTGCCGGAAACAGGTCCTTGAACCAGATATCGAGCGGGATCAGCCCGGCGGGGGCTGGGCCGCGTGGCTTCTGAAGTCCTGCTATGGCATCGCAGAGGATGGAGGTGGCTTCATCGTCACCTTCGGCGCCGCTGCGAGCCATGGAAGCGAGCGAGCGCTTTCCGGTGGCGCGCTCGATCAGCATCGCCTCGCCGTTCCCGCTGCGGGCGAGCAGGCGGGCGGCGCCGTCGCCGTTCCAGTAGCCCAGCGGCAGGTAGCCGCGCCGCTCGTCCTCGACCTCGGGCAGCTTCAGCATGGCCGGCGCGCCGTCCTGAAGGACCGGCAGCAGATGGCTGGCATGGGTCCGGATCGCCTCGCCGTCCGCGACGAGGCCCCAGCGGGCGAGCCAGGGTTCGAAGACCGTCCCGGAAATCCGGCTCATCCGCGGCCGATCACCGGGAACTGCTCGGCCTCGTAGATCTGGCCGGAGACCGGTGCGCTGTCCTCCGAGAGCCAGAAAGCGGTGTGGGCGGCGATCTCCTCCGGCTGCATGATCCGGCCGGTCGGGGCATCGCGCAGCGGGAGATGGTTCTGCCAGCCGGGCTTGCGGCCTTCGCGCTGCTGGGTCGCGTCCTCGTTGGCGGTCCAGGTCCAGCCGACGTTGAGCTGGTTGGCGCGGATGTGCTCGGGGCCGAGCGTGTTGGCGAGATTGCGCGTCATCGTCATCAGCGCGCCCTTCGACATCGAATACACCGTGAGGTTCGAGAGGCCGCAATAGGCGTTGATCGAGCCGACGGTGACGATGGCGCCGGGCGATTTCTGGGCACGGAAGGCGCGGATCGCGGCCTCGGCGCAGAGCAGGGGCGCGCGGGTGTTGATCGCGAACATGTGGTCGAAGAAGGCGGCGGTGGTCTCGGTCAGGATGCCGCGCGGATAGATGCCGGCATTGTTGACGAGCCCGTCGATGCGGCCGAAGGCGGCGACCGTGGCGTTGACGATGGCCTGGGCGGTCGCGGGCTCGGCGAGGTCGCCGGTCGCGCCTGCCGTCGCCGTGCCGAGCTTCGCGACGGCCGCATCGACTTCCGCCGCGTCGCGTCCGTGGATCAGCACCTTGGCGCCCTCGGAGACGAGGCGCTCGGCCATCGCGAAGCCGATGCCGGTCGACGAACCGGTGACGAGAATGATCTTGCCTGCAAGTCCGCGCATGATGGAGCGTCCGTAGCCTGTCCAGGAAATGAGTATGACGATGAAGCGTGTTGTGGCGGACATGCTAACCGCCGAGCCGAGGCTGGCCAAACCTTTCTACGGCGACATTTTCGATATGCACGCCATCATCGGCGTGCCGGAGCATCGCGGTTGACGCCGGGCTGTGGAGAATAAGCGGGGAGGCTGGTCGGCTGGCGTTCCGAGGCCTATTTTGCGGCCATGCCCCTACATCTGCTCAAGCTCTGCGTCGGCGCGGAATCGATCAGCGATCTCGAGGACTGGATCGCCGAGCGTCAGGCGCAGCGCCGCGCCCGTGGCGAGCCGGCCGAGCAACTGCACACCACCCGCATGGTGCCGAAGAAGATCGAGGAGATCCTCGATGGCGGCTCGCTCTACTGGGTGATCAAGGGCCAGATTTCGGCGCGTCAGCGCCTGACCGATATCCGCCCCTTCTCCGATGCCGAGGGCATCGGCCGCTGCCATCTGGTGATGGAGCCGGTCGTGGTGCCGGTCGAGCCGCGGCCGTTCCGGCCCTTCCAGGGCTGGCGCTACCTGCAGGCCAAGGACGCCCCGCGCGACCTCTCCGAGCATGGCGGCGATGTCGGCGAGATGCCGGAGGAGCTGCGTCGCGAGCTGGCGGGGTTGGGGCTGCTCTAGGATTCATTGCTCGCCCTACCAATATTTGGTACTTATTGGCATTCGGGAGCGATGGATGACAAAGAACACTTCGATCGCGCTGGGCGATCATTTCAGCCACTTCATTGGCGAGCAGGTGCAAAGCGGCCGGTATGGTTCGGCGAGTGAAGTCGTGCGTGCTGGCCTGCGCCTGCTGGAAACACACGAGGCGCGCGTGAAAGCCCTGCAGGACGCGCTGATTACCGGCGAGGAATCCGGCGAGCCGGAGCCGTTCGACAACGGCGCATTTCTGCAGCGGATGCGCGCCAGGCATGGCTGAGGCCGGTTATCGCCTCTCTCGACTGGCGGTTACAGACCTCGAACGTATCTGGTTCTGGACAGAGCGACGCTGGTCGGCGGAACAGGCCGAAAGTTATCACGCCAGCCTCATCTCTGCTTTCGAGGGGCTCAGCTGTGACCGGAAGAAGGGGCGGGCAGTCGATGTTCGAGACGGCTATTACAAGTACGCTGTCGGCTCGCATGTGGTCTTCTATCGCCTATCGGCTGCTGGAATCGACGTGATCCGCATTCTGCATCAGCGCATGGATGTCGAACGCCATCTCTAGAGCCGTGTTTGGTGTCTCGACCTCCGCTCCGGCTCACACCGCAATATTGTCGAGCAAACGCGTGCCGCCGATGCGCGCCGCGAGGATCAGGCGGATCGGGCCGTCCGCCAGCGAGGCGACCGGCGCCAGCGTCTCGGCATGGCGCGCTTCCAGATAGTCGAGCTCGAAGCCGGCCGTGATGATCTCGTTCTGGGCATCAGCGACCGCCTTGAACAGGTCGTCGCGGTTGCGGATGCGCGCGGCGAGGTCCTGCATCACGCGCTGGAGCAACGGCGCCAGTGCCCGGTGCTCGTTCGAGAGATAGCGGTTGCGCGAGGACATGGCGAGGCCATCCGCTTCGCGGATCGTCGCCAGCGGGATGATCCTGATACCGAGATCGAGATCGGCGGCCATGCGGGTCACGACCTTGAGCTGCTGATAGTCCTTCTCGCCGAAGATCGCGCAGTCGGCGCGCGACTGCGTGAACAGCTTGCAGCAGACGGTCGCGACGCCCTCGAAATGCGTCGGGCGGAAGCGGTCCTCCAGCCCGACGGCGGCCGGGCCGAGCAGCAGCACGCGGGTGGCGAAGCCAGCCGGATACATCTCCTCGACCGAGGGGAAGAACACCGCATCGGCACCCGCCGCGACGAGCTTGGCGCAATCGTCGTCGAAGGTGCGCGGGTATTTCTTGAAATCTTCATGCGGCGCGAACTGCGTCGGGTTGACGAAGATCGTGACGATCACTCGCTTCGCGTGGCGCTGGCCTTCGCTCACCAGCGCGATATGGCCCTCGTGCAGCGCGCCCATTGTCGGCACCAGCGCGACCTTCTCGCCGGCAGCGTGCCAGCCGGCGACGGCTTCGCGCATCGCGGCGACCGTCTCGAAAACCGTGATTCCAGTCACTTGCCCGCCTTCCGTTCGCCGTACGGGTAGCAAATGCCGTCGCCATGGCCAATATCAGGGCAAAGGATGATTCAGGTGGATCGAAAGGGTCGATGAGCGAGAGGAAGGACCGGGCTGTCGACAAGGCGGGAGCGAGCGCACCGGCAACGCATTCGCAGCCGGGCGAGATCGACCGCTTTCTCGGTGCGGCGAAGCAGCTCGCGCCCTTGGCGACCGGGCAGGCGGGGCGGCTCGTCTTCGCGCTCGACGCCACGATGAGCCGCCAGCCGACCTGGGATCTCGCCTGCTCGCTGCAGGCGCGAATGTTCGAGGTCGCCGGCAGGACGCCGGGATCCGGCGGCGGGCTTGCGGTGCAGCTCGTCTATTTCAGGGGCATCGGCGAGTGCCGCGCCTCGGGCTGGGTCGGCGAGCCCGCGCGCCTGACCGGGCTGATGCGCCGCATCGCCTGCGAGGGTGGCCAGACCCAGATCGCGCGCGTGCTGCGCCATGTCCGCGACGAGGCGAAGACCGTACCAGTGCGCGCCTTCGTCTATGTCGGCGATGCGATGGAGGAGGATGTCGATGCCCTGGCGGCGCTTGCCGGCGAGCTCGGTCTGCGCGGCATCCGCGGCTTCGTCTTCCAGGAGGGGCATGATCCGGCGGCGAGCGCGGCCTTCGCGACGATCGCCCGCCTGACCGGCGGTGCCCATGCTCGTTTCGACGTGAATGCGCCGGCGTCCCTGCTCGACCTCCTGCGCGGCGCGGCGGCCTATGCGGCCGGCGGGCGCGAGGCGATGCTGCGGCTGGCGGGCTCGACCCCGGCGGTGAAGGGGCTGATCACCGCGATGGATGGAGGACGCCGGTGAGTCTGCTCTACGGCGTTGCCGTCCTGATCCTCGTCTGGTGGCTGGTGAAACTGTTCGCCGGGGCCAATCCCAAGGTGCTGGCGCGATTAGCGAAGACCGGCGGAGGCGTCGCCGCGCTCGGTGTCGCCGGGCTCCTGATGGTGCGCGGCCGGATGGACATGGCGATCTTCCTCGGCGGTGTCGGCGCGTGGCTGCTCGGCTGGAGCGCGACCGGGCCGGGTGGCATCCGCTTTCCCTGGGCCGATCGCTCCGGGCCGACGCCGGGCGCGACCTCGAAGGTCAAGTCGACGCTGCTGGAAATGGAGCTCGACCACGACAGCGGTGCGATGGTTGGCACCGTCACCGCCGGCCCCTATGCGGGGCGGGCGCTCGACAGTCTCGATATGGCTGAGCTGGCCGCGCTGATGCGCGATTGCCTCACGCGCGATCCGGACGGCGCTCGCCTGCTAGAGGCATATCTCGACCGCCGGTCGCCCGGCTGGCGTGAAGACGCTCAGCGTAATGGCGACACGGGGCAGCGCGGCGCGCCGGGCGCGGGCGCGATGACGCAGCAGGAGGCCTACGATATCCTGGGGCTTCAGCCGGGGGCGGGCGAGGAGGCGGTCCGCGAAGCCCATCGGGCCCTGATGAAGCGCATCCACCCGGATGCCGGGGGCACCAGCGGCCTTGCCGCTCGCGTCAACCAGGCCAAGGACGTCCTTCTGAAGCAGCGCTAGCGAAGGGGTCGGGGAGTGGGTCTGCGACATGTCGTGAACTCCTTTCCCTGGTCCTTGGTCAGGTGCGGGTGGCGAAGCAGGAGAAACCGCCGCGCTTCAGCTGGTTGCAAGCGTTCTGCGCATCCTTCGAGTCGTCGAAGCCGGCGAAGCGGGCACGGAAGAGGGTGGAGCCACCCTTGGCGACCTTCTCGGTGAAGGGCGAGGCGCTGGCGAGCGAGCTGGAAGCCTTGGCCTTGGCCCGGGCCAGGATTTCCTTGGCCTTGCCCTCGTCATCGGTGGCGCCGAGCTGGATCACCCATTTGCCGGAGGCGACGATCGCGGCCTGATGCGACATTGCGGGAGCCGGCTCCTGAACCTGAACCTTGGCGGGAGCGGCTTCGATCTTGCGGGCGACCGGCGCTGCGGGAACGTCGATCTTGGCTTCCGCGACCTTCACCGGCTCGGCGACGGGCTCGGGCGCCCTGGCGATCGAGGAGGTGACGTCGACATTCGCCGGCGGGCGCAGGACCTTGGCATCGGACGGCTGGGCACCGATCGACCAGCGCATGGCCGAGGGCGTCGTGGTGGCAGCGACCGGGCGCATGCCGGAGATCTGCAGCGGCTGGCCACCAGCGACGGCGACCGGGCGCGGCGGCGCGATCGGCGTGGTGGTCGGCATCGGGGCATAGGCGCGCGCGGCGGCCGGGAGAGCAGGCTGCTCCTCGACCTGCGGCTGCTGGCGCGGACGCGGCACCGGGATCGGCGCGGGCTCGGCCGCGGCCGCCTGCTGGATCGAACGCGGGCGCTCCTCAGGCTCCGGGGCCTCGGCGACCATCACGGAGGAACGGCCGCTGGTCGAGGCGCGGGGCAGGCTGGCCAGCACGAGATCGGTCATGATCTTGTCGCGCGAGGCGCCGGAGCGGCCGCCGAGCACGATCGAGACGACATGCCGGCCTTCGGCCTTGGCCGAGGTCATCAGGTTGAAGCCGGAGGCGCGGGTGTAGCCGGTCTTGATGCCGTCGACGCCCTCGACCTTGCCGAGCAGGCGGTTGTGGCCGCGGATCGTGCGGCTGCCGTACTGGAACGCCCGCATCGAGAAGAGCGGGTAATATTTCGGGAAGCGCTCCTGGATGGCGCGGGCGAGGATGGTGAGGTCGCGCGCCGTCGTGATGTTCGGCGGAGAATGGGGCAGGCCGTGCGGGTTGTAGAAGCGGGTCGAGCTCATGCCGAGCGAGCGCGCCTTGCGCGTCATCTGCTCGGCGAAAGCCTCCTCGGAACCGGCGATATTCTCGGCGACGACGACTGAGGAATCGTTGGCGGAGAGCGTGATCATGCTCTTGATCACGTCCTCGACCGCGATGGTCGAGCCGGCGCGCAGGCCGAGCTTGGTCGGCGGCTGCGAGGCCGCGTAGGACGAGACCCTGAGCTCGGAATCCATGGTGAAGCGGCCGCGCTCCATCTGCTCGAACAGCATGTAGAGCGTCATGACCTTGGTCAGCGAGGCCGGAATGCGCGCGGCATCCTCGTTGACCGCATGCAAGGTGCGGCCGGTCTTCGCGTCGACCACCATCGCAGCATAAGGGGGGGTATAGCCGCCACCGGCCGCATGACGGCGCTTGCGCGCCTCGGCGGGGGAGGAGGCGATCGTGGCCGCAACCGCGACGACACCGATCAGACCGGCAACAGCCCGCAGACGCGGCCGCCGCAACCCAACGCAACCAGACAACATGACCCGCCTCGAACACACAACCATGGGCCGATCCCGCGCCTGGCTCATCGTGGCGCAGGGGACACAGTTGGAGAGGTTAGGCGGATGCGGTTACGGAGCCGTTAAAACTTGAACGGTTGCCAGTGGAACGATCTGCGCTTGGTGCATTGCAGCGTTCCCTTGACATTCATGTTGCAATGCACAATATACGGGCAGTCCCCGGTGGTGATCACGGTCACACGACCTTGGGGCAGCTATCGGGCCGCTCCGGCCCAATCACCTGAGGCGGCACCGCAGAGTGCCAGGAGACGACCCATGATCCAGCAGTTCGAGACCATCCAGAAGGCTTCCAAGGACAATGTCGACGCCGCTCTGAAGGCTTTCGGCACCACCTCGAAGGGCGTGCAGGCGATCGCCGTCGAGACCACCGACTATGCCAAGAAGTCCTTCGAGGCCGGCACCGCCACGCTTGAGAAGCTTGCTGGCGTGAAGACCTTCGACAAGGCCCTGGAGATCCAGGCTGATTTCATCAAGACCTCGTTCGAGGGCGCCGTCGCCCAGGTCACCAAGATGGGCGAGCTCTATGCCGCTCTCGCCAAGGACGCCTACAAGCCGTTCGAAGGCATCGTGGCCAAGGTTGTTCCGGCCGCCCCGAAGGCGTGATTTCGGCCGGCAGCTGTCAGGCTGCCGCGCTTCCATGAGTTCAGTTGCGTTTGCGAACCCCGGCCGCGAGGCCGGGGTTTTTCGTTGGCCGGAGTCGGAGCCTGCGGCATCGGGCGCCATTGAACTCCGCTTCCGATTGGGGCTTGAAGCTCTAGTGACTTCAGCTTGTAGACGAGAGGTCCCCGCTGCCGCCGTGAGCCGGAGACCGTGTTTTGTCCAAGACAGAGATTGCCGCCTATCTGGTCACGCTCAGCTATGTCGGAGCCTTCCTGTTCCTGTCGTTGAAGCAGGCGCGCGAGAGCGGCCAGCCGGTCTGGATCTTCACCCGAGGCAGCCGATCGCAGCGCTTGCCGGCGCTCCTGTTCAAGCTCGGCTTTGCCGGAGGCGTGCTCTGGCCGCCGGTTCGTGGCTGGCTTGGCGGGGAGACGCCGTTCGGCGGGCTTTCCGGTGTTCCCGGCCTGACGCTCGTGATTGTCGGCGCGGTGCTGGCCCTCTGGGCCCAGCTCCATATGGGGCGGTCGTGGCGCATCGGCGCTGCCGAGGGCGAGATCGGCCCGATCGTCGACAGCGGCCCTTTCGCCTTCTCGCGAAATCCGGCCTTCGTCGGTCAGGCGCTGCTATTCATCGGCTTGTTCCTTGTCCGGCCGGGTCTGGTTGAGCTGGCGCTCGCGCTCGCGGTGCCCGTCGCAATCGCCTTACAGGTCCGGATCGAGGAGGGCGTGCTGCGCCGCGATCTCGGCGCGCCCTATCTGGCGTATCAGCGCCGGGTGAACCGCTGGGCCGGCCGCTCATGCTGAAATTCGTGCGTTATGGCGCCTGGGCGCTCGTCCTGGTCGTCGGCTTCGTTTCCACCTCGATCCTCATGGGGTGGTGGATGTCGGATCGGTCGCGGACTGAACAGGCGACCGCGATTGGCGGCCCGTTCTCGCTCACCGATCACACCGGCAAGGCGGTGACGGATGCGGATTTCCGCGGCAGCCCGCTCGCCGTGTTCTTCGGTTTCACGCATTGCCCGGAGGTCTGCCCGACCACGCTCTTGCGGCTGAGCAATCTTACCCGGCAGCTGGGCGCGGATGCGGCGCGGTTGAAGATCCTGCTGATCACGGTCGATCCGGAGCGCGACACGCCTGCGCAGCTTGCGCTCTATCTGCAATCCTTCGATCCGGGCGTGGTCGGCCTGACCGGTTCGCAGGAGCAGGTCGATGCCGCGCTTGGAGCCTTCAAGGCCTATGCGAAGAAGATCCCGGCCGATGGTGGCTATACCATGGACCACACGGCCAATGTCTATCTGATGACCGGCGAGGGGGCTTTCCGCACGATGATCGACTATCACGAGGCCGATTCATCCGCGCTCGCCAAGCTGCGGATGTTGCTGCGCTGAGAGAGGGGCAGCGAAGGATGGCGCGGTCCACTCCCTATTCCGCGCGGACCGGAAGCCGTCTGGCCTGAAAGCCGGTCTTGGATTGCTCGAAGCCGGCAGCCTCGTAAAAGGCCAGCGTGGACGGTTTCTTCGAGCCGGTCATGAGCATCGCCTTGTAGCATCCGGCTGCCCAGGCGCGATCCATGGCAGCTTGCAGAATGGCCTTCCCAAGCCCCCGGTTGCGATAGCCGGTGTCGGTGACGACGTTCTCGATCAGCACATAGGGCGTTCCGCCCCGCGTCAGGTTCGGGATCACGATCACGGTGCAGCTCGCGACGAGGTCGCTGCCGAGAAAGCCGATCAGGACGGCGCTGCCCTCGAAGCTCCGCAGCTTTTCCAGAATCTCCGCCGCCATGTCGTCGGGGCAGGGTGCATCATCAGGGTTGAGGTGGCGGTAGAGACCCTGAAGTGCGGGCAGGTCGGCCTGCTCCGCTGCGCGAATGACGAGATTGGTCATGCTGTTAACGGTAGCTGGTTGCATGGGTCGGAACAGCGGCCTCTAAACTTCGAAGACATGGCCTGCCTGCTCGAGCAGACTTCTCGATTGCTCCCAATCGGCATCGGCGACGAGAATGTGCTCGCCGTCAAAGGTGCAGACCACGAAAACGCCAATGTCTTGGGTGGACAGTGGTTCGATCAGTGCCTGCACGATTCCGGTCGCGTTGAAGGGGATCGGGCCGAGGCTGCGGAAGCAGCGCCAGTTCCTCTCGGCTTCAACGGCTTCCGGAATTCGCTCCTGCAGGCAGACGAGTGTCAGCTCGTCCTCGGCGCGCATCAGCGCGGAAAAACCGGGGCCGTCGAACCAGTTCGGGATGGGAGAGGCGGGGCCGAGCCGTGCAACGCCATAGATGCCGGGTACGCCGCGCAGTCTCACGGCAACGGACATGCGCTACCCCTCCATGAAGAAGGGCGGCGCTCAGGCGCCGCCCTGTCGATCCGGGTTGATGTACTCGGCTCAGGCCGGAAGAACGACCACCTTCGTCTTGACCGGTGTCTGATCGTAGAGATCAATCATGTCCTGGCTGAGCAAGCCGACGCAGCCGCTGGTGATGCCGGAGCCGATCGATTCCTCGTCGCTCGATGCGTAGATCGTGTAGAGCGTATAGCGGCCGTTCTGGTAGAGATGCAGGGTGCGAGCGCCGAGCGGGTTGTCGAGGCCGCCGGGCATGCCGCGCGCGTATTTGGCGGCTTCGGGCTGGCGCTTGATCATTTCCGGCGGCGGGGTCCAGGTCGCCCATTCCGACTTCCGTCCGACATAGGCGTCGCCGTTCCAGCGGAAGCCGTCGCGGCCGACATTGGCGCCGTAACGGGTGGCGTTGCCGCCGCCCTCGATCCGGTAGACATAGTAATTGGCGGGATCGACGATGATGGTGCCCGGCTCTTCCTTGGTCTCGTAGCGGACGGTGCGGCGCCAGTATTTCCGATCGACCTTGGTGACGTCGGCAGCGGGAATCGCGAATTTCTTGTCCGGCACCGGCCCGTAGACCTGCTGCGCCTCGGCGAGGCTCATGCCGTCGGTCGCAGCGCAGCCGCCGAGCCCCAGGGCGCCGAGGCCGGCCGCCGAGCCGACCAGGAACGAGCGGCGATCGACAAGCCCCGACCGGCGCCCGGGCGAAGCCATCTCGCCGGCACCGGTATTCCTACCGTCAATGATCATGATCCGGGATTTCCCATGTCCTGCTGCCCGGCGAGGTCTCGCTCCGGCACGCACGCGTTGAACTCGATAGCCGGGCGGAGATTGCCGCCACAGGGCTGGGCTGGCAAGTACCAGCCTTCGTCGTGGGCCTGCTCTGCGCCAAAGGCTTGATGGCGCGGGCGAAAAAAGAGCGACGGTTGCCCGTCGCTCTTGCGATCACCACCAGCCCGGAGGCGGCGGAGGCGGATAATAGCGCGGCGGCGGCGGACCCCAGCCCGGACCGGGGCCATAGCCGTAGCCATAACCGCGCGGCGGACCATAGCCTCGCGGTGGGCCGTAGCCACCACCACGGCCATAGCGCTGCTGGCGCATGGTCTCTTCTATGATCATGTGCCGACGCTCGGCCGCAGCCGACCAGGAATACTCGGCCGGCGCCTTGTCGAGGCGCTCGGCCAGGGCCTGCGGCAGGGCCTCGGAGGCCATAGCCGGTGCGGCGAGCGCGCTCCCGATTGCAATCGCGGCAAAAATCAACAGCTTGCGCATGGCAAACTCCTTTCGATGGCGATCAAACCACGCCGCCCCTCAACGAAACCTGAACCGATCTGTCGGCTGCCGTTCATCTGGCGAGGTCACACGGGCAGAACGGTCACCGGCGTGCCGGGTGCGACGCGCGCGTAGAGATGGGCGATGTCCTGATTGATCATCCGGATGCAGCCTGAAGAGACATTGGTGCCGACTGTGTAGGGCTCGAATGTGCCATGAATGCGATAGCCGAGATCGCGGCCCTCGCCGAAGAGATAGAGCGTGCGGGCGCCGAGCGGGCTTTTCGAGCCGCCGCGCACGCCGAGCCCGCGCGGCGTCTGCTCGAGCTGGGCCCTGATCGCGGGATCACGCGCGATCATCTCGGGAGGCGGAACCCAATCGGCCCAGTCGCGCTTCATGTTGATCCGGGCCGCGCCGGACCAGCCGAAGCCCTCACGGCCGACGCCGACGCCGTAGCGCGTCGCGACGCGCGGGGATTCCACGAAATAGAGGTGATAGCCGGCTGGATCGACCACGATCGAGCCCGGCTTCTCGTCGCGCGGAAACTCGACCGTCTGCCTGAGATAGCGGGAATCGATGCGCTGATAGTCGATCGCCATGATCGGGAAGCGCTCGCCGGGATATTCGGTGTAGACCTCAGCATAGTTCGGCCGCGAAAGCGTCCGGGTCGAGAGACCTCGCGGGCTCTGGCCGATCTCGGGCAGGGCGACGATGCTTCGCGAGCCGCATCCGGCCAGGCCCGTTGCCGCGATGGACAGGGCGGGAAAGGTAAACGAGCGGCGCGTCAGCATCGGGTATCTCTCAGGAAGGCCTGAGCCGATACATCGGCTTGGATGGTTACTGTTGCGTGAACTGTGGTTCGGGCGGCCCGGTCCCGGAGCCTCGATCTTGCCTAACTGCAGCAATGCGAGGGCTGCCCGGTCTGCCTGGCTTCCTGGATCGGCGGGCAGGGGATGTCGCCGTAGGAGCAGTAGACGCAGCAATCGCCCGATTTGGGCCGGAGAACCGTGTTGCAGCCAGCGCATTCATAGAAGAACTGGCAGGCGTCGGTCGGCATCGTTTCGGTCGTTTGGTGACCGCAATGCGGGCAGGTGAGCGTGGAACGGAGCTGCATGATCACCATCCTGTCGGCTGATGTCTTCTGGATAGTTCAAAGAACCGGACAAGTCTGCACGGAAGCGAAGCCCGCAGCCGGAACGGCATGAGCAGGCAAAGAGGGCAGGTCAGGCCGGAGCACCTGGCCTTCTGATTTGAACCGATTGAAAAGACCGCCGGTTGGGGGCATCTCTAGGGCGTGCGCCGCCGTCGTGGCGCCGAGAGGTTCCGGTTTCCGCCATGCTCGACAAATCCGCGCCCCCCCGCACGCTCAAGCTCAACGCCGCCGACAATGTCGTCGTCGCCGTCGATCCCGTCGATCTCGGGGTGACCGTGGCTGGCGTCGAGGCGCTCAAGCGCATCCCGCGCGGTCACAAGATGGCGATCGTGCCGATCGCGAAGGATCAGCCGATCCGCAAGTTCGGCCAGATCATCGGCTTCGCGACGGCCGATATCGTGCCGGGTGACTGGGTGCACGAGCACAATACCGGCTTCCACGCCTTCGACCGCGACTATGCCTTCGCCGCGGAGGCCAAGCCCGAATTCGTGCTGCCGGTCGAGCAGCAGGCGACCTTCGAGGGCTTCCGCCGCGCCAACGGCAAGGCCGGCACGCGCAACTATGTCGGCATCCTGACTTCGGTGAACTGCTCGGCCTCGGCCGCGCGCTTCATGGCCGAGGAGGTGAAGCGCTCCGGCCTGCTCGCCGATTATCCGAATGTCGACGGCGTGATCGCGCTGACCCACGGCACGGGCTGCGGCATCGACTACAATGGCGAGAGCTTCGAGGTGCTGAAGCGCACCACCTGGGGGTATGCCTGCAATCCGAACATGGCGGCGGTGCTCGTCGTCGGGCTGGGCTGCGAGGGCTTCCAGATCAGCCGCATGAAGGAAGCCTATGGCGTCACCGAGAGCGACGTCTTCCGCACGCTGACGATCCAGGAGACCGGCGGCACGAAGAAGGCGGTCGCCGCCGGCATCGATGCGCTGAAGGTGATGCTGCCGATCGCCAATCGTGCCGTGCGCGAGACGGTGCCGGCTTCCGAGCTGATGCTGGCTTTGCAATGCGGCGGCTCTGACGGCTATTCCGGCATCACCGCCAATCCGGCGCTGGGCGCCGCCGTCGACATCCTCGTCGAGCATGGCGGCACGGCGATCCTCTCCGAGACCCCCGAGATCTACGGTGCCGAGCATCTGCTGACGCGTCGCGCCGCCACCCGCGAGGTCGGCGAGAAGCTCGTCGGCATCATCAAGTGGTGGGAGGATTACACCGAGCGCGCCCGGATGAGCATGAACAACAACCCCTCGCCGGGCAACAAGGCGGGCGGGCTCACCACCATCCTCGAGAAGTCGCTGGGCGCCGCGGCCAAGGGCGGCACCAAGACGCTCTCGGCCGTCTACCATTATGCCGAGCCGGTGAAGGCGAAGGGCTTCGTCTACATGGACACGCCCGGCTACGATCCCGTCGCGGCGACCGGGCAGGTGGCCGGCGGCTCGAACATCCTCGCCTTCACCACCGGGCGCGGCTCGGCCTATGGCTGCAAGCCGACGCCCTCGGTGAAGCTCGCGACCAATACGCCGATCTATGAGAAGATGATCGATGACATGGACATCAATTGCGGCGATGTGCTCGACGGCGTCTCGCTGGAGCAGAAGGGTCGCGAGATCTTCGACAAGCTGCTGAAGATCGCCTCGGGCGAGCGCTCGAAGTCCGAAGAGCTCGGCTATGGCGACGCCGAATACGTGCCCTGGCAGATCGGCGCGACGATGTGAGGAGTGGCCCTGTCATTCCGGGTTTTTCCTTCACGCGAAGCCCCGGAATGATAAAGGCGCGGCTCGAAATCGTTGCATTCGAAGATCGACGCCGCCTCGGTGGCCGCTTGAAATGGAAGCCCTCATCCTGAGGAGGCCCGCAGGGCCGTCTCGAAGGATGGTCCAGCGGATTCCGGAGCCTCCTGAAGCATCCTTCGAGACGCCGCTGCCGCGGCTCCTCAGGATGAGGGCTCATGGAATTTCCAGTCGGACTCTCAGGCCGAACGATCCGATTTTCTGCCGCGCCGATTGAACCCGGTGCGCGACTGAGGCGACCAAGGATGGCTCCGGCGCTGCCGGGGTCCTTCCTTCCAACGGTCCGGATCTCCATGAAGACCTTCTTCCTCGTCACCATCCCGCGCGTCCTGCTCGGGGTGATCTTCCTGATCAGCGCCGTCGACGGCTTCTGGTGGCTCGCCACGGGCGCGAACCTGATCCATCCGCCGACCAGCCCGCGCGGCGTCGTCTTCGAGACCGCCTTGCAGGATTCAGGCTTCATCTGGCCCTTCATCAAGGCGATCAACCTGACCGGCGCGCTCAGCCTGATCTCGAATGTCGTGCCGGCCTTCGGGCTGGCGCTGATCGCCCCCGTGATGGCGGTGATCGTGCTGTTCCATGCCACGATCAACCCGCAGGGCCTGCCGGTCGCGGTCATCCTGGTGGTGCTGGGCTCGATGCTGGTCTGGGCCTATCGCGACCGTTACGCGGCGCTGTTCCGGTAAGCCCGGTGTCGCCAGAGCTTTCCCGTCATGGTCGGGCTTGTCCCGACCATCCACGTCTGCGCCAATGCAATCCGTGTTCAAGGCGTGGATGCTCGCCACAAGGGCGAGCATGACGGTACAGCTGGCTTCAGGTCAGAGCGAAAACCCCGTCAGCCGCTCGCGCAGCCCTTCGATCCTGTCCGCCGCGACATTGGCGATGGCGATGCGCAGGTGGTTCTCCTGTCCGGGGCCGAAATAGGGACCGGGCAGGGCGAGCACGCCGCAATCCTCGACGAGCCGGCGCGCCACCTCTGCCGCCTTCACGCCCTCGAACGGGTGGGCGACATAGGCGAAATAGGCGCCGGCCGAAAGCACGCGCCAACCGTTCAGCGGCGCCATTGCCTGCCGGAAGAGATCGGCGCGGGCGTTGATCTCGGCGCGGTTACGTTCGCGCCAGTCGCGGATGCCGTCGATGCCCCAGGTGACCGCCGCCTGCCCGGCCCGGACCGGGCTGATCTGGACGCAGTCCAGCACCTTGCCGATCTGGGCGAGCGCTGGTTCGCCGGCCGTGATCGCGCCGAGGCGCCAACCCGGAATCGCATAGGCCTTCGAGAAGCTGTAGAGGCCGATCACCGAATCCTGCCAGCTCGTTGTCGCGAAGACCTCATGCGGCTTGGCAACATCCGCAGGCAGGAAATCGCGATAGGTCTCGTCGAGCACCAGCCAGATACCCCGCCTTGCGCAGAGCGCGGCGAAGGCGGCGATGGTCTCCGGCGGATAGACCGCGCCGGTCGGGTTGTTGGGGGTGACGAGCACGATGGCGCGCGTGCGGTCGTCGATCAGCGCCTCGGCAGTCGCGACATCCGGCACGAATCCGGCCTCCGGCGCGCAGGGCAGCGGGCGGGCCTCGACGCCGAGCATGGTCAGCGTCATCTCGTGGTTGAAATACCAGGGCGTCGGCAGCAGCACGTTGTCGCCGGCCCGCGCCAGCGCCATCATCGTCACGACATAGGCCTGGTTGCAGCCCGAGGTGATCGCGACCTCGGCCGGCGCGAAGGCTGTGCCGTAGATGCGCGAGATCTCGGCGGCATAGGCCTCGCGCAAGGCCGCATCGCCGGTGATGCCGCCATAGCGCGTGCTGCCGGGCTCGGCCGCGGCCGCTGCGAGCTTCTCGAGCAGGGTCACTGGGGGCGGAGCGCCGGGCACCGCCTGCGAGAGGTCGATGAGCGGGCCGCGGGCTCCGCCATAGGCGCGCGCCCAGCCTTGCGCCTCCGGGATCGGCGGCGTGCCGGTGTCGATGAGATCGGGATTGAGCTGGGCGCTGGCGGTCGTCGGCATGGTGCCTCTGATTTGCGGCGTGCGCGGCTTTCCGTCAATCGCCTTGGAAGCGCAACAAACCCGCGCCATATCTGGGAGACTTCCAATCCAGCGACCGGGCCGACGCATGCAGGATGAAACCGAGGATGCCATCGCCGCGTTGCAGGAACTTCTCGACGAGGCGGACGATATCGTCAGCTTCACCGGCGCCGGCATCTCGACGGAATCGGGCGTTCCGGATTTTCGCACGCCCGGCTCGCCCTGGATGGTCAACAAGCCGATTCCCTACGACGCCTTCGTAGAGAGCCGCGAGGTCCGCATCGAGGCCTGGCGCCGCAAGTTCACGATGGACGATCATTATCGCGGGGCAGCGCCGAACAGCGGCCATCGGGCGCTGGCCCGCCTGGTAGCCGAGGGACACTCGCCCGCCATCGTCACCCAGAACATCGATGGCCTGCACCAGGCTTCGGGCGTGCCTGAGGAGAGGGTGATCGAGCTGCATGGCAACGGCACCTATGCGACCTGCCTGACCTGCGGCTGGCGGCACGAGCTGGCGGCGATCCGGCCCGTCTTTGAGGCCACCGGCGAGCCGCCGGAGTGCATGATCTGCGCTGGGCCGGTGAAATCGGCGACGATCTCCTTCGGGCAGGCGATGCCGCAGGAGGCGATGAAGCGGGCACAGTTACTGGCGCTGGAATGCGACCTCTTTCTCGTCGTCGGCTCGTCGCTGGTGGTCTATCCGGCGGCGACCCTGCCGGTGATCGCCAAGCGGCAGGGTGCGAAGCTCGTCATTCTCAACCGCGAGCCGACGGAGCTCGACCCGATCGCGGACCTTGTCATCCGCGCCGAGAGCGGTGCGGTGCTCGGCGCATTGCGGGCCTAATCGCGCGAGGCGAGCGCGAGCCTGACCGCCAGTCCACCGAAGACCGCGCCCATCAGCCTTTGCGGCAGGCGCGCGAGAGCCGGCCGGCTGGCCAGCGCCTGGCCGATGCGACTCGCTGCAAGGATGACGATGCCGTTCGTCAGGAAGCCCATGACGTTCAGGATCGTCGCGAGAACGATGACCTGAAGCGTGATCGAGCCCAGTTCCGGCTTCAGGAACTGCGGCAGCAGCGCCAACATGAACAGCGCCATCTTCGGATTGAGCAGGTTGGTCCAGAGGCCTTGTAGGAAGATGCGGCGCAGCGGGACGGCGGCGACGCGGCCGGGCGCGAAGAGCGGTGCCTGCGAGCGCAAGGTCGTCCAGGCGAGATAGGCGAGATAGGCCGCGCCGACCCAGCGCAGCACGTCATAGGCCGTGGGCACGAGGATGAAGAGCTGGGACAGGCCGAAGGCCGCGGCGAAGGCCTGGAGGTAGCTGCCTATCGCAATGCCGGCATAGGTGAGGAGGCCGGCCATCCGGCCCTGGCTCAGGCTGCGCGAGGCGATCAGCAGCATGTCGGGGCCGGGCGTGGCTGTCAGAACCGCCGCCGCGGCGGTGAAGAGCGCGAGCGTAGGCAGGTCGAGCATGGCGAATCCCGATGATGTGGCGTTCCGGCATCATGCCACGGGCTTGGTCTCAGCCGTTACGCGTCGGGCGATGAGCTGATCCGCCCGATTGTCCGGGCACCGGATGATGTGGACGAATTTTTCGGGGCTGTATCCTGAATCGGCAGCAATGGTATCGTGACAGCACGAATCAAGCGTTGCGCGTGGGGGTGAGCGGCACATGTCCGACGAATTCGGTGAGAGCGGGCGGCCACCGATGGGTCCCATCCAGTCACTCAATCGCGTCATGCGGCTCGATGGGGCGGGCAGCCACGCGACAGAGGTGCCGGTCGAGGTCATTGGCTACGTCAAGTGGTTCGATGTCTCCAAGGGCTATGGCTTCGTCGTGCCGGAGGCGGGCGGCGCCGATGTGCTCCTCCATGTCACGATCCTGAAGCGTGATGGATTCAATACGATAGCGGAAGGGGCTCGCATCGTGCTCGAAGCCGTCGAGAAGCAGCGGGGCCGCCAGGCGGTGCGCGTGCTCTCGATCGACACGTCCGTTGGCCGCCACCCCTCCGAGATGCCGATGGCGCGCACCAATGTCGCGGTTTCGCCGACGAGCGGGCTGGAGCGCATGGAGGTGAAGTGGTTCAACCGCCTGCGCGGCTTCGGCTTCGTCTCGAAGGGCGAGGGTGCGCCCGATATCTTCGTGCATATGGAGACGCTGCGCCGCTACGGCCTCGTCGAGCTGGTGCCGGGACAGACGGTGCTGGTGCGCTATGGCCCCGGACCGAAGGGGCTGATGGCTGCCGAGATTCATCTCGAGCAGGACGTGGCCGCGACGGCGGCGCACTGAGGCGCGAAGGGAGCGAGGGGGCAGCCGCTCCTTCGGTTTTTCCTGAGCGACGTTGTCTTGCACGGTTTTTATTCGTGATAGGCCCGAGTATTCGCAGCGGGCTTTACGGTTCATCAATCCGCGCGGTTTTCAGATGTTGGCTTCTCTGGAGGCCGCGTCATCGTTCTTCTGCTCAGTGATCACGACGAACGCCGTCAGGCGTTGCAGCGGGTTCTCTCGATCTGGGGGCCGTGCACGGCGCTGTCGCCTGGTGGGGATGTCCCGCATGACGGCGCTGGTCTTCTCGTCGTCGATCTCGACCTGTCCGAACGATTGAGCATCGAGGCGGCTCGTGCGGCGCTCGCGCCGCGCCTGCATGCCGGTTCGCATTGCATCTTCCTGCTCCGCGATATGTCGAGCCGCTGCCAGATTCAGGCCAATGCGCTCGGCGCGACGGATATCCTGCCGGCGGATGTCTCAACGGCCGTGCTGCTCGACAAGGTCGGTCTGCTGCTGGCCCCGTCGGACCAGACCGATGACGCGGCGGCGCTGGGGCGGCGCTTCGTGGCGGCCTCGGCGGCGTTCGCCGATCTGATGGGGGCGGCTGAGACCGGCGTCGGATTGCCGGCGAAGGCGATCGAGGACAGCGTCACCGCGCTCAACCGCGCCGCCGATGGCGGCGATCTCAACGCCTGGCTCGACATGGTGTGGCGGCACGATGATGCCACCTACCAGCATTGCCTGCTCGTTTCCGGCCTGGCGGCGGCCTTCGCGCATCGGCTCGGCTTCCGCGAAGCCGACCGGCGGCTGATCGCCGAGGCGGCGGTCCTGCACGATATCGGCAAGGCCCGGATTCCCCTCGAGATCTTGCGCAAGCCTGCGGGCCTGTCGCCGGCGGAACGCGAGGTGATGCGCCGGCATCCGGGCGATGGCCATGGCATGCTGGTCGCGCAAGGGGGCTTCGCGCCGCTGGTCCTCACCGCGGTGCTGTCGCATCACGAATATCTCGACGGCTCGGGCTATCCGCATGGGCTCAGCGGCGGCGACATCCCTGACCCGGTGCGGATCATCACCATTTGCGACGTCTACGCCGCGCTGATCGAGCGGCGCAGCTACAAGCCGCCGATGTCGCCGGGGGATGCCTATGCGGTGCTCGTCGCGATGGGCGGAAAACTCGACCGCGATCTCGTCAGGGTCTTCGGCGAGGTCGTGCTCGATTCCGAGATCGCCCGTCTCGGCCAGTACGGCAAGCCCGTCCTGAAGCGCGCAACCGGGCGCGTCGCCTAAGCCCTAGACAGCGAAGGACGTCCCGCAGCCGCAGGAGCTGGTGGCGTTCGGATTGGTGATGCGGAAGGACTGGCCGATCAGGTCGTCGACGAAATCGATCGTGCAGCCCTCGAGCAGGTCGAGCGAGGTTTCGTCGATCAGGACGGTCGCGCCGTCGCGCTCGATGACGAGATCGTCCGCCGCTTTCTCCCGATCGACGTCGAAGATGTACTGGAAGCCGGAGCAGCCGCCGCCGGCGACGCTGACGCGCAGCATCGAGCCCGGCGGCTCCTGCGCCATCACCGAGAGAATTCGTTTGGCGGCATTTGCGGTGACCGCGATGCCGCGCGGGTTGACCGCAAGATCGGTCGACATATTCGGGGCTCCTTGGGCAGATGCGCCTTGCACCCTGGTTACCCGGGAAGGTAATGGCCCGGCAGCGCCTCTACAAGCTCGGGCGCGCGACGGGGCAGCCATGCCGCATCCACAGAACCAGCCTTCCGGCTTTTCCTTCGCGTCCGGCACCGAGCCGGGGGAGCGCTGGCGCGCGCCCTATGCCTGCCGCTCGACGACGAGCCGCGGCCGGCTGGTGGCGGAGCCTGCCTCGGCGACGCGCGGCGAATTCCAGCGCGACCGCGACCGCATCATCCATTCGACCGCCTTCCGCCGGCTGAAGCACAAGACGCAGGTCTTCGTCTCGCATGAGGGCGACCATTACCGCACGCGCCTGACCCATACGATCGAGGTGGCGCAGATCGCCCGCGCTTTGGCACGCGCACTCGGCCTCGACGAGGATCTGGCCGAAGCGCTGGCGCTGGCGCATGACCTCGGCCACACGCCCTTCGGCCATACCGGCGAGGACGCGCTGGAAGAATGCATGGCCGGGTTCGGCGGCTTCGACCACAACGCCCAAACGCTCAGGATCGTGACGCGGCTGGAGCGGCGCTATGCCGATTTCGACGGGCTCAACCTGAGCTGGGAGACGCTCGAAGGGCTGGTCAAGCATAACGGCCCGCTGCTCGACCACGAAGGCAAACCGACGGCGCGCTATGCCAAGAGCGGCATCCCGGTTGCGATCGTCGAGTATCAGGAGCGCCAGGACCTCTGGCTTGACAGCTATGCCTCGGCCGAGGCGCAGGCCGCGGCGCTGGCCGACGACATCGCCTACAATGCCCACGACATCGATGACGGGTTGCGGGCCGGGCTGTTCGGGCATGCCGAGCTTCGGGCCGTGCCGTTCCTGGCCGAACTGCTCGACGAGATCGAGCGGCGTCATCCGGGGCTGGAGCGGGCGCGCGCCGCCAACGAGCTGGTGCGGCGGGTTATCACGCGCTTCGTCGAAGACGTGATCGCGGAATCGCAGCGGCGCCTGACCGAATTGATGCCGGATGATGCGGATGCGATCCGGCGGGCGAATGCTCCCGTCATCGCGTTCTCACCGGTGATCGAGAAGGCCGACCGCGACATCAAGGGCTTTCTCTATCCAAATATGTACCGCCACCCGCGCATCGCACCAATCCGGGCCGATGCGGCGCAGGTCGTGCGCGAGCTGTTCGAGCGCTTCAGCGCCGATCCGGCGGCGATGCCGGAGGAGTGGGCGGCAGGCTGCGATCCGCTCGACGAACACCGCCGCGCCCGCCGTATCGCCGACTATATCGCGGGCATGACGGATTGGTACGCGCTCGACGAGCACCGCCGCCTGTTTGACGCCACCCCCTCGCTGCGATAGGGCCGGGCGGCTTTCCATCCGCAATCGTGGCCGCAATGAACCTGTTCGAGATCTATTCCGCCCGTCTTCATGCCGCGCTCTCAGGCCTCGCCGAGCGAGGCGCGCTTCCGGCCGGCCTCAATCTCGCGCGCGTCGTGGTCGAGCCGACCAAGGACCCGGCCCATGGCGATCTCGCCACCAATGCCGCGATGGTCCTGGCCAAGGATGCCGGCACCAACCCGCGCGCGCTGGCGACGCTCTTGGTCGAGGAGCTGTCCAAGGACCCGGAGATCATCAAGGCGGAGATCGCCGGCCCCGGCTTCATCAACCTGACCCTGCGGCCGGCCGTGTTCACGGCGGTGCTGAAGGCGGCGATCGAGGCCGGCCTGGATTACGGGCGCGGCGCACCGAAGCCCGAGCCCAGGGTCAATGTCGAGTACGTCTCGGCCAACCCGACCGGGCCGATGCATGTCGGCCATGGCCGTGGCGCGGTGTTCGGCGATGCGCTGGCGAGCCTGCTCGCCTTTGCCGGCCATGACGTCACCCGCGAATACTACATCAACGATGCCGGCGCGCAGGTCGATGTGCTCGCCCGCTCCGCCTTCCTGCGCTATCGCGAGGCGCTGGGCGAGGATATCGGCGCGATTCCCGAGGGGCTCTATCCCGGCGATTATCTGGTCTCGGTCGGCAAGGCGCTCGCCGAGCAGTATGGCCCGGCTTTGCGCGACAAGGCCGAATGGGACTGGCTGCCGCTCGTCCGGCAGGCGGCGATCGACGGCATGATGGCGATGATCCGCGACGATCTCGCCGCGCTCGGCGTCGTCCACGAGCTTTTCTTCTCGGAGCGTTCGCTGCAGGGGCGGGACGGCGATACGAATGCCGTGCACCAGACGATCGAGGACCTGCGCGCGCGCGACCTGGTCTATGAGGGCCGTTTGCCGCCGCCGAAGGGCCAGAAGGACGAGGATTGGGAGGACCGCGAGCAGACGCTGTTCCGGGCCACCAAGTTCGGCGATGATGTCGACCGGCCGCTGCTGAAGTCGGATGGCAGCTACACCTATTTCGCCAACGACATCGCCTACCACCGCTCCAAGTTCGTGCGCGGCTTCCCCGAGATGATCGACGTCTGGGGCGCCGACCATGGCGGCTATGTCAAGCGCATGCAGGCGGCCGTGAAGGCGGTGACGAACGGGCAGGGCTCGCTCGACGTCAAGCTCTGCCAGCTCGTGCGCCTGCTGCGGAACGGCGAGCAGGTGCGCATGTCCAAGCGCTCCGGCGATTTCGTCACGCTGCGCGAGGTGATCGACGAGGTCGGCCGTGATGCCGTGCGCTTCATGATGATCTTCCGCAAGAATGACGCGACGCTGGATTTCGATCTCGGCAAGGTCGTCGAGCAGTCGAAGGACAACCCGGTCTTCTACGTCCAGTACGCGCATGCGCGCTGCGCCTCGATCTTCCGGCAGGCCCGCGAGGCGTTCCCGGACCTCGACCTGTCGACGCCGGCGCTGGCCGGGGCCGACCTGTCGATCCTGACCGACGAGGCGGAAGTCGGCATCGTCAAGATGCTCGCATCCTATCCGCGAATCATCGAGGGCGCAGCCGCCGCGCATGAGCCGCATCGCGTCGCCTTCTTCGTCCACGAGCTGGCGAGCGCCTTCCATTCGCTCTGGAACAAGGGCAAAGACTCGCCGCAATTACGGTTCGTTAATCAAACTGATCGAAAGTCGACCTTGGCAAGATTGGCGTTTGTGCACGCGGTGCGCAGCGTCCTTGCTTCCGGTCTGGCTGTCGCCGGAGTTGCGGCGCCGGAAGAGATGCGCTGACGGAAAGGTCTTTCCGGCGGCGCGCACAAGGTCAGGTTGACCGCACAGAGTTCCCGGTTCTTCCATAGGAGGAAGCGGCTTGTGCTGGAATGGATCGTACCATGAGTGAGCCAGCTAGGAACCGTTTTGCGCTCGATCTCGAAGATCTCGAGCGCCAGCTGCGCGGAGCAGGGCAGGCGCCCCGCCCGGGGCAGCAGGCCGACCCGCTTGCGGAGCTGACCCGCATCGTCGGGCAGGACGACCCGCTCAAGGACATCTTCGCCGAGCGGCGCCAGCCGCCGCGCCCTGCGATGCGCCAGGAGCCGAGCTTCGAGGTCGTGCCGCAGCAGCCGGCGCCGGCCGTTCCCGAGGTGAGCCAGCCGCCGGCCGAGATGCGCGGCGCGCTCGACGAGTTCGAGGCGCTGCTGCGCAGTACCCAGCCGCGCCGGGCGGAAGCGCCTGTGCGGGCGCCGACGCCGCCGGCTCCTCAGCCTGACTATCAGCCCGATTTCGACCTGCCCGAGCCGCTGCCCTACGCTCGTCCGGCTGCGATCCAGGGGGCAGCTGCGCCGCGCGATCTCGACGAGGGTGCGCAATACCGCCAGGCTCCGGCCGCCTATGCGCATGAAGAGCCGGCCTACGACTATGGTCATGCCCATCAGCAGGGCGCTCCGACGCCGGATTATAGCGAAGACGACATGCCCGACCTGGAGCCGCGCCGTTCGCGCAAGGGGCTCTGGGCGGCTGCGGTGGTCATCGCCGTCGGCCTCGTCGGTGTCGGCGCTGCCTTCACTCTGCGCGGCGGCTCGGCCACGAAGGATGGCCAGCCTCCGGTGATCACGGCCGATTCCGGGCCGGTCAAGGTCGCTCCCGCCAATCCGGGCGGCGCCGAAATCCCGAATCAGAACAAGCAGATCTACGAGCGCAGCCCTGACGCCCCCCAGGCGCAGAGCAAGGTCGTGAACAACGAGGAGCAGCCGGTCGACGTCCAGCAGGCCGCCCGCTCGATGCCGCCGCGGGTGGTCATGCCGGGGCCGATCTCCGGTGCGGGTAACGCGCTCGCCGCCGCCCCCACCACGCCCGAGCGCAGCATCATCCCGCCGGAGCCGGCACTGACCCCGATGCCGCCGGTGCCGGGTCTCGGCGAGCCGCGCAAGGTTCGCACCGTCGCGATCCGCCCCGATGGCACGCCGGTGCAGAATCCGGTCGCCATCGACAGCCCGATCGCGACCGGCTCGGCGCCGAGCCGCTCGCTCGCCAGCCAGGCGACGAACCCGGCCTCGCAGCGTCCCGCTTCGGCTCCGGTCGCGGCTGCCGCGCCGAAGGTCCAGGAACGCGCCACGACGCCGCCCGCCGCCACCACCCCGGTCGCACCGACGCGTCTCGCCGCCGCTGCTCCGGCTCCCGCGGCCGTGCCGCCGGCCCCGGCGACGGCCGCCGTCCGCGCCGGAACGGGCGATTTCGTGGTGCAGCTCGGCGCCCCCGGCAGCGATGCCGAGGCCCGCGCGACCTTCGCGGCGCTCCAGCGCAAGTACCCGCAGCAGCTCGGCGGCCAGGCACCGATCATCCGCAAGACGGAGCTGGCGGGCGGCAAGACCGTCTTCCGCCTGCGCGTCGGGCCGTATTCCCGCGAGGACGCGACCTCGATGTGCACGGCGCTCCAGGCGGCCGGCGGACAGTGCTTCATCGCCAAGAACTGATCCGATCGGCCCACGACGAGATCGGACGGCGGTGCCCATCGGGCGCCGCCGTTTTCATTTGAATCAGACGCATGACAGGGTGCGCCGCCGCGCTTGTTTCATGCGTTCGGCCATGCGAGTAGCCTCCCCAACAACGCGAGGCTTGCCCCGAAGGGGCAGCCGTCCGAACGCTGGAGGTAACCCATGGATCGCCGCAAGTTCGTCAAGGCCGCTGCCGCAGGTGCAGCCGGCAGCGCCGCCATCGCCGCGCCGGCCGTCGCCCAGTCGCAGCCCAAGATCAATTGGCGCCTGACCTCGAGCTATCCCAAGAGCCTCGACACGCTCTATGGCATCTCGACCCATGTCGCGAAGCGCGTGGCCGAGGCGACCGACAACAATTTCCAGATCCAGGTCTTCGCGCCCGGCGAGATCGTGCCGCCGCTGCAGGCACTCGACGCCGTGCAGAATGGCACCGTCGAGTGCAGCCATACGCTGGCGAGCTTCTATATCGGCAAGGACCCGGCCTTCGCCTTCGAGACCTCGCTGCCCTTCGGCTTCAATGCCCGCCAGCAGAATGCCTGGCTTTACCAGGGCGGCGGGCTCGAACTCTGCCGTGCCTTCATGAAGGGCTACAACATCCACACCATCCCGTCGGGCAATACCGGCGCGCAGATGGGCGGCTGGTTCCGCAAGGAGATCAAGTCGCTGGAGGACCTGAAGGGCCTGAAGTTCCGGATCGCCGGCCTTGGCGGGCGCATCATGGCGCGCCTCGGCGTCGTGCCGCAGACCATCGGCGGCGGCGACATCTACCCGGCGCTGGAGCGCGGCACGCTCGATGCCGTCGAGTTCTCCGGTCCCTATGACGATGAGAAGCTCGGCTTCGTGAAGGTCGCCAAGTACTATTACTATCCCGGCTTCTGGGAGGGGAACGCGAATGTCAGCTTCCTCGCCAACCAGGACAAGTGGAACGAGCTGCCGGCCTCCTACAAGGCGATCGTCGAGGCGGCCTGCGCCGAGGCCAACATGAACTGCCTGGCCAAGTACGACCACAACAACCCCGACGCGCTGATTCGCCTCGCCGGCACGGGCGCGGAGCTGCGGCCCTTCCCGCAGGAGGTGATGACGGCGGCGTTCAAGGAGGCTTTCGCCATGTATGGCGAACTCGCCGCCAGCAACGCCAATTTCAAGACCTTCTACGATTCCTTCCTGCCGTACTGGAAGAAGGAACAGCTCTGGTTCCGCATCGCCGAACTGCCCTTCGACGCCTTCAACGCGCAGAACTACCAGCAGGTGAAGTGAGGGACTTTTCCCGCGAAGGCGTGTCATCCCGGGCGACCGTAGGGAGACCCGGGATCCATGCCTGAACCATGCCGGACGCGCTCCGGCATGGATCCCGGATCGGCGCCGCCGAAGGCGGCTTGTCCGGGATGACGTCGAAGGTGAGGCGATGACGGTGCCTCCTCGCCATTGCTTTCCCGCATCGGCCTGGTCCGAAAACCGCATTTGCCTTTTTGGGCCGATGTCGTAACCCGATGTCATGACATCGCGCGCCTTCATCGCCGGCTGCCTCGGCACGAGCCTCACCGCTGACGAGCGGGCCTTCTTCCGCGACGCCAGGCCCTGGGGCTTCATCGTCTTCAAGCGCAACACGCAGACGCCCGAGCAGACTGCGGCGCTGACGGCGGAGATGCGCGAGACCGTTGGCTGGCACGCGCCGATCCTGATCGATCAGGAGGGCGGGCGGGTCCAGCGCATGGGGCCGCCGCACTGGCCGAAATACCAGTCGGCCCGCGCCTTCCTCGCGATCAACGACCCCATCCGCCAGCGCGAGATCGTCCGCCTCAGCGCCCGCCTGATGGCGCATGACCTGAAGAGCGTGGGCATCGATGTCGATTGCCTGCCGGTGCTCGACGTGCCGGTCGCCGGCAGCCATGACGTGATCGGCGACCGGGCCTATGCTCATGACCCCGATCAGGTCGCGCGGCTCGGCCGGGCGGCAGCCGAGGGGCTGATCGCAGGCGGCGTGCTGCCGGTCGTCAAGCACATGCCGGGCCACGGCCGGGCGCGCGCCGACAGCCATCACGACCTGCCGATCGTCGACGCCTCGCTGGACGAATTGCGGGGGCATGATTTCCGGCCGTTCCGGCATCTCGCCGACATGCCGCTGGCGATGACCGCGCATCTCGTCTTCACAGCGCTCGACGCGAAGAACCCGGCGACGATCTCGCGGAAGATCGTGCGCGAGATCATGCGCGGCGAGCTCGGCTTCGACGGGTTGATCATGACCGACGACATCTCGATGAAGGCGCTGTCCGGCTCGTTCGAGGCGAAGTCGCGGGCCGCGATCCGCGCCGGGGTCGACGTCATCCTGCATTGCCACGGCATCATGGACGAGATGATCGCGGTTGCCGGGGCCGTGCCGGAGATGACCGGCGCCCGCGCCCGCCGCGCCGCCGCCGCCCTCGGCCGCATCCGGCATGAGCCGGAGCCGGTCGATCTGGAGGCCGCGCGCGCAGAAGTCATGGCCGCGCTTGCCTTGAGCGCCTGAACGGCCGAATCTACCTTGGGGCATGTAATTTTCCCAAGTGCAGTCATCCCGGACGGAGCGAAGCGAAGATCCGGGATCCATGCCTGAGCTTGGCCGATAGAGGTTCCGGCATGGATCCCGGGTCTCCCTTCGGTCGCCCGGGATGACGGCGCGTATGGGATGTAGGGGCTGAGGCTCATGACGGCCGAGTTGCCATTCGAGGAAGACCGCAGCGAGCGCGCGGGCGAGCCTTCGCTCGTCGTCGATGTCGACGGCTATGAAGGACCGCTCGACCTGCTGCTCGATCTCGCGCGCCGGCAGAAGGTCGACCTGCACCGCATCTCGATCCTGGCTCTGGCCGAGCAGTACCTCGCCTTCGTCGAGGAGGCGCGGGCGCTGCGTCTCGAACTCGCAGCCGACTATCTCGTGATGGCGGCCTGGCTCGCCTATCTCAAGTCGCGCCTGCTGCTGCCGGAGCCGCCCAGGGGCGAGGAGCCGAGCGCCGCCGATCTCGCGACCGCGCTCGCCTTGCGCCTGCGCCGGTTGGAGGCGATCCGCGCCGCCGCCAACAAGCTCTCGGCGCGAGAGCGGCTGGGGCAGGACGTGTTCGCCCGCGGCGCGCCGGAGGAGATCGTTGCCGGCGCCCGGCCGGTCTGGGAGGCCGAGCTCTACGATCTGCTCGCGGCCTATGCCCAGCAGCGGCAGAAGCGGGTGCAGGGCCATATCTCGGTCGGCCACCGCGCCGTCTGGTCGCTGGTCGAGGCGCGCGAGGCGTTGCAGCGGCTGGTCGGGGAGGCCGGAGACTGGACCGAGCTCGACGGCTACCTGATGCAATACATGATGGCGCACGGCCTGCCGGCGCGGGAGATGCGGGCGACGGTGCGGGCTTCAGCCCTGTCGGCGATGCTCGAGATGGTGCGGGAAGGGGTGATCGACCTCCGCCAGGATGAGGCCTTCGCGCCGATTCAGGTGCGCCGCCGCTCGGCCCGGCCCGAAGGTCTGCCCTTCGCGGCCAAGGATGCTTCATGACCGGCGCGGCGGCTGAGTCCGGGGATGTCGAGGCCGATGGCGGGGCGGAGGCCTTTGCGCAGGCGGTGCGCGTCGTCGAGGCGCTTCTGTTTGCTTCGGCCGCGCCGCTGACCACTGATGCGCTCGGGCGCGCGATTCCGGCCGGCATCGCGATCGATCAGGTGCTGGCGCGGCTTGTCGAAAGCTATGCGCTGCGTGGGGTCAATCTGCGCCAGGTTGCCGGCGGCTGGGCCTTTCGCACGGCGCCGGATCTCGGCTATCTGCTCGCGGCCGAGGCGGAACCGCCGCGGCGCCTGTCGCGGGCTGCGCTCGAGGTGCTGTCGATCATCGCCTATCACCAGCCGGTGACGCGGGCCGAGATCGAGGAGATCCGCGGCGTCGCCACCGCCAAGGGCACGCTCGACATCCTGCTCGAGGCGGGCTGGGTGCGCCTGCGCGGGCGGCGGCGCTCGCCGGGGAGGCCGATCACCTACGGGACGACGCCGGGCTTCCTCGATCATTTCGGGCTCGATCGCATCGACGACCTGCCGGGACTCGAGGAACTCAAGGGCACGGGCTTCATCGAGGGGCGGCTGACGCGCGACCTCGCCGTGCCCGTTCCCGACGACGATCCGGGCTTGCGCGACGACGAGGACCCGCTCGGCGATCTGTTCAGCCCGCTTGACGACGGCGAAGGCGGATCGCAACAGGGGTGAGGGTGCACGCTGAGGTCGCTGCTCCCCTCCGTATGTCATCCCGGACGGGCCGCGTCAGCGGCGCCGATCCGGGATCCATGCCTGAGCTTCTGCTGGATGCGCTCCGGCATGGATCCCGGGTCTCCCTTCGGTCGCCCGGGATGACAGCGCAAATTTGGATAGGTGGAGCAGGGCATTGGCGCAGAGCGAAACCAAATCAGGATGGCTCGGCTGGGGCCGGCGCGGCACGGCCGGGGCGGCGATCCCGATGGCGCTCGGCTTCGAGGGTGTGACGCAACGCTTCGGTTCGGTGACGGCGCTGTCCGATGTCTCGCTTTCCGTCAAACCCGGCGAGATCGTCGCGCTTCTCGGCCAATCCGGCTGCGGCAAGACGACGCTGCTCAGGCTCGCGGCCGGGGTCGAGCGGCCGAGCGCCGGCCGCGTCCTGCTGGAAGGGCGTGACGTCTCCAACCCCGATCGTTTCGTCGAGCCCGAGCATCGCGGCGTCGGCTTCGTCTTCCAGGACTATGCCCTGTTTCCGCATCTTTCGGTGCGCGAGAATGTCCGCTTCGGCCTGCGCGGCCAGGCTCCGGCCGCGGCCGATGCGACCGCCTTGCGGGCGCTGGGGCGGGTCGGTCTCGCGGAACTCGCCGATGCCTATCCGCATATGCTCTCGGGCGGCGAGCAGCAGCGCGTGGCGCTGGCGCGTGCGATCGCGCCGCGGCCGGGCGTGCTTCTGATGGACGAGCCGTTCTCCAATCTCGACCGGCGTCTGCGCGATGTGGTGCGTGACGAGACCGCAGCCCTGCTGGAAGAGACCGGTGCGACCTCGATCATCGTCACGCATGATCCCGAGGACGCGATGCGGATTGCCGACCGGATCGTGCTGATGCGGGCCGGCCGGATCGTCCAGATCGGCACCGGCGAGGAACTCTACCGGCAGCCTGCCAGCCTCTTTGCCGCCCGATTTTTCTGCGACTTAACCGAGGTCGAGGGGCGGGTTTCCGATGGAGCCGTCGATACCCCGTTCGGCCGCTTCGCAGCGCCGGGGATCGCGGAGGGCGCGGCCGCCATTGCCTGCATCCGGCCGCACCGCGTTCGTATCGTGCCGAAGGGCTATTACCTGCGTGGGCGATTGATCGGCCGGCGCTTCCTCGGGGAGGCTGACCATCTGCAGGTGAGGGTCGACGGCTTCGATCGGGCCCTGTCGGTGCGGGCGCCGCTCTCTGACGAGATCGCGGTGGGCGACGAGATCGGGGTCGAGATTCCGTCGGATGAAGTCCTTGTGTTTCCGGCTGCGGATCAATAGGTTCCGCCGCCGAACAATCGACCGGACAAGGACTTGGTTGGGGCCTGCCC